>Ga0068860_100008352_pt1 | contig 10309 bp, 9 predicted proteins | sample KBSSwiS32_FD_66597 | JGI IMG/M metagenome (GOLD analysis project Ga0068860, IMG submission 66597) | Switchgrass rhizosphere microbial communities from Kellogg Biological Station, Michigan, USA - KBS Switchgrass S3-2 | ecosystem: Host-associated > Plants > Roots > Rhizosphere > Soil ...
TCGTCGTGTTCCTGCTCTGCGGCCTGTGGCACGGCGCGAGCTGGCCGTTCGTGCTGTGGGGCATGTGGCACGGGATCTTCCTCGTCATCGAGCGCGCGGGACTCGACCGCTTGCTGCGCCGGCTCGGTCCGCTCGCGCACGTCTACGCCCTGCTGACGGTGATGGGCGGCTGGGTGCTGTTCCGCTGCGAGAAGCTCGAGCAGGCGGTGGACTACTACGCGGCACTCGTGGGCGTCGCGGACGGCGATCCCGTGCGCCGTCCGCTGGTGGAGTTCCTCGACCCCCTCGTCCTCCTCACGCTCGTGATCGGCGTCGTGTTCGCCACGCCGCTCGCACGCACGCTGGGACGCTGGCGCGACCGCGTGAGCGGATCGGGGGGCGTGGCGGCCGGCCTCGTGCTCGGCCTCGACACCGCCTGGCTCGCCGCGGTGTTCCTGCTCGCGAGCGCGTTCCTCGCGGCGGGCACTTACAATCCGTTCATCTACTTCCGTTTCTGATGTCCGATCTTTCCCTTCCCGCCGTCCCACCGCCCGCGCCTGCCGGCCATCCGGCGCGCGACTGCGTGCTCGCGATGCTCTTCGCCATCGCAATCGCATGGCCGGGGATCGCGATGTTCTGGTCCGGATCGCGCACGCTGACGCGCTTCGAGAACAGGCCGCTGGCCCCGTGGCCCAAGCCGGCGCTCGCGCGCGAGTTTCCGCCCGCGTTCGACCGCGCGTTCTCCGATCGCTTCGGGGGCCGCGACGACTACGTTCGCTTCCATCACGACACGCTGCTTTCCGTCTTCGGCGTCTCGAGCCTCGACACCGTGATGCCGGGCAAGGACGGGTGGTACTACTGGCTCGGCGAGGACGGCCACTCCCTTGCCCGCCACTATCGCGGGGCGCTGCCGTTCCGGCCGAGGCTGGTCAACAGCTCGGTCGCGGAATTCGGCCGCCGCCAGGAATGGCTCGCCGCACGCGGTATCGGCTACGTGGTCATGGTGGTGCCGGAAAAATTCACGATCTATCCCGAGTACCTGCCGTCCTGGGTGGCGCGCTCGCCCTCGCCGACGCCGCACGATCAGCTGAGCGCGGCGATGCGCAGGAACGGCCGTGTCGCCTTCATCGATCTGCGGGAGCCGCTGCGCGCCGCCAAGGTGCGCGAGCGCGTGTACTACCAGACGGATTCGCACTGGAACTTCAACGGCGCGATCGTCGGCTACGAGGCCCTCATGCGCGAGGTTCAGCGGGCGCTGCCGGACAAGCTGCCCTCGGTCGCGCCCGCAAAGCGACCCGCGTACTCTCCCGGCGTCGATTTCTACACCGGGGACCTGTTGCACATGCTCGCCATGCCGGAGCTGCGCGAGGACGACGTCGCGCCGCTCGGCAAGGTGCTCGCAGACGTCGCGAGCCGGTGCGCACGGCGGATCGACAAGGACGAGTTCCCGGGCTTCGAATACTACGTATGCGACCGGCCCGGGCTGCCGCGCGCGGTCGTGCTGCGCGACTCGATGGCGATCTCGCTCATCCCGCTCCTGTCGGAGAACTTCAGCCGCACGGTCTACGTGAGCACGCGCAAGTTCGACCGCGCGATGATCGACCTGATCGAGCGCGAGAAGCCGGACATCGTGATCGAGGAGCTCGTCGAGCGCTCGATACATGCGCCCGGTGCTTACCCAATGGACCGCAGCCCCTAGGCTCGCGTTCCTTTACGCAACTCCGGCTCGAGCCCGAGCTCCTGGATCTTGCGGGTCAGCGTATTGCGGCCCCAGCCGAGCCACGCCGCGGCTTCCATGCGATGCCCACCCGTGTGCGCCAGGGCGCGCTTGATGAGCGTCTTCTCGAACTCGTGCTCGAGGCGATCGCCGACGTTGCGCTCGCCGCGCGCCAGCGCCTGCGAGAGCTCGCGATCGAGCGCGTGGCGCCAGTCCGACTCGCCCGATTCGGCAGCAGCGGCCGGCGCCTCGCGTACTTCGTGCGGCAGGTCGGCCACCTCGATCCGCTGGCCGGGTGCCATCACCGTGAGCCAGTGGCAGATGTTCTCGAGCTGGCGCACGTTGCCCGGGAACGAGAACAGCATGATCACCTTGAGCGCCTCTTCGGAGAGCCCCTTGGGCTCCACCGCGAGATCGCGCCCGCTCTTCTGCAGGAAGTGGCGCGCGAGCGGCCCGATGTCCTCCGGCCGTTCGCGCAACGGCGGCAGTCGAAGGCGCACGACGTTGAGGCGATGCAGGAGGTCTTCACGGAACAGCCCCAGGCGCACGCGCTCCTCGAGGTTCTGGTGCGTGGCCGCGATGATCCGCACGTTGGCACGCAGCGGCGCGTGGCCGCCGACGCGGTAGTACTCGCCATCGGCCAGCACGCGCAGCAACCGCACCTGGAGGTCCGAAGGCATGTCGCCGATCTCGTCGAGAAACAGCGTGCCGCCTTCGGCCTGCTCGAAGCGGCCGCGGCGCAACGCCTGCGCGCCGGTGAACGAGCCGCGCTCGTGGCCGAACAGCTCCGACTCGAGAAGATCCTTGGGGATCGCCGCGGTGTTGATCGCGACGAAGGGCATCGGCGCGCGCGGGCTGTGGCGGTGCAACGCGCGCGCCACGAGCTCCTTGCCAGTGCCCGACTCGCCGGTAATCATCACCGTCGTGTTCGACTGCGAGAGGCGCCCGATCGCGCGAAAAACTTCCTGCATCGCGGGCGCCTGGCCCAGGATCTCGGGCGTTTCCGTCGTCGCGGGCGCGGCGGATGCCGTGACCGTCGACTCGCTCGTCGCGCGGCGGATGAGCGCCATCGCGTGATCGACGTCGAACGGCTTGGGCAGGTACTCGAATGCGCCGCCCTGGAACGCAGACACCGCGCTGTCCAGATCGGAGTACGCCGTCATGATGATGACCGGGATCTGGGGATAGCGCTCTTTCACCTTGCTCAGGAGCGCAATCCCCGACTCGCCCGGCATGCGGATGTCCGACACCAGCACCTGCGGCTCGCTCACCGAAAGCGCCTGCAGCACTTCGTAGGCGGTCGCGAACGTCTTGAACGGGATGCCCTCGCGCGCCAGCGCCTTCTCGAGGACCCAGCGGATCGAGCGATCGTCGTCGACAATCCACACGGCCTTGCTGCCATCGCCGCGCGGCGGCTCGTAATCGTAGGCGTACATCGTTTCGCTCATTTCCAGGGAAGTGTAGGTGCGCCGTCAGGCGCGCATCATCTCGAGCGGGAGCAGGATCGTGAACGACGTCTGTCCCGGCGTGCTCGCCCATTCGATGGTTCCGTCGTGCTGGGCGATGAACGTTTGCGCAATCGTGAGGCCGAGCCCGCTGCCGCCTTCGCGGCCGGACACGAGCGGGTAGAACATCTTGTCGCGGATCGCCGCGGCAATGCCCGGACCGTTGTCCTCGATCGACAATGCGAGGGCGAGACGGTGGCGCTTCTTCGCCAGCGTGACGCCGCGCGCGATGCGCGTCTTGAGCCGGATCTGCGGATCGGGCGTTCCGACGGACACGGCCTGCGCTGCATTCTTCACCACGTTGAGCACGGCCTGCGTGAGCTGATCGGGGTCGGCGTCGAACTCGGGAATGCTGATGTCGAAGTCCAGCACCATTCCGATCGCCGGGAACTCGGCCTGCACGACGCTTCGCACGCGCACCAGGATTTCGTGGATGTTGGTGCGCCTGTACGTCGGCAGCCGGCTCGGCGTGAGGAGCCGGTTGACCAGCGCCTGCAGCCGGTCCGCCTCGCCGATGATGACCTGCGTGTACTCCGACAGCTGCGGGCGGTCGAGCTCGCCTTCGAGGAGCTGCGCCGCGCCGCGGATCCCGCCGAGCGGGTTCTTGATCTCGTGCGCGAGGCTGCGGATTAGGTCGCGGTTCGCCTGCTGCTGCTCGAGCAGGCGTTCCTCGCGCGCGATCTTCAGCTGCTGGTCGATGTGGCGGAACTCCACCAGCAGCGTGGCCTCCTGCGCGTCGATCGGCGACACCGTGCACGTCAGGTGCAGCCTGGCCTTGCCGCTCGCGCCCAGCTCGATCTCCTGCTCCGTGTACGAGGCGCCGCTCACCGTGGCCTTGGCGATCGCGCCCGTAAGCCCCGGGCACTCGCCGAAGATCTCGCGCGGCGTGTGGCCGATGAATTTCTGCCGCGAGAGCTCGAACAGGTTTTCGGCAGCCGGATTCACGTAGATCACGCGTTCGTCGGAGCGCAGCATCAGCACGGCTGCGGCCAGCAGCTCGAGGCCCGGAAAATTCGCGACGTGGGCCGTCGCCGACGAAGGAAAGAAGCGCAGCTTCACGGCGGCGACCCGCGCGCATGCACTTCGCACGCGGCCTCCGTGTGAATCTTTAGCAAGTTTCGCGCCGTTGCGCGTGGGGCAATGCAGCGGTGATTTCGCGGCGGGCTGAAGCCCGCCCTACTTCGTTGCGGCAAGCTCCTTCTTGAGCGCCTCGATGTTGCGCTCGTGCAGCTGCACCGATTGCCGCAGGCGCGCGATGCGCTCCTGGTATTTCGCGGCGTTGGACTGCTCCTCGGCGAGCGGCGTGGGTGCGCCGTTGGCGTAGAGCCCGCGCGCTTCCGAAAGCAGTTTTTCCTCTGCGGAAAGCTCGTCCGTGAGGACCTTGCGGCGCATGTCGTCACGCGTTCGCTGGGTCTCGGAATCGACCTTCGGAAAGCCGGCGGGCGTGGGCGTGCTCTTGCCGGTCGAGCTCGTCCTGCGCGGCTCGTCGGCACCCATGCATGAAAGCTTGCGATATCCCTTCTCGGGAGGGAGGTTCGAAAATACCGTGTTGCCCGCCAGGTCGATGTACTTGCACACCGGATTCTGCGCGGCCGCGCCCGCCGCGAACGCGGCGGCGAGGCACCACGAAAGGGCGCGCACGCACCGTTTTCCGGCAGTGAAGGCATGTCTTTGCATGGCGACCGAGTGTAGCGTACCCCGAGCGAGGGGCGCAAAAACAAGGGCAGGCACGTCGCCTGCCCCTGTCGTTGCCTAAACGCCTGCGCCAACTCGGGCGCCGACATCGTTACAGGCTGTAATACATGTCGAACTCGACCGGATGCGTGGTCATCCGGAAGCGCGTCACTTCTTCCATCTTGAGCGCGATGTAGCCGTCGATCATGTCGTTGGTGAAGACACCGCCGCGCGTGAGGAACGCGCGGTCCTTGTCGAGCTGCTCGAGCGCCTCGTCCAGCGCCGCGCACGGGTGCGGCACCTTGGCGGCCTCTTCCGGCTCGAGGTCGTACAGGTTCTTGTCCATCGGGTCACCCGGGTGGATCTTGTTCTGAATGCCGTCGAGTCCCGCCATCAGCATCGCCGAGAACCCGAGGTAGGGATTGCACGTCGGATCCGGGAAGCGCACTTCGATGCGGCGTCCCTTGGGATTGGACACGTACGGAATGCGGATCGCGGCCGAGCGGTTGCGCGCCGAGTACGCGAGGTTGATCGGCGCCTCGAATCCCGGCACGAGACGCTTGTACGAGTTGGTGCCCGGGTTGGTGATCGCGTTCAGCGCCTTCGCGTGCTTGATCACGCCGCCGATGTAGTACAGCGCGAATTCGGACAGGCCCGCGTAGCCGTCGCCGGCGAACAGGTTCTTGCCGTCCTTCCAGACCGACTGGTGCACGTGCATGCCGGAGCCGTTGTCGCCGACCACGGGCTTGGGCATGAAGGTCGCGGTCTTGCCATACGCGTGCGCGGTGTTGTGCACGCAGTACTTGAGGATCTGCAGCCAGTCGGCGCGCTTGACCAGCGTCTCGAACTTGGTGCCGATCTCGCACTGCCCGGGTGCTGCGACTTCGTGGTGATGGACTTCGACCTCCACACCCATCTGCTCCATCGCAAGGCACATCGCGGAGCGGATGTCCTGCAACGAATCGACCGGCGGCACCGGGAAGTAGCCGCCCTTCACCGGCGGCCGGTGGCCCATGTTGCCGCCCTCGAACTTGTCACCCGACGACCACGGTGCCTCGGCCGACGAGATCTTCACGTACGAGCCCGACATGTCCACACTCCACTCGACCGAGTCGAAGACGAAGAACTCGGGCTCGGGTCCGAAATAGGCGATGTCGCCCAGCCCGGACGACTTCAGATACGCCTCGGCGCGCTTGGCGAGCGAGCGCGGATCGCGCTCGTAGCCCTTGCCGTCGGACGGCTCGATGACGTCGCACGTGATGAGGAGCGTCGTCTCGTCCATGAACGGATCCATGCGTGCGGTGTCCGGATCGGGCATCAACAGCATGTCCGAGGCCTGGATGCCCTTCCAGCCGGCGATCGACGAGCCGTCGAACGCGTGGCCCGACTCGAACTTGTCGTTGGTGAACTGCTTGCTCGGCACGGTAACGTGCTGTTCCTTGCCGCGGGTGTCGGTGAAGCGCAGGTCGACGAACTTGACCTCTTTTTCCTTGAGCATTTTCAGCACGTCGGCGGGTGTTGCCATGCAATCTCTCCTGATGAAACGGGTCGTGGATGGATGCTTAGTTGCGCCGCGGAACGGCGGCGCGAGGTGAGGCCGGGGTAGTTCAGGCTGACACAGTTTAGCGAGAACCGTGCCATACATAAAAACTATACAAAACAATAAGTTATGATGCTTTTTTCTACGCGGAGCAGCAGCGCAGCCTCTATTCTGCACCCATTCGGGGCGCGAGCTCAAGCGCCGCGCACCACGCCGGTGCGCGGATTGCGCACCGCATCAAGCTCATAGCCGCTGTCAGGGAAAGAACAGGAACAGGCGGTACCCCGCCTGGGTGGTGGCGCTCGCGTCGATGAAGAGCTTCACCGGGACCTCGCCGTTGGCGCCGATCCCGGCCGCCGCGTTCGCGGTACCGCTGACGTAGTCGGTCGGGGACAGCACGCGGCGCACCACGATCTGGTCTGCCGCATCGGTCAACGTGAGTTGCAGGTAGGGATAGCCGATCGGATAGGTCGCCCGGTTGCGAATGGTGGCCGAAAGGATCAGCAGCCCTCGGTGCGCCGGGTCCGCCTGCAGGTCGGAGGCGTCGATGGACAAGGCCGCGACGTCGCGCAACGGCCGGATCGTGCAGCCCGTCATGGCACACAAGCGCGTGAGAAGGGGCTTGGTCGACGGCGCGTGCGCGGAGAGCGCGTCCCGGAAGTGGAACACGGCCTGCAGCAGGAGCGCCACCGCAAGCAAGGGGATGGCGATCACGGCAAGGGCCTTGCCGGCGCGGGAGGGCGGCTTCCTGGCGTCCCAGGAGAAGCGATTCTCGTAGTCGGCAACCGTGGCTGCCGGGGCCGGTTCCTGCGGCGGCGGATCGAGCGCGTGCGCGCTGCGCAGCGTGACGGTGGGCGGCCCCTTGGCGAGCTCGTCCTCGGTCTCGTCGTCGAGCACCGGGGCGTCGAGCGCGATCAGCTCCTCGCGGCCGTTGAACACCGTGCGGCAATGGCCGCATCGCACCTGGCCGCCGCGCAGCACGAGCTGGCCTTCGGTCACGCGAAAGATCGTCTTGCAGCCGGGACAGCGCGTGAATTGTTCGTCGGCCATCGTGTTGTCGCGTGGCTAGAGCTTGCCCGTCAGCAAGACCCAGCCTTCGCTACTTTGTGTGGCCGCGAGTGTAAACCACGGCGCATAGGCCGCGGCAACGGCGTCGGCCTGCTCCTCGAGGATGCCCGACAGCGCCAGCCGGCCCCTCGCTGCAACGCGCGCGCATAGCGCGGGGGCAAGCAGGATCAGGGGGTTGGCGAGGATGTTGGCGACCACGATCGAGAACCGCTCCGGCGCCAGGTGGTCCGGGGTTGCGAACTGCGCTTCGATGTCGTTCGTGCGCGCGTTGGCCGCGCTCGCGACGAGCGCCTGCGGATCGACGTCCACACCCACGACGCGACCCGCCCCGAGGCGCGCTGCGGCAATGGCGAGGATCCCGGAGCCGCAACCGTAGTCGAGCAGCGATTCCCCGCCCGCGATCGATGCGTGCAGCCATTGAAGACACAGCCGCGTCGTCGGATGCGACCCGGTGCCGAAGGCAAGGCCAGGGTCGAGTCGGAGGTTGAGGGCGCCGGGGTCCGGCGGTTGCGACCACGACGGAACAATGAAGAAGCGCGGCGCGATCTCAATCGGCCCGAACTGCGCTTGCGTGTTGCGCACCCAATCCTCGTCGGCAACGGGATAGGTCTCGAAGGCGGGGACGGCGAGCGCGAGCGCAGGCGCCACGGCGTGCAGGAGGCCGGGGGCGTCGGCATCGGCGGGCAGGAGCGCCACGACCCGCGAGATCCGCCACGCGCCGTCATTCGCGACGCCGGGCTCGCCGAACAGTGGCATCTCCTGCGCGGTGCCGGCGAACGGGTCGGAGACATCGACCGAAAGCGCGCCGGCTTCGAGCAGCGCGTCGGACCACGCCAGGGCTTCCGCGGCGGGCGCATCGAAGCGCAACGCAAGGTAGCCCATAGCTTTCAGCCGACCGCGGGACCTGCTCCCTTGCGCTTCGCCATCCGCTGCTCGAGGAAGTGGATCGACGTGCCGCCTTGCAGGAACTTGTCGTCGAGCAGGAGCTCCTGGTGCAGCGGGATGTTGGTCTTGATCCCTTCGACGATCATTTCCGACAACGCGATGCGCATGCGGGCGATCGCCTGCTCGCGGCTGTCGCCGTAGGCGATCACCTTGCCGATCATCGAGTCGTAGTAGGGCGGCACGAAATAGTTCTGGTAGGCGTGCGAGTCGACCCGGATGCCGGGGCCGCCGGGCGGATGCCACGACGTGATGCGCCCGGGCGAGGGCACGAACGAAAACGGATCCTCGGCGTTGATGCGGCACTCGATCGCGTGGCCGCGGGCCACCACGTCGCGCTGGCGGAACGCAAGCTTGCGCCCGGCCGCGATCAGGATCTGCTGTTGCACGATGTCGATCCCGGTGATCGCCTCGGTGACCGGATGCTCGACCTGCACGCGGGTGTTCATTTCGATGAAGAAGAACTCACCGTTCTCGTACAGGAACTCGAAGGTGCCGGCGCCGCGATAGGCGATCTTGCGGCAGGCGTCGGCGCACCGTTCGCCGATGCGGGACAGCGCGCGCGCATTGATGCCGGGCGCGGGCGCCTCCTCGATGATCTTCTGGTGGCGGCGCTGCATCGAGCAGTCGCGCTCGAACAGGTACACCGCGTTCTTGTGCTCGTCGGCGAGCACCTGGATCTCGATGTGGCGCGGGTTGGTGAGGAACTTCTCCATGTACAGGGTCGGGTTGCCGAACGCGGCCTGCGCCTCGGAGCGGGTGAGCGTCACCGCCGGCATGAGCGCGGCTTCCGTGTGCACGACCCGCATGCCGCGGCCGCCGCCGCCGCCGGACGCCTTGATGATCACGGGGTAGCCGACGGCGCGCGCGATGCGCACCACTTCCTTCGCGTCGTCGGGCAGCGCACCCTCCGAGCCGGGCACGCACGGCACGCCCGCTTTGGTCATCGCGACCTTCGCGCTGACCTTGTCGCCCATGAGGCGGATCGTCTCCGCGCGCGGCCCGATGAACACGAAGCCCGACCGCTCCACCTTGTCGGCGAAGTCCGCGTTCTCCGACAGGAAGCCGTAGCCCGGGTGGATCGCCTGCGAATCGGTGACTTCCGCCGCGGCGATGATCGCCGGCACGTGCAGGTAGCTTTGGGACGACGGGGGCGGACCGATGCAGACCGATTCGTCGGCGAGCCGCACGTATTTCGCGTCACGGTCCGCTTCCGAGTGCACGACCACGGTCTTGATCCCCATCTCGCGGCACGCGCGCTGCACGCGGAGCGCGATCTCGCCGCGGTTGGCGATCAGGATCTTGTCGAATAGCTTGTCGGCCTTGGCCGGTTTGGCGGCCATGCCCTACGCGATCACGAACAACGGTTGGCCGAATTCCACGGGTTGACCGTTTTCGGTCAGGATCGCTTTGACCACACCCGCCTTGTCGGCTTCGATCTCGTTCATGAGCTTCATCGCCTCGACGATGCATAGCGTGGCGCCCTCGGCGATCGTATCGCCCACCTCCACGAATGGCTTGGAGCCGGGGGTGGCCGAGCGGTAGAAGGTGCCGACCATGGGGCTTTTCACGACGTGGCCTTCGGCCGCGGCGGGCTCCGCGGGCGTGCCGCCATTGGCCCCGGCGGCGGGAGATCCGGCGCCCGATACCGCCACGAGCTGGGTCGCCGGCGCGGTTGTCGCCAAGGGTGCGGCGCCGCCATGCGCGCGGGTGATCCGGACTCGTTCCTCGCCTTCCTGGATCTCGAGCTCGGCGATGCCGGACGTCTCGACGAGCTCAATCAGCGTTTTGAGCTTGCGCAGGTCCATCGTCGTCTTCCCCGAAGGGAGCCGCAGCTTGTTCGGAACGCCACGGTCTCCAGAAACTGCTTTTATTCCGCCGGCC
>Ga0068860_100008353_pt1 | contig 10309 bp, 10 predicted proteins | sample KBSSwiS32_FD_66597 | JGI IMG/M metagenome (GOLD analysis project Ga0068860, IMG submission 66597) | Switchgrass rhizosphere microbial communities from Kellogg Biological Station, Michigan, USA - KBS Switchgrass S3-2 | ecosystem: Host-associated > Plants > Roots > Rhizosphere > Soil ...
CCACTTCGGATTCGATCTCGACCGGAATGTCTCGATCCGATTAGGTGCTATGCGGAGCCTGGCGGCGCGCCGCGCCAGTGCACCGATTTCTGCACGCTCAGCTCCTGCAGCATCTCGATGCCGTAGCCGTGGCCGATGCCGCTCGCCTTGAACGGTTCGGAAGTCGCGCCGGCGGTGCGTCCGCGCATCGTGTTGATCTTGACCATGCCCGCCTTCAGCGACTGGATTGCCTTGATGCTGCGAGGCGCCGAGGTGGTGCACACAATCGCAGCCAGTCCATAGCGGCAATCGTTGGCGAGCGCGATCGCCTCGTCGAACTCATCGAAGGGCATCACCGGCGCGATCGGTCCGAACGTTTCCTCGTCCATCAGCAGCATCTTGCGGTCGATACCGGTCAGCACGGTTGGCGGAAAGAAAAACCCTCGACGCTCGAGGCGTCGACCACCGCATCGCGCCTCGGCGCCCGCGCGGATTGCGTCTTCCGCGTGCGCGACGACTTTTGCGAGTTGCAGGTGATCGACCAGCGGCCCCATCTGCACGCCCTCCTCCATCCCATCGCCAAGACGAATCGCCGCGGATTCGCGCAACAGCGCCTCGATGAAGGGTTCGAAGATCCGTCGCTGCACATAAAGCCGCTCGGTCGACGTGCAGATCTGTCCGGCGTTCGCGTACGTTGCCTCCGCGGCGAGCCGCGCCGCTGCGCGAACGTCCACGGTTTCATCGACGATCAGCGGATCCTTGCCCCCAAGCTCCAATACGCACTTTTTCAGCAGCCGCCCGCAACTCTCGCCGATGCGCCGGCCGGTGCGCTCGCTGCCGATGAACGCGATGACGTCGACGCCATCGTGTCTCACCAGGCGCTCGCCGGCATTCGGTCCGTCGCCCAGCACCATGTTCACGACGCCGGGGGGCAGGCCCGCAAAGCACGTCTCGACCAGTGCGCGCGATGCGAGCGGCGTCTTTTCCGAGGGCTTCCAGACTACCGTGTTGCCCACGACGAGATTCGGGATCACGTTGCCGATGCCCGTGGCGAGCGGGTAGTTCCACGGCACGATGCAGGCGGCCACACCGCGCGCCTCGCGGTGCTGGAACATGAGCTCGCCTTCCGTCGCGCCCTGGTTTCCACTGCGCAGGTGCACGCCCAGCTCGGCAAACGACAACAGCATGTCGATCGCCGCGTTCACCTCGCCGGCCGCCTGCGGCAGCGGCTTGCCGTTCTCGATCGTCAGGAGCCGGGCGAGCTCGGGCAAGCGCTCACGCATCCGATCGGCCACCGCTCGCAGCGAATTCCGCCGCGCAACGGGCGACAGCCCTGCCCAAGCCGGTTGGGCCTTGCGCGCCGCAGCCACGGCCGCATCGACGTCATCGGCCGATCCTTGCGGTATCGTGTCGATCACCGCCTCGGTCGCCGGATTGACGACTGCGATCTCGCTGCCCGCGTTGCTCGGAACAGCGCGATTTTCGATCCAGCTCGTCTGCATGCGAAGCTCTCCTCGCGCGGGTTACGAGCGCCCGATCTCGCGCGATCTTCGCCGCAACCGGATGCATCGGGAACCATTGAAAAGCGCCCGACGTTCGTTATACTGATATTAGCGTTCGATATACAGGAACGCAACCGCGCCGGGCCCGCGGCCACCACCGCAAAGATCGTCGCAACGGAGAAACGATGGCGAAGGTCGCATTCCTCGGGCTCGGAACGATGGGTGCCCCGATGGCGCGCAACGTGCTCAAGGGTGGGCACGCATTGGCGGTGTTCGACGTGCATCGTCCCGCCCTCGAAGCGTTTCGCGCGACCACCGCGCGGCTCGCGACGTCGCCCGCCGACGCAGCGGCTGACACCGATATCGTGATCACGATGCTGCCTGCGTCCGCCGACGTCGATCACGCGATGCTGGGCGTCGACGGTGCCGCCGACGCGATGCGCCCAGGCGCGTTGCTCGTCGATTGCACGACCGCCGATCCCGAACGCAGCATCGCGCTCGCGTCCGCTCTCGCCTCTCGCGGCATCCGCATGGTCGACGCCGCAGTCGGTCGTCCGCCGTGGGATGCCGTGACCGGCACGCTGATGTTCATGGTGGGAGGCAGCGACGAGGACGTCGACGCAGCGCGAGCGGTGCTCGACAACATGGGCAACGAGATCATCCGCTGCGGCGCGCAGGGCAACGGCACCAAGACGAAGGTCATCAACAACTACATGAGCGTCTGCGGCATGGTGCTCGCCGCGGAAACGCTCGCCTTCGGCCGCAAGGCGGGACTCGATCGCGACGTGCTGCTCAAGGTGCTGCAATCGACGGTTGCCGGCCGCGGCGCGATCAATGTGCTATACCCCAAGAAGGTGCTGGCCGGCGACCTGACACCGTTGTTCGCGATGCGGCTTGCCCACAAGGATCTGGGCCTTGCGCTCGAACTGGGCGGAAAGCTCGGCACGCCGCTCGGCATGGGCGCCGCCGGACGCCAGGAGCTCGGGCTCGGAGTGCCCTGGGGCCGGATGGAGCAGGACGTGACGGCGATCCTGCTGGTGCTCGAAGAGATCGCCAGGGCGACGGCCTGACCGCGCGCGAAGCGGCACCCGCAGCCGTTCTATCGATTGCCGCACACAGAAAACTTCGAAGGAGGAGAGCCATGTCGAACGTAATGCGGAACTACCTGATGGGCCTGGTGCGATATGCAATGGTTTGCGGCATCGCTGCCGCGATGAGCGCGGGCGTTGCCAGTGCGCAGGAGAAGGTCACGCTGCGAATGGGAACGTTCGTCAACAAGATCGACATCCGCTACAGTGGCCTTCAGCACTTCGCCGACCTGGTGAACAAGAAGACCGATGGACGAGTGACGATCCAGATCTTCGATTCGGGTTCGCTCCATCCCTTCGACAAGCCGATCGATTCGATTCTCGGCGGCGTCTCCGACATCAGTCCGCTCGCTGCCGCGGGCATCGACAAGCGCCTTCCATGCGCGCTGATCACGCAGTTCCTGCCGCTCGCCGTCGACTGGTCGCGAATCGTCGAGCTCGACCAGGAATACGACGACATCCTGGACGAGGAGTACGGCAAGATCGGGCTCAAGATCATCCTGTCGCAGGACGCGAGCTACGACCAGGAGTGGTGGTTCCGCGGCACGCCGACGAAAGTCGACGAGCTGAACGGCAAGCTGGTGCGCAGCGTCGGCCCGGTGGTCACCCACGTGATCCAGCGCTTCGGCGGCAAGCCGGTGTTCATTTCGCCGACCGAGACCTACCAATCGGCGGAGCGCGGCGTTGTCGACGTCATCAACATGGGTGTCTCGACGTTCAGCTCGTGGAAGCTCTGGACGGTGATGCCGAACATGGTCCGCGCGAACATGTTCTACTCGAACGTCACTTACGCCATCAACAAGGCCAAGTTCGACAAGCTCCGTCCCGAGGACCAGAAGGCGATCCTCGAAGCCGGCATCGAAGCCGCGAAGTGGACGACGCCGCGCTACCAGGCGTGGATCGACGAGCAGGTCGGCGGCGCAGCGATGCGCGGCGGGGCGACGATCACCAATGTTTCCAAGGCGGAGCGGCTACGCCTCATCAACAAGGCGGCCGAAGGCTGGAACGATCAGATCGACAAGGCCTGCGGTCCGCAGATGGGACCGAAAGTCCGCGCTGTGTTCAAGAAGTACGAAGGCTGACCGCCTCGCCGGCTCGCGCTTCGCCGCGAACTGTCGATGCGATCCTTCCGCGCAGTGGCCCACTGGGCCACGATGATCTGCCTCGTGGCCGGCGCAGCAATCGTGCTGATCCAGTCGTTCTGGATCACCTACGGCGTGTTCGTGCGCTATGCGCTCGGCAACCCCGACAGCATGGTCACGGAGGCGACGGCGCTGCTGCTGGTGCCGCTTGCCTTTCTGGGGTTGCCCTGGGCGCTGCAGGGTGATGCGTTCCCGCGGGTCGAGTTCCTCTACGAAAGACTTCCACCGCGCGCTGCCGGCGCCGTCGAGAGAATCCATATGGCCGTAATGGCTCTCGTCGGCGGCTTCTTTGCCATCGTGGCCGTCAACGCCACGATCAGCACGTATCGCTCGGGCGCCTCGTCGTCAGTGCTCGAGTGGCCCGAATACCTGTTCTGGACCCCCGTGGCGTTCGCAGCGATTGCTTTCGTCATCGGCGCGCTCTATCGGCTGATCTCCGGCGAGCGCCCGCCGAAAACCGAAGTGAGCGAATGATGGAATGGCACGTGGTGCTCATTGGGATCGTGACGCTGCTGTCGGTGCTGATCTTCGTCGGTCTGCCGATCCCGTTCGCCATGGCGGCGTCGTGCCTGCCGTTCCTGTGGAAGATCCAGACCTGGGACACCTCGCTCGTGTCCACGCAACTCAAGCTCTGGGGCGTCTGGGTCGACTACGTGCTGCTGGCGGTGCCGCTGTTCGTGTTCCTCGGTGAGCTCGTCAGCCGCTCGCAAATCGGGCCGCGGCTCTACTACGTGATGCAGCACGCCGTGCCGCTGCGGGGCGCCGCGGCGTACGGCAGCGTGGGCGCCTGTGCGGGATTCGGCGCGGTCTGCGGATCGAGCCTGATCGGCGCGCTGACCATCGGCAGCGTCGCGCTGCCGGAAATGCTGCGCCTCGGCTACAGTCCGCGCCTCGCCTCGGGTGTCATCGCCTCCGGCGGCACGTTGAGCGTGCTGATTCCGCCCAGCCTAATCCTGATCTTCTACGGCATCGTCACCAACGCGTCGGTCGGTCAGTTGTTCATCGCCGGCGTCATCCCCGGACTATTCCTGACCGCGCTCTTCCTCGTCGTGGTCAAGGTCTGGTCGATGATCCGGCCGCAGGATGTTCCCGCCGACTCGCGCCGCGAGCGCGTCGACCTGGGTCAGATCGTCCTGGCGTTCGGCCCCGTGGCGCTGATCGCCACGATCATCATCGTGTCGGTCTATTTCGGCGTGGCGACCACGACCGAATCGGCGGCGGTCGCCTGCGTCGTCACGATCATTCTCGCGTTCACCATCGGCCGGATGACATTGCGCGCCTTCCTCGATTCGCTCAGCGCGACGCTTCGCACGATGGGCTTCGTCGGGCTACTCCTCGCCGCGGCAGCGCTGTTCGGGTTCGTGCTCACCTACTACCGGATACCGCAGGAGCTCGGCGCGGCATTCGGTGCGCTGAACCTCCCGAGTCACCTCGTGCTGATCAGCATCGTCGTGTTCTACCTGATCGTCGGCATGTTTCTCGAGCCGGCGTCGATCACCTTCATCACGGTGCCGACGGTCTTCCCGCTCGTCGCAGCGGCCGGTTACGACCTGGTCTGGTTCGGGATCGTCTACACGATCACGATGGAGATCGCCGTGCTGACCCCGCCGGTGGGCCTCAATCTGTACGTGCTGCAGCGGATGGACCGCACCGGCCGACTTCATCTGATCGACGCCGTCATCGGCTGCATTCCGTTCATCGGCGTGATGCTCCTGCTGATCGCGATCCTCGTCGCGTTTCCCTCGGTTGCACTGTGGCTGCCGAGCGCGATGAAATAGGCTAGTCGATGCTGCCGATCAAGCGATGGGGTAACGGCGGCGAGCCGGTGGTGCTCGTGCACGGCTTCCTGGGTAGCGCCGACGTCTGGGGGCCCGCAGCAGCGCTGCTCGGCCGATCATTCGAGGTGATCGCCGTCGACCTCCCCGGATTCGGCAGCCACACCGCGGAGACCTCACCCGACCGAATCGAGGATTTTGCGCATGCCGTACTCGACACCGCCACTCGCTTGCGACTGGATCGCTTCCACCTGATCGGCCATTCAATGGGCGGGATGATCGCGCAGCAGGCGGCCATCGACGGCGCCGGACGCATCGCCAAGCTGGTGCTTTATGGAACCACCGATTCGGGCGCGCTGCCGCATCGCTTCGAGCCCATCACCGCGACGATCGACCGGATGCGCGCCCGAGGCGTCGTCGCCATAGGCCAGGAAATCGCCCGTTCCTGGTTTGCCGACGGCGTCGCACCTGCCGGTTGCCTGGCGGCCGTCGATACCGTAACGATCGAATCCGCCACGGCGGCACTCACGGCGATCCACCGTTGGGACCTTCGCCCGCGGCTGCAGGAGTTGAACATGCCGTGTCTGGCGATCTGCGGAGATCGCGATCGCTCGACCGCGCCGGAAGAGATGTTGCTGCTCTACCGGCGATTGCCGCGCGCGCAGTGGTGCGTGCTCCCCGGTTGTGCCCATGCGGCACATCTGGAGCGCACCGACATGTGGGTCGAGGTGGTCGATCGCTTTCTCGGTGCGCCGTCGTAGCGCATCGTGCCGGGCACCAACCGAAATCAATCGAGCGTGGCTCCGGAGTCCTTGACCGCGCGCGCCCATTTCCCGTGCTCGGTGGCGATGTAGGGGCCGAAGACGTCGGGCCCCGCCGGAACCGGCGTAATGCCGGCGGCGGCGATCTTCGCGCTCACCTCGGGTGCTCGCACGATTTTCACCACCGCGGCCCCGATCGACTCGACGAGCTCGTTCGGCATCTGCGCCGGCCCGGCCACGCCGATCCACGACACGACGTCGAAGCCGGGATACCCGGATTCGGCGATCGTCGGAACATCGGATAACTGCGCCGAGCGTGTCGCGCTGGAGATCGCCAGCGGCACGAGCTTGCCCGCCTTGATCTGCGCAATGGCCGAGGATTCGACGACGAACCCCGCCTGCACCTGGCCGCCGATCAGATCGGCAGTCGCCTGCGCTGCGCCCTTGTAGGGAACGTGAACGACATTGACACCGGCCTGCGTCTTCAGCGTTTCCATCGCCAGATGTCCGGGCGTGCCGTTGCCGGGAGAGGAATAGTTGACCTGCCCCGGATGCTGCCGCGCATAGGCAACGAATTCCGCGATCGTCTTCGCCGGAAACGACGGATTCACGCACAACACGAATGCGGCCTGTCCGATTCGCGCAATGCCGCGGAAATCGCGTACGGCGTCGTACGGCAGGTTGCGATACAGGCTCGCGTTGATGACGTGATTCGCGGCGATCATGATCAACGTGTAGCCGTCGGGCGCAGCCTTGGCGACCGTCGCCGTGGCGATCGTGCCATTCGCGCCAGGTTGGTTGTCAACGACCACGGGCTGTCCCCACGTCTCGGAAAGCAACTGCGCGACCGTGCGCGCGAGCACGTCCGTTGCCGATCCGGGCGAATAGGGCACCATCAGCTTGACCGGATGCGTCGGGAAGCCTTGTGCGGGCGCCGCCGAGGGCACCAGGACGCCGAACGCAACGAGCGCGGCGCCGACCAGCATTCCGAACGTTCTGTTCATCGCGTCGCACCTACTCCATGCGGAACATCTTCGGCCCCTTGATCGGAACCTCCATGCGATCCTCGCCCCAGACGATGTGGCCGTGAAACGTCTTGGCAACCTCGCGGATGATGTGCTCGCGCATCGCCGGCTGGTCGATCTGCTCGAGGAAGTGCGTGAGCACGAGCGTCTTCACCCCAGCCTGCGCGGCAACCTGGGCGACGTCCTCGTGATTGCCGCAGACCGCGCGATAGATATCGGTGGGCTCGGTGCCGCTGAAGTAATGATTCATGTGGATGAGCACGTCGGCGCCGTGGGCGAGCTTGATCAGCTCCGGCGGGACCCCGCCGCTGTCGCCGGAATAGCAGATCGATCCCTCCGGCGAATCGATCCGGTAGGCGTAGCAATCGAGATACGGCTGCACGTGCGACGCCGTCGCCACGCGGAGCGTCCAACCATCGCCCTCGATTCGGTCGTCCGGCGCGATTTCACGCACGTCGGGCTTCGGCCACTTCCGCGGCGGAACGCCGCCGCGTGCAACGTAGATGTCGATCGAGCCCTGGTGCTTCGTCCGCGCCGTCAGGTCGGGCCCGAAGGCGCCATCTTCTGCGAACAACAACTCCGTCATCCGCCAGATCGGCGGCGGTCCCCAGACCTTGAGCTCGGGAATCTTTCCTGCGCCCTGGTCCCAGCGCGTGAGGAACAGCCTGATGTAGTCCGAGCAATGGTCGTAGTGCAGGTGGCTGAAGATGACATGGGTGACGTCGACCGCCCGCTTGCCCACCTGGAGCAAACGCTCGTGGGATCCGGGTCCGTGATCCATCACGATGACGTCGTTGCCCACTTCGATCAGATAGCTCGAGCTCGCGCGCTTGAGAGACGGAGTCGGTGTGCCGGTGCCAAGCAAGGTCAATTTCACGAATTCCTCCGTACGGGCATAATCTCGCTGCGCCGGTTTGTTATATCGCACGCGAGTTCGTTATATGAAATGAGGTTCGGGCTGTCAAGAGTCAGACGATGCGATCCGCAGTGAAAGCGAAGCCCACCGTGCCTTCGGCCACGCCGCCCAAAGTCGGCTACCTGCTGAAGAACCTGCGGCAATCCCGCCATCTGACGCTCGACGAGCTCGCCCGCAGCTCCGAAGTGTCGAAGTCGGTGCTTTCGCAGATCGAGCGCGATCGCACCAATCCCACCGTGGGTACGCTCTGGCGGCTCGCCAACGCGCTGGGCGTCGAGATCGAGGATCTGCTGCGGTCGAAGCCCGCGGGACAACGGATCAACGTCGTGGACGAGCACAACACGCCGGTTCTGCTGAGCTCTGATCGTCGTTGCACGATCCGCATCCTCGGGCCCATCGACCTGACCGGCCGTGTCGAGTGGTACGAAATGCGCTTCAAGCCGTCGGGCGCGCTTGTTTCGGAGGCACACGAGCCCGGCACCGTCGAGCACTTGACGGTGCTCGACGGGCAGCTCGAGGTGGAAAGTGGCCGCAACCGTGAGCGCGTGCGGCTCGGCCTCGGCCAGACCGCGCGCTATCGAGCCGACCAACCCCACGCGATCCGTAATCCGTTCAAGGATCGGGCGTGCGCGATCGTAGTCGTCACGTCGACGAGCATCGCTGCCGCCCGGGCAAGTTCTTCGCGCTCGGCGAGCCGCCGCGCCGCGGCGAAGGGCGACTAAGGTTTCCGGGCGGGGCCATCGCGCGTTTTGCGGAGCGGCTGACGCGTCGCTTCGGGGCTATGATGGCAATCGCTTTTGATGGAGGCATCTCCCTTGAACACCCTTCTGCACCCACGATGGCTGTGTCCGATCGCCACGGCGGCCGGCTTCGCGATCGCCATCGGCGCGTCCGCGACACCCCTCGACGACCTCGTGCGGTCCGCACGGCGGGCCGGGGACGTGACGTGGTACGAAAACTCCCCTACCGATCAGGCCGACAACGTGATCGCGGCGTTCAACAAGAAGTATCCGGACGTCAAGGTGAAACAGGTGCGCATCGTCGGCGGCAGCGAGCTCGCGGCGCGCAGCATTCAGGAGATCCAGGGGCGCGGCTATACCGGCGACGTGCTCACCGGCGGCGCCGATCACATCTGGCAGTTGAACGAGCGCGGCTATCTGGAAAAAGTTGACTGGGCGAAGTACGGAGTCCCCAAGTCGGTGACGCCCACCCCCTTTGCGATGGCGACGACCGCGTCGGTTTACGTGATCTCGTGGAACGACAAGAAGGTCAAGGAAATGGAGGCGCCGAAGACGTGGGCCGAAGTCGCCGACCCCAAGTGGGCCGGGCGAACGGGTTCTTGGGTGCGTGCGTCGGCGTTCGTGCAGCTCGCGTCAGCGTGGGGCGTGCCGAAAGCGCAGGCGCTGCTGACGAGCTACGTCAAGCTGAAGCCGCTGCTGTTCAAGTCGACGTATTCGCTGGCGCAGGCGCTCGGCTCCGGCGAGATCGACATCGGCATCGGCTTCTACCACTCGACGGTTCCGCGGATCGAATCGGGCGCGCCGATCAAGTACAAGGTGCTGGACCCGGTGCCGATGCACACGATCTACTCGGGCGTCAGCAAGAACGCGAAGAATCCGGATGGCGCGAAACTCCTTCTCGCCTGGCTTGCGTCGGACGAAGGCGCACTCGCCTACGAGGCGGCCACGTCCCGCGGCAATCCGTTGATCGCTGCCACGAAGATCGGCCAACTGGTCAAGGGCAAGAAGCTCGTCGAATACCCGCCGGACCAGGCGGAGGCATTCAACAAGGTCAGCGACGATTTCAACAAGCTTCTCGAAGCCGGCGCCGGAGGCCGCTGACCCGCTGCGATCGGCCCGCGCAAGCCTATTGCAAGTCACGTAGCCCGGCGTTGAGCGAAGCGAAACCCGGGTTGCGAAAGAACGCAACCCGGGCTACTGAGGCGGCTTTACGCCATCCTTGCTGACCTGCACTCGCGCGGCGCTCAGTGCGCCATCGGCTGCAGCCTGCGCGCCGATGAACACGTATTCGCCCACCTTGAGATCGGCGCGCGTTCCGGGCACGGCCTTCACCAGCGCCGCGTTCGCCGGCACCAAGATGCGCTGCTCGCCGTTCTTGAAC
>Ga0068860_100008356_pt1 | contig 10307 bp, 8 predicted proteins | sample KBSSwiS32_FD_66597 | JGI IMG/M metagenome (GOLD analysis project Ga0068860, IMG submission 66597) | Switchgrass rhizosphere microbial communities from Kellogg Biological Station, Michigan, USA - KBS Switchgrass S3-2 | ecosystem: Host-associated > Plants > Roots > Rhizosphere > Soil ...
CACCAAGGCCGTGCTCCAGGAGGACGGCTCCTGGCACCTCGACGGCGTGAAGCGGTTCATCACCTCCGGCGACCAGGACATGACCGAGAACATCATGCACCTGGTGCTCGCCCGCCCCGAGGCTCCCGGCGTGGAGCCGAAGCCCGGCACCAAGGGCCTCTCGCTGTTCCTGGTCCCGAAGTTCCACTTCGACTCCGAGACCGGTGAGCTGGGCGAGCGCAACGGCGCCTTCGTCACGAACGTCGAGCACAAGATGGGGCTCAAGGTCTCCACGACCTGCGAGCTGACCTTCGGCGCGCACGGCGTGCCTGCCAAGGGTTGGCTGCTCGGCGAGGTGCACGACGGCATCGCGCAGATGTTCCAGGTCATCGAGTACGCCCGGATGATGGTCGGCACCAAGGCCATCGCGACGTTGTCCACCGGCTACCTGAACGCCCTCGAGTACGCCAAGGAGCGCGTGCAGGGTGCGGACCTGACCCGGCAGACGGACAAGACCGCGCCGCGCGTCACGATCACCCACCACCCGGACGTCCGCCGCTCGCTGATGCTGCAGAAGGCCTACGCCGAGGGCTTGCGCGCGCTCTACCTCTACACCGGCACCGTGCAGGACACCATCCGCGCGGGCGGCGACGTGAGCGAGGCCGAGGCGATCAACGACCTGCTGTTGCCGCTGGTCAAGGGCGTGGGCTCGGAGCGGGCCTCGGAGCAGCTGATCCAGTCGCTGCAGACGCTCGGCGGCTCCGGCTTCCTGCAGGACTACCCGATCGAGCAGTACATCCGGGACTCCAAGATCGACTCGCTGTACGAGGGCACCACCGCGATCCAGTCGCTGGACTTCCTGTTCCGCAAGATCGTCCGGAACAACGGCGCCGCGCTGATGTCCGTCGCAGGCGAGATCCAGCGGTTCCTGGAGAACGAGACCGGGAACGGGCGCCTCAAGGAGGAGCGCGGGTCCCTCGCGACGGCGCTCGCCGCGGTCCAGGGCATGCTCGGCTCGCTCACCGGCTACCTGTTCGCGGCACAGCAGGACCCGAAGGAGCTCTACAAGGTCGGACAGCACAGCGTCCGGTTCCTGATGGCCGTCGGTGACCTGCTGATCGGGTGGCTGCTACTGCGTCAGGCGGACGTCGCGCAGACCGCTCTGGCGGCCGAGGTCAGCACCAAGGACAAGGCGTTCTACGAGGGCAAGGTCGGCGTCGCCCGCTTCTTCGCCCGTGAGGTCCTGCCGCGGCTGACCGCCGACAAGGCGATCGTCGAGGCCGCGGACAACGCGCTCATGGAGCTGGACGAAGCCTCCTTCTGACGTTCCCGCCCCGCAGCGCCCCGCCCACCTTCGTGGGCGGGGCGCTTTCATCTGTGTCACACCGACGCGCGGTTCGTCCGGTGTGCCTGTATGGTTGTCATCAACAACCATTGCATATAGCAACTGATCAAGGGGCACTCTTGTCCGTCACCCTGTCCCGCACGACGACGCTCCCCGAGGCGCCCGACCGGCGTACCGGCCGCGCCCTCGTCACCGTCCTGGCGACCGCGGGCATCGTCGTGGCGACCCAGCAGACGCTGGTCATCCCGCTCGTCCCGCAGCTGCCGGGCCTGCTCGGGGTCTCCGCGGCCGACGCCTCGTGGGCGGTCACCGCCACGCTGCTCGCCGGTGCGATCGCCACGCCCACGATGGGCAGGCTCGCCGACATGTTCGGCAAGCGCCGGATGCTCATGCTCTGCCTGGCCCTGCTGACCATCGGGTCCGCCGTCGCCGCGCTGAGCTCCACACTGACCGGCCTGGTCGCGGGGCGGGCGCTGCAGGGCCTCGGCGTCGGCGTCATCCCGCTCGGGATCAGCCTGATGCGCGACCACCTGCCGCTGTCCCGCCTCCCCGGGGCCACGGCCACGATGAGCGCCTCGCTGGGCGTCGGCGGCGCCTTCGGCCTGCCGCTCGCGGCGCTGATCATCGAGCACGTGTCGTGGCACGCGGTGTTCTGGGTGTCCGCGGGGCTCGCCGTCGTCGTCGCCGGGCTGGTGCTCCGGTTCGTGCCCGAGTCGCCCGCGCCGGGCGGCCGGTTCGACCTGGTCGGCGCCCTGGTGCTCGCGGTCGCGCTGCTGGCCCTGCTGCTCGGTCTCACCAAGGCAGGCAGCTGGGGCTGGACGGACCCGCTCACCCTCGGCCTGTTCGGGACGGCCGCGGTCCTGGTGCCTGCCTGGGCGGCCTGGGAGCTGCGCAGCGCCCATCCGCTGGTCGACCTGCGGATCTCCCGACGCCGCCAGGTCCTGCTGACCAACACCGCGTCGCTGGTGTTCGGGTTCGGCATGCTGACCAGCTCGCTGGTCTTCCCGCAGCTCATCCAGCTGCCGGCCGCCAGCGGCTACGGGCTGGGCAAGTCGATCCTGGTCGCCGGCCTGCTGCAGGCCCCCGGAGGCCTGGCGATGATGGCGATGTCGCCGGTGTCGGCTCGGATCACCGCCCACTGGGGCCCGCGCATCACCCTGATGCTGGGCGCGACGACGGTGGCCCTCGGATACGTCTTCAGCGCGCTGTTCCACGGCGAGATCTGGCACATCCTGGTGGCCGTGATCGTGGTGACCTCGGGCATCGGGCTCGCCTACGGCGCGATCCCCTCGCTGATCATGGGCGCGGTCCCGCTGGGCCAGACCGCCGCCGCGAACAGCTTCAACAACCTCTCCCGCGCGATCGGCACGTCGACGGCGAGTGCGGCGGTCGGCGTGATCCTGGCGCAGCTCACCACGACCGTCGGCGGGCACACCTACCCGGCCGAGGCGGCGTTCACGATCGCCCTGGCGCTCGGGGCGGTGGGCGCGGCGGGTGCCCTGGTCATCGCGTTCTTCCTGCCGCGCCACCGCCCGGCCTGAGCGGCCGCCCGAGGAGCTACTGCGTGATGTAGCTCTCGAGCTGCTCGCGTTCCTTCTCGAGCGTGTCGATGCGGGCCTTGACCAGGTCGCCGATGCTGACGATCCCGGCGAGCTCGCCCGCGACCAGCACCGGCAGGTGCCGGACGCGGCGGGTCGTCATGACCTTCGCGAGGTCGGCCGCGCTGTCGTCCGGCGTACAGGTGGCGAGGTCGGTGGTCATGATGTCCTCGACGGTCGCGGACAGCAGCGCGGCGCCCCGCTCGTGCAACCGCCGCACGACGTCCCGCTCGGACACCATCCCGATCAGCATCCCGGCCCGCACCACCGGGAGCGCGCCGTAGTTGCCCTGGGCCAACCGGCCCAGCAGATCGGCCACAGTGGCCTCCGGTTCGACCGTCGCCACAGCGTTGCCCTTGCCACGCAGCACGTCCGCGATCCGCATACCGATTCCCCGATCGTCGACTCCGGTGTCGCCATCGAGGGTAAGCAGCGTGACCCCGATCACGCCATACCCGGCCTTTACTGACAGACCACGATCGGGGACGGGTTGTAGCGGACGGTGCGGGTCTTGCGGGTGACCTCACCGGTCTCGACGTTGCGCATCACGCGGGTGTCGGTGGCGGTGAAGCCCGGCGCCCCCTTGCTCGCGGCACAGCCCGGGCCCGCGGGCAGGTTGATGGTCTGCGGGTCCGTCGGGTTGGTGCGCGGCCCGGTCTCCGAGGTGACCTCGTAGCGCTTCGTGCCGAACATCTTCACCGTGAGGTTCGACGGCGACCAGAACGTCTGGATGAGCACACCGGTGGGGCCGTCGTTGCGGAACTTGAGGTCGATGATGTCGTCGAAGACCGTGGCCTCGCGGGCGACCGGGTAGCGGCTGATGTAGAAGCTGTGCTCCTTGTGCTCCACGTCGACCATGCCCGCGAAGTACGCGGCGTTGTAGAGCGTGGTCGCGACCTGCGAGACGCCGCCGCCGACGCCGCGCGCCGAGTGGCCGTTCTCGATGATCCCGGCCTCGACGTAGCCGTTCGCGGCGTTGCGCGGGTTGGTGAGCGCGTTCAGGCTGAACGTCTCGCCCGGCCCGACGATCGTGCCGTTCACCTGCTCGGCCGCCCGCCGGATGTTCTGCCCGGAGTCCGCGGCGAACCCGCCGGTGGTGAAGCTGCTGATCTCGCCGGTGATGCCCAGCGCGCCCAGCTGCTCGGTGGTCAGCTTCGCGGGCTGGTCGGCGTACACCGCGGTCAGCGTGCGCGGGCCCTGGGCGGTCAGCACCGGGACCAGGCCCTGGAAGGTCTTGTCGTAGTCGACGCCGCGGCCGTCCTGCGAGGGGACGACGACGGGGGCGCCGGAGGAGAAGTCCAGCGACGCGTCCCGGCCGGGCTTCTCGGTGGAGGCCAGCTGCGGGGTCGCGACCTCCTTGAGCGCCTCGTTGTTGATCTCCGGGACCAGCTTCGGGGTGGCCGCCGCGTCCGCGCGGAAGGTCAGCGCCTCCGCGACGTCCGCGGGCTGCAGGGTCGCGACGGCGCCCTCGCCCTGGATCGTGACCGGGGCCGACACCGCAGGCGTGGCGATCGACTGCAGCGCCTCCTGCACGTCGTCGTCCGTGGTGATCGTGGGCTGGGGGATGAGCGGCAGCGCGACGGGAGCGCCCGCGGCCCAGTCCCGCTCGAGCACGCCGACGGCCGCCTGCAGGTCCAGCTGCTGGCCGGGGACGGGCGGGACGGCGACCGGCGTGGTGCCGTCGAACCGCACGGTGCCCTCGACCGGAGCCTTGTCCACGACCGGCTTGACCTGCTCCAACGCGGTCAGCACCGAGCGCTCGTCCGCCGTGTTGACCACGCCGACCTCGCGCTCGGTGAAGAACGAGGTGATCCGGGTGATCGGGTTCAGCGGCTGCTCGCCCGCCTGGTCGACGGTCGCCTGGTAGTCGACGACGAGCCCGGCGGTCCGCGGGTCGATCTGGCTCCGCACCTCGCCCGCCGTGACCTGCACGGGCTGGGTCGCCCGGGGCTCGATCTCGGTCCGGAGCCGCTCGCTCGCCTCGGCCTTCGACAGGCCGCCGAGCTGCAGCCCGGCGACGGTCACCCCGCGCGGCACGTTGCCGGTGGAGAGCACCAGGTCGGCGACGTAGAGCACCGCGAGCAGCGCGACGACGCCTGCCACGATCAGCAGCGGCCGCTTCCGCTTCTTCCGGCCGCCGCCGGCCGAGGGCGCCTGCGGCTGCGGGGGGACGGGCGGGACCCCGCCGCGGGTCACGGGGATCTGCTCCGTGGGCGGGTCGGCGGGGCCGCCGAGCCGAGCGGTGGGCTGGTCCGCGGCGGTGCTCGCGGCGGCACGGGGAATCACGTGGGTGTCCTCGGCGGACCAGGCCGCGGGCTGCACGGCGGTGGCCTGGTCGTCGGTCCCCGCGGAACCGGCCGGGGCCGCGGCGGGCGTGCCCGCGGGGGGTGTGGTGGAGCGGGCCGGGGTGGTCCCCAGGCCCGAGGCCGGGGTGGTCCCGAGGCCCGAGGCCGCGGTGGCCCCGGCTGTGTCCGAGGCGGGGCCACCAGAGGCCGGGCCACCGGAAGCCGGGCCGCCAGAGGCCGGGGCGCTGGAGGCTGGGCTACCGGACGCCGCGGTCGGTGCTCCGGCGCTGCTCGAGGCGGCGGCTGAGGCGGCTGAGGCGGCCGCGGCGGTCGAGGCGGCGGACCGGCTGTCGGCGGCCGAATTCCCCTCCGTCGGGGTGGGAGCGGTCGGCGCGCTCGACGGGGTCGCCGCGGCACCCGACAGCGGAGCCGGGTTGCCGGGGGCCGGGGTCACGCCCCGCGTGCCAGGGGAGGGGGCGGTGGCGGGGGTGGCCGGGGTGGCCACCGTGGGGCCGTCCGTGGCGGTGCCGCCCGGCGGAGTGCCGGTCGGGTCCGCGTCGGCGGCGGGCGGGGTCGCAGCGCCTGCCGTGGGCTCGGGCCCCGTCGACGCGGTGGTGTCACCCGAGGTCACGGGGGTGCCCTCGGCCTGGGTCGCGGCCGCAGGCGGGGTGGTGCCCGTCGGGCCCTCCGCCGCGACCGACTCGGTGGCGGTCTCGGTGCGCGGGGAGGGGGAGGGCTTGACCGGCGCGCCCGAGGCCGGGATCGCGGTGGTCGCCTCCGCCCCCTGCGCAGCGGTGTCCGCCTCCGGGGTGGCCTGCTCGGCCGGGGACCCGCCCTGCCGGGACTCCGGAACCCCGCCGGTCGTCTCCGCCGACGCGGGCTCGACCGCGGGCGCGAAGAGCGCGTCCCCGCGGGGGCTGTCGGTGCGTCGGGCCGAGCCGTCGGTCACCGTGGCGCCCGAACCCTCCGGGCGCCGCTCGTCGACCTCGCCGGGCGTGTGCTGCCGCTCGGGCATGTAGCCGTGTTCCTTCCCCACCGAGTCCGCCGTCCCCCCAGGACGACTAGAGGTACAAACCGGTTCCGTGCTCCGGCCCCGTCGTGGCGACCGCGTGCAGGTCCCGTTCGCGCATCACGAGGTAGGTCGCACCCTGGACCTCGACCTCGTACTGGTCGTCCCGGGCGAACAGCACCCGGTCACCGGGCTTGACGCTGCGGACGTGCTGGCCGGTCCCGTAGACCTCACCCCACACGAGCCGCTTCGCGACCTGGGCCGTCGCCGGGATGACGATCCCCGACGAGCTCCGCCGCTCGCCGCCGTCCTCGACGATCTTGATCATGACGCGGTCGTGCAGCATCTGGATCTCGAACTTCGGGTCCGGCACCCGGAGGATGCTACGGGCAGCGCGCCCGCGGTCACCCGGCGGTGTCGGGCGGGCGGGTGCGGTCCGGGCCCGGACACGAGGAGGCCCCGCGGAGCTGCCAGGTCGGGGGTCCGACAGCGCCGCGGGGCTACACCAGGATTCGCCCGACCCCCACCCCGTGTTACAGCTCGCCCGGCGAATCCCTCGGTTCACCCCGATGGAGCATCAGGTCGAGGTCAACAGGTACCTGCCGAAGTGGGGCACGGTGAACGCGATCTGGCCGCGCTGCGCCGAGTAGACCAGGCCCTTCTTCAGCAGGCTGTCCCGCGCCGGGGACATCGAGGAGGGCTTCCGGCCCAGGTGCTGGGCCAGCGCCGAGGTGACGACGGGCTCGTCCCCACCCTCCGCGACCTCGGCCATCGCCCGCAGGTACTCCCGCTCGGCCGGGGTGGCCCGCTCGAACCGCGACCCGAAGAACCCGACGGCGAGCTCGGCCTCGGCCTCCGGCGCCGCCAACGCGACGTCCTCGCCGCGGATCGGGTTCGTCGGCGCGGCGTCCCAGGAGGCCTTCCCGTAGGCCTGGACGAAGTACGGATAGCCGCCGGAGCGCTCGTAGAGCTCCTCGAGGGCGTCGGAGTCGAACTCGGCGTCCTCCCGCTCGGCCGGGGCGAGGAGGGCGAAGTCGGCATCCTTGCGGTCCAGCTTGTCGATCCGCGAGTACTTGAACAGTCGCTCGGAGTAGGACTTCGAGGCCGACAGCACCGCGGGCAGGTGCGGCAGCCCCGCACCGACCACGACCAGCGGCATCCGCGACTGCGAGAGCTCGTGGCAGGCGGCGCAGAGGGCGGAGACGTCGTCCGGGCGCAGGTCCTGCATCTCGTCGATCAGGATGGCGATGCCGGTCGCGACCTCACTGGCCAGCTCGGCGACCTCGGTGAACAGCTCCACCAGGTCGATCTCGATGTCCCCGGAGTCCGCGCGCCCGCTCTTGACCGGCACGTCGATGCCGGGCTGCCAGCGGTCCCGCATCCGGGCGTCGGAGGGCGAGGCACGCAGGGCGAAGGCCTTCAGCACGCCGAGCACCTCGTCGACGCGTTCCTGTCGCGGGTGCTGCACGGCGAGGTCGCGGATCGCGCGGTGCAGGGCGGCGGCGAGGGGGCGGCGCAGGTCGGCGTCGGGCCGGGCCTCGATCTTGCCGGACCCCCACCCCGCCCGGACCGCCATCGACCGCAGCTCGCCGAGCATCACCGTCTTCCCGACGCCGCGCAGCCCGGTCAGCACCAGGCTCCGCTCCGGACGCCCGCGGGCCACCCGCTCGAGCACGATCTCGAACGCGTCGATCTCGCGGTCCCGCCCCGCCAGCTCGGGTGGTCGCTGACCTGCGCCGGGGGCGAACGGATTGCGCACCGGATCCATACCTCGCACGGTATCGGCGAGTCTCGCCGCAACCGTAGACATCGCTATCGAGACCTAGCGCGTGTCGCGCCCCGCCGGGACGTGCCGGTCGCTCACGCCCGACGCAGGGCCGCGTCCGCCACGCAGTACAGCCCGAAGGCGCCGAAGCCCAGCGCCACGACGACCAGCAGCGACATCCCCAACGGGGTCTCACCCAGGGCCCGGAGGGCGGCGTCCAGACCACCCGCGCGTTCGGCGTCGGAGGCGACCGCCGCCGTCACCACCAGCACCCCGACGACCGCCAGCGCGAGCGCCCGCGCCAGGTGTCCCACCGCCCCGACCAGCTCGATCCCCCGACGGACAGACACGGGTACCCGACGCAGGTCGAGATCGCCCATGAAGGTCCGCCGCACGCCGGTGTAGGTCATCATGACCGCGACGACGCCGATCGCGATCCCGCCGAGGAGCACGAGCAGCCTGCCCGCAGGCAGGACCAGCACGTCGGCGACCAGGTCGCGGGCCCCGCGGTCGCCGGAGCCGCCGCCGGTGCGCAGGAACACCACGGTGACCGCGGCCAGGCCGAGCATCGCGACCGCCTTCGAGACCGCACCCACCCGCTTGCGCAACCGCTCGCCGCCGGAGACCCAGCGGAAGCCCAGCCACGCGGCCGTCAGCTGCCAGACGGCGAACGCCACCAGTCCGATCGCGACCACACCCAGCCCGACGGCACCCGCCCCGGACGCCGCGATCTCGGCGACGGCACCCTGGGCGTCGGCCTGACCTGCCGGGAGACCGGTCGCGATCCGCACCGCGAGCCAGGCGACCACGAAGTGCACCAGCCCGTAGGACAGCAGGCCGATCCGGCCGAGGGCGTCGACGGTGGGGCCCGGCGCGTCCGATCGACCCTCACGGACGGACCGGCGCAGGCGCCGCAGGGGAGTGGGCACCGCCGTACGGTAACGATAGGGGCGTCTATCGCCGTCTCGGCGAGAACCGATACTCCCGGATACGCCCCGATCTGGAACTCTCGTGGACGTGAGCGAGCGTCAGCGAGTGAACCATCGACACAGCAGCTCCGCGAAGCGCCGCCTGAGCGCCAGGGAGGGCGAGCGGTGAGCGAGATCGTGACCGAAGGCAGCGGCTGGGTCGAGCAGACGGCCGACCGCGCGGACCTGACCGTGGTGTTCGAGGCGCGCGGCCGACGGCGGGCCGCCGCGGTGGAGGCGTTGGGCGCCCAGGTCGCGCGCGGCGAGAAGGGCCTGGGGCTCGCGGGCGTCGAGGTGCTGTCCCGACGGGTGTCGGTCCACACCGAGTACCGCTCCGGCAAGCCGCAGGGCTGCCGGGCCGCGGAGTTCGTCCAGGTGCGGGTGACCGATCTCGGGGTCCTCGAGGAGGCGATGTCCCTGCTGCTCGGGGCCGAGCCCGCGTCCTTCCAGGGACCGAGCTGGTCACTGGCCGAGCCCGAGGCGATCGCGGCCCGGGCCCAGGAGAAGGCCGTCGCGGACGCCCGGCGCCGCGCCGAGGGATACGCGGCCGCGCTCGGCGGCAGGCTCGGCGCCCTGGTCCGGCTGAGTGAGGCGGACGAGCATGGCGGGGCCGTGCCGATGATGGCGATGCGGGCGCGGGGGATGGCCGAGGGCGGCCCGGACGTCAGCGACCTGGGCCTGGACCCGGAGCCCGTGCGCGTCACGGCCCGGTGCACAACGACGTGGACGTTGATATCGGACTGATATCGACTGTTCGGCGCTGCAATTGTTGCCCTGAAGAGTGAATTGACTGCTCTGACTGGCGCAATTCACCGTTGTCCCCCGACACTCGTTCGGAGTAGTCACTGACTGACTGCGAACAGGAGGACACCGTGAGTTCTCGAACGGGTAGGCATCGCCTGACGCGTCGGAGCCGTCAGGAACTGCGGATGCGCCCCGGTGCGCGACGACGCGACGGGTTCAGGGCGACCGCCCGGGCCCTGCTCGCCGGGGCCACCGGGCTGCTGCTCACCGGCGGCGCCGCCGCGATCCTGCACAACACCGACGGCTCCCCCGTCACGGTCGCGTTCATCAGCGAGGACTGAGACCTACCGCTCGTCGACGACGGTCCCCTCGATCACCATCGGGGCGGCCGTCCGGCGGGGCGTGGGCTCGGGCTCGACCACCTCCGCGTCGACGATCGGGCCCTCGCTGCGGATCCGCGCGGTCCGCAGGACCGGGTTCTGCTCCTCGGCCGATCGCACCATCCGCCTCCGGACCAGCGCGCGCGTGGGCGGCAGGAGCAGGAGCAGCCCGAGCACGTCCGTGACCAGGCCCGGGACGAACAACAACACGCCGCCCGCCGCGACCAGCATCCC
>Ga0068860_100008357_pt1 | contig 10306 bp, 7 predicted proteins | sample KBSSwiS32_FD_66597 | JGI IMG/M metagenome (GOLD analysis project Ga0068860, IMG submission 66597) | Switchgrass rhizosphere microbial communities from Kellogg Biological Station, Michigan, USA - KBS Switchgrass S3-2 | ecosystem: Host-associated > Plants > Roots > Rhizosphere > Soil ...
TGGCGCATCATCCAGACCGGCGGGCGCTCCACCGCTTCGCCGCGGGCGGCGCGCAGGAAGAGGTCGTTGGCGGGGTGTGGTGGATTCGATCCGGACATGACGGCGGAGGATACCTTCCTTTCTTCAGAAACCGGCGCATAGCGTATGCTCTCTCCTCCCATGTTGCGATTGGTCGCCTACGCTCCCGACGGCGTGCATCGCTATCCGCTGCATCGCTCCGAGCTCCTGATTGGGAGCCACCCGAACTGTGACATCGCCCTCGACTATGTCGGAGTGGCGCAGCAGCATGCCCGGCTCCGTTACGAGGCGGGAGTGCTCAAGATCGAAGACCTCGGCAGTCGGCGCGGCACCCTGGTGTCGGGCAAACGGGTGAAGGAAGCCGAGCTCGAGGTGCTGGACGAGATCCGGGTGGGCACGGTCACCTTGCTGGTCGAGGACGTCGCGGCTGAAAACCCCCGCCCGCCTGGAATCGCGCCGGTCGAAGAGCTGGTGCCGCGAATCACCGCCGAAGGGATGCTCGGCCATCTCTCCCGCTTGAGCGACTGGACGCTCGCCGACACCGAAAGCCGGGTCACCTCGGAATCGTTGGTGCGCGAGCTGCTGCGCGACTTCGGCGGCGGCGTGCTGTTCCTGCTGGTCGGCGAGGGGGAGCGCTCGGCGATTCGCCTCGCGGTCGCGACCGACCAGGCGTGGCTGTCGAGCGGCGAAGCGCTGCTCGATCAAGTGGTTGCGCGTGGCGGCCGCGGCGGCGGCTTCTTGGGCGCGCTCGACGGCAAGGAGGCGTGGATCGGCCATCATTCGTTCCAGGCCGTCGAGCGGACCTACCGCCTGATCGCGGCGCTGCCGCGCTTTTCTCCCACCGAGTCCCCTTCGATCTCCGAGGCTTTGCGCGCGGTCGGCCACCTGATCGCCCTCGGGTTGATCCATCACGTCGGCGCGTTCGAGCCGATCCTCCCCGGCTCGCTCGGCCAACAGGACCTGGTGCTCGATGCCGGGCTGGTGATCGGCGAATCGCCGGCGATGAAACGGATGCTCGACGAGCTGCGCGCCGCGGTCGATCCGTCGATTCCCGTCCTGCTACGCGGCGAGGCGGGTCTGGGCAAGCAGCTGCTCGCCCATTCGCTCCACCGCTCGGGGCCGCGGCGCCAGGGTCCGTTCGTGGTCGCGATCGCGGCGGGCGCGCGCCCGGCGGCGATCGAGGCGGATCTGTTCGGCTCCGAGCTGGCCGGGCGCGACGGAACGATCCGCCGCGAGGGCAAGCTGCTGCTCGCCAACGGCGGCACGCTGTTCCTGGACGACGTCGATCACCTGCCGCTCGACGTGCAGGCAAGGCTGGTGCGCTTCCTGCGCACCGGAGAGGTCGAGCCGGCCGACGGACTGGACGAGGCCGCCACGGTTGACGTGCGTCTGATCGCGGGGAGCCGGGCGCCGCTCGAAGAGGCGGTGGCGCGCGACCAGTTCCGCGTCGATCTCGCCTACCGCCTTTCCCGCACGACGGTCGACGTGCCGCCCTTGCGCGAGCGAAAGGAAGACCTGCCGCTGCTGATCCAGAGCTTCGTCAATCGGTTCTGCCACGACACCGGTACCCGCCTCACCGGAATTACGGTCAAGGCGATGACCGCGCTGCTCGCCTACGACTATCCGGGCAACCTCGACGAGCTGGAAGGGATCGCGCGCCAGATGGTCTACCTCTGCCCGGCCGGCCGGCCGGTCGAGCTCAGCTCGCTGCCGGAGAAGGTGCGAAAAGGGCGCCTGCAAACCGCGCGGGTCGACGCCACGACCGATCTCGATCTCGATCGCCTGGTGGGGATCACCGAGCAGGCGGCGATCCGCGAAGCGCTCCGGCGCTCGCACGGCAATAAGTCGCTCGCGTCGCGCATGCTCGGCCTGTCGCGCAACGGCTTGGCGATCAAGATGGAGCGCTTCGGCATCTAGATGGATGGGTCGTCGCTTCTGTTCGCTCTGATCGGCGCCCTGGTCGGCGGCTTGGCCGCCTGGTGGATCGCGCGCCTGCTCGCCCGGGCGGAGCGAGGTGCCCTCGCCGAACGGCTGGCGACGCGCGAGCGCGAGACGCAGGAGCAGCGCTCCGAGCGCCAGGCCCTGGAGATTCGCACCGAGCGCGAGATCGCCGAGCTGCGCCGGGTTGGGGCCGATCTTCGCAACCGGGTCACCGAGGTCGAGACCACGCTCGAACTGGAGCGCGAGTCGGCGGGCGAAAAGATCGCCCTGCTCGAAGGGGCGCGCGAACAGCTCGGCCAGGCGTTTTCCGCCGCCTCGGCGGAGGCTCTGGCGAAGAACAACGAGGCGTTCCTGCATCTCGCGAAGCAGAACCTGGAGGTGTTCCAGGAGCGGGCGCGCGGCGACCTCGATGCGCGCGAGAAAGCGATCGGCGACCTGGTCCGGCCGCTCGCCGATTCGCTGGGAAAAGTGGACGAGAAGATCCGCGAGCTGGAGACCACCCGCCTTCAGGCTTTCACCGGTCTCGCCGAGCAGCTGAAAAACGTCGCGGTCACCCAGCAGAGCCTATACGTCGAGACCTCGCGGCTGGTCCAGGCGTTGCGCCAGCCGGCCGCTCGCGGGCGCTGGGGAGAAATCCAGCTCCGCCGGGTGGTCGAGATGGCCGGCATGATCGAGTACTGCGATTTCGTGTCGCAGCCGGTCGGCGGCTCGGCCGAGGAAGGGCGCGTGCGCCCCGACCTGATCGTCAAGCTGCCGAACGAGAAGAACATCGTGGTCGACGCCAAGGTGCCGCTAGAATCGTACCTGTTGGCGATCGAGACGGTCGACGAAGACGCCCGCCGGATCCATCTGATCAGCCACGCGGCGCAGGTGCGCGCGCACCTCGGAAAGCTGTCGGCCAAGTCGTACTGGAGCCAGTTCGAACCGGCTCCCGAGTTCGTCGTTCTGTTTCTGCCCGCCGAGACGTTTTTTTCCGCGGCCTTGGAACAGGACCCGAGCCTGATCGAGGCGGGGGTTGAGCAGCGGGTGATCCTGGCGACGCCGACCACGCTGATCGCGCTCCTGCGCGCCGTGGCCTATGGCTGGCGCCAGGAGCAGATGACCAAGAACGCGCTCGAAATCAGCAAGCTCGGCCGGGTGCTCCACGATCGGCTGAGGACTCTCGCCGGCCACTTCGGAGCGCTTTCCGGGGGCCTCGAAAAGGCGATCGACGCCTACAACAAAGCCGTCGGTTCGCTCGAAACCCGGGTAATGCCGGCGGCGCGGAAATTGAAAGAGTACGGCGCCACCTCGGGCGAGGAAATCGAGGAGCTGGCGCCGATCGACCGCGTGCCGCGCGCTTTGCAAACGCAGCTGCATTTCTTTCCGGCTTCGGATACCGACGAGGCGGACGAGGCAGAGGAAGGCGAGGAGCTAGAGGAGGGGAGACGCGATGAACCGAGATGAGCTGCTCGCTTCCTTTCGCGAGGTCCGTGGATTGTCCCTGGAGCTGGTGCGCCCGCTCGCGCCGGAAGTCTGGCGCATCCAGTCGATGCCCGACGTCAGCCCCCCTTGGTGGAACCTCGGACACACCAGCTGGTTCTTCGCGCGCAACGTCCTCGCCCCTTGGGGGCGCGAGGTGGCGGAGGACGGCCAGCTCGAATTCGTCCTCAACTCCTATTACGAATCGGTCGGGCCGCGGATCGAGCGCCACCGGCGCGGCTCTCTCACCCGGCCGGGCAACGACGAGGTGCTCGCCTATCGCGCCTCGGTCGACGGCCGGATGGAGGCGTTGATCGCCGAGGTGCCGGACGACGATTGGGCGCGGTTCGAATTCCTGGTCAGGACCGGTTTGGAGCACGAGCAGCAGCACCAGGAGCTGCTGCTCACGGAGGTCAAGCACATTCTCGCGACCGACCCCTACGAGCTGCGGGCGACCTATGCACCGCTCGTTCCGGAGGCCGCCGCGGGGCGAACCGATGCATCCTGGATCTCCTTCGACGGCGGCCTGGTCGAGATCGGCAACGTCGAGGGCGGGTGGTGCTGGGACAACGAGCTGCCGGTGCACAAGGCTTGGCTCGAACCGTTCGCGTTGGCGAGCCGCCTGGTGACGGCGGGGGAGTACATCGAATTCATCGAGGACGGCGGCTACAGAAAGCCGCTGCTCTGGCTCGCGAACGGCTGGGGCCAGGTGAAGGAGCAAGGGTGGCACGCGCCGCTCTATTGGCGGACCTGCTGGGACACCGGAGACGAGTGGGCGGCCTGGACGTTGTCCGGCGAGCGCCGGGTCGAACCGGACCAGCCGGTCGCCCACGTGAGCTTCTACGAGGCCGACGCGTACGCGCGGTGGAAAGGGGAGACCGCCGCCGCCTGGCGCGGCGCGCGACTGCCCACCGAGCGCGAGTGGGAGCACGGGGCGCGCCGGGACGGATTCGATCCCGCCGCCGGCAACCTGTTGGAGAGCCGCGCGTTTCATCCGCTCCCCGCGCCCGCGGGCGAGGGGCTGTCGCAGATGGCGGGCGATCTCTGGGAGTGGACCACCAACCATTACGAGCCCTATCCGGGCTATGCCCCGTTCGACGGCAACTTGATGGAGTACAACGGGAAATTCATGGACAACCAGCGCGTCTTGCGCGGCGGCTCGTGCGCCACGCCGCGCTCCCAAATCCGGGCCAGCTACCGCAACTTCTGGCCCGCCGACACCCGGTTCCAGCTCACCGGAATCCGGCTGGCGAAGGGCGGGTAAGAGTTGCGGGAAAACGTCACGGGGGAGCCGTAGGAAAGAGCGCTCCGGCGTAGGCGACCGCCTCTCCGGCGAGCGACAGGACATGCCCGCCGAGGACGATCGGCAGGCCTCCGACGAACGCGCCGAGCTGCGCCGAGCGGTAGGCGTCGCGGGCGACGAGCGCCGAGATCCGCGCCATGCGGACCGGCAGCAGGGTCGCGAGCAGGTAGCGCAGCAGCGGCCAGGGCCGGTGACCCAGCCAGCCGGCGCGCAGCTCGCCGTATCGCCGCCCGCGCACGAAGCGTTCTCGGACGAAGCTTCGTAGGGTCTGCTCGTGGTGGTGGGCGACGACTCCCCCCGGCTCGAACCAGAGCGTCCTCCCGTTGGCCAGCAAGTTCCTCGACAGCTCGACGTCGCCCATCAGCGAATCGCTGACCGCGAGATCGCCCGCCGCGCGCAGCTGTTCACGTTCGATCAAGAGGTTCGCTGTAGGGGCCATGTCCACCGGGCGGGCCGTGCCGCGCGGAAGCCATTTGCTGAATTTGCACAGGTGGATCGCGCGATCCCACAGCCGGCCGCCATGGCAGGCGAGCGCGCCGACCACCACCTCGCCGGTCGTCCGGTGGCGCGAGAGCAGGCGCCCCAGCCATTCGCGGTCGGCATAGCAGTCGGGGTCGGTGAAGACGATCACCGGGCTTATCGAGTGGCCGACGCCCAGGCGGCGCGCGGCTTGGGGGAGCAGGCGGTTCGCGCTGCGCAGGAAACGAACGCGAGGGAAGCGCTCGCGCACGATTCTTTCGGAGGTACCGTCCGGTCCGCTGTCCACCACGATCGTCTCGAAATCCGTGAAGGTCTGCCGCTCCAACGATTCGAGGCAGGCGAGGATCGTCGAATGCGAGTCGTACGCGGGGATCACGACCGAGAGCGCGGGGACGTGCCCCGAAGACCGCGTGGTCATGCCGTCCCCGGATCGCGGTGCTCGTTCATCTCGAACCAGGTGAAGCGGGCGTCGGCGTCTCCGGTTCCCCAGAGCAGGCCGGCGGAGTGGCCCCAGGCCGCGGCGATCGCGGCGATCGAGATCCGTGGCACGCCGAGCATCGCGGTCGGCAGCAGATCCGGCCGATGGCGCGCCAGCCAGAGGATCAGGCGAACCACCGAGTAGAGCGGAATCAGCGGCGTGGCCAGGATGTAGCTCCAACGACGCGCCATGGACCAGCCGAACGCTTTCGCTCGTTGGTGGGCGTAGATCCGGTTCCAGAGATAGCGCCCGCGAGAGGCGCTTTTAAGGTCGCTCTCGTTCCAATGGGCGAGCTTCGCCGCCGGTTCGAGCAAGAGCCGGTAACCGTCCGCGACGAGGCGAAGATGGAGCACGATCTCGGCGCGCAGGTACTCTTCCAACCGATCGCCGTAGGCGAGCAGCGCCTGCCGTTTCCACGAGCTGTTGTGGCCCGGGAGCATGCCGCGCTCGCCCCGCGCCGCGCCGGGATAGAACATCTGGTAGTTGACGACGTGGATCGAGCGGCTGAAAGGCACGTTCGAGTTGCCGTTGTGGACTTCGGGGCCGACCCCGGCATAAGGACCGCGATGGTGCGCGGCGATCAGCGCCGCGGCCCAGCCGGGAAAGGCGCGGCAGTGCTCTTCGATGAACGCCACGACGGGCGCCCGCGCCGCTTCGACGCCGCGCGCTTTCGCCATCGAAAACAGGGATTCCGGAGGCAGCCGCTCTACGATCACGCTCGGATGGTCGCTTCCCGGGATCGGCTCGGGGCTCCCGGGCGCCAGGTCGTAGATCAAAATCTCGAGCCGCTCGATCCCCTCCTGCTCGAGCAGAGACGCCAAGCAGGCGGGCGCGCGGTTGCGCCGCTCGCCGACGGCGAGGATCACGGAAAGCTCTGGCGTCATGATCGCGGCGGACTCTAGCAGAGCGGCTCGTGGTTCGTTTGCCCCGCAGCGACTTACCTGCTGCCGAAGGCGCCCGAAGGAGCGAGGAGGCAAACGAAACCACGAGCCGGGACTCGGCTGGCTTCCTTCGAGCCCCCCGGGTAAGTACACTACGCGCTCTTGCTATGAAGACCTGGCTTCGCCCTTCGCTCTCCTGGCTGCTGATTTGCGTGCCGATCGCCGCGGTGTTGGAGCATTCCGCGCCGGAGCGCCAGACGTTGATCTTCTTCTTCGCTTGCGCCGCGGTGATCCCGCTCGCCGGCTGGATGGGGCGTGCGACCGAGCATCTCGCCGAGCACGCGGGCGAAGGGGTGGGCGGCCTCTTGAACGCCACGTTCGGCAACGCGGCCGAGATGATCATCGCGATCATGGCCCTGCGCCGAGGGCTCTACTCGGTGGTCAAGGCGTCGCTCACCGGCTCGATCATCGGCAACATCCTGCTCGTTCTCGGCGCTTCCGTCCTGGCCGGCGGTTTGAAGTATCCCCGCCAGCGGTTCAACGCCACGGCGGCGAACTCCCAATCGACCATGCTCTTGTTGGCCGCCGTCGGCTTGATCGCGCCGGCCGCCTTCCATCACCTCGCAGGCAAACAGGCTCTCTTGGTCGAGGGGCGCCTGTCGTTCGACATCTCGTGGGTCCTGCTCGCGACCTACGTCTGCGGACTGATCTTCGCGTTGGTGACCCACAAGAGCCTGTTCGCCGGGGAGGGCGGACACGCCCAGCCGGGGGAGGGAGGGCCGCCCTGGAGCGTCAAGAAAGCGCTCGGCATTCTTGCGGTCGCCACGGCTCTGGTTGCCTGGATGAGCGAAATCCTGGTCGGCGCGGTCGAAGCGACCGCCCGGTCGCTCGGTATGACCGAGGTGTTCATCGGCGTGATCGTGGTCGCGATCATCGGCAACGCCGCCGAGCACTCGACGGCGATCCTCGCAGCGCGGCGCAACCGCATGGACCTGTCGATCGGCATCGCGATCGGATCGAGCGTGCAGATCGCGATCTTCGTCGCCCCGCTCCTGGTCCTGCTCTCGTATCTGATCGGACCCCGGCCGATGGATCTCGTCTTCTCCGTGCCGGAGGTGCTCGCGGTCACGGTCGCGATCGCGGTCGCGACGCAAATCGCGAGCGACGGCGAGTCGAACTGGCTCGAAGGGGCGCAGCTGCTCGCCGTCTACCTGATCCTCGGCATGGTGTTCTTCTTCCTCCCGGGCTGAGTACGTTCAGGGCCCCCCGGTGTATCGTCGGACCGGAGGAGAGAGATGAAAACGCCGACGAACCTCTTGCTTCTTGGCGTATCCGTCGCCGCCACGCTGGTCCTAGCCTGCGGCAAGAACGGCTCGCCGACCAGTCCGCCGCCGCCGAACCCGACGATCACCCAATCGAACGTCATCGCGGCGCTGTTTCTCGGCGAAGGCCCGCTGCGGCCCGCGCAGGGCAACACCTGCCCCGATACCGGATTCTGGCGCGCGTTTCCTCGCGGCAGCCGAATCCGTGTCCGCTTGAGCACCGCTCTTTCGACCGGAGAGCGCAACACGATCGACGGATTTCTCGCCGATTTGCGCGGGGTGATCGGCGGGGCGTACGACCTCATTGTCGAGACCACGACGGAAGAGGATCCGATCCCCGGCCTTCTGGAAGTGACCGGCACCTCGCTCAGCAATCCGGCAGTCGATGCCTTCTGCCGCCCCGGCACGGGAGGGTGCACCAAGTACACCTTTCAAGCCCCCGGAGTCCTCGCCAGCTCGCGCACCGTCGCGCGCCATCAGTTCGGCGGCAACGTTCACAATCACGAGCTGGTCCACGGCATCCTGGGTCTCTGCCATCTCGACGGGTTCGTGATGCCCGATGCCCTGATGGCGAACCCCGGCAGCTCAAGCATCGGCAACTTCAATGCGTCCGAGCGCCAAGCGATCCAGGCGGTCATGCGCTCCGGCCTTTCGGCGGCGGCCACCCGCGCCGATTTCGAGCGCCTGGGCCTGGTCGATCCGGCGGGCACGAGCGGCGCGTCGTCGAGCCCAGTGCTCGGCACGGAAGGTGGAGCGGACGATCCGCCGATCCTGCGGCCGAATCGGCGCGAAAGCGGAGGAGCGGTCGGTCGCGAGCGGCAGCGGCAGTAAGGACCGTCTTTCGCCCCTATTCCGTCCGCAGGACCTCCATCGGGTCGGCCGCCGCGGCCCGCCGCGCGGGGAGGTAGCTCGCGAGCATCGCAACTCCCGCGAGCACTGCGGAGACCGCCAGATAGGTCGCGGCGTCCGTGGCGCTCACCCCGAACAGGAAGGGCTTCATCAACCAGGTGGCGGCCAGGGCGAGCGCGACGCCGATCGCGAGCCCGATCGCGACGAAGCGGACTCCTTCCTTGAGCACCATTCGAACGACGTTTGTGGTGGTCGCACCGAGCGCCATCCGGACGCCGATCTCGCGCCCCCGCTGGCTCACCGAATAGGCGATCACGCCGTAGAGCCCGACCGCGGCCAGCAACAACCCGATCAGACCTAGGAGACCGGTGACGATGGCGGCCACTCGTTGCGGCAGGAGCGCCAGGCTCGTGATCACCGAAAGAGGCGTCACCTCCGCACGCGGCAGGCCGGGGTCGAGCGCGCGAACCTCGTCGCGGATCATCGCCGCCACCGCCGCCGGATCGGCCGCCGACCGGACCATCAAGTTCTGCTCCGGGCTGAAGCTCTGGGCAACGGGTACGTAAAGGAACGGTTCGACGCTTTCGGAGAGTGACGCGACCTTGGCATCGCGGGCGACTCCGATGATGGTCAGAACGTCCTCGCCGCGATGGATCGTACGGCCCAGCGCGCCGCCCTTGGGAAAGTAGCGGCGGGCAAAGGTGTCGTTCACCACCACCACGCCGGCCGATTTCGGGCCGTCGGTGGCCTCGAAGCCTCGGCCCGCGAGGAGGGGCATGTGAAGAACCCCGAAATAGTCGGCGTCGACCTGCGCGAACAGCATTGGCTCGATACCGTCACCCTCCGTGGGAGGGCTCGTCGCGGCGCCATCGACGCGAAACTCGTCGCCGGTCCGGTTGCCGGAAAGGGGGAGCACCCGCGCATAGGAAACCGCTTCGACCCCGGGGCGGGCCGCCAGGCGCGTCCGGAGGTCGGCAAAAAACTGCCGCGCGCGCTCTTCGCCATAGCCGTAGGTTCGGGTGTCGAACGAAGCCGTCGCCACGTGCTCCGCGTCGAAGCCGGGATCGACCCGCTGGCCCCGGTCGAGCGCCCGCAGGAACAGCCCGGCGGCGACCAACAGCAGCAACGACAGCGAGATCTGCCCGACCACTAGAGCATTGCGCGTCCGGGACCGCTTCGATCCGGCGCCCGGCGTCTCGGCGCGGAGGGGAGAGGCAAGATCGAGGCGGGTGCCCTGAAGCGCCGGGACCAGGCCGAACAGGATGCCGGAGAGCAGGGCGGTCAGGACGGCGAACGAGAGAACCCGCAGGTCGGGCGTGAGCTCCAGAGAGATCGGCACCTCGATCGGGATCGGGATGCGTTCGAGCGCCCGCGTGCCCCACTCCGCGAGCAGGATGCCGCCGGCCGATCCGAGCACGAACAGCGTCGCGCTCTCGATCAGCAACTGGCGCACGATCCGTGCGCGGGACGCTCCGAGCGAGAGACGGACGAGGATCTCGCGGCGGCGTGCCGTGGCCCGGGCGAGCAGCATGCCTGTGACGTTGACGCTGGCGATCGCGAGGACCAGCCCGGA
>Ga0068860_100008360_pt1 | contig 10305 bp, 10 predicted proteins | sample KBSSwiS32_FD_66597 | JGI IMG/M metagenome (GOLD analysis project Ga0068860, IMG submission 66597) | Switchgrass rhizosphere microbial communities from Kellogg Biological Station, Michigan, USA - KBS Switchgrass S3-2 | ecosystem: Host-associated > Plants > Roots > Rhizosphere > Soil ...
AAAGACCGAATATCTGAGAAAGAATTCTTACTGAATATTTTAGGTGAATGGCTCATCGGTAAGATGAACCTTAGTCATATCCAAATAATGATTTTGTAATTGATGAACTGAGATGGGATGCATCATATGCCTTTTTTCATCTCTGTACCAAATTTCAAAATTCGAAAAGTCGTCTTTGCGGGGAATGAGAATACGAAACGCCCCTTTTAAATACTTGACTGAACCATCCTCATGTTCTTCTCTTTGAAAATTTAACTTTTGCAGTTGCACATCATCTAAAGGCAATGGCCTTAGTTGATCTGCGTTAAACCAAAATTCCTGAGTTCCGTCATCAACACAAATTTCCTTTTCATCACGATTGAATCGGGTTACTTCCCCCTGTGTTACCTTGCCATCGTATTCTGCTAAAATATAATCGCCGGCTTTTAGTTCATGAAATTTTATCATGTCGGATTTTTTTTACTAAAGGACAAAAGAGAAATAAAACTAAGAGAAAAAAAGAGTAAAGACAAAATTTTTTAGCGCCTGTTTTTCAGATGAGATTGGTAAGATTTGTAATTCTAATGTACATTAACCGCTTAAATTTGCCTAATGGCGTATAACCGACTTACCTGTTTTATTTTTTCAACAACCGTATTGTTTATATGTTCATGTAATAATAATAGTGATAACAGTAACACCATTGTACAGCCAATTCCTAAAGAGCAACAATTAAAAAACGCGGTTTCGCAGTACCCTGATTCTTTATTGCTCATAGAAAACCTGATTGAGTATTACAGAAATAATGGTAGTTATGATACCGCAATAAGTTTAACAGATCGGGCCATAAAAAGAGATTCAGAAAATGTTGAATTGTGGGATATCAAAGGCACACTTCTTTATGAAAATGGAGATACATTGAAATCAATCAAGGCTTATGAGACAGCCATAAATATCTACCCGTTGCCAGAGTATATCATTTCTTTGGGTACATTATATGCGCAAACAAAAAACCCGAAAGCGCTTACCATGGCCGATGCACTATTAATTGCAGATAAAGCAAAAGCACAAAGAGAAGCTTTATTTATAAAAGGATTGTACTACGCCTATACATCAAATAAACAAAAGGCGATTAATTTTTTCGATAGTTGTATTAGCATTGATTATACTTATATGTTTGCATATCGTGAAAAGGCCATCGCCTTGTATGATATGGGTAAATATGGATCTGCTTTAGAAGTTCTAAACAGGTCTGTTACTATCCAAAATAATTTTGATGAAGGATATTATTGGAGGGGAAAATGTTATGAAAAATTAGATCGTAAACAAGATGCAATAGAAAACTACCAGATGGCATTGTTGTACGACAAAAATTTTATTGAGGCGAAAGAGGCATTGGCAAGATTAAGCGGGAAATAAATTAGAAAATTAGCAATCAGCAATCGGAAGTTCAGCCATCAGAAAATCAGCAATTAAAAAATTCAGAACTTATGCCTATCGTTGCTCCATCATTATTAGCAGCAAATTTTTTAAAGCTTGGAGAAGAATGTACTATGCTAAATGAAAGTGAAGCTGATTGGTTTCATCTTGATGTAATGGATGGAAGATTTGTTCCTAATATCAGTTTTGGTTTTCCGGTAATTGAGCAGGTAACCCGGACAACTAAAAAAATATGTGATGTGCATTTAATGATTGTAGAGCCGGAGAAGTTTGCGGAAAGATTTAAGAAGGCAGGCGCCAATATTCTTACAGTTCATTTTGAAGCTTGCCCTAATCTGCACAGAAACATTCAGCAAATCAAAGCACTTGAAATGCAGGCAGGCGTAGCGATAAATCCGCACACTTCTGTGGAACTACTGAAAGATATTTTGGATGATATTGATCTCGTTTGTCTTATGAGTGTCAATCCCGGTTATGGTGGGCAGGATTTTATTCCCCATTCAATTCAGAAAATAAAGCGGCTCAGAAAGATGATTGACGATGCTGGTTCAAAAGTAAAAATTGAAGTTGACGGAGGCGTTATTTTAGAAAATGCGAAACAAATAATTGAAGCCGGTGCTGATGTATTAGTTACTGGAAGCACCATATTCAAATCAAATGATCCCAAGGCAACTATCGCTGCTTTAAAGGCGATGTAGTTATAAAGTAAAGAGAAAGAAATTTAGGATTAACGGGCGCAAAAGGCTATTTTATTTCGAGCTTAAGAACACTTTGATTCTCAATAAAAGCTTCCAATTCATCTCCTACTACACATTCGCCTACTCCGGCGGGAGACCCGGTAAAAATAAGATCGCCGATATTGATAGAAAAGTAGTTGGAGATGTGAGCGATCAGTGAATCAAAATTAAATATCATCTCACCTGAATTACTTTTTTGCATTACCTGCGAATTCAACTTAAAAGAGAAGTTGATATTTTTTTTATTTAACTGAGGAGTTATATCAATAAATTTTCCCACCGCGGCAGAGTTGTCAAATGCTTTGGCTTTTTCCCACGGCAATCCCTTTTCTTTGAGCTTAGTTTGTATGTCTCTTGCAGTAAAATCAACGCCTGCTGTAATACCGTTGTAGTAATTTCCTGCATGTTTTTCCTGTATATATTTTCCATTTTTACAGATGCGAAGCACCAGTTCACATTCGAAATTTAATTCATTAGTAAATTCAGGATAATAAAAAGGAGTGTGATTTTGAAGCAATGCGCTTTTAGGCTTCATAAAAATTACCGGCTCATCAGGTACATCGTTTCCAAGTTCTTTAACATGTTCCACATAGTTACGACCAACACAAAATATTTTCATACTGAAACAGTTTTTTATTTAAGTCAGGAGACTTAATGAGCGAAAATATAAAAAAACAATGTAAAAAGAAATAATACTTTAAATGATTAAGGAAGTGTGTACGATAAACTATTTACCGCACTCATCGTTTTGTCAATGCCAATGCTGGCAAAGCTTTCAATGATCTCTACACATTTCTCTATCTTATATTTCACTACTGGCTCTTCTTCTTTAAACCATTTACTCAACACAAACTCGGCCTGCATTCCCTTTGGAAAATTGTTGCCGATACCAAACCTCAGCTTTGGGTATTTGTCTGTACCTAAAATGCTCTCAATATCCCTGAGACCATTGTGGCCTGCACTACCGCCGCTTTTTCGCAAACGCAATTTATCCAAAGGCAATGCAAGTTCATCTACTACAGTTAAGGAATTTTCTATTGAAATTTTTTCTTTATCCAGCCAATATTTTACTGCCCGTCCGCTCAGATTTACAAAGGTAGTAGGCTTAATACAGATAAAGATTTTCCCTTTCCACTTTACCTCTGCAACTTCAGCCAGGCGGTCGGTTTTAAAAAAACCTTCCTGTTTAAATACGAACGCAGTAACCACGTCAAAGCCAATATTGTGTCGGGTATGTGCATATTCATTACCTATATTGCCAAGACCAATAATCAGGAATTTGTGCATAATCGGGCGAAGATATGAAACGATTTTTTTAGACATTGCCATCAAGCACAAAAGGACTGTTGAGGCATAAAAAAAACTTCTGCGGGTAAGGCAGAAGTTTTTTTTAAAAATTTTATCCTGGGGTTTAAGGTTTTTCAGGATAGTGATCAAGCCTTTTTAACGGGCGGTTTTCATGGGACAACGGTTTTTACGGGCATTGGATAAAAAAGTAGAAGTTGACTGATATCAGATTTTTTGGTTTTTCGTCTGGATTAAGGGAACGGTTATTTTCAATGGATTTGGATATCATGATTAATGTTTATTGAACATCAATCAACTTCTGGAACAAAGATATGCCGGCTGATGATTGTGTGCAAGGGCGGTTATGCTCTATTTTGCAATTATGGTATTTACCAGTACAGTTAGTATTTACACCATCTTAGTTATAGAACAAGTACTATTGAAAGAAAGTAGTATCCCTGAAGGCAGACGTGTCCTTATAGACAAGCCTGTTATTATTTAATAAGGAGAAGGACTAATTGATGTCCAGCCTCCATCAATAATTAAACTTTGGCCGGTGATATGTCTTGAAAAAGGCGAGACTAAAAAGAGTGCAGCATTCGCGATATCTTTTACATTAGCCGGTCTTCCTAATGGTGTAATAGCTGACCATGTTTTTTCATATTCCGCATCTTCATTTGTTCTTTCAGTTAATGTCGCGCCAGGTGCAATAGTATTAACGGTAATATTATATTGTGATAGTTCTGTAACCAGATTTTTTGCAAGCATTTCTATACCTGCTTTTGTCATGCTGTAAGCCGCAAGATTTTTATGAGCCTGGTGTCCTGTAACTGACGACATAAAAAGAATGCTTCCATTACTTTTCTGTCTTATGATTTCTTTTGCTGCCGCCTGTGCTAAAAAAAAGGTGCCGGCCATATTCACGTTCATCACTCTGTCAAAGGCATCTTTTTTATAATTGAGAAAATCACCGAATAGTGTGATACCCGCATTTGCGATGGCGATTGTGAGTTGTCCATATTTGTTTACCGCTTCATTAACCATCTCATCTATAAAAGAAATGTCAGATGCATCTCCCGTCATTGCTAAACAAATTCCATTTTCATCTGCAATTTGCGAAGCGGCTTTTTCCGCAAGTTTTTCGTCTACATCATTTAAAATAACAGAAGCGCCCTGTTTACAGAGTTCACGTGCTATTTCTAAACCAATTCCTTGTCCCGCTCCGGTAATTATTGCAACTTGCTTATCAAATGTTTTCGTATGCATCTTTTAAATTTTTCCAAGTCACTTATTACCTGGACCGAATTTATTTTAGTGTGATAAAAGTATGAAGGTGTTCTATGTCTGTAAAAACAAAAGCAAAGTTATGAGACAAAAAAGTTATGAGACAAAAGAATATGAATTTTCTACAGCCTTGTAAGGACATTGGCAAATTAGGATCTGCAAATGACACCGTGAAATATTATTCTTTCATTTCCTCAATTCAGTTAAATTTTCTTCTCACTATATTTATGGTCTCAGTAAATCAACGATTGTATATGAAACCAACCATCATAGTTGCAGGTAGTTCCAATACCGATATGGTTGTTAAAACCAAGTATATTCCTGCCCGTGGGGAGACGGTATTAGGCGGAACTTTTTTTATGAATGCCGGTGGCAAAGGTGCAAACCAGGCTGTTGCCGCAGCACGATTGGGTGGCAATGTTATTTTTATTTGTAAAACCGGTGATGATATTTTTGGGAGGCAGGCCGTTCAGCTTTTTAATGATGAAGGAATTAATACTTCGTTTATACTTAGAGATGTTGAGCATCCCTCAGGAGTAGCTCTAATAACGGTAGACGAAAATGCAGAGAATTGTATTGTTGTGGCTTCGGGGGCCAATGCAGAATTACATCCTTCAGATTTGGAACAGGCAATTAGTGCCATCGAACAAGCAGACATATTATTAGTACAATTAGAAATACCAATAAAAACTGTTGAATACATCGTTGCAGTCGCGGCTGCTAAGAAAGTAAAAGTTGTATTGAACCCCGCTCCTGCCTGCATTCTGCCGGATGAGTTGCTGAAGAAAATTTCTATTATCACTCCTAATGAAAACGAGGCGGAAAAACTAACGGGCATAAAAGTTACTGATTTAAAAACTGCTGAACTGGCTGCAAAAGTTTTGCAGAATAAAGGAATAGAAACTATAATTATAACTCTCGGCGCTTCCGGTGCATTATTGTTGTATGAAAATTCCGTCACACATATGCCGGGTTATGAGGTAAAGGCAATTGATACAACTGCGGCCGGTGATGTATTCAATGGCGCTTTAGTAGTTGCATTATCAGAAGGCAAAGCTATTAATGATGCCGTAAAATTTGCCTGTAAAGCAGCTACTCTTTCTGTAACAAGATTGGGGGCACAGGCGTCGGCTCCGTACAAAGAGGAATTAGAATCCTTAATTATTTAAATTATTTCGAAACACTCATTTTCAAATTATAAAAGTGCAGTATGAAAAAATTGACTTTATCATTCCTTATTTTTTGTTTGAGCTTTCATACTTATAGCCAGCAAAAGCAATCGGCCCTATCTAAATCTGTTACGTTTACAAAGCAACAATTAAAGGATAAAATAATGGGTGGATGGGCAGGGCAAACCATCGGGGTTACTTTTGGCGGTCCTTATGAATTCAGATTTGAGGGAACATTTATCGGCGATTATCAACCACTATTATGGTATGATGGCTATCTTAAAAATACAATGATAAATAATCCGGGTTTGTATGATGACTTGTATATGGATCTCACTTTTGTAGATGTATTTGAAAAATATGGACTGGGCGCACCCGTTGATTCATTTGCCAATGCATTTGCAAATGCGGGTTATATGTTATGGCATGCAAACCAGGCGGGGCGCTACAATATTTTGAATGGCATTAAGCCTCCAATGAGCGGATACTGGAAAAATAACCCGCATGCAGATTGTATCGATTACCAGATTGAATCTGATTTTGCAGGATTGATGAGTCCCGGAATGCCAAATACCGCTTCGCAGATAAGTGATAAAATTGGCCACATTATGAACTATGGTGATGGATGGTACGGTGGTATATATGTTGGAGCTATGTATGCACTGGCGTTTACATCAAATGATATTCAATACATCATAAACGAGGCATTGAAAACCATTCCAAAGCAAAGTGAATTTTATAAATGTATAAAGGATGTACTCGTCTCATACAAAAAATTTCCTGCTGATTGGAAGCAGCCGTGGTTAGAGGTACAAAAAAAATGGGCTGATGATATTGGGTGCCCCGATGGAGTGTTTGCACCTTTTAATATTGATGCAAAAGTGAATGCCGCTTACGTGACAATTGGCTTATTATATGGTGGAGGTGATTTTACTAAAACTCTTGAGATAACCACAAGGTGTGGACAGGATGCGGATTGTAATCCATCTTCTGCAGGCGGAATATTGGGAACCATTTTAGGCTACGAAAAAATTCCTGCTTACTGGAAGATGGGATTAAAAGAAGCGGAGGATATTGATTTCAAATACACCACCATGAACTTGAACAATGTTTATTCAATTGGTTTTAAACATGCATTGCAAAACATTGAAAGAAACGGTGGAAAGATCAATGGCGACTATATTACAATCAAAGCACAACAACCTGCAACGGTAAGATTTGAAAAAAGTTTTACCGGTCTTTTTCCCGTATCAAAATTCGACGGAAAATGGTCTGAAAATAAAGACGAATTTAATTTTGATTTTGAAGGCACCGGCTTTGTTATCAAAGGGCAGACTGCAAAAGGGACGAACACATCTGACTATATTTTTAATACAGAGTTATATGTAGATAATAAACTTGTCGAGTCAATACCATTACCCGTAAATTTTACCACGCGACGTTATGATATTAGTTGGAAATACGATTTACCAAAAGGGAAACATTTAGTAAAATTTAAAATCATGAATCCTTCAAAGGAGTATGAAATTGGTCCGCCACAAATAATAGTCTATTCGGATAAACCTGTAAATGGATTGCTGGCAAATAAAAAATAATCGCCTAAGATAATTTTATTGACAAGTCAATTTTTTTATAAAATATTATTCATTGCTAAATCAACTGCAGTATGTTCATCATTGAAGATTATTCCGTTGCTGTTATTTTTTGCTTCATCACTATGCTATGTTGGGGTTCCTGGGCCAACACACAAAAGCTTGCAGAAAAAACATGGCGCTTTGAATTATTTTATTGGGATTATGTAATTGGTATTCTACTATTTTCTTTGATCAGTGCATTTACATTAGGCAGTATAGGTGAGGAAGGAAGAAGTTTCATTGATGATTTGAAACAAGCAGATAGCAGTAATATAGGAAGCGCATTATTGGGAGGCCTGATTTTTAATGCTGCCAATATATTGATAGTAGCCGCTATAGCGATAGCAGGTATGTCCGTAGCTTTTCCTGTAGGGATTGGTATTGCCTTGCTGTTAGGAGTGTTGGTTAACTATTTAACCGCCCAAAAAGGTAATGCGGCATTGCTCTTTTCCGGCGTTGTATTGGTGGCGGTTGCTATCGTACTAAATGCAATTGCTTACAGAAAAAAAACCAGTGGTGCCGGAAAGGTTTCATCTAAAGGAATTTTTTTGGCTATTGTGGGTGGGATATTAATGTCCTTCTTTTATCGCTTCATAGCAGCCGGTATGGATCTTGAAAATTTTCATCAACCGGCAGCAGGAAAGATGACGCCATACACGGCCGTATTTATTTTTTCCGTTGGTATCTTTCTCAGTAACTTTTTATTTAATAGTATTCTTATAAGAAAACCTTTCACAGGCGAGCCAACAAGCTATGCCGCTTATTTCAATGGCAATTTTAAAACACATTTAGTGGGAATATTAGGTGGTTTAATTTGGGGCATTGGTAATTCCTTTAATTTAATTGCGGCAGGTAAAGCAGGTCCCGCTATTTCATACGGCTTAGGACAAGGTGCCACACTCGTTGCAGCTTTTTGGGGCGTTTTTATTTGGAAAGAATTTAAAAATTCTCCTAAAGGAACAAACAGATTAATAACAGCTATGTTTTTATTTTTTATTGTTGGGTTAGGATTATTAATTTACTCTGGATTATAATTTTTTAATCTCTTAAGATGAAAAGTAGACTAACCAATTCCTTAAATTCGCATATCCCGAAGAAGTGACTCGCTGTAACTTCATCTGTAATTTTTTCACTTTAAAAAATATACTATGCCTTATAAAGACGCATTAATTGCTGAATTGAAATATGAATCCGGCTTAACGGAAAAGATGCTTGAACGAGTTCCTCTTGAGAACCCGGACTGGAAACCTCACGATAAATCTTTTACTCTTGGGCGCCTTGCAACTCATGTTGCTGAAATACCGCATTGGATATCCCGGATCATTACTATCGATGATTGGGATTTTATGGCGCAGGGCTTTAGCAGCCATACCGCACATTCAAGGGAAGAATTAATGCAGATTTTTCATGACAACCTTAACAAAGCGGTTGCTGACCTGGAGACTATGAATGATGAAGACTTTAACAAAACATGGATCGTACGCAGAGGTGATGAGATGAGGCGTGAGATGTCAAAAAAAATAGCTATTCGTGGTTGGGGTTACAGCCATCTTATTCATCATCGCGGTCAGCTTTCAGTATATCTTCGTTTACTTAATGTACCTGTACCTGGCATGTATGGCCCAAGTGCGGATGAAAAGTAAATCATAGTCTGCGGTTAATTCTTGGAGGTTTTTTATTTCTCACAAAATCCTTAATCGTAGTTCATATTTCCTCTACCCATTTATCTCTTTCATCAGGATTAAATTTCCATGGAGCAAAATTATTTTCTATGTTGCTAAACATCGCATTCCATTCCGGTGGCGCATTACTTTCTTCCATAACAAGTGAGCGCCGCAATTCAAGAATAATCTCTAAAGGATTAATGCTTACCGGGCACTCTTCAACACAGGCATTACAGGCGGTGCAGGCACGCAATTCTTCAACACTGATATAATTAAAAAGATTTTTTCCATCATCTTTAAACCCCCTGTTCTGGTCAATATTCTTTCCCACTTCTTCCATCCGGTCTCTTGTATCCATTATAATTTTTCTCGGTGATAATAATTTGCCAGTAATATTAGCCGGACAAGCGGCAGTGCATCTTCCGCATTCTGTACAACTGTAAGCATCTAATAAATTTCTCCAGCTAAGATCAAACACATCTTTTGCTCCAAATTTTTCCGGAGGTGTTGCATCCGTTGGGATTAACTCTGGTTGCATTGCATACAGCACTTCTTTCTGCACCGCAGGCATATTTTTTATTTCACCTTTTGGCTGAAGCCTTGTATAATATGCATTAGGAAATGCGAGCAGGATATGAAGATGCTTTGAGTAAGGCAGGTAATTAAGGAACGCAAAAATGCCCGTAATGTGCAGCCACCAACAGGTTCGCTCAATGCCCATCAATGCCGATGAGTTTATATTTTGAAAATAGGGTGCAAAGCTTCCGGAAAAAAGAAAGTTTCCCACGTTGTGATAATTTTCATAGCCTCTTAGTTGTAATGCCCTATCTATTGTATTCATCGTAAGAAACAATGTCATCAGAATAATTTCAGTGATGAGAATATAATTTGCATCACTACGTGGCCAGCCATCCAACTCATGATTTCTAAAACGTTTTAGTTTTAAAATATTTCTGCGGATAAGAAAAATTATACAAGCAGATAGCACCAACACAGCCAGTATTTCAAACGCATCAATTAAAAAAGTATAAAAGCCGCCAAATGCGTTGGCAAACAAACGATGCTTGCCAAACCCACCATCCAATACTATTTCCAGCACTTCAATATTGAC
>Ga0068860_100008362_pt1 | contig 10304 bp, 8 predicted proteins | sample KBSSwiS32_FD_66597 | JGI IMG/M metagenome (GOLD analysis project Ga0068860, IMG submission 66597) | Switchgrass rhizosphere microbial communities from Kellogg Biological Station, Michigan, USA - KBS Switchgrass S3-2 | ecosystem: Host-associated > Plants > Roots > Rhizosphere > Soil ...
TGGCTGCCACGCACACGCACCAAGACACGTCCCACCATTGTCACGAGGACGGATCGGCGAAGAAATCTACTAGCGGCAGTGCGTGCCCTTGCTGCGATCACGGCTGTCAGTGCATAAACGGCACGGCGGCGCCGCTCCCCGCGGTTCCAGCTACTCGACCGATCGTACCCGAGACGGTCGTTACCGAACGTGACACCTCGGTTGCGGTGAATCCGCCACTCGCCGAGCAGTTGCGACCTCCCATCGTATAAGCATTCCGGGCCGCCTCCAGCGGCTGCTTTGACGTGCCGCTCCTCTGCGAGCGGATCTCGATATTTGGAATGCCTGCTCAACAGGCAATGGAGTGCATCATGATTTTCCGCGGTCTGCCGCTCGACACGGGTCGGCGGCGCTTTGTACAAGGTCTTGCGCTCGGCGGTGCGGCGGCCGTGCTCGGCCTACGCAGTCGGCGCGCGTTCGCTGCGCCATCGACCAATGCGATGCCTGAGCTTTCGGGTACGGAATTCAATCTCGAAATCCGCGAACTGCCGGTCAACTTCACCGGCACGCCGCGCCTCGCTACTGCGATCAACGGTTCCTTACCCGGGCCGATCCTGCGCTGGCGCGAAGGATCGGAAGTCACGCTGCGCGTGACAAATCGCCTCGGCGTCCAAAGTTCGATTCACTGGCACGGTATCCTGGTGCCGGCTGACATGGACGGCGTGCCGAGCTCTAGTTTCCCAGGCATCGCGCCCGGCGAGACGTTCGTCTACCGTTTTCCGGTCAAGCAAAGCGGCACGTACTGGTACCACTCGCACTCCAAGTTTCAGGAGCAGACCGGCGTCTTCGCGCCGCTGATCATCGATCCCGCCGGTCCCGATCCGATTCGCGCGGATCGCGAGCATGTCGTGATGCTCAACGACTGGACCGACAAAGATCCGGATGTGATCTACGCGAATTTGAAGCGGCAAAGCAACTTCTACAATTTCGCGCAACCCACGGCAGCGGAATTCTTCCGCGATGTCTCGACTATGGGTTTGCAGCAAGCGCTCGCCAAACGCCGCATGTGGAACGCGATGCGCATGGTGCCGACGGATTTGTCCGACGTGTCGGGCGCGATCTACACCTACCTCATGAACGGCGCGACGCCGGCGACGAACTGGACCGGCTTGTTCCGTCCGGGCGAACGCGTGCGTCTGCGTTTCATCAACGGCTCGGCGTCCACGCTGTTCGATATCCGAATTCCCGGGCTCAAGCTGACGATCGTTGCCGCCGATGGCCAAGCGGTCGAACCGGTCGACGTCGATGAGTTCCGGATCGCCGTCGCCGAGACTTACGACGTGCTGGTGCAGCCGCAAGCCGATCGAGCTTTCACGATCTTCGCGCAGGCGATGGATCGCACCGGCTTCGCGCGCGGCACGTTGGCGCCACGCCAAGGCATGGAGGCCGACGTGCCGCGCGTTGATCCGCGCCCGTGGCTGAGCATGGTCGACATGATGGGTGCCATGCACGCGAATCAGATGGCACATCAGCACGGCGGTGAAACGCACCACGATCCGGCGATGAGCGGCATGTCGATGCAGAACGATGCGATGCAAGGCATGCAGCACGGCACCATGGACCACAGTGGCATGGCTGGCATGCAGCACGGTGGCATAGGCGACATGAAAATGCCCGCAGTGCATCACGCGCGCACTGAGTACGGCTACACGACGGACATGCGCGTCGACATGCCGCGGACCAATCTCGACGATCCGGGTGTCGGTTTGCGCAACAACGGCCGGCGCGTGCTCACGTATGCGGATCTGCATACTATCGGCGGCTCGCTCTACAGGACGCCTCCCCAGCGCGAGATCGAGCTTCACCTCACCGGTAACATGGAGCGCTTCGTGTGGTCGTTCGACGGCCAGAAGTTCTCCGATGCCCAGCCGGTGCATTTTCGATATGGAGAGCGCCTGCGCATCGTGCTCGTCAACGACACGATGATGACGCATCCGATCCATCTGCACGGGATGTGGAGCGAGGTCGAGAGCCCCGACGGGGATTTCCAGGTACGCAAGCACACGGTGAACGTGCAGCCGGCCCAGCGCATGACGTATCTCGTGACGGCCGATGCGCTGGGTCACTGGGCGTATCACTGCCATCTGCTCTATCACATGGAAGCGGGCATGTTCCGCGAGGTGGTGGTCGCATGAAAACGCAACGTCACATTCGCGCCATCGGCGCGCTCGCTGGGTATTGGATCCTTGTCATGGCGTGCGCCGCCGCAGATCCACCTGATGCGCAGTCCGTTGCGCAACAGCCGCCCGCCGATGCGCCACCGAGTTCAGCGCAACCGGAAGAATCGATGCCCAACATGGGCACCATGGATATGTCTTCGATGCAAGGCGGTCGCGCACCGGACAATGCGCGGGACCCCGACTACTCCGATGGTCAATCGATGAGCACGATGCCCGGCATGGCCGATTCGATGAATGACGATGCGCGATTCGGCAAAGTGCTGTTCGATCAGTTCGAATACGTGCATAGCGCCGACAGCAACGGCGTGGCCGTCGATGCACAAGCCTATTACGGTGGCGACACCAACAAGCTGTGGCTGAAGCTCGACGGGGAGCGTACCGGCAGGCACCTGGGCGACACACGTACCGAAGCGCTGTGGGCGCACGCGGCGAACGTGTTCTGGGACACCCAACTCGGTGTGCGCCATGATTTCGGCGATGGGCCAGGACGCAGTTGGGCCGCGTTAGGTGTGCAAGGCCTGTCGCCGTATTGGCTCGACGTCGAAGCGACGGCCTACGTCGGCCAGTCCGGTCGCACGGCGCTGCGCCTGGAAGCCGAATACGACCTGTTGCTCACACAGAAGCTGATCTTCACGCCCGATCTGGAGCTCAACGCGTACGGCAAGCGCGACCCGCAGCGCCAGATCGGGGCCGGCTTGTCCAACGTCGAGCTGGGCTTACGTTTGCGCTACGAGATCACGCGTCAGTTCGCGCCCTACATCGGTATCGATTGGAATCGCCGCGTCGGCGGCACCGCGGATTTGGCGCGTGCCGCGGGAGAGTCGGCATTCGACCATCAAGTCGTCGCCGGCGTTCGTTTCTGGTTTTGAGGGAGAACGATTATGCGCTTTATCAAAACATTCCTCGTGGTTGTGCTGCTGATCGTCACCGGCACCGGCGTGTGGATCTGGTCCGGCGCCTACACCATTGGCGCCGACGATCCCCATTGGGGCGTGACCGAGCGCGCAATCAGCGTACTGCGCAATCGCTCGATCCAGACGCACGCGCAAGGCGTTGCCGTACCCAACCTGGATGACCCTAAGTATCTAGGCGAGGGCGCGGAGCACTACGCGGCAATGTGCACCGGCTGCCACCTCGCGCCGGGCATGCACGATTCGCAACTTCGCGACGGACTTTATCCGACACCGCCGAAACTGGCGGAAATCGGTGCGCGCGACCCGGCCCAGGCGTTCTGGATCATCAAGCACGGTGTGAAGCTCACGGCGATGCCGGCGTGGGGCAAGTCGCACGATGACAACGCCATCTGGGGTCTGGTCGCGTTCGTTCGCAAGCTGCCACAGATGACCCCGGAGCAGTATCAGCAAGCAACGGCTGCCTCGGACGAGCACGCGAACCATCACCATCATGACGAGGCGAACAGCAGTGAGGAACACGAGCACGGACATACTGATGACCACGAGCCGAATGCTCAGGATTCGCACGGATCGTCGGGATCAGGTGCCGACGCTCTCCAGGCGCGCCAGGCGGACGTGCACGCGCACGGCAATGACGTCATGCCGTTCTCGCTCAATGCGACGCAACACGTTTTTGAAAAGACGCCAGCAGGCGGCGTGCAGCGCGTCGTTGCGCGCGAGGGTCATGTCGAACAAGTACCGCTGCTTCGCGCGCACCTTTCGAGCATCGCCCAAGCATTTACGGCACGCGATTTCAGTGGTCCGATGCGTTTGCACGGCGACGACATGCCGGGGCTCGCCGAACTCAAAGCTGCGCCGGCCGGCACATTGACGGTGACTTATCGCGACATCGGAAACGGTGGCGAGGTGAGCTACGAGGCCAAGACGGAGATGTTGCGCAATGCCATTCATCGCTGGTTTGATGCACAGCTTTCCGATCACGGCCACGATGCGACGGACCATGACGAACGCCAGCATCACGGCACCTGAGGCTCGACCCTGGACCCAAGTCCAGACCGTAGAGTGCAGAAGCCATGTCAACCTTGAGTATCGGACAACTCGCCAAGCGTGCCGGCGTCGCCATCGACACCGTTCGCTACTACGAACGCGACGGGCTGCTTAGTCCGTCCGGCCAGACCAACACGAATTTCGATGGGATAGCGCCATGAACGAAGCGAACCAGCACCACCACGGCGAACACCATACCCACGGCAGTGCGCAAACCAACGCTGCCAAGGGCACGTCAGTCCGGGATCCCGTTTGCGGGATGAATGTTGATCCGGCGACAGCCAAATACCGCCAACGATACGCGGGCGGTGACTACTACTTCTGCAGCGCGAAGTGCGAAGCAAAATTTGCAGCGAGTCCCGAGCAATACGTGACCGCGTCATACACCGAGCCCACAGGACCGACCGCGCCGCCAACAGCGGCGGCCGGAACGATCTACACCTGTCCGATGCACCCGCAAATCCGCCAGGACAAGCCCGGCAATTGTCCGATCTGCGGCATGGCATTGGAGCCGCTGGTGCCGTCGCTCGAAGAAGAGGACACCCGTGAGTTCGATGACATCTCGCGCCGGTTCTGGTGGACACTTCCACTAACGGTGGTCGTGTTCGTTCTAGCGATGGCCGGTCACCGTCTGAATCTTCTGTCACCCGTCGTTCAATCGTGGGTCGAATTCGCACTCTCCACGCCGGTCGTGCTTTGGGGCGCGTGGCCATTCTTTGTGCGCTTCGTGCAATCGATTGCGAACCACAGTCCGAACATGTGGACGCTGATCGGTTCCGGCGTGGCGATCGCCTACGCGTACAGCGTGGTGGCAACACTGGCACCGCAATTGTTTCCAGCGTCGTTTGTCGAGCACGGGCGCGTTGGCGTGTACTTCGAGGCAGCCGCGGTCATCGCCTCGCTCACACTGCTCGGCCAGGTGCTGGAACTCAAGGCGCGCTCGCAGACGTCGGCCGCCATCAAAGCGCTGTTGCAACTGGCGCCAAAAACCGCCCGACGTATTCGTGAGGATGGCACCGAGGACGACGTGCCACTCAACGACGTGCACGTCGGCGACCACTTGCGCATTCGTCCTGGCGAGAAGGTGCCGGTCGACGGTACCGTGGTCGAGGGCTCGAGCTCGGTCGACGAGTCGATGCTGACCGGCGAACCGTTACCGGTCACCAAACGTGTCGACGACAAAGTGGTCGGCGCCACCTTGAATACGACAGGCAGTCTCGTCATGCGCGCCGAGCGCGTGGGTGCCGAGACGATGCTGTCGCAGATCGTGCAGATGGTGGCGCAGGCGCAGCGCTCGCGTGCGCCGATGCAGCGCATGGCCGACGCAGTCGCAGGCTGGTTCGTACTCGCCGTGCTCGCGATCGCCGTTTCGACCTTCATGGTGTGGGGCTTCTTCGGTCCGGAGCCGCGCTGGGTTTATGCGCTCATCAACGCGCTCGCGGTGTTGATCATCGCGTGTCCGTGCGCGCTGGGACTGGCCACACCGATGTCCATCATGGTGGCGACCGGCAAGGCCGCCGGCGCGGGCATCCTGTTCCGGGATGCGTCGGCGATCGAGGCGATGCGCACGATCGATGCGCTTGTCGTCGACAAGACCGGTACGTTGACCGAAGGCAAGCCGGCCTTTGATCGTTGCGTTCCCGTACCAGGTACCAACGAGGACGAGGTCCTGCGCATCGCGGCAAGCCTCGACCAGGCGTCGGAGCACCCGCTGGCGCAGGCGATCGTCGCCGAAGCCAGGCGCCGTGGGCTCACGCTCAGCAAGCCGGCCGACTTCAATTCCGAAACCGGCATCGGCGTCAAAGGCGGCATCGACGGCCACACCGTCGTTCTTGGTAACACCGCGCTGATGGAGCAATCGCACGTCGCTGTCGATGCCCTGCAGGTCGAAGCCGAACGGCTGCGTCAGCAAGGCGCCAGCGTCATGCATTTGGCGATCGACGGCAAACTGGCTGGCCTGCTGGCCGTGTCCGATCCAATCAAGCCGAGTACGCCCGATGCGGTCCGTGGTCTGCGCGAGGCCGGCATCCGCGTCACGATGGCCACCGGCGACGGCTGGACCACGGCACGCGCGGTCGCAGCGCGTCTCGGCATCGAGGATGTGGTCGGCGAAGTGAAGCCGGCCGACAAGGTGGCGCTCGTCGCCAAGCTCAAAATGGAAGGACACAAAGTCGCCATGGCGGGCGATGGCATCAACGATGCGCCAGCGCTCGCCCGTGCAGATGTCGGAATTGCGATGGGCACAGGTACCGACGTGGCGATGAACAGCGGCCACATCACACTCGTCAAAGGCGACCTGCGCGGCATCCTGCGCGCGCGCGTGCTTTCCGAGCAGACCGTGCGCAACATGCGCCAGAACCTGGGCTTCGCGCTGCTGTACAACGCGCTCGGTATTCCGATTGCCGCCGGCGTGCTGTATCCATTTACCGGTCTCCTCTTGTCGCCAATCATCGCCGCGCTTGCGATGAGTTTCAGCTCGGTCTCGGTGGTCGGTAACGCACTGCGGTTGCGGACGCAGGCATGAACGCGACCATGCGCCACCAGGAGGCGGCCGGCCTGGTCGCGGCGTCACCCGATGCCGTGTTCGCGCATCTGGACGATCAGACGCGCCTGGCGGCGCACATGTCGCGCCGCTCCTGGATGATGGGTGGCGGACGCATGACGTACGAGTTCGACCAGGAGCATGGACAAGCGGTCGGGTCGCATATCCGCATGGGTGGCAGCGCCTTCGGGATCGGTCTCGCACTGGATGAGGTCGTCACGGAGCGCAATCCGCCGACGCGAAAGGCTTGGCGCACTGTCGGCGAGACGCGGCTGATCGTCGTCGGCGCCTATACGATGGGATTTGACCTCGCGCCGGCCAATCCCGGCACACGCGTCGAGGTGTGGATCGACTACGCATTGCCTCGCACCGGTATTGGCCGATGGTTTCCTTCACTTTCTGATGCATACGCGCGCTGGTGTGTTCAGCAAATGGTGCGCGACACCGTGGCAGCATTTGCCTCGAACGCCTAGCGCTACGCGAAATCATGATCAGGGATAACGGGTTTTAACGCACGTCGATTCGAGGGGCTTGCCATACCCACTTCCGGGAATACTTCGAGTCCACAACCCTCCGCCAGAACCGCCACGTACTTCAGAATTTTGCGTAGTAAACATCTCCGGTGCCAAACGTCGATTCGCCCTCACCCCAAATCGCATAGAAGTTCCCGGAGGCGTCAGTCACCATCTCCGTGTAGTCGCCATAGGGGTGATCAAATCCGCTCGCCGTCTGGTAGTTCTTATAGGGCGTTGCTTGCGTCATGACGCTCTCGGCGCTCCAGTTGGTCGCGCCATTGGCGCTGCTGCGCGTGTAGACATTCCATGTGCCGCACTGACCGGTCGTGCTCGAACTCTGGCAGGTGTAATTTCCGCCGGACGACGCACGGTTATCCATCCATATCACTTTCACGTTGGTGGCCGTTGCCGCGATCGACGGAAAGCCGTGCCACACACCGGTTGGCGCGAGCGAGAGCTGTGATCCATTCGGCCAAGACGAGGCGTTGAAAGCAATATTCCAGCTTGCGCCCAACGTGTCCGAGTATTTCGTGTAGATCCGTTCCGGCGTGCCCGCGGAACCCGGGCCCGCGTTGTAGATCACGACGATGCGATCGTTCGCCGGCGGCGCCTTGGGTTGCACCGCAATCTGGATTGAACCGCCCCAGTAGTCCCACCCTGCCCCGGCGACTTGCGGACCTCCCGCACTCTTGTCAATCAGAGTCACGGAATATGTGGAAAATAAATCGTTTGAGCTCTGCAAGTAAAACGTTGTCGGACCGGTGCCGTTATTGGTAGTTCCCGACCAGGCGAAATAAGCGTGACCTTGCGTGTCCAGGATACCGCCGGTCGCGAGCGCGATACCGCTCGGTGCTACGTTGACTTGCTGCGCAACGTAACTAGCGCCGCCGTTGGTGCTCACGCTGACGTGCTGCTTGCCGCCGTTCTCAAATGCGACCATCACATTGTTGTTGTGATCGACCAATACGATGTCCTTATCGCCCCTGCCGCCATTGGTGATATCCACCGGCTGGCTCCAGGTGACGCCGAAATCGTCGGAATAAATCACTTCGATTGGCGTGTACTGGGTGTTTCCATCCATGTAGCCGGCGTAGATGCGGTGATTGGCTCCCAGAGCAAGTTGAGCGTCCACATTGTTGCCTTGGACCGGACAGCGCGGAATCGAAACAGGTCCCCAGGTTCTGCCGCCATCGCTCGAGGATTGAAAGTACATGTAAGAACTCGTGGTGTGCTTGCCCGCGCCCTTGAAAGGCATGCACGTAGCACCAGAAGAATCTACATGGTTGGTGGGCAAGTAGTGCGGCCAGAACGCATATACGTGGCTGCCGTCCGTGAGAATTGCGGGCTCCCAGTCTTCGCCCGTGTTGTCGCCGAGCCGGAATGAAGAAATGCCGGATTGCGCAAGGCCCGGGATAGCCATAAAGAGCAGTGATACAACAACAAACCGAATAGCGGTATTCATTGTCAATCCTCCCTATCCGGGCAGGACTATACTCGCACCAGCGTTCGCCTGCGCAACAAGATTGCGCGCCTCATTTCTTCCGGCCTAACGAGCCGAATGCTCAAGAGCGATGATATGCAAAAGTTCAACGCAGTCTCTGGCCGTGCGCCGATGATCGGCGCACGGTCGTTGTCGTGCAATACTGGTCCGAAGATTCACGTTCCAATACCAGCGCCGCCGTGACCGACAAAGACATCAGTGCGCGGCGTGCCGATCGCACTGGTTGTCACCGCTGGTCTTGGCATGCATCGCCTCCAATGTCGGATTGTTCTCCACGCAGTATTTCACGATGTTCTCAGTGAGGTCGTCACTGCGTAAGCGTTGGAGATCCTTCTCGGTCAATTCGCGAAAGGCAAAGGTGACATTGCCATCTGCAGTAACCGTGCCGAGCAAGTAACCGTAGGCGTGTTCGCGAGCATCTGGCCCGGATGACGTTTCCGGAGGCAGCGGGTTGCGCTCCGCTCCCGCGGTACCCACCACCCAGCCTGGCAGCACTGCACCGGCGACGCCTGCATCCTGCCAGTGGGGGGTGTTGAAAATATCCGCCAGGTAGTAATGCGAATGGCTGGCCAGCACGTAGACAAGCTTGCTTCGCTGGGCTTCGACGAGCTTTAAGTAAACGTGCAATCCGCTGTGCACCCCGCTGGTGTTGCGGCACATGCTGTGATTGTCGGACTTGCTGTAAGGCAATGCCTCGTGCATGCCAACGACAATGCTGCGAATCGAGATATCTCCTAAATCCGCCGCCAGTACCGCATCGAACCACGCGAGTTGTGCGTCGTCGAACGCATCACCTGATGCGTTGTCGAGATTGATGAAGTCAACGCCATGCGAGACCCAATGAAAATATGTCTGGTCTGCGGCGGTGTGGGGAATCACCGGTGTCGATTCGACATCGTGAGCGCGCTGGGCGTGCAATTCCGGCCGGTCAAGCAACGACCGAAATTCGAACCGAAACTGGCTGAGTGTTTTCGGTGGGATAGTTTCGTGGTTGCCGATGCCCAGATAGAACGGCATCTGCCCGAACGGTGTGATCTGATGTTGGGCGAAATCGGTCCACGCGTCCTGGAGGTAGTCCGCCATGCTCGGTGGCGGCGCGGTACGGAACTGTTGCTCGTTGGCGAAGTCCTCGTCAATCTTATAGATTGCACGCAAATCGCCGAGGTGCCAAAAGAACGCAGCGCCGTCGCGCCGCGCACCATCGGCGATGGCTGGCATGACGACGTTGCCGCAGTTGCGCGAATCACCGACGACAGCGAAGGTCCACGAGGAACTTTTCGTGTTTCGTATGGGCGTATAGGAACATCCCAAGGACGCCAGCGCTACCAGTGACAGCGAGAGCAAAGCTCTAGGACATTTACTCATGGCGCTGTTCCCCACGTCGCCAAGGTACAACTTGTAGAGCATGCCTGGAATCGAGACAGTCCATGGGTTAGTAGTGAATGTGCCGGTTGGGATGGAACGTTTCGCGAAACTACTTGCCCATCGCGCATCCAGTTGGCAGGGTGGTCATGCATGCGCTGCCATCGGCATTTGTTCTTGGAACCGAAGGCAGCGAGAGCGGAT
>Ga0068860_100008363_pt1 | contig 10303 bp, 4 predicted proteins | sample KBSSwiS32_FD_66597 | JGI IMG/M metagenome (GOLD analysis project Ga0068860, IMG submission 66597) | Switchgrass rhizosphere microbial communities from Kellogg Biological Station, Michigan, USA - KBS Switchgrass S3-2 | ecosystem: Host-associated > Plants > Roots > Rhizosphere > Soil ...
TGCGTTTTCATTAACAAGTGAAACAACTTCAACGCGCTCGTATTCACCAAGTTGATTTTGTTTAGCGCGAATTTCATCGCCAAAACTCTGGGCATCAGCGACCGCATATTTCAGGTTATAGCCTTTGTTCTGATATTCGTTAAGGCCGATCGCGATTACGTAAGCAACACCTTTACGCTTTAAAGATGCAGCGCCCATAAATGATAAGGGCGCGTCTTTGCTCTTCACGTTGTCTTTATTGAACGCGTAGGCAACAAGTTGGTTTGGACCAGCCTTGACCGTTATGTCTTCTTCAAGGGTTACGCCTGGTTGTCCATTTAAGACATCTCCATGCCACACCTTCACCAGTGATCCATTTCTGAATAAACGCACATCGCGCGCGCCTGAGCCTTTCGGATTCTCTTCATCTGCAGGTGCGTCGGCTACATCGATCTTAAGTTTCACAGTTCGCGTTGCGATGCCGTTTGCCGGAACATCGCCAGCGATAGAAAGTTTGACGATCGGCTGACGTCGATCTTTCTTAGAAATGTCTTCCGCGACTTTGGGACGCTTTCCGGCGAAGACATCGGCCAGCAGTCCCGGGTAGTAAAACTCATTGAAGAACCACTCGATGGGAGCGACGTTGTAAGTCTCCTGGTTATAGCGCCAAAGGATCTGGTTCCATGTAACTGGCGTGCCGTCAAATAAACCTTGCGGCGTAACTGCCATCCATTCACCGCCATCATCGAGTGAGATCAACGTCAATAAATGTTCACCGGTGTTGGCGTCCCAAAGAAACGTGCCGCCATCATCAGCTGCCGACGCGAGAAGTCGATTGTCAGGACTGAAGTCGATCGATTCAACACTTGATGTGTGGCCCTTCATGGTTACGAGTTCACGACCAGTTGCTGTTTCCCAAATCTTGATCGAATGGTCGTTGGCGGCCGTCGCGAGTAACTTGCCATCCCGACTAAATGAAACAACGGTAACAGCCTTGCCATGTCCTTTGATCGTCGAGACTTCTTGTCCGCTCGCGACATCCCAAAAGCGCACCTGTCCAATTGCTTCCACTTTCATGTCTTTCATGATGTCTGCGGGATTTTGTTGGTGGGAACCTTTCTTTGGCTTCTGATTCATTGCCCCATTCATCAGCGCGGCAACGTCCACGTTCGATTTGGCCTCAAGTCCCCCGACTGCGAGTAACCGACCATCGGGACTAAAGGTTGTAGCACTTACTTTTCCAGCCATGGTTCCCGCTGACATCGTACCGATCACATTCGTCATCATGTTTGCGATGTCGGCCATGTTAGGCATCTGTACGTTCATGTTGGGTCGTCGTCCACCCTGGGGAAATTGCATGACGTTCGATATTGACTTCATCGGAGATGATGTCAGGTCAAAGAGCTTGCTTCCTGTTTGTATATCCCATAGTGAAACTGCTCCCGTTGAACTAGCAGTTGCCAATATCTTTCCGTCCTGACTAAAACCCGTGACCGACGGCACTTCATCCGGAGTGATGGTTTGCCGCTCAGTACCAGTCTTAACATCCCAAATTTTTACAACGCCGCGTTGCATAACCGAGCCGCCGTTTCGCATGGGATCCTGCATATAGTTCACTGCGATCAATGCGCCATCTTCACTAAAACGTACGCGCTGGACCGATTCGACCCCACCAGCGGGAGTGAGCGCTCTCAACTCACGACCGGATGCTGTATCAACAATCGATACCACTGGACTCGTCGGTTTTATTACCGCCAAAACACTTCCGTCAGGGCTCAGAATTGGAAAGAGTTTCGATAATGGATTCGCAGTGATTCTGAGGCCACGGCCGGTCCGCAGATCCCAACGAGTCCGGCCACCGGCAGAGAGTTGTGTGCCGTCAGCACTAAACTTTACGTTGTAGGCCATGTTTGTTCGGCCCGTCATTTTTGACAACTGCTGGCCCGAAGCAGTGTCCCAGATGATTGTTTCAGTATCGTAACCACCGGTAGCGATCTTTTTTCCGTCGTAACTAAAGGCTGCGAACGCGTCACCCTGTTCACCAAACGCACCACTGTTTGGAATCTTGAGTGTTGCCAACTCACGCAACGTGGCAACTTCCCAAATCCTGACCGTGTAGTTTTCTGAGAGGGCAAGTAGCCGACCGTCTGGACTAAACTTTATTTGAGCAAATTCTTTGGTCGTGGTTGCGAGTTCTTTTCCGCTCTTGGCGGTGACGTCGAAAAAGCGGAAATGTTTGTCATCAATTCCAGCTGCCAGGAGGTGGCCGTCCGCAGAGAACCCAAGTTGCAAACTAGAGAGATTGTCGTCGGAAATCTTGAGGCGTCGAGCTTCGCGTCCGGTACTGATATCAACAAAACGTACTTGTGAATCGAAAGTAGTAACGATGATTTGGGTACCGTCAGGAGTCAGTGTTAGACCAGCGTCCGTACCGCTGAACCCCGCCATCAATTCCGATGTTGATTCAATCTTGCTGAGTTCCGTACCAGTCTTAATGTCCCAAACCCTGATTCCGTCGCTGACGGTCACGAGACGATTGTCGGGAGTGAAGGCAACGAAGAACACGCCAACTGAAGCCATCATCGTTCCCTGGGTGCCACTAAGTGTTTGCATTTCGCGGCCCGAAGCAATTTCCCAAACCCTGACAGAATTATCCGCACCCGCAGCGGCAACAAATTGGTTGTCGCGGCTGAATGCAACTACTCCCGCGAACATGGTTGAACTGCCAGAACCGGTTGTTAGCTCGCGCAACTTCCGACCAGTTGCAGTCTCCCAAAGTTTTATCGCGCTACTGCGATACGTTCCGGTCGCGAGAAGTTTGCCGTCGGGGCTAAAAGCTAAACGAGTTGCTCCGATCAGATCGCTGTAACCAGTTTGCAGTACCAATTCTGGTTTTGCTTCTCTTGCTTGTTGAGTCGATTGAGTAGAATTAGTTGTGCCGGAGCTTTGTACTCCGAGGCCTCTTTGATCAGTTGGTGTCGGACTCGGAGACTGTGCAAATGAGGAGGCCGAGCAAATTGTTAATACGAAGAATAGAACGACTCGCCTGAGGACACTTTTACAACTTTGGGACGTACACATAAATCACCTTCAATACTTACGAACATTTTCCAATACGAGTAGCCCGATTGAAACCAGTGCAAGCAGATACATCACGGGATGAATGTCGCGCCGGCGTCCAACCATGAGATAAAGGCCAGCATGAGAAATGAATCCCCAGAGAATTCCCTGGGTGATCGAAAACGTTAGGGGGATGAGGATTATAGTCAAAAAGGCCGGCAAACCTTCTTCGATTTTGGAAAAACTGATTTGCCCCACGCTTTTAAACATCGACGAGCCGACCAGGATCAACACCGGCGCTGTTGCAAAAGCGGGAACCATACCCGCAATCGGAGCAAGAAAGAAACACGGCAGAAAGCACAACGCGGTGAAGACTGATGTAAGTCCCGTTCGTCCACCAACGTTAATGCCGGCGATGCTTTCAATGTATGCGGTGCCAGATGAGGTGCCGGCAACGCCTGCTCCCAGTGTCGCCAAGGAATCGACGATCAAACCCTGTCGGAGATTTCGTGGATTACCTTTTTCGTCTAATAAGTCAGCCGCGTGCGCAACTCCGATGAACGTCGAGATTGAGTCGAACAAGTCAGTGAAAAAGATTGCGATGATGGCCGGTAGCAACGACAGCTTCAGTGCGCCGAAGATGTCGAGCTTTAAGAATACGGAGTGAAAGTCTGGCGCGGCGACCAGGTGATCTGGGGCCTTGACCATACCGACCGCCAACGCGATCAGCGTCACGATGAAGATGCCTGCGAGAAACGATAATGCGCTGCGTCGGATCATCAGGAAAACTGTGACTCCGATACCAAGAATCGCCAGCAGGGCTTCCTTGCCGAGTGCGCCGAGTTTGACGAAAGTCACGGGATCGGAGGCGATGAAGCCGGCGTTTTTGAGACCGATGAACGTGAGGAAGATCCCGATACCGGCTGCGGTTCCAATTCTTAGTTCGCTCGGAATTGCCTTGGCAATCGTTTCGCGAATCGGTGTGATTGAGATCAAAAGAAAAAGTACCCCGGCCCAGAACACAATTCCCAGCGCCACCTGCCACCAAACCTTTTGCGAAAAAATAATAGTGAAAGTGAAGAACGCATTCAGACCCATCCCCGGTGCCACAGCAAACGGCAACTTTGCGTAGATACCCATCAGTAATGTCATCACAAAACAAACGAGCACGGTCGCAGTCAGAACTCCGCTGAAACTCATCCCGGTCCCGGGTGTCGAGAGAATCGACGGATTTACGACAACGATGTAAGCCATCGTGAAAAAAGTGGTTATGCCGGCAATTGCTTCGGTTCTTATGGTTGTAGGTTGCGAGTCGGAGGTCATCTGTTTGTCGAGGTGCGTCCGCGATGAGTGCGATGTTCTTCAGTTTGAAAAGCGCCTATCGAACAAGATGTTGGAGTCTATGACAGCGAATGAAAACAAGTCTAGGAAATGCCAGCTTGTAGCAAGCCACCTCAATACAAAAAACGGCCGAGAGCATCAAGCCCTCGGCCGTTTGTGTTCAGCTAACCAGGAGTTCCCCAACTTCTGTCAGCTGACTAGCTGCCGCTCTCTCATTAGCGGGCGTTTATAGCAACCACCGCAAACGCTACGCTCTTCTGGCCTAACTGTTTTTGTAGGTTCTTCTCGAGATTCGAACTGGGTGTCGCTAGTCCTTCTGCCTCGCCGGCCATCCAAACTTGAGCGAGGAAGTACTGATCGCCGTAATGTCGAAAACTCAGTTTGGCTTTTTTGTTGGCCCAACCAGTAATCTCAGTAGTTCGCACGAGTGCGTTTGCTTGACCGTCGAGTTTGCTGAATTGCAACACAGCACGATCGGAACCAGGATTTACGACGCGCACTGTGTATTCACCAGCGGGCAATTCGCTGGAGCCGACGCTGAAAGCGAAAGGAACATCGACGGTTAATTGTTGACGATTCCTCGATTGAGCCTGGGCGCTGACGCCGGTAACCACGATCAGAATCGCTGTCGCGAGATAAATATTGATGTTTTTCATGCTGATTCTCCTTAAATTCCCAAAACTCCAACCGAGGTTTCTTGTGCGAATGTGTCTTCGTTTTTGTCCTCACTTACTAACGCGGAGGAACTTTGGGGATTCCCTCACGTCCAACAAAAAATTTGTTGTAGAATTCGGAGCACTAATTTCCTACCAGTCTCGACTTCCCGGAGCGCCAGAATGTCGACACCCGACGGGGTAACTGAGCTGTTGATTGATTGGAGTAAGGGAGACCAGGCGGCCTTGGAGAAATTGATGCCGATGGTCTATGGCGAGCTTCGCCGACTAGCGACTAACTATTTGCGCCGCGAGCGACAAGGTCACACGTTGCAACCAACTGCCCTCGTTAACGAGGCCTATTTGAAGTTGGTAGATCAAAAGAATGCGAAATGGCAGAATCGGGCCCAATTTTTTGGAATTTCCGCGCAACTAATGAGGCGGATTCTCGTCGACCATGCTCGCCAACATCAGGCTGCAAAACGAGGCGGTTCAGTGCAACAGCGATTGTCGATCACGAGTGCTGAAAAGTTCGCTCAGAAATCGGAAATCGATTTGCTCGCGTTAAATGAAGCGCTGGACGAACTAAGTCGGCTCGATCCACAACAAGCCAGAATAGTTGAACTGAAATTCTTTGGCGGTTTGTCGATCGATGAGACGGCTGAAGTTTTAGGAATCGGGCACGCCACTGTTGAGCGCGAATGGAAGATGGCCCGAGCGTGGCTGAGAAGGCAATTGGAATAGCGTGTTTAATAGTGAGGGACGAAAGAAAAAATTTACGCGTTAACTGCTAGAGGACTCTTTACTCAAAAATGACTCCCGAACGTTGGCAACAGGTAAAAGCAATATTCAATTCGGCAATGCAATATATGCCAGAGGAGCGCGACTCATTTCTGCAACAGGCTTGTTCGGGTGATGCAAGTTTGCGAAGCGAGGTGGAGTCGTTAATTGCTTCCCACGATAAGAGTGGCGACTTTATTGATCAGCCCGCTTATCAACAGGCTAGTTGGTTAGCAGACGAAAGATCCGAGCTTGCTGCCGGACAGCGAATCGGTTCCTACCAGGTGCTTTCATTTATTAGTCGCGGCGGGATGGGTGAAGTTTACCTGGCACAGGATCAACGACTTAATCGCCGCGTAGCCCTGAAACTCCTGCCGACTTCATTTACTAAGGACTTGGATCGACTCCGTCGTTTTGAACAGGAAGCGCAATCTGCGTCTGCGTTGAATCATCCGAACATCATCACGATTTTTGAGATTCAACAAATCAGCGGTAATCACTTAATCGCTACCGAGTTTGTCGAAGGTGAAACACTTCGCCAGCGTTTAAATCGGTCGCCGCTTTCATTGTCGGAAGCTCTCGGCATTTCCATCCAAATCGCCGATGCGCTTTCGGCGGCTCATAAGGCGGGGATCATCCATCGCGACATCAAACCGGAAAACATCATGTTGCGGCCCGATGGATATGTAAAGGTGCTCGACTTTGGCCTGGCGAAGTTGAGCGAACAGGCGTCGCCGACGGTTGCTGCAGAAGCGCCGACGATCCAGGTGCGCACTGGTTCAGGGGTAGTGATTGGAACAGCCGGTTACATGTCTCCCGAACAAGCGCGCGGCGTGGCAGTTGATGGTCGTTCTGACATTTTTAGCTTGGGCGCGACGATCTACGAAATGATTGTGCGTCGCAAGCCTTTTGAAGGCGACACCCCAAGCGACACGCTGGCATCGATCCTCAAAACTGAACCGCCGTCGCTTATCAAGTTGAAGCCAGGTCTTCCTGCTGAGTTGAATCGAATCGTTTCCAAGTCGCTGCGAAAAGATCGTGAAGAGCGCTACCAGGTGGTGAAAGATCTTTTGCTCGATCTCAAGGCTCTTAAAGAAGAGCTGGAGTTTCAGCAAAAGCTCGAGAGATCGACGGTGCCGGATGGGGTGACTACTGAGTCGAACGCCGACGATGCAACCTCCTTGATGCCTCTCGCTCGGGTGACTGAGCCACGTAGCGCGATCACAATGATCAGTGAGTCGCTGAGTATTGAGATGAAGCGACACAAGTTCAGAACAGCGCTTGTGCTGCTCGCCGTAGTTGCGTTTGCGTCTGCTGTCGGGTTTGCGATCTATAAATACGCGAATCGAGTCCCGGCGCCAACTCCGTTTTGGGACATTAAGATTTCGCGGATTACAAGTTCGGGAAATGTCATCGATGCGACGATTTCACCTGATGGTAAATATATCGTCTACGTGTTGAGTCAAAATAACTCGCAAGGCCTGTACATTCGGCAGGTTAACTCGGCAAACGACACCTTGATTTTGCCGGCTGCGCCCGTAGGGTTTTTTGGCATCGCTTTTTCGCCCGATGGAAATGAAATCTATTACACACTCAAAAAGAACCTTGATGCCGGAACTCTCTATCGTATTCCTACGCTTGGAGGAACGCCGGTAAAGATTCTCGACAACATTGATACACCGGTAAGTTTTTCTCCGGACGGGAAACATTTCGTTTTTGTGCGCGGTGGATCGGCGGGCGAAACCTCGTTGGTGATTTCCAATCTCGATGGTAGTGAGCAACGGCCTGTAGTCGTTAAAAAAGTCCCCGAACGTTTTACGCCGATCTTTTATCAGGGACCATCGTGGTCGTCTGACGGTAAATGGATAGTGTCGGCGGTTGCGACAGTGGGTGCCACAAGTAAGGTAGGTCTGTTTTCAACTGAAGATGGCCAGGAGCGGGAATTGACGAGCGAACGTTGGCTGTTCGTCGCCCGCGCGCAGTGGGTGCCGGATATGAGCGGTGTGCTGGTGGTTGCAGGCGAGAGCCCACGCAACTCGCAACACTGGTTCGTGAGTTATCCGGAAGGAAAAGCGCGCCGCATTACAAATGATTTGAATACCTACCGAGCGATCGGTCTGACTTCTGACGGAAAGAAATTTGCGACGGTCCAGGCTGAAGGACTTGTGAATCTTTGGATCGCACCGGGCGGAGATGCGACGAAGGCGACTCGACTCGCAACCGGAAATGTTGGCTTCTACGCATCAACCGGCAACAGTATTTGCTGGCTACCTGATGGTCGTATTGTGCTTGCATCGATCGAAGCCGGGAACCAGGAACTGTGGTTGATGAATCCGGATGGCAGCAAAGGAAAACAACTGACGACCGACGGTGCACAAAAGATAAATCCAACAGTGAGCCCTGATGGTAAATACATCGTGTTTGTGCAGGTGCGCGATGGGAACAGGAGTGTGTCGCGAATAAACGTTGATGGCACCAACGCCGTTCAGCTTACGAAAGGTCCGGCTGACGGATTACCGGGAGTGACACCGGACGGTCGCTGGGTGGTTTACACCTCGCAGGCAGGAGCGAAACCAACTGTTTGGAAAGTTTCGATTGATGGTGGTAATCCGGAACAGCTCACCGATCATACCGCGTTGGGTGCGAAGGTTTCGCCCGACGGAAAACTGTTGCTGTACATGTACGCGGAGTCGCCCGATCCATTTGCGCCGCCAAACAAGTTGGTGGTTAAGCCGTTTGCAGGTGAAGGAGAAACGAAGGAGTTTTCGATACCAACAACCTCACAAGTACCGGTGGTGGCCCAATGGTCAAATGATGGAAAGTCTGTGTTGTACAACATCATGACCAATAGTGTGGGGAATCTCTGGAGTCAATCAATTGACGGTGGTCCGGTGAAGCAACTCACGGATTTCAAAGACAGCCTGATGATAGGTTATGCCTGGTCCGTTGATGGCAAGCAGCTCGCTATGACGCGTGGGCTGTTGTTGCGCGATGCAGTGTTGATACAGGATGTGAAGTGAGGCCCTTGTGCCGGGAATCTTCCAGCCGTGCATTCTGTCCGGCAACATTAGTGCGACTGATCGGCCAAATTACATTCTCTGCTCTTCAGTAATCACACTAAGCCCGTTTTACAAAATGTCTCTATCGGCTGCGTTTTTGATAGCGAGGATCCCCTTTCTGCCCAGGTGATCTGGCGGCGGAATCCATCCCGAGTTGAGTTGCGACTGGTAAGGTGACTGCGAGTTGTGAGACTTAAGAATCATCTAATAACACCTCATAAAACTTCCTTGGCCATGTGTTTTCGATGTGCTTCAGCTTGTCGCGAAGTCTGTGTCGCTGGCCTCACCGCACAGCATTGATCCTCACGGAGTTTCTTACACAAAACCTCACGACAAGGTGAGGCGCATCGACTTTCAAAAGTGCCGCCGCCTTGCGTCTCCAGGTCAAATACTGGGCGAAGTGACCGTGAGACGCAGAGCGAGCGGGTCGCCGGGGTGAGGTTCCCAAATCCGAAACGGGATTCCACCTTATCCCTCCAGTCGACATTGCCCCCTCTCTCGACTGGATCGGACCAAACGCCGTGCGAGGAGTACTCGATTTTCTTGCCATTAATCAGACTCGGCGACTACAATTCCGAAGCCCGATAACAACAGCGGCGCTTAACGACGGGCGCAATATACTCACGCTCCCTCGTGAAGTCCTTAGAACTTTCTCAAAGTTTTATTAACCGGTTCTCAAGGTACTTATGCCTCATAGCAACAGTCACTGCTACGAGTTTGGACCATTCAGAATGAGTGCGGATCAACGTGTGTTGACCCGTGAAGGTGAGTTGATTTCGTTGCCTCCAAAGGCGACGGATATTCTGTTGGTGTTACTGCGCAGAGCGGGCGAGTTGGTAGAGAAGGAAGACCTGATGCACGAGGTTTGGCCCGACTCATTTGTGGAGGAAGGAAACCTCACGCAAAACATCTTCACCCTCCGCCGCGCCCTGGGCGACCATCGTACGGAGGCTGAGTACATTGAGACCGTGGTCAGACGCGGCTACCGATTCATCGCCGCTGTGAGGAAACTGGAAAGAGCCTCCGCGTTCCCGCATGCTGAATCCGAACGAATCTTCCCTCCGATCCTTGCCGTTCTGCCGTTTGAAAACTCTACGGGCAACAACGACTTGGATTATCTAGCCGAAGGAATTTATGAAAATATTCTGAACACGCTCTCACAGATCACCAAACTAAGAGTGATGTCGAGGAGTGCCATCTTTCGCTATAGAGATCAAGAATTCGATCCAAAAAGCATTTCTTCAGAAATGCGTATAGATGCTTTTTTGCACGGACGAATTGTTAGGCGTCCGACGGGATTAGTTGTCTCTGCGGAGTTGGTTGACGCTCCCAACAGCTGGCTTCTGTGGGGAGCAAGTTTTGAATGCGAATCGATCGATATTCTTGAAATTCAAGAGGAAATTGTCTGCCAAGTACTCGATGGGCTACGAC
>Ga0068860_100008364_pt1 | contig 10302 bp, 10 predicted proteins | sample KBSSwiS32_FD_66597 | JGI IMG/M metagenome (GOLD analysis project Ga0068860, IMG submission 66597) | Switchgrass rhizosphere microbial communities from Kellogg Biological Station, Michigan, USA - KBS Switchgrass S3-2 | ecosystem: Host-associated > Plants > Roots > Rhizosphere > Soil ...
ATCTGGATCTCGCTTTGTTGGTTCCCGCGGTCTCTCCTACCAACACCGGAAGCAACCAACGATTCGCCGAGACTTCAGCAGTGCCCGGTCAAGCTTACGTTCTGAGAAATCGTGATGAAACAAACCGTAGCGATCTGTTTGAGTCTAGTTTGTTTGCTGCTGGGCTGTAGCAACAAGTTGGCGCACAAGGACTCGGAGCCTGAAGGACCGGCAGCCGCAACACAAACCAAGAGTTACCACGGTGTGGGAATCGTGAAAGGAATGGACCCGACTGCGCCCACGCTGGAGATCGACCATGAAGACATCAAAGGATTGATGCCGGCGATGCAGATGAATTTTCACATCAAGAGTAAAGACCTGCTGCAGGGATTGTCGGTTGGGGATCGGATTGAGTTTACCGTGGAGAACGGTGTGGGTGGTCTACTGATCGTTGCTGTAAGAAAGACTTCCTAGAAAAACACCAACTGCCGGACCAATTAGTCTCGGCAGTTGGTATGAACTCCCAAACATGACTTTACGATTTTTGCAGCGTCGCCAAAGCCGCGAGTACTTCTTCACTGTGTCCTGCAGGTTTGACCTTTTCAAATACCTTCACAATATTTCCCTTGGGATCGATGATGAAAGTGTTTCGGGCTGAGAACTTATTGCCCTGATAGTCCATGACCGACCCGTACTGCTCGGAAACCTTAGCACCAACGTCAGCGAACAACTTGAAGTTCAATCCTTCTTTGGCACAGAAGCTTTTGTGCGATTCTGCGTCATCGACACTGACGCCGAGGATAACGGCATTGGCGGCGGTGTACTTGTCCAGGTCACGCTGAAAATTGTGCGCTTCGAGAGTGCAACCGCTGGTGAAGTCCTTCGGATAGAAATAAAGAACAACCCATTTGCCTTTGAAGTCGCTCAGGCTCGCTTGTTTTCCTTCATTTGTAGTTAAGGTAAATGTCGGAGCCGCACTACCGACCGCAGGCAATTCACTATTGGCACTGACGGATCTCAGTGCAACTATTGCGACGAGGCAAATAACCAGAGAGAAAAATACCTTCCGCATTTCTTAGACCTCCACATTGATGTAAATCGGGATTAGTTGGGTGACGCCACAACTATACACGTACCGTCGAGGAATTGTGAAAGATGCCAGGGCAACCCTGTATCGTACGTTAATGATCGCCCTGTGGTCGGATTCTAAAAAATGCGCGCCACGATATTGGATGATTTCCATAAACGGAGTCGAGTATCGCGGGCTTCGAGTAGAAGGTGACATCAGTTCCGATCGCTATTGAAGCACTCTTCGGATTCCACACCTCTCTCGTTGCGCCAAACGTGTACGCACCAATTCGAAACGAAGGATGATGTTGTGTTATCCCCAGCCGGACGCGATCTTCAGTTCGCAACAGCTGGTTCTTATCAACCAACTCGAGACGCGTGTAAACGTAATTGCGATTCGCCCATTTCAAGGTCGACTCTGCTAAATATCCATTGAGATTGAATGGCTCAGCATCATGAGTTTCGTGATTACGTCCCCAGACTAAAGTAGTAGCCCAGAAGCCACGAGTTAAAGGGCGGTTATAACTTACCGACGCAGTGGTCCTTCTCACATCTCCCGGCTCCAAAGCTTCAGGGTTTCTCAAAAAACCATAACTCACCTGAATCGCCCAATTGCTGTTTGGTGCGAGGGAAAGTCTTCCCGACCTTGAATTCCAGGGATGTGCCTCAAAACCATACCGATTCTCGTCTGGTTCGCGGCCATTGAAAACAGATCCTTCCAGTTTCAGAATTCGATAGGTGAACCCGGAAGTCACAACACCAAAACTGATATGACTCGAGTCCTGCAGGTGATGGCCCAATGGTGCTGAACTATTTTCGGATGCAGACATGCGATGCATGAAAGCTGGTGGTCCAAGCGCCGGCTCTCCCGGGTAGCCAACATAAGCAAACCAGGTCGCGCGGTCTCCGATTGGCACGGTGTAGGTCGTCGACAATTCCATAAAGAGATCGTGAGGATGTTGCCGGTCGATGATTGGCGCACCTTTGTACGTCTCACCTGTTTGAAATAATAGCGGACTGCCTCCGGGAGGAAAGGTAAAGGGCTCAAAACTAAACATGCCACGCAACTGAAGAGTTCCATCGCCGACGCGCCGCACGGCTTCGGGCATGAACCAATTAGCCGATTGAACTTTGGTTGTGCCTCGTAAACCACCCTGCGAGTTAACCGCTCCCTCAACGTTGTAATGAAACATCAACAGCCATTCACCAGACTGTTTGTGCAACATGTTCATTTGAGTCGAGGCTGGTGCCCACGAAGTGCCTGAAGCCATTCGGCCCATAGGCAATAAGTTGCTCTCGCTCTTGCCGACGCGAATAAACATCATGTCGTCTCGCATCAACATGGGGCCGTGAGCGCTCATGTCCATCGACTTCATGTCACCCGCGGTCTCAGCCATCGGATCATGAGTCGCGGGATGTCCGCTCATGTCAGTTTTTTCGTCTGTTGTTGGAGATGGTGAGGCCTTTGGTGTCGGCGGCGGTGCAGCAGGCATTTTGTGACCTTCATGTTGCCCGCTAACGTTGATCGAACTGACCGAACACAACAATGCCAGTAAAAAGATAACGTGTACTCGTCTCATTGTTTCCCCTGGTTGAGTGGGCGCCGCCTACGAGAAAAGACGCCCACTCTCTTACATCAACCTAAGCAGCTTTTTGTCGCGACTTTGAATGCTTTTCGTGCTTCATTTTCATGTCGCAGCAGCATTCTCCGCCTGACTTGTGATTTTTCATGTTCTCTTTCATGTCACATGATTCACCACAACACGAGCAGGCACTTGCATCAGCGTGATTCTTTTTCATATCGCATGAATCACGGCTGCCGCAGCAACAATGCTCTTTCGTATTCGCATCCGCTGCTCCCTGTTTTTCCATTGGACACGAGTCGCCCTGGCAACAACACGAGTCCTTTGAACAGGATGTTGTTTCGTTCTGCTTCTTTTGATTGGGTTGATTAGGGGTTTGGGCTACGGCCATCGCAAAGACAGCGAGCACAAACATGACGAGCAGTAGCCAAACTGGACCTTTATTGAGTTTCACTTCTCTTTCCTTTCACAAAGATCGTGAAGCGTTGGCGTAAACACACGCCAACACCTGAAGAGACAGATCACACTGATCCGTCTGCCTCAACTGATCTCTAAATCAGGAAAGTACAACAGCGCAGATAGGTTGGACCGCGATTAAGAAACTCTACGGGTGGCGCCGCTGCAACGCGATAAGACGAGCTAACCTTGTAGAAGGGTATTGCAACTACGTTTACTTGAGTTGTGTCTAAACTAGTGGGATTTGCCTTCGAGACTATCGCACTGGCGTTAACTGCCATTGGACACTCAGTCATCATCCCTTCATTCAAAACACCCAAAGCGCTCAAATTTGGCAGATTAATCTGTGAGACTCCAGTCTGCCTCGATTTCTTCGCGCAACAGTCGTGAGCTTTCGCATGACACGAGTGAGCAGTTACTGACGATTCTCTAACGCTGGGCTGTGAGGTTGAGGCCATAGCCATCTTGCTGCAACCCCAAAGACAACCAGCTCCCGAAATCCACAGCGAGACGCTGATCGCGAGTAACAACCGAAGAAACCTGGTTGAGAAATGGGAATTCACGTTAGCGAGTCTACGCTTGCAAGCATGGTTTGTCGATTGATCATTGAGACAAAAAAAAGCGCAAGCTCGGTGTTGCTGAAGGATGTTTTGCCGACCATCCGTCATTAAGGGCCAACCAAACAAAACCGAGCTTACGTCCTTGGCTGACGGTAATTTTAAAGGGCTTCAAAATAGAGTCTGTACGAAATGGAACACGAAATTTTGGACAACAATCTTCAACTCCAAAACGCCTCCCCTTCGTCAAAGTCGTCAAATTGTCACGAAATCCCAGCACTTCTGAAATGACCGGGTTGTTAGTTTCTATGTAAGAAAACAAGGAGAACTTATTCATGACCATTGATAAGAACAAGGTGAAAACACAGGATGACTTAAATGAGCCGGCTCCGATCGATCAAATCGAAGACCGGGTGGAAGCACAGATGAAAAAACTCGAGGGATCAGCAAAGCAGGATGTTGCGGAAGGACTGCAGAATAAGAAGCTGGCTAAGGAAGGTAAGCAACTTGAAGAGGAGGGCAAACAAGAACTAGCTTCGGCAAAAGAAGATTCAAGGAGACGAAGGTAAAACTGGATTTCGAGGTTGCGTTAGCCCTTGGCCGCTAGTGCTTCTTCCAACGCCTCGCGAATTTGCGTTGGAGTCCTGGCCTGACTAAATCCGATGAAGCGTTTTATGATGCGACCTTCGCGAGTGATGATGAAGCTTTGCGGGATTGATCCACGTCCCTGCATCAAGGTGAGCGCAACCTCAGGTGTAGCCCAACCGATGTGATAGTCAACGTTATAAGTGCGGACAAATGCGCGCACGCTTTCCGCAGACGCCTCCGGATTCTCCGTTGAAAGACCTACCATCTCAACGCCGCGTGACTGGTATTCTTTGTGCAGCTTTACCAACTCGGGTGTTTCCGCTCGACAGGGTCCGCACCAGGTGGCCCACAAATTAACCAACAACACCTTGCCCGAATAATCCGACAAGTGAATTGGTCCGCCACTCGCCGCTTGCAATTCGGCCTGCAATATATTCGACGGCAAACTATCCAGGACGGGACCAGTTGGATTTGCACTGGTACTTGAAGTTGGGTTCGAACTCACGGGCGTCACATTAGTCGAGTTACAACTGGAGCCAATGATAGCTATCGCGGTTAAGGCAGCGAACGTCCAGAAGAGACGCTTTGGAGTCCAAAAATTTTTCATTACTTCAGCCTATTGTTTCTTGCCAAATCGGAACGAGTCCAAAATCACCGGAGCCTCACCCTTAACTCCCAGATCATCAACCGACGTGAGCTCTGGAGCAAGAGATGTCGACAACATCGTCAGGGTTGCGCCCGTTGAATCCCCTTCCTTGTTAGTCGGCAGAAAGATTACTCGTCCCCAGATTTTAATGTCGCCCTGATCTGTGTTCTTCGAAAAACCAATATAACGAAACTCATAAGCCTTCATCGAGTTTACGGTTGTTGGTCCTTCAGAAATTTTTCGGTATTCAGGAATGTTCTTAGCAATGGCACTGCTAAATTCTTCAACACGTCGGGGATAATTTGGTAGATCGCCGTCGTAGGTTCCGCTACTGGTGTACCAACCGACGGTGAAGTTTTCCTGCGTAAAGTCGGGTGGCAATCTGCGCTCAACTTTAATGAAGCTGGTCGCACCTGGAACTCCTGCTTTCGCGTCTTTCTGCCACGACTGCGGATAGTAAAACGAGAAGTCGAAATAGTGCTCGGCAAGTTTTCCGTCAAGACGCTCTTTTGAATTCTCAAATAGCGTTGCGCCAAGCGGTGGATTGTATGGCTCTTCCTTCGGCGATGGACTTTCTACTGGCGAAGGAGCTGCATTGACGTTGGAATTGACATTGGTATTGTTCACTACCACTGGCTGATTGGTGTTTTCCTGTTTGGCCTTCATCTCATCGAGACGAGGCTTAACTACCATGAAAAAGATTGCGGCCAAGGCGCCGCCACCGATCAGCAGGAATAGGATGACACCGAGGATAATCAACGGTGCTTTCGATTTCTTTTTCGCCGGCGCAGTCGCTGCCGGGGCGGCTGCTGGCGCAGCCGGCACTGTTGCGGGCGGTGGCACTGGAGCAACTGGCGGCGGTGTTGTAATCGGCGCCGATGGTTGAACCGGTGGCGGAGTTGGTGGTGCAGCTGCGGGTGGCTGCGGTACCGGCACCGATGAAAGTGCAACTGTCTGGTCGTTCGAAAATGTAGAAGTAGGCTGTGACGACGAGGCCCCTGCCGTACTTGAACCAAAGTCAGAAGTACTGGGTGGTGGACCAGTAGGAGCAGTGTTGCGCGGAAGAGCTACTGTGGACGCAAATGATGAATCGGCGATCGTCGCGTTTGGATCGGGAAGATCGCGACTGGTGGCCTTTTCCGACATTGGAGTTAAATCGGCCGTATTCGCTCTGATAGTTGCGTTTGGATCGAAGGTTTGTGGCGCTATCAAAAGGCCACCGTCAAACGTACAGAACTTTTGTCCTTCATCCGGGAAGGTACGATTACATTTCGGACAACTCTTCATCAGAAGACCTCTTCACCTTTTTATGACTTGCGTTGGGATCCTTAGTTCTGACGCGCTTGAGCAAGCTTTAACTCCAGGCTTTTATTGCCTGGGTCGAGATCGAGCGCTCGTTGGTAGACACGGGCAGCCTCATTTTTTTGCCGTGTCTTCATGTACGCGTCGCCGACTCCTTCAAAGCCAAAAGCTCCTGCCAACTGTTTCTTCTCACCAAGAACCGCAAGTGTAGAAGCACGTTCATACATCGACTCTGCTTCCGGTAAACGTTCAAGCGCAAGGTAAGTTCGCCCTAACAGTATGAATGGCTGAAAATTCCTGGAGCTGACTTCAGTGGCACTTTTCAAAAAAGGCTCGGCCTCACCAAAGCGTCGGTAAACGATTAAGTAGCGGCCCATTAGCACGAGAGAAGTTGGATTCTTCGGGTCCAGGTCGAGTGCACGTTTAATGACTGGCTCGGAAGCGGGCCACAACTGTTCACCCTGCAGCGATTCTGCGATCAAATTGAGCGTTGCCGGATCTTTTGCCAACTCGCTTGCTTTTTCATAAAGCGGTACCGCTTCGGTTGCGCGACCCAATCGGTTTAGAACTTTTGCCAGGTGCGCATAAGCGACGGCGAATTGTGGATCAAGCTCAAGGGCGCGACGATGAGAGTGTTCAGTCTCGCTGTTGAAGATGCCACGCGCCTGCAGAGCAACTCCCAGACGATCCCAGCCAACGGCCATCTTGGGATCCAACTGCACAGCCTTGCGAGCAAAGTCTGAAGCTTCGGCAAAACGTTTCGCGTTGTCAGCTCCAGCAAGTGGTTGAACCAGTACCACACTCAACGCCACATAAGCGTCAGCATCAGTCGGTGCCCAGGTCACCGCATTGCGGTAGGCGGCTTCCGCTTCTGCCCAGCGTTGTTGGTCCGAATAAATATTACCTAAACCGTAAGCGGCACGAGCGTCTCTTGGCTTGAGTTTTAAGACAGACTGGTATGCTTCCTCTGCTTCGGCAAACTTACGCGCGTCGCGAAAGCCATTGCCGTCATCAAGCAATTCTTCGACTCTCTCGGCGACACCTGCAGGGGTCGGCTTGGGACGATTTGACGGCTTGGTACCCGTGGTCGAGGTTCGCGGAGTCTTTCGTTTGGTTTCAGGATTCTTGGGTCTGAATATACCGGCTCCGCCGCCTACATCGGCCCCCACATCCTGGGCCAAAGCTCCTACGGCGCAAAGGAAAAGTCCTAAGACCAGGACTGTCGAGAGAAAAAGGGCGCGCGGTATTCCTGGGGCTTTCATCTCTGGGTCTCCTGCTTGAATTGCTGGAATGCTGTTTATCGAGACGAACATCGTCGGACTTGGAACATCTTGCCGACAGCTTATCTTTACCTGCCTATCATGAACGGGCAGAAGGGATTGTAGCAGCTTTTGCTTGTTGAGCTAATGGGTGAACCGAACCGGAGTCCAATTTTTATACACGGCTACCGTTCAAGGACCACTCTTGACAAGTCGAAATCCGAGCAACGGAGTTTTGGTGTCTGCAGGGATGAATTCGCGCATCGCCGAGGTGACAGGTGAGTCCACTTTGGCGGGATCACTGACGTAACAAGCACCACGAATCGTGATCAGATCTTTGGTGGCTGACGGAATCACTGTGTTATTCCCCGGATATGCGGAGACTTTTGAAGACGTCCATTCCCACACATTTCCAATCAAATCTGAAACGCCCCACTTGTTTCGACCGCTTGGACGTGAACCGACTGGCGAAGGTGAGGCTTCTTTAATGACTGCATTACTTTCCTGCCAGTCTTTGCCCCATGGATACAGATCATTTTGATCGCCATTTCGCGCGGCGTATTCCCATTCCTCTTCGGTTGGTAACCGATACGCAACTCCATCTCGTTTCGAACGCCAAGCCGCGAAATCTGTCGCGTCCTGCAGCGAGACATTTACTACGGGCCAAAGCTCCTGACCAAACGGTGGCTTGGTGCCTGACCAGTAGTCAGGTGTGGCGTGTTGCGTCTCTCTGACAAAGGTCGCGTAATCTGCGTTCGTAACTTCGGTCTTGTCCATTGAGAACGACTGAACGGTGATTGGATGCGGTGGATTCTCCTGCGGCGAGCCTCCCTTGCGACCCATTAGGAAGGTTCCTCCTTCGATCAACGCCATATCGGAATGAGAGGGTATTGGTTGATCAGTCGGAGACGTTGGTCCAACTACAACCGGCTTTGGCCTGAAGATGAAATAGGCTCCTGTTCCCACACCAGCAATTCCAATGATCAATAAGGAGGCAACGACGAGTAGAACTGTGTTCGTTCTCTTCGGCGGCTGTGGTGGTTCATTAACAACAGTTGGAGCCAGACGCGGTTCAGGACCAGGATAACTCGTTGAAGCAATCTCACGAATGTGAGTGACTTCAGAATCGTCTTCAGTTTTCGGCGGCATGCTAACAGACAAGCGTTGGAGGCGATCCTCGAGTTCCTTAGCTTGTTGCGCCATCCGATCCAGCTTTTCTTGTTGCTCTTTTTCTCTCGCTTCGCGCTCGACTTGTTCGCGACGTACACGTTCTTCTTCTTCGCGACGTTCTTGTTCGGCTTGTTCTTGTGCGCGCGCCCGCGCTTCGGCTTCTCTTGCCTGTTGTTCTGCCTTAGCGCGTTTAATCTCAGCCGCGCTATTTGAAAGCTGATGATGGGTTTCCCCCTCAAGACTGACGGTACCGGGAAGCGAATCAAAAGAGCTTGCGAAATTAGTGTCGTTAAAAACTGGCGGTGCGACTGCGGTCGAGGAGAAACCAGGTGGTTGGGTATTTGTCGCTACCGGCGGCACTTCCGACACCATCGTCTTGTTTGGATCGAGAGCACCTGTTGGTCGTGCACTGGTAACGATAAGGGGTGATGACTGCATTGCCGCATTGAGTTCTTTCAAGAACGACTCGATCGAATCGACGCGATCCGCAACTTCCTTCTCGAGCGAATGACGAACTACCGCCTCAAGCTCGGGCGGAAGATCGATTCCTCTGGATTTGAAACTCGGAGGCTGCAGCGTCAAATGCTTTTTCATGATCGACGGGATTGATGAACCTTTAAATGGGACATCTCCCGCAAGCATTTGATAGAGGATGACACCAAGACTGTAGATGTCCGCACGTGCGTCGGGCTCTTCGTCGGACCACTGTTCGGGCGCCATATAAAAAGGAGAGCCCATCAGACCGCTGGTTTGCGCCTGGATAAATGACCCGAGTAGTTCTCCCGATTTTATTTTCGCCAGCCCGAAGTCGAGAATCTTGAGACCCTGTGAAACAGGAGTATCGTCCTGGACCATTATGTTGAGAGGTTTCAGATCGCGGTGCACGATGTTTTGTCGGTGTGCGGCGCCGATTCCTGAAGCAACAGCACTGATCAGTTCCCAGGCCCTCTGCGGCTTCATCGGTCCTTCGGCAGCAAGAATGTCTTGTAGCGATCTGCCTTTGACAAACTCCATCACCAGGAACGGCATGGTGCCACGGATCACTCCGAAGTCGGTGACTGCGATTATGTTCTGATGTCTTATTGCCGCAGCCGCGAGTGCTTCCTGACGAAATCGTGTGGCCAACATTGGATCGTTGCCGACGAGATCGGGAAGAATAATTTTGATGGCGTGTGCTGTTTTGAGAAAGGTGTGACGAGCCTTAAAGACTACTCCCATTCCACCCTGGCCCAACCGGCGTTCCAGGAGATAGCGACCGTCAAGGGTTGGTTCTCCGTGAAGAGATGGCGTGGTCTCATCACCATCCTGGGGACAGTGATTGATTTCGTCGGAGAAGCAACGCCTACAAGCAGGGCATTCTTTCATTCAGTGGCTCGTAAAAACATCGGCCGTTGTAGTTCGATCAACTGTCGTCGGAGATGGTTCTGCCCACGTCGGAAGATAGAAAAGTCTCCGGTTATCGGGGCGAGGCAGTTACCGTGTTTGTGATTCAGTTTCAAAGCTGGATCAAGTGCTCGACCGTGGCACAATAGGTTTAAAGACAGCGCTGTGTGATTTTAGCGGCTCAAAGAATTGCAAGCAACCGCGAAGTTCCGCAACATGCCAAGTTTGGTCCTCATTCTTCTACTCTCAACCATCGTTTCGCGAAGTCTTTTGCCTAGTTCCGCGGGGTGGGATATTCGCATGTACAGATC
>Ga0068860_100008371_pt1 | contig 10299 bp, 8 predicted proteins | sample KBSSwiS32_FD_66597 | JGI IMG/M metagenome (GOLD analysis project Ga0068860, IMG submission 66597) | Switchgrass rhizosphere microbial communities from Kellogg Biological Station, Michigan, USA - KBS Switchgrass S3-2 | ecosystem: Host-associated > Plants > Roots > Rhizosphere > Soil ...
TTCCTAGTCAAAAAGCCACTTTCATTTTATTCTGGATAGCTTCAATCAGCGTTCAATCCAGGTTTGTAAACAAACTCAGTGGAGGCGGTAGTTCATCTACATGGCGAACATCAACACGAAAAAGGGTGTGATTGGAATTCTGACCGGTGGCGGTGACGTGCCCGGGCTCAACCCGGCGATACGCGCGGTCACCATTCGAGCGATACGCGAGGGATACCAGGTGGTTGGCTTCCGCCGGGGGTGGGGCGGACTGGTGGATATGGTCCGCGAGAAGGACTTTGACAACTCCGACAACTTCCAGATTTTGACGGAGGAAATCGTCAACCGTGCCGGACGTACAGGCGGGACTTTTCTGCACAGCTCGCGGACCAATCCCAGCAAGGTGAAGAAGGCGAGCGTGCCGAAGCATCTGCAGAGCACTTACTCTGCCGACAAGAATGATCTGACGCCTGAGGTGCTCAAGAATCTTGATTGGCTCGGTGTGGAGCATCTGATTCCCATCGGCGGCGATGACACTCTCAGCTATGGCGTGCGGCTGTATCAGGAAGGGTTCAAAGTTGTCGCGATTCCGAAAACCATGGACAACGACGTTCCAGGAACCGACTACTGCATAGGTTTCAGCACTTGTGTAACGCGTACGATTCAAATGACCAACAGCTTGCGTACTTCGGCTGGATCGCATGAGCGTTTTCTGGTGCTCGAAGTATTCGGACGCTATGCCGGGTTCACCGCCATGCTGCCGACAATGGCTGGCGCCGCAAACCGGTGCGTGATTCCTGAACATAAATTCAACGTGGAAAGATTGACCGAGCTGCTGGTTTCCGACCGGTCAAAGAGTTCCAGTAAGTACTCGGTGGTCTTGATTTCGGAAGGGGCGATGTTTGAAGGCGGCGAGATGGTCTTCGAACACGATGCGGCTGATGCCTTCGGCCATAAGAAACTGGGTGGGATCGGCGATTTGGTTTCGGAACAGCTGAAGGAACACTCGGCGAAGTACAACAATGGCAAGACCATCGATGTGATCAATCAGAAGCTGGCCTATCTGGTGCGCTGCGGTGATCCTGATGCCATTGATTCGGTTGTTCCCATGGCATACGGGAACCTGGCGTTGGATCTCGTGCTGCGGCGAGTGCACGGCCGGTTAGTCGTGCTAAAGCACGGGCGCTACGACAATATGCCGATTGATGTGGTGACTTCTTCCAAAAAGGTGGTGAATGTGAAGGAACACTACAATATAGATCGGTTGCGGCCACACTATCACACCTTCGAGATGAAACCGCTCTTCATCATGACCAGTGATATCTAGAAAAAAGCCCTGCCCAAGCTAGGCTTGGACCGGGCTTTTTTGCTTCCTTTTGCTTTTCCTTACTCAATCTCTTTCATGCGCTCGGGGGGGACCTTGGGAAACGGCGGAAAATCCTGCGACGCCCCTTTAAGCAACGCCACTGTTGGCTCTGCGCGCCTGGTTCCGTCGTGAATAGCGATCTTGTGCGGTTTCCCTGGCTCGTAGCCTTCCCATAGAGAAACACCTGCGAAAGCCCCATCTTTGCGCAGCACGTAGTAGGTCATGTCCACAAAGCGTAGCTTGTTCACATCACCGTTGTAGTTGCGGACGATGCGCTTGAGCGAGTCCATACCCGCTTCATGGGGAGACATCCCGCGGCGCATGTTTTCGACAATGGTGTGTGCGCCGGCAACCTTGATGTTCTCTTCTCCACTGCCGGTGGCGCCCGCTGAACCTACGTCCTGATCGGTGTAACAACCCGCACCGATGATCGGAGAATCTCCCACACGGCCGGGCAGTTTGTAGGCAAGACCGCTAGTGGTGGTAATTCCAGAGATTTCTCCCTTTTCGTTGAGTGCAGAACAATGGATGGTTCCGGTAGGAGGAAACACAACTCTGCGAATTGCTTCGAGGCGAAACTCTGGTTCAATGCCGAGATCGGCTGCACGCTGCTCTAGTTTCTGAAGTCGCTCACGCCATAGTTCATTCTGGGAAGTATTATCCGGCGCTTTCCAACGTGGATCAGCGAGTCCAGGTCCCCACCAATCATCGGTCGAGTGATATTCCTTCCAGAGCAACCAGGTTTTGCGCGAGCGCTCAGTCAACAGATTCTCGCGTGGAAAGCCCATTGCAACTGCGAAGCGCTCAGCTCCCTCGCCGACCAGCATCACGTGGCCGGTGTGTTCCATCACAGCTTTAGCGACCATGGAGACGTTCTTGATGTTACGTACGCCTCCAACTGATCCAGCCCGCCGCGTGGGGCCGTGCATGCAACAGGCATCGAGTTCGACCACTCCTTCTTCATTGGGAATGCCACCTAGACCGACGCTCTGATCGTTGGGATCGTTCTCCGGGCCTTTTACTACTCGAATTGCAGCATCGAGCGTGTCGCCACCATTTTTGAGGAAATCATAAGCATCGTCGAGATAATTGAAACCATTGCCAGCAGAGATCATGATCGGGCGTTTGCCGGGAGACTGTGTTTTCGAGTTCTTATCGGGGGAGTCCTGCCCTTCTACTGTTAAGGCTAGTGAACCGACTACTGCGGTGGTGAGGAAATCACGGCGAGAGAAAGACATGCTGGCTCCTGGAACTGGCTTGAAAAACTGGTCAGCATATCAGGTTGTGGGAGTGGGCTTCCAGGCTGAAAATGAGGAAGCGCGCCAAGCGGGCGAATTATTGCCTCGCAAAAAACGCGAGGCTTCGCATGGCGCGCTCAGGATGACAATGGGAATTCAAGATGCGAAAGACATCGGTTGATTGTGCTCCGCGCGGAAACGCAACAAGGCTCCGATATTGCCTGCGCTATCGAGTTCCTGACTTTCCTTGATCAAGTACAACTGGATATCGCGACGGATCGCCATTGGAACCAGGGCATCGCCTACATCTTCCAGTTCGAGAGTTGCGCGGCCACAAGCGTGGCAGAAGCGAACCATGTGAGAATCGACGTAACCGCAACTGGTGCATTCGACGGCGTGGGCATGGAAGTTCTCGGACATTACCAGCGTCTGCACTTCCCCCATTTGTAAGGACCGCAGAACGCGGCGTAAACCTGTTACGCCACGGCGATGCCCGCGTGCATGGCTTATTACTTCCTTTACCAGTTGCTTGCGCTGATTATCCTGCGCTTCTTTTAGCACGTGAGTCGACCATTCGCGAATTTCTTCCGAGTTGGCAGTGGTGACGTCGATAGCAAAATGTCCAAGCACTCGTTGCCGGACATAGGAGTGCAACTGCGGTTCGAAATCAACCCAGTTCTTTTCTTGACAGCCCACGATCAGCTGCTCCCAGGTTCCTTTTTCAGCTCGTTCTTTTAGTACGGAAGCCACGGTGCGAAAGTGATGCAATACGTCATCCGCGACGCGTCTCTCTGCATGGCCAGCGTCGTATCCGGCATAGCCGTCGCTTTTGCCTCTGCGGAAAACAGGTTGGAACAAATCGAGTTGCTCCTTGAGCGAATCTTCCTTTTTGGTTTCATCCAGGCGGAGATCAAATAAGCGCGCTCTCTGCCGGTCCAGCAGTACAATCCCGAGGTGAGTCCGCATCGTAAGCATGGCTGCCATCGGCTTCAAGTGAAAGCGGCGATTTACGTATAGCTGAGTGCCGGGAAGATCAGTAGGCAGGTCGAACTCGCGCCAGAAATTTTTGCGGCCATAGGCAAAGACCGCTTTGGCGCGCGTCTGGCCGCCATGTAGTTGCTCTGCAAGCGACAATATCCTTTCCAGGTCAGCCTTGGCACAGTGATCGTTGCCGTCTGCGGCCACTTGACGCAGAGCACTCTTCACCAGATCTTTGGCGAGAATCGACTCTTCGCGATGTGCCTTGTTACGCGGCGGTACAGGCTGGAAATAGAAACTGACCGCACAGTTTTCATTTTCATTGAAACGAAATTGGCTCAACTCACGCAGTTCTTCGCGAGTAATCATCCGGCACCCTTTCCGTTGAAGTATTAGTCCGCAGCGCTGCTTGGCCCCGGTTTTTCGCGGAAATGGCTGGCTATAGGGGGAGAACGACGCAGACGCTCACGTACTAGATTAATGGATGAAAGTACGTCGTCGGCTTTTCGATCGGTGATCGCGGCTACCTCATCGACCATGAATCCTTCGATGGCATATAGGATGAATGCCTCTCGGTCGCTGGGCCTGGCTCCAGTCATGGCGTATTGCACCAGGCGGATCATTTCATCCGAGGAGGCCATGTCTTCCGGCGTTGCCGTGCGGCGGTCGGCAATGATGGTTTCTTCCGTAAACGATTCGTCCGGCTGATGGAACTGCAATTGAGGCTCGTCGCTGGCACGTTCGGTGTGCCGGCGCAGCTGCTGTTCGAGATGAATGGCCGATCCATCCTCACGGCTAATGGAAGCAATGTCACTGATCACCCGAAGAGCAATACGGAATAGCCACGGCTCCAGCGCCAAGCGCTCCGGCCTTTCCCCGTCATCCCCTAAGGCGCGGGCTATAGTTTCATCAATCACTTCTTGCTTTGAAACTGAGTTGCGGGCGATCTGGTCTGCCGCTTCGCGAAAATAAATTTCACGTTCGATGAAAAACTCCAGGCGATTGAGATTTGCGTTCACATAGGAGCGAATGTCATCGACTGAAATTGTCGGCGCCTGCACAGCAGCGACCGTGGTTTCAAACGGGACTTGGGATTCGTGGCGGTTGGTGCCAGGCCGGCGGCGTCCCCGCCACTTGTGGGAATTGCGCAGCAATTCTTTGTGCTTACCTAACTGGTGGAGAAGGTCGTCCCCGGCGGCCTTGATCGCTGCCACAGGCGTTTCGGCGGATTTCTGCACCGCCATCTGACCGGACGGCAGACGCAGGTTCAGCGACACGATAGGTGTTTTGCGGGAATGATTTTCTTCCAAACTTCCTTTGAGATGTACTAGCTCTGGACGGAAGGCCTGCAGGCGCTTATCTAACTTCTCAATCAGGTGATTGATTTCACGTTCGAGATCGGGCGTTTTGTGGACCCTATAACTAAAGTGGACGTTCATATCATGCCTCGAGAGAGGGAAGCGGATCCCCTGAAGCTGTGTTTCGTCCTTACAAGCCGATTCTACTCCCTTGGAGAAAAAAGCAAATGGAAAATGGAAAAAATAAAACTAATTAAGGCAATCAAACGCTTTGGGTGTGATTGGCATCACGGTTGTCGTGAGGGTTGCCTGTGACCAATGAACAGTTGCGATGGTCGGTTAGACTGCCACGGTCACTGACGTTTCAGTACGCGTTACCGGCCGGTATAGAGTGTCGCGCTCGATCGGTTCTCTGCCCGCTTCTTTAATCAGGCGAATCAATTCCTGACGGCGCATGCCTTGCGGAGTAGTCGCTCCGGCATCGTGATAGATCTTTTCTTCGACTACAGTTCCATCCATGTCATCGGCTCCGAAGCGCAGAGAGATTTGCGCGATCTTCGGAGTCATCATCTGCCAGTACGACTTGATATGCGGGAAATTATCGAGTACCAGGCGGCTGACGGCGATCTGCTTGATGTCGAGCATGCCGGTGGTTTTCGGCAAGTGCTGCAACGGTGTGTTGTCGGGATGGAAGGCCAACGGGATAAATGTCTGGAAACCTCCGGTTTCATCTTGCAGCGCCCGCAACTTCATCAAGTGATCCACCCGGTCTTCGTCGTTTTCTACGTGGCCATAGAGCATGGTCGCATTCGATTTCAAGCCAATCTGGTGTGCCAGCTTTGCGGTGTCGAGCCACTGGCTGCCGTCAATCTTGTGATCGCAGATGATATGGCGCACGCGGTCGGCAAAGATTTCTGCGCCGCCTCCGGGAAGTGAGTCCACTCCCGCGGCTTTCATTTTTTCCAACGTTTCTTTGATCGGGAGCTTGGCGCGCCTTGCCAAGTACGCGACTTCGACCATGGTGAAGGCTTTTAAATGAACTGATGGAAAACGTTCTTTCAGACCTGAGATCAAATCGAGAAAATATTCGAATGGCAGATCAGGGTGCAGACCGCCCACGATGTGGAACTCGGTGACAGCTTCTGAATAGCCGGATGCGGCTGTTTGGAAGGCCTCTTCCAATGCCATGGTGTAGGACCCGGGAGAGTCTTTTTTGCGGCCGAAGGCGCAGAGACGGCAGGCAGCCACACAGACGTTGGTTGGGTTGAGATGGCGGTTGACGTTGAAGTACGTCTTGTCGCCATGCATCCGCTCGCGGACGTAGTTTGCCATCCAGCCTACGGCCAAGATGTCGCCAGTACGGTAGAGGACAAGGGCGTCCTGTTGGTCGAGGCGATCACCAGACAGGACTTTGCGGTATATCGGTTCCAGAGCCCGATCATCAGTTTGAAAGAAATGCTTTGCGGACATCTGTTTGATGATATCGCAAGTAGGCATGCTCGTCAGTGTTTGGCTTTGTTCCTTTTAGTTCAGCGGTTATGGACAATTCAGATCTGGGGTAGGCGGAAAGCAGATTCCTCCTCTGTGCTACGTTCATCGTCGACGTGACACGCAATGTGACGATTATTTTTGCAGCAGTTCCTTCCATCGCTTCCACGCATCTTCACGGGCCTGCTTGTTGCCAGGGGTTGTATCGGGCGCTTCTCCGGCGCGCATGAAACCGTGGCCGGCGTCTTTGTAGGTTACCGGATCGTAGGGTTTGCCAGCAGCTTTCATTGCTGCCTGTGCGTCGGGAATGGTGGCGCCGATGCGCGCGTCGTTTTCCGCGTAGAAGCCATAGACCGGTGCGTTGATGCGGGCCATGTCCGCTTTCTCTGGCGGGCCTCCGTAGAACACGAAAGCTCCGGAGAGGTCGGTGCGGTTCGTGGCGAAGCGGAAGGTCTGCCCACCACCCCAGCAAAAACCGGCGACGTAGAGTTTGCCGTTGGATGCCGGCAGCTTCTTGCCGTAGTCGGCTACGGCGTTTAGATCGGCGGTAATTTCGTCTGGGTTCAACCCGCGTATAGCTTCCGTGGCTTTGCCTTCGGCGAAGGTATCGGTGCGGCCTCCGTTGGGGCCTTTGCCGGAAAGCAAATCTGGTGCAACGACGATGTATCCGGCTTCGGCTAGTTGGTCGGACAAATCCTGCACCCAGTCCGTCAGACCGAAAATTTCATGGATGATGACGACGACTGGACGCTTGTCCTTTGACTCCGGATAGACGACGAAAGTTTCGATGGTGCGGCCGTCGGCTTTCACTCCGACCCATTCACGATGACGAGAAGACTTTTCCAACTTTTGGCGGGCCCAATCTTGAGCGAACAGAGACGTTGTAAGTAAGAGCAGAAGACAAACGGCAAAGCGTTTCATGAAATTTCCCTCTGTGGACGGGAAACATTCTACGACGGGATGGCGGGGCTTGGCGGGCAAACTTCGTCTGCAAAAATTGGCGTCAGGACGGTACAGGTCTAAAAATCCCCGTTGTACCGACCTGACATGGTTGAACTCTATTTATCGACCACCTGTGCCTGTCTGGAAATCGGCGCGGCAGCCACGATCAACCCAGATGCCGTGTTCATCGAATCCCCAGCTGTAACCTTCTTCACAGCGGGCGTCGCTCAGCTGTTTGTAGAGACGCACACCTCCGTGGGTGTCGGCTGGACAGTAGTGGCGGTTCATGTCGTCGGATGAGCAAGTGATGGCCTGAATTCCGGCGCGGCGATCGTAGTCGTCGCTGCGATAGGCGTCGTCGCGGTAGTTATCGCGGCGGACGACTTCAAAATCAGCACGGCAGCCATGATCAACCCACACGCCGTGGTGATCGCGTCCCCAGCTATAGCCCTGTTCGCAGCGTGCGTCGCTGCGTTGTTTGACCATGTTGACTTCGGCGTGGTGGGTGTCCGCTGAACAGTAGTGGCGATGACCATCTTCTGATGAACAATTGAAGACTTGCTGAGCTGAGAGTGAGATCGCTCCCCAGAGCAGGAACGCACCAGCAGCCAGGAAAAGCTTGCGAACGAGTTTGTTTCCAGACATAATGTTCTCTCCTCAAAATTAACACTCGCGGGTCGCCATCAGCCGATCACTGCGTGCAGAGAGCAGGAACTCGCTAGCTGTAATAAGGATGTGTAGGTGTAAAAGTGAGTTGTCCGTTTGGCGCGAGGAGAACCTGTAGAGAGCGGGAGTAAAAAACTGGAGAAGGACTAGTCCCAGTTGATCTGTTGCAATGGTCCGACGACGAAGACCCAGACAATCACTCCCAGCAGCCCCACCATCGTGGTGAGGGCGAAGGCCCAAAAGAAATTTCCCGTGCGATCGATCAGTTCGCCAGCAATGATCGGACCTAATATTCCGGCCAAATTCCCTACGAAATTTTGAAACCCCGTCCAACGGCCGGACGCGTTCGGACCAGCCAGAGTCTGCGAGATGGCGAATGTCTGAGAGTTGCTGAGTCCGAAGCCGACTCCAGCAAACAGCAGTAGCACTAGAGCGACCTCGGGTTTTTCCACGAGGACACCCGCCAGCAAAGAAAGTGCGGCGATCGCGAGCCCGCCAGCCATGATCGACTTGCGCGACTTGCTAGGAGTAACTCCGACCATGATCATGTAATCGCTAAGCCATCCGAACAAAGGCGAAAGAACCGCGGCGATCAGATAGACAAAGCCCACGGTAGCCACGCGGTCCATAGCGAAGCCACGTTCGCTGACCAAGTAGAGAGGCAGCCAATTGATCATGAAATACAGAACGAAATTCAAAGCGAACAGACCCGCGCAAGTTCCCCAAAACGAGCGCTGCGCTAAAATTTTGGCCACACTGGGAGAACTTTGAACGGAAGTTTGCGCAAGACCTTCTTGCCGAGGCATGTTGATGAACCAGGGAATCAGCCACAACATTGTGCCGGCCCCCAGGAAGATGAAGAAAGGTCTCCAGCCGAACTGTCCCATAACAATCGCGCCGGCGAAGGTCCCCACGGCCAAGCCGCCCGGCATACCGCTCGCGATCACCGAATTGGCGAGTCCCCGCCGATGTTCGGGAAATTGCCGGACTACGATTCGCGAATAGCAGGGATACGCCACCGACTCCCCCATCCCGAGGAACAGCCGAAGCAGAAAGAAAGTGAGCAAGCCGTTGGCAAAGCCTGTCAGCAGAGTTGATACCGACCACAGCGCGAAGCCTATCGCCAAAATCCAGTTCACGTTGTAACGGTCGGCAAGCCACCCGGAAAGAACCAGAAAAAATGCGTAGGTCCAGGAGAACGCTGAAAACAGCAGTCCGAGTTGAGAGGCGGAAAGCGCGAATTCGTCTCGAATCAGAGGCGCAGCGGTCGAGATGCTGCTTCGATCCACGTAATTGATGAGCAGTGACGTTGAGAGCAACGCCAGCACGATCCACAGTGCTGACGTAAAATCTCTAGTTGCCGGGCGTGCGGTTTCCGTCATCGGAAGAGCAAGGGGGCCAGATCGGTCAAATTGCGGCGCCAGACCATCCACGTATGCCCACCGGGGGTTTCGACGTCGCTGTGGCTGACACCTTTGGTTTTGAGCCACTCGCGGAACTGCCGATTGAGTTTGATTAAGCCATCGTCGGTACCGCAGGCGATCCACAGAAGATGCAGTTGCTGATTGGCCTTGGCATCCAGGTTGGGGAATTTGGTTTCGAATTGCTCGGGCAAGCCTCCGGAGCTGAATGCTCCGAGCCAGGCGAACTGATCCAGGTGATTGAGTCCAGTCAGTAGAGATTCAGCACCGCCCATCGACAGTCCTGCAATAGCGCGGGAGTTGCGATCTTTGTCCACAACATAACTGCTTTCGACCTGGGGAATCACTTCTGTTAGTAAAGCTTCGGTGAATCGGCTGAAGTTTTTGTCGCGCAATTCTGTCAGAGCAAAGGCTCCGAAACCGTGCGAGACGATTTCCGGCGCGCCGTAGCCGAGTGGCATTACCACCAACATGGGCTTGGCTTTCCCTTGGGCGATCAGATTGTCGAGAATTAAATTAGCGCGGCCTACGGCACTCCATCCATCGGCGGAATCGCTGAAGCCGTGCAGCAAATAGAGAACGGGATATTTCTTTTTGTCCTTGGCATCGTAGTTCGGTGGCGTATAGACGTAGAAATCGCGATCATCGCCGACTACCTTTGAGTGATAGAAGTGATGATGAACAATTCCATGCGTGATGTCGTTCATCTCCCAAGATAGGGTCGACGGCCCGGGAACGTGGACCATATTCGCCTTGAATAAAAGGTTGGGCTTCATCAGCGGATTGCCGGGATCGAGCACAAATGTGCCGTCCACGTAATACTCATAACCATAAAAATCAGGCTGGAGCGGTGCGGTGGTGTAGCTCCATACTCCCTGATCGTCCTTGGTCATTTCCGCATCCTTCGTGCCTTCCAGATTCAC
>Ga0068860_100008372_pt1 | contig 10299 bp, 9 predicted proteins | sample KBSSwiS32_FD_66597 | JGI IMG/M metagenome (GOLD analysis project Ga0068860, IMG submission 66597) | Switchgrass rhizosphere microbial communities from Kellogg Biological Station, Michigan, USA - KBS Switchgrass S3-2 | ecosystem: Host-associated > Plants > Roots > Rhizosphere > Soil ...
GGCGGATGTGTCGCTCTGGGATACGGATCTGTCGGGATTGAAGGGATTTGCTTCCGCCGTCAAGGAGGATCTGCACGCATTGATCAGTAAAGGGGCCTTGTCGACACTGGCCCAATTCGGAAAAATAAAACGCTACGTATGAGCACACAACAAATTGTCCTTAAAGTTCATCCTGAAGACAACGTACTGGTGGCATTGGCCAATCTTTTAAAGGACGAGAAAGTAGTTTTTGAAGGGCAGGAGTATACGATGGAGGAAACAGTAAAAGCCAAGCATAAATTTGCCACCGTGGATCTGGCGGTGGGAGACAGCATTATCATGTATGGGGTGCTGGTGGGTAAGGCGCAGAAAGCCATTAAGAAAGGGGGACTTATCAGTACAGAGAATGTGAAGCATGCTGCCAATGACTTTACTGTCGGGGAGCGTCATACGAAATGGGCGAAGCCGGATGTGTCGGCCTTTAGGGGCAGGACCTTTAACGGTTATCACCGGGCTGATGGCAGTGTGGGAACCGCCAACTATTGGGTGGTGATCCCGATGGTGTTCTGTGAGAACAGGAACCTGGATGTGCTGCAGCAGGCGTTGGTGACAGACCTGGGCTATGGCAGGAACAGGAGCTACCAGGTGCAGTCGCAGCAATTGATCGAATTATATAAGACCGGGAAGAGCGTGGAAGAGATATTGCAGGCCGACCTGCAGGCGGATTATGCGAATCATGCTTCGCAGCGTCTGTTCCCGAATGTGGACGGCATTAAGTTCCTTACGCATGACGGTGGATGCGGTGGTACGCGGCAGGATGCGCAGGCGTTGTGTGGATTGCTGGCCGGATATGTCACGCATCCGAATGTGGCTGGTGCGACGGTGCTGAGCCTGGGATGTCAGAATGCGCAGGTCAGCATGCTGGAGGAAGAAATAAAAAAGAGAAGTCCGCAATTCTCGAAACCGCTGTATATACTGGAGCAGCAGAAGATCGGTAAGGAATCGGCGCTGCTATCGGAGGCGATCAAGCAAACTTTTGCGGGGCTGATACTGGCTAACCAGCAGGGGCGACAGCCGGCTCCGTTGAGCAAGCTGTGTATCGGGCTGGAATGCGGCGGTTCGGATGGTTTTTCGGGTATCTCGGCCAATCCTGCGATCGGGTATACTTCGGACCTGCTGATAGCGATGGGCGGGAGTGTGATCCTTTCTGAATTCCCCGAGCTGTGCGGGGTGGAGCAGAATTTAAGCGACCGGTGTGTGGATGTGCCTACGGCGGAACGATTTTCTCATTTGATGCGGACATATAATGACAGGGCCAAGGCGGTGGGGTCGGGATTTGACATGAATCCTTCGCCTGGCAATATCCGGGATGGTCTTATCACGGATGCGATCAAGTCGGCCGGGGCTGCCAAGAAGGGCGGGACTTCGCCTGTGACGGCTGTGCTGGACTATCCGGAAAAAGTCACGAAGCCGGGGTTGAATTTGTTGTGTACGCCGGGTAATGACGTGGAGTCGACCACGGCGGAGGTGGCTTCGGGGGCTAATATTGTCCTGTTCACGACGGGGCTGGGGACGCCTACGGGGAATCCTATTGCGCCGGTGGTGAAGATCGCGACGAATACGCCGTTGTATGAGCGGATGCAGGATATCATCGACATCAATACCGGAACGATCATCGAGGGTAAGGAAACGATAGAGCAGGCCGGCGGACGGATATTGGATTATGTGATCGGCGTGGCGAGCGGAGAGATCGAGGTAGCGGCGGTGCGGCATGTACAGGACGATTTTATCCCGTGGAAGAGGGGGGTGAGTTTGTAGGCCCCCTACGCAGTCTTCCGATAGTTCAGGATGGCCCAGGTATTCAGCACCACGCCAATCACAAACATGGCTCCCAGGTCGTAGCTGATGTCGGGGAGACCGCTGCCTTTTAATACTACCATACGCATGATCCTTATAAAGTGGCTGGGCGGGAAGGTTTGAACGATGGCCTGGGCCCAGCCGGGCATGCTGTCGACGGCGGTAAAGGCGCCGCTCATCATGTTAAATATGTTGATAAAGAAGAAGGAGAGGGACATGGCCTGCATCTGTGTGCCGGAATAGGTGGCCAGGAGCAGCCCGAGACCCAGCATGGCAAATAAATAATCTATCAGCGAGATATACATTACCCATAGATTGCCCACCGGAACGATGCCATAGAATATCCATCCCACCAACAGACCAAGCGAAAAGATGATGATGCCCAGCACGAGGAAGGGTATCATCTTGCCCGTGATAAAGATATATTTCTTTATGGGGGTGACATTGATCTGTTCGATGGTGCCGCTCTCTTTTTCCTGTACGATGTTAAAAGCCGTCTGCATAGAAGCCATGGCTGTTACGAGGGTGACGAGGATGGCGGGTACGATGTACAGGTGGAAGTTCATAAAAGGGTTGTACCAATTGGAGGAGGCGATGCTGATCTGCGGGGCGTCCTGGATCGAGACGGTGGCGGAGGTATGCCAGTCCTGTCGTATCTCCTGGTTATAGTCCTGGATGATGCTGCTGAGGTAGGCGCCGCCGAGGTTGGCCTTGGTGCCTTCGATGGCATTGATGGCCACATAGAGCTTTTGGGCATTCTCGCGCACAAGATCCCTTTCGAAGTGAGCGGGTATTTGCAAAACGAGGTCGGCCTTGTCCTGTTCCACCATGGAGAGGGCTGCTTTATAAGAGCCTGTATAGCCTGTGAGCTTGAAATACCCGGAGGAAGTAATTTTCCCTATCAGTCGTTGTGAGGCGGTGGAATGATCGTTGTCGACGACCGCGATGGAAATATTTTTTACAGAATAATCCGCTGCCAGGGGGAGCAGGATAAGCTGTATGACCGGCGCAATGATGAGCATGCGAACGATGCCTTTGTTGCGGAGTATTTGTCTGAATTCTTTTTCCAATAAGAATATAAGCGTCTTCATCAGAAGGTTGTTTTGTTGTTATTGCAATCTGATCTTGAATCGTCTAAGGCTGATGGCGAAAAGCAGGAGGCACATACCAGCCAGGATCAATGTTTCTTTCCAAACGGCGCCGAAGCCCATACCTTTTAGCATTACTCTTTTTACGATGATGAAATACCACCGGGAGGGCACGAGATTGGCGAGCACCTGCATGGGCCATGGCATGTTTTCAATGGGAAAGAGGAAGCCTGTAAGCAGCATGGTAGGCAGCATCATGCCCATTAGGGAGGCCATCATGGCGGACTGTTGTGTTTTGGCGTTGATGGATAACAGCAGTCCTATGGAGAGGGAAGTGAGGATGAAGAGGATGCTGCAAAAGACCAGGAGCAGGGTGCTGCCCTTTACCCGCAGGTCGAGGAAGAGGGCACTGAGCACCAGAATGACAATGAGATTTACAATTGATATAATGAGGTTGGGGGTGAGCTTGGATATAATAATATATATGGGTTTGAATGGAGAGACGAGCAATATCTCCATGGTGCCGAGCTCTTTTTCTTTTACGATGGCTACGGAGGTCATCATCGTACATACGAGCATGAGTACTAAGGCCATGACGCCTGGTACAAAGTTGGGGGCACCTCGCAGCTCGGGATTGTACAGCATCTGTACTTCGGGCAGGATCTGCAGCGGCTGTCCGGCGCTGAGGGAGGATTGGGTATTGAAGTCACCGACGATGCGGGTGATATAGTTGGTAATGGTGGTGGCGAGGTTGGGGTCGGAGGCGTCGGCTATGACCTGGATGGCAGCTTTTCCTGTGTGGGTGAGGTCGGTGGAAAAGTTGGCGGGAAAGATAATGGCCATCCGTATGTCCCCTTTTTTAAACGCCGCCTCAATCTGTTGCGCGCTGTTGAGGTTGCGCTGGATATTGAAGTAGCTGCCGGAGGATATCTTATCGATGATCCGTGTGGTGACGGGGTCTTTGGAGTAGTCGGTGACGGCTATTCGGGAGTTTTTTACCTCATTGGATAAGGCAAAGCCGAAAAGGACGATCTGGGCGATGGGCAGGCCGAAGAGCATCAAAAGGGTTTTCCTGTCACGGAAGACGTGGAGGAATTCTTTTCGGATGAATGTAAGAAGCTGGCGCATGCTGTTGATTTAACTGGTGAGGTGGGGTGTCAATCTCCTTTTCGGGTGGCCTTACGGGCCAGCTCGTAGAAGACGTCCTCCATATTATCGTGACCAAATTGTTGTTTGAGCCGTGTAGGGCTGTCGAGGGCGGCAATGACGCCGTCGACCATGATGGAAACCCTATTGCAGTATTCGGCCTCATCCATATAGTGCGTGGTAACGAATACCGTGACGCCCCTGTCGGATGCATGATAGATGAGGTCCCAGAACTGCCTGCGTGTGACCGGGTCGACGCCGCCGGTGGGTTCGTCGAGAAATACGATGTCCGGGTCGTGGACGATGGAGACCGAGAAGGACAGTTTCTGCTTCCATCCGAGGGGCAGCTCGCTCACAAGGGTCTTTGCTTCCTTCTCCAGCTGGAGCTCTTCGAGGAGCTCTTTTGTTTTTTCTTTTATTTGGGGACGGCTCATGCCGTAGATGCCTGCGTAGAAACGGATGTTCTCCGAGACCGTGAGGTCGTCGTAGAGGGAGAATTTCTGGCTCATGTACCCGATGCTCTTCTTGATCTTCTCCGTCTGGGTGTATACGTCATAGCCCGCGATGGTGGCTTTGCCGGAGCTGGGTTTCAGGAGTCCGCAAAGCATGCGCATGGCGGTGGTCTTACCCGCGCCGTTGGCTCCCAGGAAACCGAAGATCTCTCCTTTGGAGACCTGGAAGGTGAGCTCGTTGGCGGCTATGAACTGACCGAAGCGTTTGGTGAGCTTGTCGGTGGTGATGACGGGCGCCGTGGTGGTGGATGACATGGTTAATTTTTTAGCAGATGGATAAAACAATCCTCGATGGTAGGCTCGGTCTTTTCGACCGCGGCGTCGGGGTGATTGTGTGCCTTTAAATAATCGAGGAGACTTTGTGGATCCACGCCATTTTTGAAGGTGACGTGCAGCGAGTCGCCAAACGCAAAGCAGGTGGCTGTGCCGGGGAAGGTCCTTACATTATGCAGCAGCCGGTGTGTATCGACGGCATGGACGGCATACAGCTCCCCTGGGAAGGAGTGTACGATATTGTCCGGCTTGTCGATGGAAAGAATGTCTCCTTTTTGTATCAGCGCGATGCGATCGCAGAGATTGGCCTCATCCATATAGGGTGTAGAGACGAGGATGGTGATCCCTTCCTGTTTGAGCTTTTTCAGCATGGCCCAGAACTCCTTTCGGGAGACCACGTCGACGCCGGTGGTTGGTTCGTCTAAAAAGAGGACAGAGGGCTTATGTATCAACGCACAGGACAAAGCCAATTTTTGTTTCATGCCTCCCGATAGTTTCCCTGCCCTTCTGTCCTTAAATGGTTCTATTTGCTGGTATATATCTTTTATAAGATCGTAGTTCTCCTTTATGGTGGTGCCAAAGACCGTGGCGAAGAAGTTGAGGTTCTCTTCCACGGTGAGGTCCTGGTAGAGGCTGAACCGGCCCGGCATGTAGCCGACGCAGTTGCGGATCTTTTGAAAGTCCTTTTTTATGTCGTAGCCTGCCACGGTGGCTTCGCCTGTATCGGGAAGCAGCAAGGTGGTCAGGATGCGGAACAAGGAAGTCTTGCCCGCCCCGTCGGGGCCGATGAGCCCGAAGAGCTCTCCTTTTTCAACATTGAAGGAGATGTCCTTGAGCGCTGTGACCTGGAGACCTTCGTCGGAGCTCCGGGCACTCGCTCCTCCTCGGTCGGAACCTTTGGTTCCGGACGACTTGCCGCCGGACCGTCCGGGGTAGGTTTTCTTTATGTTGGTGAGGGAGATCATTGTTTAGAATTTTACTTCGCCGTACATGCCTATTTTCAGCAGTCCGTCATTCTTTACCCTTATTTTGATAGCGTATACGAGATTGGCCCGTTCATCCTTGGTCTGGATGGTCTTGGGAGTGAACTCGGATTTGTCGGAGATCCAGTATACCTGACCGGGATATTGGCGATATTTTTTTGCGCCATCATCCGTATAGACTTTTGCAGCCTGGCCCAGGTGGATGGAAGTAAGCTGGGCGCCTGTGACATAAGCGCGAAGGGTGAGGGTGTCGAGGTTGGCTATTTTATAGAGCGCCTTGCCCGTGGTGGTCATTTCGCCTTCGAGCGCATACTTCGTCAGGACCGTGCCTGTGATAGGGTTGATGACCCTGCCTTTATCGATCTGATCCTGGTACAGCGCCGCGGACTTTTCCATGGGGTTCTGTTCGCTGAAGATGGTCCTGTTCTGGGTGGCGATGTTGGAGTTGTCGAGCGCGATCTGCTGACGGGATACGGCTATCTGCTTTTGCAGCTGATCGATCTGGGAGTTGATGTCATCCAATTGTTTTTGGGTGGCTGCGTCTGCCTTGAGGAGATTTTCCGTTCGGGTCTTTTCTCTTTGTTGCTGCGCCAGCTGAACTTCCTGGACGGCCAGCTGTTTTTTTACCAGCTCGATCTGGGGCTGGGGGTTGGTTGTCTTCTGACCAAGAGCTTTTATACTGGCCTGGACCTGCTCCTTCTGCAAAATAATATTGCTGATGTCGATGTTGCCTGCGAGGGCGCCTTTGCGCAGGGTATCTCCTTCATGAATAGGGAAGGAGAGGAGTTTCCCATTCTGCTCGGCGGATACGATGACCTCGTCGGATTCGAATACTCCGGAGGCGTCAGTATCGGGTGCGTTGTCCTTGCAGGAAGCTGCCAGGACTAATGTGGCGAGGAGGATCGGGAAGGATAACTTTTTCATTTATGTATTATTAAGTAAGTGAATGATGGGGTTAGTTTCCAGCGGTGGTTTTGTGATTGTATTGTGATATCAGGAGCTGTATCTCATGCAGGTTGCGATCCTGCCGGGCCAGCGCTTCGGCGTTGATATCGAGCAGGTAGTCATTGGCAGAGATCACGCCATTCTGCAATTGTACGGCGGAGGTCTGTTTGATGGAATCGCGGAGATTGACGATCTCGTTGTCTGCCTGGATGAGCTGCTGATACCGGATGATATCGGCATTCTGCTGCCGGAGGGTAACGGAGGTATTAAAGAGGAAGGTATTGCGTTGGGCCAGTACCATGTCCTGGTTGTTCTTATTGATCAGCTTGTCCTTATGATAGGTATAGAGTCCTCCGAAGTTCCAGGTGAGGCGGAGTCCTGTCAGATAATAGCCGGACAGCTGGGTGGAGAGGAAGTTGACCGGATTGGGCTTACCCAGGCCACCCTGGAAGAATGCGTTGAGCTGGGGGTTAAGGGTGATACGGGTGAGGCGTTGCTGTTCGATGTAGGATCGTGTCTGGAGGTCAAAGGCTTTTAGTTCGGGACGGTTGATGCTGTCGGTGAGGGTGGGCGGGGCCGGCCTTTCGAAAGCAGTATTTTCGTCAATGTCCCTGTTCAGGAAGAGGGCGAGCATGTCGGTGTAGGACTTGCGGGTAGCTTTGAGGTCAATAGTATGCTGCCGATTGGATAGCAGCTCGGCCTGGAGCTTGTTGAGGCTGCTTTTGAAATCCGTACCGCTATTGATGGCCGCCTGTACTTTGGCGATGCCTGTGCGGATGTCCTGTGCGGAGAGGTCGTTCTGCTGTAACTGACCGTCGATGAGAAGGATGCCGAAGAAGAGCTGGTTGATCCTGTCCCTGAGCTTGTAGAGTTCGGCATCGAGATTTCCCTGCTGTATTTGTGCATCGGTGGCGCTGATGGTCCTTTTCTCCTTGTTAATGCCAAAGTCGGTGAGCGTCTGGGATACTTCGCCGTAGAGCTTGTATTGGTCCTTGGATACCGTGGGTATGCTAAAATTATTTCCGAGTGCGGGAGGCAGGGAGATCTTAGTCACGTCGGACTGATAGGTGGCCGTGCCGTTGACCGTGAACTGGGGGAAGATGCCTTTACGGATGTTGTCGATGTTGTATTCCTTTGTCTGGTCGATGAGGGCCCGTTGATGGGTGAGGGGATAGTTGGCTTCTGCCAGCTGATAGCATTGTTCCAAGGTGATGGGCTGCTGTGCGTATACTGTTCCCAGGGGAAGGAGGAAAAGCACGGCGAGCATTTTTCCTGTAATCATTTTTTATATTTTGTTTTAATCATTTGATTAATATGTATGCAAAAAAAATACCCCGGTGACCGGGAACCTATGGCTTCACCCGGTGGGTCGGATGGATTGCCGGGTGTCCGGGCCATTGGCTCCATCGGAGAGTCGGGACCATCGGCTCCTTTCAGGAGGACGAATGGGTGAGGGTAATATTTTAAGCATTGTCAATATTTTTTGGGGACCCATCGGCCGGTCGCCCTGCATGCATAATAGCGTTGATCCATATGGGTACGAGCTGTTTTCTTTCTTCCATAAAGGCGCGGAACTGCTGGTCATTGACACCCGTGACCCGTTGCAGGATGGGGCGTCCGATGAAGGGGAATACGGTGAGTCCAACCAGATTGGCTATAAAATGAAAGGGGTCGATGGGGGTGATCTTTCCCTGGCGACCGGCTTCCTGGAGCTGGCGGAACATATGCGCCCGAAGGGGACCTATTTCTTCATTGATCTGTTGGGTGATCTTGGACGAATTGCCTCTTATCTCATTGATGATAAATATAGGAAGGTCGGGATGATTATTAAGAAAGTCGATATAGGCGGTGACGATGCGCTGGACCTTTTCCTCCACGGTGCTGGCATCGTTGAGGAGATGGATGGAAATGCCTCTGATGAACTGGCGGAAGTTGTCGATCATGACGATGTCGAACAGTTTCTCTTTACTCCGGAAATAGTAGTTGAGGAGGGCGAGGTTGATGCCTGCCTCTTTGGCGATGTCGCGGGTGCGGGTGGCTGCGAAGCCATTTTGGGTAAAGAGTTTTTTGGCCGCCTGCATGATCTTTTCTTCGGTGGAGAGATCATCGGGGGAGGAGGTATTCTTCCGGGGAGGTTTGGGGGCGGCTTTGGCGGAGCGGCGTTTTTCGGAGGGACGTGCCTGACGCTGCAGTGAGGCCGGGCGGGTGTGCTGGCCTGTCTTGCGGGTTGTGCGGTGTTCCGGAGAGCCGGAATTGGTGCGTGATGAACGGGATGCTTTTGCCACTGTATCGGTGTTTACAAATGTCCGAAAAACGAGCCTCTCGGGAAATGTAGCTCGTTTTCCGGAAAGATCTGATGATGTAGAGTCTTCGTCGGACCTGCTTCGACACGGTCCTCCTCGCTCGGAACCTTCGCAAGGCTCGGTTCCGGACAACGAGCCTTCGGCCCCTTCTGAATAGGGCAAAGCTATAACGGGTTTTTGATTTAAACAAATTTTTTAATCAAATGATTAAATTTTTAGATAAACCGTTAAAATACAAACAGTTTATTGCGATAGCAGCCATTTCATTACTGTCCCGGGGTCGGCGATACTCCAGGAATGGGGATGCCGGGCGTGGCCCGGCTCCCGGTAGCCCTTACCCGTGGTTGTCACCAAAATCGCCTTCTTATTTCCCAATCGCTGCAGCTCATCGATCATGGCCGCCTGGTCTTCGACATTGATAAAAGAATAGTCGTATCCTCTATTGCTCATCCACCATTGAATGTCCGGTTCACTGATCAGCATCAGGGGAGTGTTGATCAGGTTCCTGACCGCCCTTTGTGTCGTATCCGTAAATGAATAAGGCGAACGATCATAGTAGTTCTCAATGGCCTTTTGCGGGGTTCCCTCCATTTCTTTTTCGATGCGGCCGATCATGTAGGAAACTTCCGGATTGACCTTTCCGGGTTCCGAAAGCCGTACCACCCGCTTGGCGGCGTTGAAAAAGCGTTCCCAATCGAGCGGGGGATCAACAGCAAATACCGCTTTGGGTTTTATCCAATAGTTATCTCTAACGGATAGCTCGGTGTACTTCACAGCGCAGGTCCCTCCGATGGAGAATCCGCCGAGATAGAAGTCCTTTCCCTGCAAGTGATATTTGTCGGATACCATCCCGATCAAGCTTTTGAGGGACTCTTGGGAGGCGTCATCCGATCCGAAATACAGCGATCCGGTAGCTAAGATGGGGAGGATAACCAAGACACCTTGCTTTGCAGCCAAAATGGGGAGTTGGGTTTCAGCCAGGAGACCTTTGGGAGATGTGACGCCGAAACCATCCAATAAGAATAAGAACGCCTTAATAGGCCTGTCTTCGGGTATGACTGCTATGTACATGTTAGCCGTGGTGTCTTTTGGATTTAGATAGGTGGTTTCCATTTTTTGACCCAGTGAAACAATGGAAATAAGTACAGCAAGGGTGATAACTGTAATTTTTTTCATGACAGAAGGCTTTTGATGGTCTGTTGAGGGAAGATAG
>Ga0068860_100008374_pt1 | contig 10298 bp, 9 predicted proteins | sample KBSSwiS32_FD_66597 | JGI IMG/M metagenome (GOLD analysis project Ga0068860, IMG submission 66597) | Switchgrass rhizosphere microbial communities from Kellogg Biological Station, Michigan, USA - KBS Switchgrass S3-2 | ecosystem: Host-associated > Plants > Roots > Rhizosphere > Soil ...
AAGCATCCGGTTAAGGGCAATAGGTGCAGACGGTATGCAGGCCCAAAATATGCCCGAAAAAGAGCGCGATTTTGCACTTCGCCTCAACAAACTGGCCGATATCAGCCAGCAACAGGCCATTATTGAAGAGCTGGACCGGGCCGCCTACTACATTGAGCGCAATGCACATGGCAAAATGCTGTTTCATGCCCTTACCATCAAACTCTATCACATCATTGCCAATAAATCATTACTTTTGGTCAATTGAGCTGAAAAGTGGATAACGTGTGAATGAATTTGCGGAACGCGGTAGTTGAAATTCTTTTTGAATATCTGTTGCTGCTGCCTTGTACATTCGGATAATGATGAATTCCAGGGCAGTACTATATATTTTGATGTTTGCTGTAGACGGCTTCCGGTTTAAGATACTATACCGCCAGCAAATCAGGCCTGTATTATAAGGGCGCAACAATGGTTTGGTAAGAATTTCTCCGCCGGTTTATAGGTTTCCCCCTTTCAATTTTATGATAGTTATTTCCTGCATTGCTTTCATGAAAGCTACCCGTAGGCAATAGCATTTTCTTCATTCTTAATTCATTATAATATGGGCTGTGGATCTTGTGGTACCGGCAAACCCAACGGCTGCAAAAGCAATGGGGGTTGCAGCACCGGCGGATGTAACCGTTTGAATGTACACGATTGGCTGTCGAACCTTCCCTTTGCCGACCCGGAGAGTGCTTGCAAAGTGGTGGAAGTAAGTTTCAACAACGGCAGCCGCAAAGATTTTTTCAGGAACAATTCTTTGCAATATTTTGAAAAAGGCGAACTGGTAACCGTAGAAGGCGTAAGCGGCTTTGATGTGGGAGAAGTAACACTGACGGGAGAAATGGTGCGCCTGCAGATAAAGAAAAAGGGCGGCGACGAGTTTAACCCCGAAATGAAAAAGATCCTGCGCCGTGCGGGCGATCGTGATATAGATATCTGGAAACAAAACAAGGCGCGTGAGAAGGATGCACTTATCAGGTCAAGGGCCATTTCAAAACAGTTAAAACTGAATATGAAACTGACGGAAGTGGAAATCCAGGCCGATGGCCGCAAAGCCACTTTCTTTTATATAGCCGATGACAGGGTTGATTTTCGTGAACTGATAAGGGTATTCGCCAGCGAGTTCAAGGTAAAGGTTGAAATGCGGCAGATTGGCGCCCGACAGGAAGCAGCCAAAGTAGGTGGTATTGGCAGTTGCGGTCGCGAATTATGCTGCAGCACCTGGCTCAGCGATTTTAAAAGTGTAAACACCACGGCCGCCCGGTACCAGAACCTGTCGATTAACCAGACCAAGCTAAGTGGCCAGTGCGGACGTTTAAAATGCTGTCTTAATTATGAACTGGATACCTACCTGGATGCATTGCAGCATTTTCCCGATAATGCAGATACCCTGCAGGTAGTGCGCGGTAACGCCTTCCTGATTAAGAAAGATATTTTTAAAAACCTGATGTGGTATACCTTGCCCGACAGCAACAAGCAATACCCCGTTACCATTGAACGGGTACGGAAAATAAAACAACTGAACGCCCAGGGCGTAATACCCGATGAACTGGAAGCAGTAGACCTTACTACCAACAAACCCAAGGAAAGCGAAAGTGGTTTTGTAGAGCTGGTGGGCCAAATCAGTTTGAATACACTGGAAAAAGCAGACCGGGGCAGAAACAGGCAGCAGGGCGCCCGGGGCAATAACCCGCAACGCAGCGGCGGACAACAACAGCCGCAGCGAACCAATAACCTTCAGCAAAGACCGGCCAATAACCCTAATAACCCGGCGCAATTGAGAAGCAATAACCCGCAGCAACGGGGTGGAAACAAACCACAGCAAAGAGGTGGAAACAATCCGCAACAGCGTGGCGGCAGCCAGCGACCGCCCAACGGTGGCGCCCAGCAACCACCGCAAGGAGACAGTAATACCGGTCCGCGCAAGCCACCCGGACCACCCATCAAAAAGAAACCATAATTGCATTATATATTACCTTTTACAAATAAAAACCGTTCTAACTTTCAGAACGGTTTTTTTATTTGCAAGGATTCAGCCTTTGCCAGAGCTAAAACAGGCACCAATGCACCAGCTTTTGCAAAGTTTCAATCTGTATACCGTCACTGCATAATCTTATACATAAAATGAAACGCTTCCTTATGAAGACGTCTATAGCTATAAGTATCCTGCTTCTGTTATGGCTGATCATGGCACAGAGCTGTATGAAATTCAGGATGAGCGACAGCGAAGCAAGAGAAAAATTCAAAGCCAAGGGCGTTGGTCTGGTTATCAATACCATTACTGTTAATAACCGCCACCTGCATTATCTTGTTACCGGCAATGATAGCCTGCCTACTATCGTGTTTGTGCACGGTACCCCCGGCAGCTGGGATGCTTTCCAGCAATATTTGTGGGATAAAGAACTTCTGCAGAAATTCAGGCTGCTGGCTATTGACAGACCTGGCTTTGGCTATAGCGATTACGGCAGACCCCTGAACCTGGCCCAGCAATCTATTATCATCAGCCCCTTATTTGAGTATATAAAAAATGGTAAGCCTGTTTACCTGGTGGGCCATTCATTGGGCGGCCCAATGGTAGTGAAACTGGCTGCCGATAACCCGGGCCGCATTGCCGCATTGGTGTTATTGGCCGGCTCCAATGACCCCGCACAGGAAGCACCCGAAAAATGGCGGCCCGTTTTATATAAAACCCCGCTCACTTATTTCGTACCCGGCGCCATGCGCCCATCCAATGAAGAACTATGGTACTTGAAAACAGACCTGGTCTACCTTAAAAATGATTTCCCAAAAATTACCTGCCCCGTATATATTGTACATGGGTTAAAAGACAATATGGTGCCCCCTGCAAACGTAGCATACGATAAAAAGATGCTGGTGAATGCTGCTGCCATTCACGAATTGATCTTTCCCGATGCCAACCATTTTATACCATGGACCCGTTACCAGCCTATTAAAGAGCTGTTGTTGAAGTTGTATTGAGCTAATCGTCGGTCCGAAAAAATATGGCTGCAGATTCGCAGACATTGGTGTCCGGAGAAAAATATATTGTTTCTTTTAAATACAAGCGTGGCTTACATTCCAGCCATTGGGCGTAAACGGAGGCCTGGCATTAACTGAACGACACCAGTACCTGCATAAGCCGCCTCGTATTATCAACTGATAATTAATTTTTATGGTGTTGATGAACCTTCGGTGTCCGTTAGCTTGAGGCAGACCAGGAAAAAGGGTGTTTGGAAATTAACCGGACAATAATGATTCGCAGATTTTCTTTTTCGATAGCCCGTGTGCATTATCTGCGAATTTACGGCTGGTATACTGCCGTTCAATGCCGTTAAAGTTCGGCATTTTCTACGAGCATAAAACCATGTTGCCGGCCTTTATGGTTATTATAGATCAGTATGCGGTTGTAGGCAGTCCGCTTATTTTTATATTTGATGATATGTTCCGGCAATGACTGCTCTTTCAAAATATAACAGGCAAGCCAAAGCGCCGCAGCAGAAACGGTTGCGTATTCACCGAACATATGTTTAAACCGGCCAACTGCAGCTTTTTTTCCCAATACCTGTTCGCAGGCAGCATAATACTTGATCATCCTGCTGTCGCCATCTTCGCCAGATAAAAGCAGATCGATTTGTTCGCCGGCAGGCACATGTTTATAAAGAAGCCTTTTCAGTTGCTCGGTGATCGTTTGTGCATCCCCGGTATGCAAAATCTGCAGGGCCGTTACCCTGGCCAGTGCATGTTCTTTTTTTGCGCTTACAATAAACATACCCGCCCCTTCGCCTGCAATACTGCCTTCGGTACCTGATGCATACATGTCTTTTGCCAAAAGCGTTTCCTTTTTAAACCATCCTGCCAGGTTATCGATGTTGTAGTTGTAGGAGGAGATTTCATCCACCCCGCCTACCAGGTAATTAGCCTGTGTATTTTCCTTTAGCAACATATCCGCATCCAGCAACGCATTTTCAAAAGCCAGCCCGCGGTGTACATGCGTGGTGTTATACGACTTGTTAGCATTGAGCAGGCCTATCTGTGCCGCAATTGCATTGGTAGTACTTTGTACAAAATTGGTAGGTGTCAGCATCCCCTCATTATAATCAATAATCTGGTTCAAAAACCTGATGCAGTCTTCCATACCACCATTGGCCGTGCCAATGATAATACCGTCAACATTATTCTTTTGCAGCAGGGGCAAGCCTGCTCCTACGCCCAGCCGGATGGCCTTACCCATTCTGCGCAGGATGCCGGTAGGAATACCTTCATACGATGGTTCTATGGCATGCAGCTTCTTATTGTTTATCTCATTCAGATGGTTGATATCTGCATCCCCAAAAGTTTGCTGCGGTGAAATACAAGACGTATGATGGATATAGAACATAGTGGGCGCAAAATGCTGAATAATACATTCAAAAACCAATAAAACAGGGGATTGTTTTCAGCAGGCGGAAAAAATTAAGGAAGTGCAATTGCCGCCAAAGCCAAAAGAATTCGACATAACATGCTTCAACGCTGTTTTTGTATATGCCTGCACGGGGCGTAAACCGGTTGCTGCTATGGGCTGATTGAAATGAATGCCGGCATATACTTCCTGGTGTTCCAAATTGAGAATACTGTATACCGCTTCAATGGCACCCGCTGCGCCCAGCGTATGACCCGTATGCGATTTAGTGGAAGCGAACGCCGGTACAGTGCCGAATAGCCGCAGCATAGCACGGCTTTCTGCCAAATCATTGTTTTCTGTACCGGTACCATGCGCATTGATAAAATCAATTTCTGCTGCTGCAAGGTTTGCTTTCGCCAATGCACCTTTCATTGAAAGATAGGGGCCCTCTCCCTCGTCAGATAACGAAGAGGGATGGAATGCATCGTTTGTATTGCAATAACCCGTTAGCTCGGCATACAGCTTTTTGCCGACCGCAGCTTCCTCTTTTTCCAGCACTAAAAAAGCAGCACCTTCACCCAGGTTTAGTCCTTTTCTTTGTTCATCAAAAGGCGCGCATTTTTCGGATGATAGAATGTGCAAGGCATTAAAACCATTGACGGTAAATTTTGCAAGACTGTCAACCCCGCCCACAATGGCCCGTTCTGCGAAGCCATTTTGTATAAGCCTTGCGCCATATAAAATAGCGTTGGCCGAAGAAGAGCAGGCGGTATTAATGGTGTTTACCACTCCGTTGATGCCATGGCGCTGCTGCAGGTATAAGGTTACAGACGCACAATCGTAAGACGACAGGTATTCTGAACCATTTTCTGTTTTATTAGCATCGTGGTACAATTCGTCTGTTAAACACATGCCGCCAACGGTACTGGCGCCTGTTAAGGCAGTGTCAGGACTTTCTAATTGCTGTTTCGTTAATTGCGCGTCTGCAACAGCCTCCTCAAAAGCATGCAACGCAAGCAAACTGGTGCGTGTAAGACCCGCTTCATGCGCATCCAGTTTTTTCTTTAATGACTGATCGCTGATCTTAATTTCAGCAAATGGCAAAAGGCCTGCATATCTTGTTGGAAACAGTTCAATTTGACCAATGCCGCTTTTGCCCTGCATCAGTGCGTAGCGGTTTTCGGTTACGCTGTTCCCGATGGCGCTGATAACCCCCATACCTGTAACAAAAATCCTGCTCAATGAAAATAATTTACTTCGTCCTGTGTTGCTCAATATAGGCAGCCATCGTATTGATATCAACCAATACCTTTCGCCCTTCCTTGGGGTCCTGTATGGTAATGCCATACTCGCGGTTGAGCAGAACAATCAACTCAATGGAATCGATTGAATCCAGCCCCAACCCGGTTCCAAACAAAGGCTCGTCATCTTTAATGTCTTCAGGTTTTACATTCAGCAGGTTGAGAAATTCTACTATCTGCTTTTTTAGCTGCTGTTTTAACTGCGCTGTTTCCATCTTATATGTTTTCAGATCAGGTTTTTTCTTTTTAATGTATATAAGGTTATCACCTGTATCAGCAAAGTAATACCTAATAAAGGTAAAATATTCAGTATAACATCACTAAGTTTTCCTCCTTCCAGGAACAAACCGTAAAAAGCCTCCAGGCACCAATGCAGGGGCGATATTTTCATGATTCCCTGAAAAGATGCAGGCATGGCAAAAGCCGGTACCAGTATACCCCCTATAGCCGCCAGCAATACAATAGACACCGCGCCAAAGCCATTGGCCTGCTCCTGTGTCTGGGCAAAAACACCAATGCAAATTGCGTAGCTTACAGCGCACCAGCCGCAGATTACAGTTACCACCAGCAATCCCAGTTTGTCTGCCGGTATATTCAACGGGGGCAATCCAATCAGAGGGAACAACCAAACCCCGATTGAAAAAATAATGACTGTCTGCAATAAGGTAACCGCCAGGTAGGTAATTTGTTTGGAGAGCAGCGCTACCAGGTAACTGGTCGGCAAGGTTTTCAAACGGATAAAACTTCCATTTAACTTTTCTCTAACCACACTGCTTCCCAATGAAATAACAATGAAAAACATCGCGAAAATGGTCCATGCCGGTATATTGTGTTGTGAGGCGTTGGGTATATTGCGGCTACCGTTGCGCGAAACAGGTATTTCATTAATGCCTGCCTGGCCACTCACAATCTCATTTTCCAGCGAAGCCGGTAACTCTTTTTCATTCAACGAAAAATAGAGGCTTTTTAAAATCTGTTTATTTTCCACCAGTTGCAATGCGCTGCGCAATGCGCCCTGTATAGAAGACCTGAACGATTGCTGCAATACAGGATGATAATATAACGTAATGGGATCAATAGCAACGGTAGCGGTTTTACCACTATCCGGCTGCACACCAAAATTAGCAAGCGCCTTCTTTGAAATATTTGTTGCCTGTGCACCGAGGCTGGCGGAAAAATTTTTCGGTACCACTATGGCCACCAGTGCATCTTTTGCATGCATCCTGTCTGCGATCTGCTTCTCTGTTTCATCTTTTGTAACCTGTTTTACATTGAACATCCCAATCTTTTCAATGGCATGTACCAGTTGCCGGCTGGCGTCACCGGTATCTCTATTGCACAACAGCAGGGGCACTTTATTGTCATTTACCAGTTCAAACGTGCTGTTTTGTATAGCCGTAATTACAATCGCCAGCACAATGGGCATTACAAACATGAGTGTAAGGCCCACTTTGTCGCGGGTTAATATGCGGATATCTTTTATGATTGTAACCCAAAGCTTGAACATATAAATGCCTGGTGATTTTTAATCCCTGATTATGGAAAATTAACATGGCCTATTGAGCGTTCAGGGGCGATCGCGAAAACATTCAATGATCGGCCATCATTTTTAAATGCTCAAACTGAATCCCGGTAGGCCCTGCCTGTCAGTTTAATAAACAATCCTTCCAGTTGATCTTCTTTATTGCCCGCCAGCAGTTGTTGAAGGGTGCCAAGGGCAATGATGCGGCCTTCATCAAACAAAGCAATCTTATTGCAAAGATCTTCTGCTTCCTGTAGCTGGTGCGATGTATAAACCAATGTGGTTCCGTTCTGGTTTAATGTTTTAAGGTATTCAATAATGGCGTGTCTTGTTTGTACATCCACGCCAACGGTTGGTTCATCCAGGAACAAAATAGGAGGCTTGTGCATTACACCAATAGCCAGGTTAACGCGTCGCTTCATGCCACCGGAAAATTTATGTACCGGCTTGTCTGCAACACCGGTTAGCCCCAGCACTTCCAGCAATTCCGTAGTCTTTTGTTTGATTTGTTTTTTTCCCAAGCCATACCAGGCGCCAAAGAATGCCATATTTTCTACCGGGCTCAGTTCCTGGTAAAAAGAAAAATCCTGCGGAACAAAGCCAAATAAGGTGTTGGTTGTTTTATGGTGCGTAAGTACCCTGGCGCCCAACAACGTGATACTTCCACTGTAGAAGGGAAGCAAACCGGTCATGCAATTCAGCAACGTGGTTTTGCCTGCGCCGTTAGGCCCAAACAAACCAAAACGTTCTCCCTTGATTACATCCAGCGAAAGCCCGCTGAAAACAGGCGCCGGCTGTCCTGCATATTGAAAAGTAAGATGATCTATGCTAATGGCTGCACTGTTCATGTATGCCATTTTATTTTAGACAGGGCCTTGAAAGCTTTTTTTTCAATTTCCGCAATTTCAATCAAATAATCACCCATTATATTGAAATCCTCTTGGCTGCCGATCCTTCCCTTGTAGATACCCGCAGCCTGTACTGCTGCAGTGCGCCAGCGATCACCTGCCTGCGTAAATGTTCTGGATATATCCAGCAATGCATCGTTGGGATGAAAAGCATGCGCCTGCTGTAAAAAGGCTCCATAGATATAACGAAACCCGCCACCGCCTGTTCCTATTTCTTCCTGCATGCGTACCAGTTGGGCCAGGTACAATCCAGCTTTATGAAGCCCCAGTTTATCGCGCCATTTCTTTATTTTTTTCCCTGTGTAAGCGATACCGCTAACGCCGGCAAAATTGCCGGGTATGTAAAGCATATCGCGCACATTTCTTTTTATACCGGTAACGATGGCATGGCGGATCCGGTCGTCGCTGACCTCTTTTTTTTCTTTCGGATAATAGATTTGTCCCCGCGGTGCCAATGGACCTTTTGCAAAACGCACCCTTTCAAGCTCGTAAGCGCTCAGCGTGGTAACGGTTTCCATTACGGGATCACTCACCAGAAAATTATCTCCCTCCTTGCCGTATACAATCAGGTTATGGGCGTTGAAATGGAAACGGTATTCTTTAGGAAAATAGCTTAGATAATAAACGCCTACCTGGCAACCTACGGGGTGTCCTTTTTCCAGGCATTGGAGCAGGAATTTTTCAGCATCCTGCCTGGAACTGAATTTTTTCCTGGTAACCGGTATGCCCAGCGATTTACAGGTTCGCTTAAATATAAGACCGGGTTGAGTTCGGAAAGCGATAGCCGGCCCATTATTAATTTTCAATAATGGGATATAAATAAAAAAAAGACCGGAGCCAATGCCAAACACCAGCGGCTCCGTCATGTTCCTTATACCAATTGTAGCAAGCAGGTTGGTAGTAACGCCGTTCTCGCAATGCGCCGCCTGTAAATGTTCAAAATTAACCTTCATGCACTTCCATTGTTTTAAGCTCCGTTACACTTACGTTAAAAGCAGCTGCATAGCGTGCTAACTTTTTTTCAGAAAGTTTATTAAAAATTGCCGGCTTCAGGTGACGCTTTACCTGCCATTTCCAGAAACCGGTATATGCGCTTACTATACCGGGGTCCATTAAGCGCAGTTCCATAAAAAAAAGAAGCGGGCTGGCTTCTTTGTTCAGTACTTTTTGCCGGGCAGCGGCAATACGTTGTTCTATATCCTGCCAGGCCACATTCAGCGCGGTAGCTTTTACTTCCCAACCGGAACTTAGATCCGTGGTATAGTTACCTGCATTGTCAACCGCATACACCATTTCCCGGGTTAACTTACTCAGTGCTCCCTCATGCTGGGGAATTTCTTCTTTTTTCATACTCCTTACATTAAAGGTGAAAGATGTTCAAACAACAGGAATAAAGATCGCTATTTGCCCGAACAATGTATGCAGGAATCCCGGATCAGCAAACGGTTAGCAAACTATACATATAAGAAAAGCGCCCGCTTTCCGGAACCAGCAGCAACAGCTTATCTCCTTTTTTTAATTTTCCGCTGTGAAAAAGTTCATCTACCATCAGGTAAGCAGAAGCCGCCCCCACGTTGCCGAGTTTATCAAGGTTTACAAACCATTTATCGTAGGGAATGGCGGTTTCATTTTCAATCAATCTTTTAAAAATCTTATCCTTAAAAAATTCGCTTGACATATGGGGCAGAAAATAATCTACCTCAGCAGATTTTACACCGTGCTTTTCCAGGGCTGCTTTTAATCCTGTGCCACCGAGCGGTACAATGTTTTCACTGAGCAGCTTCACGTCCTGTTTAATGCTGAACAATGATTTACTGGCGATTTCATCGGACGGAAATTCAAGATAACTTTTTAAGGAGCCGTCTTCCATTTTTTCTGCCCCCATATACATACAGGCTTCTTTCTCGTTGGCATAGGAAACACCTTCTACCCATTCCACACGCAGGCTTAACCCGTTTTCGTTAGGCTTATCAGACATCAGGAAAGCGGCAGCGCCATCGGATAACATCCACCGTAAAAATTCCTTTTCAAATCCGATATAAGGATTAGCTTCCAGCTCTTTTAATTTCTGTGCTTCTTCTTCAAACATAGACGCCAGCAGGGAAGCCGACATCCGTTCAGAACCTGTAGCCACCGCATTGTGCACATCACCGGCTTTAATG
>Ga0068860_100008377_pt1 | contig 10297 bp, 11 predicted proteins | sample KBSSwiS32_FD_66597 | JGI IMG/M metagenome (GOLD analysis project Ga0068860, IMG submission 66597) | Switchgrass rhizosphere microbial communities from Kellogg Biological Station, Michigan, USA - KBS Switchgrass S3-2 | ecosystem: Host-associated > Plants > Roots > Rhizosphere > Soil ...
GTGGTTGGGTGGCAGCAGGTTGGCCTGACCACGCAACAGTGCCGCGCCGAGCGCGAGCGCAAAGCGGTAGCGGTCGGCCGTCATCGCCAGCAGCGGGCCTTGTGCCGGCAGCCGCGCGGCCAGCGCCTGCACATCCGCCAGGTACTGGCGGCGCGACAGCGACCGGCCGTTGCGCCAGGCCAGTGGTGCATCGAGCGGCGCGCCGGCCAGCAAGGACCAGGTCATGTCGGCCCCTCGTCCGACGGGTGATGCGGGCCGGCTTGGGAGGGGCCCGGCACTTCGGCCCGCCCGATCATGAACGCACCGGCCCTTGGTTGTAGGCGCGGATGGCGGCCATCACACCGACACGCTCGAAGTCGGGATGCAGCCGGTAGCGCAGCAGGTGCTCGCCGATGAACATCGCGCCCAGCGACAGCGGCGTCAGCACATTGGCGAACAGCGACCACACGGCAAACGGCGCAACCACGAACAGCAGCAGCGACAACCCCGCCATCGCGGCGAAGTACAGCGTCCACACCAGCGTGACCCGGCGTGTGTAGCGGGCCTGCGTGGGCTTCAGGCCGCGGTGCACCCGGCTCGCGATGCCCGTCACCAGCGGCTCCCGCCCACCGCGCAGGCTGGCACCGAACACCAGCCCGAGGCCGGCATGGATCGCCGCGTGCTGGGCCAGGTACAGCCATTGCGGCGACAACCGCGCCGTGCCCCGGCTGGCCGCGCCCAGCAGCAGCGTGGCCACCAGTGCGAGTGCCGCGGCCAGCAGCGGCCGGCCGTCGCGCCAGACACCGGCCAATGCCAGCGCCAGCATCGGCCCGAGCAGCGCGGCCAGTGCCAGCACCGAGCCGGGCTGGTGGGTCATCAGCCAATGCGACAGCAGTGCATAGGCCACGCCGGCCAGTCCGATCACACCATGGCGCAGCCGCGGATCCATCGGGGTTCAGGTGCTGCGGTGGGTGGCGATGTGAGCGGCCAGGCTGGCCAGCGACGTGAAGATGCGCACGTTGGCTTCGTCGTCGGAGCGCAGCTGGAAGCCATAGCGCTGCGACACCACCAGCGCCACTTCAAGGATGTCGATGGAGTCGAGCCCCAGCCCTTCGCCGTACAGCGGGGCGTCGCGGTCGATGCTGTCGGGGGCCACGTCGAGGTTCAAGGCCTCCACCAGCAGCGCGGCCACTTCGCGCTCCAGATCCTTGTCGGCTGAAGTCATGCTTCCTGTCCTGTTCGCGCCGGGTTCTTGCCGCGGTTCAGGCCAAGGAAACATCCTTCAGGCCGGTCTGCACCGGCGCCCGCGCGGGCCGCTTGCGGTGCAGCGCACCCGGCTCATGTGTGTCAGAGAGGGCGCGAGTTTAACAAAGCAAGCCGCGCGCCCCGACCTTGCCCAAGCGGGCCAATCCGGGGAAAAGCGACGCATTACCATCGGTCGCTTCGCAGCTGCTCCGCACGCCATGGCCGACCCCTCCCGACCAACGGACGCACCGCTGGTCCATCTGCCGCACCAGCCGCTGCCGGCCTACTACGGCAGCGATGACAGCAGCGAACGCGTGCGCTTCCTGCAGACCACCTTCGACGACACCGCGGTCGACTACAACCGGCTGGAGCGCATCCTCGGCCTGGGCACCGGCTCGTGGTACCGACGCCAGGCACTGCAGCGCGCCGGGCTGCAGCCAGGCATGGACGTGGTGGACGTCGGCATGGGCACCGGCCTGGTGTCGCGCGAGATCCTGCGCCTGACCGGCGAACCACGGCGGCTGGTGGGCGTCGACCCCAGCCCGGGCATGATGGGCGAAGCCGTGCTGCCGCCCGAGGTGGTGTGCCGGGTGGGCCGCGCCGAGGCGCTGCCGCTGGCCGACGCCAGTGCCGACTTCATCGTGATGGGCTATGCGCTGCGCCACGTTGCCGACTTCGCTGCCGCCTGCGCCGAGTTCCGCCGCGTGCTGCGGCCCGGCGGCCGGCTGCTGATCCTGGAGATCACCAAGCCGCAGGGCCGCGTGGCCACCGCGCTGCTGAAGCTCTACATGCGCGGCGCGGTGCCGCTGCTGGCGCGCGCCGTCTCGCGCGCCGCCGCCACGCCGATGCTGTGGCGCTATTACTGGGACACGATCGAGGCCTGCGTCGCGCCAGCCGAGGTGCTGCACACGCTGACCGCCCAAGGCCTGGGCGAGCCCCGGCGCCACGTCGAGCTGGGCATCTTTTCCGAGTATTCCGCCCACGGCTGAGGCTTCAGGCCAACGCCGGGGCGGCCGATGTCACGGGGTGTTTGCCATGACCCGCGTTGTCCCCGCGCCTGCCCCACTGCTGCCGCTGACCTGCCTGCTGGTCGCGCTGGCGTGGGGCATCGCGGCGCTCGACCCCACGAGCGCGTGGGCCCCCTGGTTCGACAACCTGCACTGGACCGTGTCGTTCAGCCTGGGCGCGTGGCTGGCCGCCCGCGGCCCCAACGACGACGCAGCGCCGATGCGGCGCTGGTTTGCACGCGGCCTGGCCGGGCTGGCCATCGGCCAGTTGCTGTGGAACCTGCAGATGCTTGCCGGCTGGAACCCGTTTCCGGCGCCATCGGATGCGTTTTTCCTGACGCTGGGCTTGGCCATCCTGATCGGCGTGCTGCGCGAGCTGCGGCGGCGCACACCGCCATCGCTGCAGTTCGTGGTGGCGCAGGACGTGTTCGCCTTTGCGCTGTCCACGCTGGCCTTGACCTTGACGCTCTACCTGCCCAACGGCCGCAACAGCACACCAGCGCAGATGGTGATGCTGATCGCCTACCCGGTGCTGCTGGTGGCGGCCAGCGTCGCCGCGCTGGTGCTGCAGCTGCACCTGCGGCTGCGCTGGACACCGCGCGCGGTGGTGCTGCAGCTGGCGCTGCCGCTGATGGGCGGGTTGTGGATGGCCTGGAACCTGGCGCTGCTGCGCGACACGCAGCAGCCCGGTTCCTTGATGAACCTGGGCTTTTCGGTCGCCTCGCTGGCCATCGGCTGGGGTGCGGCGGGCTGGCGCCTGGAGCGTGACGACGACCCGCGCCACGACCGGCTGTGTGAAGGCCTGATCCGGCTGCTGCCGCTGTCGATGGTGGGCATGGTGTCGGTGGTGGTCGGGCTGGTGATCACCAACCCGGGCCGCCTGCCAACCGCGGTGGAAAACACGCTGTTCGTGCTGGCGCTGCTGATCATGCTGCTGTCGGCACTGCGGCAGACGCAGCAGTTGGGTGAGCGGGACCGCCTGCTGGAGGCCGAACGCGTGCTGGCCGAAAGCCGGGCCCAGCTCGCACACCTGGCGCACCACGACCCGCTGACCGGCCTGCCCAACCAGGCGCTGCTGCGCGACCGCGTGCAGCACGCGCTGGCCGAGGCGCGGCGCAAGGGCTCACGGGTGGCACTGATGTTCATCGACCTCGACCAGTTCAAGGAGGTAAACGACACGCTGGGCCACGCCACCGGCGACGCGCTGCTGCGCCGCGTGGCGCACGACCTCGCTGGCGTCGTGCGGGCCACCGACACCGTGAGCCGGCAGGGTGGCGACGAGTTCGTCATCGTGCTGGAGGACATGGCCAGCACCGCCAACGTGGCCGCCGTGGCCGACAAGGTGATGGCGCTGTCCGGCGGCACGGTGCGGCTGGACGGCCACGAGCTGCCGCTGTCGATGTCGGCCGGCATCGCCATCTTTCCCGACGACGCCGACGACTACGCCACGCTGCTGCGCGACGCCGACACCGCGATGTACAAGGCCAAGGGCTCGGGCCGCAACGCCTACCGCTTCTACGACGCCCGCATGAACGACGAGACCGCGCAGCGCATGAAGCTGCGCGGCGCGCTGGCCGGCGCGATGGAGCGCGGCGAACTCAGCCTGCACTACCAGCCGCAGGTCGACCTGGCGAGCGGCCGGCTGATCGGCGCCGAAGCCTTGCTGCGCTGGCAGCAGCCCGACGGCGCCTGGGTGCCGCCAGGCACCTTCATCCCGGTGGCCGAGGACTGCGGCCTGATCGTGCCGATCGGCGCCTGGGTGCTGCAGCAGGCCTGCCGGCAGGCCACGGCTTGGCAACAGGCCGGGCTGAGGCCGATCGTGATGGCGGTCAACCTGTCGGTGCTGCAGTTCCGCCGCGACACCAACCTGGAGCAGACCGTGCAGTCCGCGTTGCAGGCCAGCGGTCTGGAACCGCAATGGCTGGAGCTGGAGATCACCGAATCGGTGCTGATGCAGGACCAGGACAAGGTGTTCGCCACCGTCGAGCGCCTGCGCGCGCTCGGCGTCGGCCTGGCGATCGACGACTTCGGCACCGGCTACTCCAGCCTGTCCTACCTCAAGCGCCTGCAACCCAACAAGCTGAAGATCGACCGCTCGTTCGTCGACGACACCGGCGGCATCGACGGCGAATCGCACGACGACGCCGCCATCGTGCGCGCGGTGATCCAGATGGCCGATGCCCTTGGCGTGCGCACCGTGGCCGAAGGCGTCGAAACGCCGGCGCAGCGGGATTTCCTGCTGCGCCACCACTGCCAGGAAGGCCAGGGTTGGCTGTTCGGCCGGCCGGTGCCGGCCGACGAGTTCCTGCGCCGGCATGGCGACAACACGGTGCCCCCACTGACCACATGCTAGGGATGGGGGCGTCGGAAGTGCGTCCATAGCCTGACTTCGCTCGGCGACCAGGTCCTTCAGCGGGCCCTCGCCGGCTTGTCACGCTGTTGTTCCACTCCAGGGAGTCCTCATGCACGCCATCAAGACCTCGGCCCTCGTGGCCGCAGCGGTGCTCGGCCTTGCCGCGTCCACCGCATCCGCCACCGTCATCACCTTCAGCGGCCTGCCCGGCACCACCGGCGACCCGCTCGCGCCCTACACCGAGGCGGGATTCACCGTCACACCCACCAGCGGCAACTGGCTTGAAGCGCATGCCTTCGGCAACCCGCTGCCGAGCATCTATGTGGTCGACTTCAACAGCGCACCGTTCGGCGCGCTGGCCGTCACCCATGGTGGCGACCTCTTCAGCTTCAACTCGCTCGACCTTGAATCCGAGCCGACGCCATCCGGCTGGGAGCTGCGCGGCTCCCGCGGCGGGGTGCTGGTGTTCGACCTCGCCGACTCGCGGCCCGGCGGCAGCTTCAACACCATCCTGTCGCCGTCGTCGTTGCTGATCGATACGCTGACCTTCGACGTCTCGGCCGGTCCGGGCTCGTTCAACGTCGACAACATCAACGTCGAGCTGGCCGCCGCAGTGCCTGAACCCGCCAGCTTCGTGCTGCTGCTGGCTGGCATCAGCGGCCTGGGCCTGGCGCGTCGGCGCCGCTGAACAGGGCACCCGGCCTCGCGGGTACGCAAGGCCACCCGCCGAGCGGGTGCTCAGTCGGCTTGGGGCGGCCCGGCGCTCGCCTGAGCGCCGGGCCGCCCTGTCACGCAGGCGTCTTGCGGGGCATGGAAGATGCTTCGCAAGTCCGCATAAAAACGGGAGGAAACCGATGGTCACCAGCATCGATTCGAAGGTGGTGCAGCTCGGCGCCTACAACGTGCAGCGCGGCCAGAGTTCGATCTCGGGCCTGTCGTCCGGCGCGTTCATGACGGTGCAGCTGCACCTGGCGCATTCGTCGAGCTTTGTCGGTGCAGGCGTCATCGCCGGCGGCCCATTCCGGTGCGCCGAATCGTTCCGCGCCGCGGCGGCATTGGCAGAAGATGCCTATGTGCAGAACGCGCTCTACATCTGCATGAACCCGCTGGTGCCGCAGATGGGGCCGAATGCCGAGCGCCTGGCGCAGCTGGCGCGCGACACCGCGGCGGCCGGCGAGATCGATGCGGTGGAGCACCTGGCCGATGACCGCGTCTACATCTTCACCGGCACCGAGGACCGCGTCATCTACTCCAACGTGGTCGAACGCACGCGCCGCTTCTACGAGCTGCTGGGCGTCAAGCCGGCCAACCTGGCCTACCACGACACCGTACCGGCCGGCCATTCGATCATCACCGACAACCCCGAGGACGTGCCGCTGGCGCTGACGCAGCCGCCCTACATCAACCGCGGCGGTTTCATGCAGTCGCACGACATCCTGCGCCACCTGCACGATGGGCTCGAAGCGCCGGCCGAACGGCTGAGCGGACGGCTCGTCCGCTTTGACCAGACCGAGTTCTTCGGCAGCCAGCCGCGCGCCAGCATGAGCGCCTTCGGCTATGCCTACGTGCCGCAGGCGGTGGAAGACGGCGCGCCGGCGCGCGTGCACATCGCACTGCACGGCTGCAAGCAGGGCTACAACTACGTCGACTATGTCAACGGCCGGCCCGACATCGCCAACGTGCCGCCCTACGGCAACCGCTATGTCACCACCACCGGCTACAACCACATCGCCGACAGCAACAACATCATCGTGCTGTACCCGCAAGCCGAAGGCAGCGATGGCGGCGCGCTGGAGAACCCCGACGGCTGCTGGGACTGGTGGGGCTACACCAGCCTGCAGCCCGAGCAGCCCGATTACTACTCGCGCGATGCCATCCAGATCAAGGCGATCCACGGCATGCTCGCCCGCCTCGGCGGGTGAATGAGGCCCCCACGCTCCCTTCGGTCGCTGCCCCCCCGAGGGGGCGCTGGCTGCGGACCGGCGGAGCCGGATCCACGCCAGTCCTCGGCCGGCTGGTACTTCGTCCGCTCGGATGTCAAGAAAGGCGTTTTCCCCATGCCCAATGCTCCGTTGATCGAACCCTCAGAGCCCGCCAGCAGCGGGCCGCTGCAGGTGATGCCGCAAACAAAGCCGGCCATGCCGCTGCAGCGGGTGCAGAAGCTGCACCTGCTGCTGGGCCAGATGGCCAGCCGCAGCCTTGGCAACGAGATCGCCTCGGCGACCGTGCTGCCGCTGCGCGCCGATGCCGGCACCTGGCAGGAACTGCTGGCCATCCAGCAGGCGGTGTGGCAGCGGCTGCAGTCGCAGCAGACCGACTGGCTGCAAGGCTGCACCGGGCTGGCGCGTGAGTACGGCCAGCTGCGACAGGCCAACACGGTGTCCAAGTTCATGGAACAGGAATACAACGTGGTGGCGCAGTTCAGCGCGCTGCTGTCGAACCAGGCCACCGCGCTGATCGGCCTGATGGAGAACATCCAGGTCGACTACAGCTACTGGATCTCGCAGAAGCTGGCACCGCCCGAGGCCGGCTGACCACAGGCCTTGTGCTCCAATGGCCGCGCCCCGCCGGGGGGCCGTTTCTCAATGGAGACCTCATGCCCTACATGTTGCTGATCATCGAGCCGACGGACCAGCGGCGCACCCGCAGCGAGGCCGAAGGCCGCGCGCTCTACGACCGCATGCTGGCCTTCGGCGACGGCCTGCGCGAGCAAGGCCTGCTGGTGGCCAGCGAGTCGCTGCAGTCGCAGGACCAGGCGGTGCGCGTGCAGGTGCGCGGCGCGCGGCAACAGGTGTTCGACGGGCCCTTTGCCGAAGCCAAGGAAATGGTCGGCGGCTTCTTCCTGCTGAGCTGCCAGACACAAGACGAGGCCGTCGCGATCGCCGCACGCTGCCCGGCGGCCGAGTGGTGCACGGTGGAGGTGCGGGCGCTCGCTCCGTGCTTCGAGTAGGCAACCCCCCCAATCCATCTTTACCCACCAGGCAGTGGGCAGAAACGTTCCAAGGTAGGGATCCGGAAGCGCTTCCAGAATGCGTGGAAGCGCCTAAATTGGGTGGGTCGGCGTGACCGTATCCAGGGTCCTGGATCGGCAAGACCGATCACATCCAGGGGGATGCTTCCATGCCCATCATCGACATCAATGCACTGTCTGCCAATCTCGTGCAGGCCAAGGCACTGTGGCAACCCAGACAGACACCGCACTCGCGGCTGTCCGACAACGAGAAAAAGGCCCTGCTGGGCAACAACATCAGCCAGGCAGACCTCGATCTCGCCAACGCTCCGGCGCCCAGGGCGGCTGCCGCACAAGGCGCGGCCAACTTCGCGCCGGCAGTGGACTGGCGCAACCGCAACGGCAACCACGTCACCGCGGTGAAAGACCAGAAGAACTGCGGCTCCTGCGTCTCGTTCTGCTGCACGGCGCTGGTGGAATCGATGGCCTCGATCGAACGCGGCCAACTGCTCGATCTGTCCGAGGCCGACTCGCACTTCTGCTCTTCGCACGGCCCGAGCTGCGGTGGCTGGAACCACAACGATTGCCTCGATCAGATCCAGCAGCGCGGCGTGGTGCCCGATGCGCTGTTCCCGTACATGGCCGCTTTCGAGCAGCCGCCGCTGGTCGACCCGAACCCACCGCACTACTGGAAGCCGCACTGCGGCAATGTGCCCAACCGCGCCGCCTCGGCCGTCAAGATCAGCTCGCACGGCAGCCTGGTCAGCATCACCGACCGCAAGAACCACCTCAGCAACGTCGGCCCCTGCGCCGCGTCGTTCGATGTCTACGACGACTTCTTCTCGTACGGCAGCGGCGTCTATCACCACGTGACCGGCGGCTACGTGGGCGGCCACTGCGTCGAGGTGATCGGCTATTCCGAGGCCGAGCAGTGCTGGATCTGCAAGAACTCCTGGGGCACCGGTTTTGGCATGGCCGGCTTCTTCAAGATCGGCTATGGCCAGTGCAAGTTCGACACCTACTCGTTCGGCACCGCGCAAGGCGTGCAGATCCCGGCGCCGCCGCACGCCTGGCATGGCTACGAGAACCTCGGCGGCATCATCACCTCCAAGCCCTCGGCCACGTCATGGGGCAACAACCGCATCGATGTGGTCGCACGCGGCACCGACTCGGCCGTCTACCACCGCTGGTGGAACGGCTCGACCTGGCTGGGCTGGGAAAGTCTGGGCGGCACCATCCAGGGTGCGCCGGCGATCTGCTCATGGGCCTCCGGCCGGCTCGACATCTTTGCCCTGGGAACAGACCACCGGCTCTATCACAAGTGGTACCAGGGCGGCTGGAGCGGCTGGGAGAGCCTGGGCGGGCAGCTGTCGTCCGAACCCTGCGCGGTGTCGTGGGGCGCCAACCGGATCGACGTCTTCGCCCGCGGCATGGATTCGGCGATGTGGCACCTGTGGTGGGATGGCGCGCACTGGGGCGGCTGGGAAAGCCTCGGCGGCGTGCTCGACTCTGCACCGGCCGTCTCGTCCTGGAGCGCCAACCGGCTCGACACCTTCGTCAAGGGCACCGACAGCAAGCTGTATCACAAGTGGTGGGACGGCCATGGCTGGAGCGGCTGGGAGAACCTCGGCGGCTATGTCGGCGACAACCCCGGCGCGGTGTCCTGGGGCCCGAACCGCATCGATGTGTTCTACCCCGGCTCGCAGTTCCACATGATGCACAAGTGGTGGAACGGCAGCAGCTGGAGCGGCGAGGAAGACCTGGGCGGCGTGCTGTCCTCCGGCGTGGGCGTCAGCTCCTGGGCCTCGGGCCGGCTTGACTGCTTCGTCGAAGGCACCGACTCGGCGATGTACCACAAGTGGTACGTGTAGGCCTTCAGGCTCACATGGAAGGGGCTGCCGCATGCTGAGCGTCGCCCACGGTGTGCCGTTCGAGGTGACGCTCGGCTCGGCACCCAGCACCGGCTACCAGTGGCAGCTGCCCGTGCTGCCGGCGGGCGTTGAGCTTGTCGGCAGCGACTTCCGGGCGCCACCGCGTGCCGCCATCGGCGATGGTGGCACGCAGGTGTTCCACCTGCGCACCACCGCAAGCGGCCGGTTCGAGCTGCACTTCGAGCTGAAGCGGCGCTGGGAACAGCAGCCGGTGCAGACGCAGGTGATCGAGGTGGACGCCCGCTGACGCTGCACGGGCGACATGCCCGCCGGACATGCAGCGGCGGCAAAAGTCGCATGCCACGGCGGGTCCATCGTTTCGAGAATGGTTGCACTGGAGGCAACCATGCTCAGCACCTTCTTTCTCGACACCCGCTCGGCCCGCATTCGGCTTCGCCGCGGCGCTTCGGTCACCTGCCTCAGCGGCACGCTGTGGCTGACGTGGGAAGGTCGCGGCCCTGCCCGATCCAGCCCCGACGTGCTGTTGACGCCCACCGAGCGTGTCGTCATCGAAGCGCCGGTCACCGGCTTTCTCCACCCGCTGCACCCGGGCGTGCCCACCGGCTGCAGGGTCGACATGCCGCCGACGCGACTGCAACGCCTGGGCGAATGGCTCAGGCGATGGCGCGGGCCTGCTTCGTCACACCACACAGCCGCGCTCTGAAGCGCCGGCTTCAAGCCGCTGCGACACCGGCGCGCACCTGCGCCGCCTCGTCGCAGATCCAGGCCGCCACATGGCGCACATCGGCCCTGGGCTTCGGGTCGGCCTGCAGCAGCCAGTACGCGAATGGCGCGGCCTGAGGCGGCCGGCTGCTGGGCACCACAGCCAGCT
>Ga0068860_100008386_pt1 | contig 10292 bp, 10 predicted proteins | sample KBSSwiS32_FD_66597 | JGI IMG/M metagenome (GOLD analysis project Ga0068860, IMG submission 66597) | Switchgrass rhizosphere microbial communities from Kellogg Biological Station, Michigan, USA - KBS Switchgrass S3-2 | ecosystem: Host-associated > Plants > Roots > Rhizosphere > Soil ...
GCGTAGCGGAGCAGCCGGGGCTGCAGGTCGCGGTAGAGCGCGACGAACGCCTCCTCGTCGCCCGCCGACGCGGCCACGAGGGCGTTCTCGAGGTCCGGGTGGCCCACCGTCGCCGCGCACGCCGTTGCGGGCACTCCACCACCTCCGGTCGATGACGGGCCGAGCGAGGGGGGTGGTTCGCTCGGCCCGTCACGCCCTCAGCGCCACCTCGCCCGAAGGCGTTACATCGCGCTCCCGACCAGGCCGGACGACGCGCGGTCACCCGTCCGCGTCGAGCGCCTGCTCGACGGAGCAGCGGAACCCGAGGAGGTCGGCCGGGCCTGCTCAGGCGGGGGTGTGGTCGAGCAGGTCCAGCGCGTAGCGCGCGGTGGCCGCTCTGGCCTGCGAGAGTCGACGCAGAGCCTGGGTCGGGGCCGCGTCGAGATGCTCGACCGGTACCGCGGGCAGGGCGGCGAAGACCGTCATGAGCAGGGCGTGGATTCGGCGCAGGCGCGTCACGTCCTGGCCGGCGCCCTCGGCGGCGAAGCCCGCCGTGTAGGCGTCGAAGCAGGCCGCGTCGAGGGCGGGCAGGTCGACGCGGCCGGTCCCGACGTCGCCGAGGACGAGTCGGCTCAGGTCGGTGCCGAGCGGGGCCCGGCCGCAGAACCCGAAGTCCACGAGGACGAGCCCCCCGCGGTCGGCGGCGACGAGCAGGTTGGCCGGGCAGGCGTCGCCGTGGGTGGCGGTGAGGGGCGCGTGGTCGAGCTCGTCGAGCAGGGCGGGGAGCGCGTCGAACGCCGCGTCGAGCCTGCGCCGCAGCCGGGCGTCGAACGCCTCGCGGACCAGCGGGTGTGTCCAGACGGCGGCCTCCGACAAGGCGGGCCGGACGACACCGTCGAGCCAGCCTTCGGCGTAGGTGCGTGGGGTCCGGGCGCCGTGGACCGCGGTGACGAGCGGCGCGACGGCTCGGGACGCGGCGAAGCGGCCCAACAGGTACGCCGCTGTGGCGTACCGGCCTGCGTCCCACACCACCGGGCGTTCGGGGATCCGCTCCAGCCAGAGGACGGCCGTCTCCTCGTCGAGGTCGCAGACCGCGAACGCCCGCGGCATGGAGAGGCCCGGAGGGAGCCGGTGCCGCAGGTCCGAGCGGTGGACGTCGGCCTCGGTGCGCCACGGCACGGCCTCGGCGGCGACGGCCCGCAGCGGTTCGGGAAGGGCGAAGCGCAGCGGTGACCGCTGGTAGGCCTGGATGACCTTGACGAAGAAGGCGAAGTCGCGGACCCGGCCGTCGGGGGTCTGTGCGGTGCCGGTGACGACGTGGCGGCTCGCTGTGGTCAGGGCGGGCCGGTCGTAGGGGTGGGCCTCGACCGCCGAGGCCGTGATCGTGACCTCCGGGACACCGAGCTGCGCGGCGACGAGGGGCGCGAGCTCGGCGTCCTCGAGGGCGTCGGGGTGCACGGTCAGCTCGACGTCGGGGTGAACCCGGCACGGAGCGGGGCCACCCCCGGCCCGGTCAGCTGGGCCAGGGCGACGGTCCGGCCGGTCAGCAGCAGGAGCAGGGCGCCGATCGGCCCGCGGACCTCCGCACCCCGACCCGCGGCCCACTCGACGTCGTCGGCGACGAGCCGGTAGCCGTCGAACCGACGGCGCGCATGGAACATGGCCGAGCGCGACCACACGCGGTCCGCGGCGAGGGCGGCGAGGTGCGGCGGCATCGGGAGGTCGCGGTCGAGGGGGAGGGCGATGTCCTGGCCGTGGACGAGATAGTCGATCGCGGTCTCGCGGAAGGTCACGGTGGGCAGCGGCCGCCACGTCCCGATGCGGTCTCGGATCTCGCCGATCAACCGATCGACCGGCAGCTCGGCGTGCCTGCGGGCGACGGCCTGGATCGCACCGTTCATCCCGCCGTGGCGGACGACGCCGACGACCGCTCGCGGCAGCTGCGACCACCGGGTGTTCTGCAGGGCGAGGTGCGCGGTCACCTGCCGGACCGTCCAGCCCGCGCACAGCGAGGGCCGGTCCCAGTCCTGCGGCGACAGGTCGTCCAGCAGCGTCACCAGGTCCTGCCGGTGCGCGTCGATCGCGGTCCACGCCTGCGTGCGGTCCATTCCGGCCTCCTGGGTCAGGACGAGCTGGTCTCGGTCTGCGGTGCGCCGGTGCGTCCGAGGAGGGCCTCGAGCAGCGCGACGATCCGGTCGGTGGGGTCGAACGCCGGGTCGGGCATGGCGAGCTGGTGCAGGAGCATCCCGGTGATGACGTCCCCGACCAGGTGGAGGTGCTCCGGGTCGTGGGAACCGACCAGGCGCATCCACGCGGCGAACCAGGCCCCGACCCGGCTCCCGGTCTCGGCCACCTGGCGTCGGATCGCGGGGTTGTGGGCGGACTCGACGAGGAACGCGTACCGCGCCAGTGTCAGGTGCCGGTGGACGCCCGCGGCGTCCCGAGCGGCCGCGGCCACGACCCGGGCCAGCTCGAGCGGCGTGGTGGGGCAGACGGTCCGGGCGAGCTCCTCGAAGTGGAGGAGCTCCAGGGTCGAGACCCGGTCCACGATGGCCTCGAGCAGCGCTTCCCGGGTGGCGAAGTAGTTGGTGGCGGATCCGGCGGGCACACCGGCCTCCGCATCGACCGCCCGATGGGTCAACGCCCGCATCCCGCCCTCGCCGAGCACGCGGACGGCCGCGTCGAGCAGGGTCTCCCGGCGGTTCGGCACCACGGAATACTACATCCGTAGTCATTCAGACTACAAGTGTAGTGACGGTGTCCGATGACGTGCCGGTCCGCCGGTGGCCGGCCCCGGGATCGTCCGTCGGGTCCTCGATCCGGGGGAGGCTCGTGGCGCACTGGCCTCGGTGCGTCTAGGCTTACCGTTCGTGGTGGCTTACGGAGATGGCGGGCTCGGGTTGCTCGGCGACCCGAGCCGCCGCGCGATCTTCGAGCTGCTCGCGCGTCGACCGTGCTCGGTGCAGGAGCTGGCCGACGAGCTCCCGATCAGCCGTCCCGCCGTGTCCCAGCATCTTCGGGTGCTGCGGGAGGGCGGCCTGGTGGTCAGCGAGGCCGAGGGGACCCGGCGGATCCACCGGCTCGATCCCGCGGGCGTCAAGGCCATGCGGGCCTGGCTGGACGGGGTGTGGAACGACGCCCTGACCGGCTTCCACAAGCTCGCCGAGACGCCCCCGAGCGTCGCGGACGACCCGTTGGAGGAGAACCCCGCATGACCGACGTCGCCCCGATCCCGCCCATCACCGGCAGCGTCTCGCTGGCGGTGCCCGTCGAGCGGGCCTTCGCGGTGTTCACCGGCTCGATCGACTCCTGGTGGCCGCATCAGTTCCACATCGGAGCCGTCGACGTCGCCGAGGTGGTCCTGGAGCCGCGTGTCGGGGGGCGCTGGTACGAGCGCGGGGTCGACGGCAGCGAGTGCGACTGGGGCCGGGTCCTGGTCTGGGAGCCGCCGCACCGGCTGGTGTTCACCTGGCAGATCAACGGGTCGTGGCGGTTCGACCCCGATCCCGCCCACGCCAGCGAGATCGAGGCGGTGTTCCGTCCCGACGGGGCCGGGAGTGTCGTCGAGGTCGAGCACCGGCTCTTCGAGCGCCTCGACGGCGGCCAGGCGATCAACGACGCGATCAACGGCGGCGGGGGCTGGGCCCTGCTGCTCGACGGGTTCGCGACGACGGCGGCCGACCGGTGAGCCGCACCGACCGCCCCGACTTCATGGCCATGGCGACCGCGGAGCGCGCCGAGATCGCCGACCTGCTCGCCTCGCTGAGCCCGGAGCAGTGGGAGGCGCCGACCCTCTGCGAACACTGGCGCGTCCGCGACGTCGTCGCGCACATGATCAGCTTCGAGGACCTCGGGCTGTGGGGGACGGTCGGGCGGATGGTGAAGGGCCGGTTCGTCTCCGGTGGGCCCAACGCCATCGGGGTGGCCGAGTACGCCGACCGCAGCCCGGACGAGCTGGTCGCGCTGGTGAAGGACCACCTGCGGCCCCGCGGGCTGACCGCCGGGTTCGGCGGGCGGATCGCGCTGACCGACGGCACCATCCACCACCAGGACATCCGTCGCCCCCTGGGCCTGTCCCGGCGGATCCCACCGGAGCGCCTCGCCGTCGTGCTCGACTTCGCCAGGACCGCCCCGACGATCAGTGCGGCCAAGCGCATCAAGGGCCTGACGTTGTCGGCGACCGACCTGGACTGGCGCACCGGCAGCGGCCCACTCGTCGAGGGCCCTGGCGAGGCGCTACTCATGGCCCTCGCCGGCCGCCGCGGCGTCACCGGAGAGCTGTCCGGCGACGGCGTGGCCGTGCTCGCCGACCGCATCGGCTGAACGAGCCCGGGGGGCATGAAGCGGCGCTGTCGGTGTCCGGCGACTGGTGCCAGACTGGCCGCTCGCGTTCTTCGACGTCATCGGGGGAGCACCAGTGGACTCGATGGTCCGGCGTCCGTCCGCGTCGACCGCCCGTAGGACATGGTCGGGATGACGGCGCCGAAGCCGGTGCGGGTCTGTCTGCTCGGGGGGCTGCACGTCGACCTCGGCGGGCGGACGGTGCCCGGCACCGCGTGGCGCACCCGGCGGTCCGCGGAGCTGGTGGCTCTGCTGGCGTCGTGCGACGGACACCGGCTCGTCCGCGACCGGGCCGTCGACACGCTCTGGCCGCACCTCGACGCCGAGGCCGGGGCGGCCAACCTCCGCAAGGCCGCTCACCACGCGCGTCAGGTCCTGGGCTCCGCGGACGCGGTCCGGCTGGGCGGCGGCACGGTGGCGCTGTTCCCGGACCGCGGGGTCGTGACGGACGTCGAGGAGTACGAGCGGCTGGCCCGGGCGGCGCTGGCCACCGCCGACCCCTCCGCGTGCGCGGCGTTGGCGGACCCGGGCGAGCTCCTGCCCGAGTGGCCGTACGCGGAGTGGGCCGGTCCGGCGCGGGAGCACCTGAGGGCCCTTCGACTGCGGGTTCTGCGGGTGGGCGAGCAGTGGGAGCAGCTGCTCGCGGTCGAGCCCACCGACGAGGGGGCCCACCGCGCGCTGATGCAGGCGGCCCTGGACGTCGGCGATCGGCCCGCGGCGATGCGATGGTTCGGGCGGCTTCGGACGGTCCTGCAGCGCGAGCTGGGGATCTCGCCGTCGGCCGAGAGCCGGGAGCTCTACGAACGCTGCGTCGCGACGGCGGAGGCACCGCGGTCGTCGGTGGTGGGCAGACAACCCGAGCTGGCCCGGATGGCGGAGGTCGTGCGGGCCGCGGAGCAGGGCGAGGTGAGCGCGCTGGTGATGCGCGGCCCGGCGGGCATCGGGAAGACGATGTTGTGTCGCGAGCTCGCCGATCTGGCGCGCGACCGGGGGTGGCTGGTCGTGGCGGTGGCCTCAGGCGCGATCGGGGAGGCGTACGCACCGGTGACCGCGGCGGTGGAGCTGCTGCTGCACCGGGACCCCGGGGTCCTCCGGCGGCTTCCGGCCGCCTCGCGTTCGGCCTTGGCGGGGCTGACCGCTCTCGCCGCGCCGGCGCCGCCCCTCGCAGGCGGGCTCACCCGCCATCGCGTGGTCGGCGCCGTGCACCGCCTGCTGGTGGCGTGCGCGGACGGCGCAGGGGTCGTGCTGGTCCTCGACGACGCCCACCTGGCCGACGAGGCGACCGTGGAGCTGTGGGGGCAGCTGGCCCGGACCGGTGGGGCGCCGCTCCTGGCGGTGGCCGCCTACCGCGCCGACCCGGCACCGGCGTCGCTCACCCGGGCGGTGCGGAGCCTCGTCCGAGCAGGTCGGGCGCGCGAGATCGACCTCGGGCCGCTGGATCCCTCCGACGTGGCCCTGCTCGTCGAGGGCGCGGACGCCGGAGTGCGCGGGCGCATCGTCGAGGTGGCGCAGGGGAACCCGTTCGTCGCGCTCGAGCTGGCCGCCGGCCAGGGCACGGTCGTGGCGCCCTCGGTCTGGGAGGCCATCACCGATCGCTTCGTCGATCTCGACGACGACGCGACCGCCCTGCTCCGGACCTTGGCGGTCGCGACGGACACGGTGGAGCCGCTCGAGGCGGCGGTGCTGACCGGGCTGGCGGAGCCGGAGGCCTTCGCCCTGCTCGACGCGGCCCTCGGAGCCGGGGCACTGGTCGTCTCGGGAACCGGCTACCGGTTCCGGCACGATCTCGTCCGGCAGGCGCTCGTCGCGCAGGTCCCGCCCCACCGGCGGATCGCCATCCACCGCGACACCGCGCGCAGGCTGGCGGCGGCGGGCGCGGCACCTGCTCTCGTCGCGCAGCAGTGGCTGGACGGCGGACGCCCGACCGACGCGGTGCCGTGGCTGCTCGCCGCGGCTCGGCGAGACGTCGCGCTGGGCGCCTTCACCGACGCTCTCGGCCGCCTCGACCCCCTGCTGGCCGCGGACCCCGGCCACGTCGAGGCGCTGCGGGCCCGGGCAGAGGTCCTGGACGCCCTCGGCGACCGTCGGGCGCCCGCGGCCTACGCCGCCGCGGCCTGCGTGGTCCCACACCCGGAGGCCGACGACCTGCGGTCGATGCAAGCCCTCGCGGAGATCAAGCAGGGCGACCCGCTGCAGGCACTGCGGACCCTCGACGGGCTCCGGCCCGAGTCGGTCGAGGGTCGCCTGGCTCAGGCCCTCGCGCTGAGCGGCGCCGCCGTCATGGGGTTCGCCGACCCGGGGGAGGGCACGGCGAAGGCCGCCGAGTGCCGCAGGCTGGCGCTGGCCTCCGGCGACCGATCGACGCTGGTCGTGGCGTCCTGGGCGCAGGCCGCCGCCGCGCACGCCCGGGACGAGCTGCGCCCCAGCATCTGGTCCGACCTGCTGGACACGCGGGCGCTGCGCGATCTGGCGGTCAGCGTCTTCGACGGCCACCTCTGCATGACCCAGCGGCTGCTCTACGGGGCCCGGCCCTACGCCGACGTCCTCGGTTTCGCCGACGCCTTCCTCGCCGAGGCCGAACGCCTCGGGGCGGTCCGCGGCCGGGCCTTCGCCCTGACCCTGCGCGGCGAGGCGAGGCTGCTCTCCGGCGCTCTGGACGAGGCGGATGCGGACCTGACGGCGGCCACGCAGCTCAGCCAGGAGAGCGGCGGGACGACCGGAGAGGCGCTGGCGGTGCAACGCCGCGCCGAGGTCGCCCTGCGGCACGGCGATCGGGCGGGTGCGGACAGGCTCCTCGACGAGGCGCTGGCCGTCGCTCGGGAGTCCGACGTCGGGTTCCACCTGCTCGACCGCATCTACGGGTCGCGCATCGCCGTGGCGCAGGACCCCGGCGCGGCCCTGCTGCGGCTGGAGGAGTCCGAGGCCGCGGTCCGTGGTCCCCTCGAGACGTGTCCGGGCTGCCGAATCACCTTCGCGGTGCCCGCCGCCATCGCGGCCGCCCGTGGCGGGGACCTGGAGCGGGCGCACCGCTACGGACGCGACGTCGAGACGCTGGCCGCGGTGGTGATGCGACTCCCCGGCTGGGACGCGGCGCTCGAGGAGGTGCGTGGGCACGTGGCGTGGGCGGACGGGGACGACGACGAGGCCCGCCGCCGGTTCGCCGCGGCGGCCGCGGCGTTCCGGGACATCGGCCAGCCCCTCGACGAGGCGCGGTGCGCCGGGAACGTTTCGGGAACGGTGTCCTGACACGGTCGGGTCCGTCCAGCACGGACCCGACGAAGGAGCCCCCGATGTCCGATCACGCCACCGCCGTCGCCCGCCTCAACGCAGGCGACGTCGAGGGCTACGTGACCTCCCTCTACGCCCCCGAGGCGGTCTTCCACGGCTTCCCGCCCGCCTTCGCTCCCGACCGCGACGGCATCACCGCGTTCTTCCACGCCCTGCGCGCAGGGGTGCCCGACGCGACGATCTCCGCGCAGGACCTCCTCGCCGACGGCGACCGGGTCGCGGTGCGCTTCACACTCAGTGGAACCCACACCGGTGAGCTTCTCGGTGTGCCCGGCTCGGGGGCGTCCCTGGACGTGGAGGGCATCACCGTCCTCCGCTTCTCGGGGGACCGCTGTGTCGAGCGCTGGAACCGACTCGACGACCTGGCCCTCCTGACCCAGATCGGGGCCATGCCGGTCCCGACGCCATGAGCCGATGGTCGCCCGTCTCGGGTCGCGGGACCCAGGTCTGCCCTGAACCGCCCCACCGCCTCACGCGAGACCGGCGGTGCCGGTCCCCGTGAGCCGTGCCGCGGCGGCGGTACGGCCGGTGAGCAGGAGCAGCAGGGCGTCCGCGGGCCCGCTGATCTCGGCCGTGAAGGCCTCGTCGTTCCGGGTCCAGCCGATGTCGCTCGCGACGAGCCGAGTGGTGCGGAACCTTCGTCGTGCCCAGAACGGCCAGCCCATCCGCCAGACGCGGTCCAGCGCGGCGCGGGCGGGCTCGGGTGGCATCGGCACGACCCGACCCAGCGGGACCGCGATGTCCTGGACGTGGACGAGCGTGTCCATGACCAGGTTGTCGAGCGTGGTGATGGTGGGCTTGCTGCGGTTGTCGGCGTCGCGGCGCAGCTCGGCGGCGAGGTCGGCCTCGGGACGGCGGGCGTGGGCGACGGCGAGATCGCGGTTCACCGCGTCGAGGTCCCCGCGGGCGCGCACGCCTGCCATGAGGATGTCGAGCGTGCTCGGCGACCGGGGGGTGAGGGCGACGTGGGCGGCAACGTCGCGGATCCGCCAGGCATGACACAGCGAGGGGGTCTCCCACTCCGGGTCCGTGAGCTCGTCCAGGAGGTCGGCCATGACGCGCCGCTGGGTCGCGATGATCTCCCACCCGGGTGTTCGCTGGGCTGGCCGCGGCGGGATTCGACGACCTCACCCCGGCCCAGACTCGGGTGTTCCAGCGCATCGCGCCCGGGGGGAGCCGGTTGACCGACCTGGCCGAGCAGGCCGGGACGAGCAAGCAGGCGGCCGGTTTCCTGGTCGACCAGCTCGAGCGGTCGGGTTACGTCGAGCGCGGGGCCGATCCGGCGGACGGGCGGGCTCGGTTGATCCGGGTCGCCCCCCGGGGTGCGCGGGCGGTCGAGGCGTCGCGGGGGATGGTCGCCGAGGTGGAGGCCGAGTGGGCTGCCCACCTCGGGACCCGGCGGATCCGGCAGCTCAGCGGGATCCTCACCGACCTCCGCGAGGTCACCGACCCCTGGCGGTAGCGCGCGGGCGCGGGCCCGGAGCGACGGTCGGGAGAACCGCGGTGACCTCCTCGACCGCAGCGCTCATGCCGGCGGTTCGGTGCCCCTGCTCGGTGACGACGAGAACGGCGGGGAGGGCCGGACCACCGATGACACACGACAGGCGGGATGCTCTGGGGACGGTGGTCCTCAGGTCTGGGCCGATGCCCGGAGCCCAGGGGTCATCGATGGTCCGGCCCTGTTCAGACAGACTGCTTCAGCTTCGCTCCCGGTCGCCTCCGGGGTGCGTCCTCCGCGGGGGAGATCTCGCCCAGAACCAACCTCTCGATCCGCCACCCCACAGCGGATCCGTCGCAACGTGCGGGCCTGCGGGCCCTTCGTCGCGCGGACCCGGCGGCCGAGCAGCGGTATCGAGGCGGGTCGGTGTCCGGGGCGGAGCGATCCGCGTCCGCGGCCGTCCCGCACCGCGGGCCTGATCCCCGGGCCACCGATCGACGACCAGCTCAGCGGCGATCTCGGTGAAGACCCGGTCCACCCACTCCTGATCGGGGGCCGTCGCAGCAGTCGGCTCGGTCACACGGTCACCTCCTCTCGCAGCCGCCGGCTCGGAAGGAATCCGTCACGAGGTGAGCGCTCCAGGGCGGGACTGGGCTGCGGCGGCCGGTACGCATCAGCATCGCCGAACACTCCTTCCTGATCGACAAGCACACGCCGGCCACGCCCGGGCCGGTGACGAGCGATGCCACCAGACCTCCACTCGAGAGATCGGGCCGGGAGACCTCGATCTCTCACCGCGGAGGCGGAATAACTGCAGTATGCACTAGAGACTTCTTGAATGCAAGAGCTGAGATTCAGATTCCTCGACCTCAGCGGGCACTGAGGAGTGCATGCGATCCTGACGCTTCCGACGTCGCCGGGGAGGATCCGCCGCCATGGACGACCGGACACGTGATCGTTCCTCCGCCCCCGCGGACGGTGGCGGCGCACGAGGGCAGCGGCCCCGCGTCAGGGTCGGTCTGTTGGCCGATCCCGGGGTGCCCAGCGATCTGGTTGCCGCTCTCCTGCCGCACCTGCCCGAGGTACTGGCCGCGCAGGTCGATGACGCCACCGAGTGGGTCGTCAGCACCTGGACCAGCGAGATCCCACTCGACGATCGAGGCTCGGTGCCGCTGGACTCGCTCTGGGAGCAGCACAGCGAGCGCCAGGGATGGGACGTCATGATCGTGGTGACCGACCTTCCCCG
>Ga0068860_100008388_pt1 | contig 10291 bp, 10 predicted proteins | sample KBSSwiS32_FD_66597 | JGI IMG/M metagenome (GOLD analysis project Ga0068860, IMG submission 66597) | Switchgrass rhizosphere microbial communities from Kellogg Biological Station, Michigan, USA - KBS Switchgrass S3-2 | ecosystem: Host-associated > Plants > Roots > Rhizosphere > Soil ...
GCCCCGGCGGCGCCGTTCGACCCGCTCGCGATCGGCACCGCGATCCAGCGCCGGATCGGCGTCAAGACGTCGCGTGACGAGCCGCTCGGGCGCTTCACGACGATGCGCGTCGGGGGACCGGCCGACCTGTTCGCGACGGTCCACAACATCCACGAGCTCCGGGCGATCGTCCGGTTCGCCCGAACGCGGGGCATCCCGTTGAGCCTGCTCGGGCGCGGGAGCGACGTCGTCATCTCGGATGCCGGCATTCGCGGCCTCGTCGTCCAGAACCGGGCCGAGGGCTCGCGAGTCGAAGGCGATCGCTACATCGCCGAGTCCGGCCTGCCGATGGCCCGCGCGGCGACCGAGGCGCAGGCCGCCGGATTGACCGGGCTCGAGTTCGGGCTCGCGATCCCGGGCACGGTCGGCGGCGCGGTCTGGGCGAACGCCGGGGCCCACGACGGCGACATCGCGGGCGTCCTCGAGACGGCCGACGTCCTGCTCGGCGACGGGACCGAGGCGCGCCTGACGGCGGCCGAGCTCGACTTCCGCTACCGGGACAGCCGGCTCAAGGACCACCCCGACGAGGTCGTCCTCGGCGCCACCTTCCGGCTCGTGCCCGCCGACAAGGACGTGATCGCCGCCCGGCTCGACGACATCAAGCGCTGGCGCCGCGAGCACCAGCCGCTCGGGATCCCGTCGGCCGGCTCGACGTTCCGCAACCCGCCGGGCGACTCGGCCGGCCGGGTGATCGATGCGCTCGGGCTGAAGGGCCGGACACGGGGCGGCGCGACCGTCTCGGAGAAGCACGCCAACTTCATCGTCAATGACCGGAAGGGGACCGCTGCCGATGTCCGCAGCCTGATCGACGAGGTCGCGGCCACGGTCGAGCGCGAGACCGGGATCGTGCTCGCGCGCGAGGTCGTCTTCCTCGGCGACTGGGGCGACTGGGGCGACACCGGCGACACCGGCGATGCCGGGGCGGGACCGGCCACCTCCGGGGATGCCCCGTGAGCGCCCACCCGCCGATCGTCGTCCTGCTCGGCGGCCCGTCGGCGGAGCACGACGTGTCGATCGTGTCGGGGACCGCGATCGCCGAGGCCCTGATCGGTGCCGGCGACGACGTCCGCCAGGTCCTGATCGACCTCGAGGGCCGCTGGTGGTGGCTGCCGCCCGAACACCGCCGCGACGGCCAGCCGGGGGCCGCCTACGACGACCCGGTCGCGCTCGGCGCGGAGCCGGCCCTGGCCGCCGGCGCGGCATTGGACCGGCTGGCCGCCGCCGACCCGCCGCCGCTCGTGTTCATCGCCCTCCACGGACCGTTCGGGGAGGACGGCACCGTCCAGGCCATGCTCGAGAGCGCCGGCCTCGCCTATACCGGCTCGGGGGTCGCGGCCTCAGCGCTCGGGATGGACAAGGCGGTCTTCAAGCGGCTCGTCCGGGGGATCGGGCTGCCGGTCGTCGACTGGCGCGAGGTCCGGGCCGCTCGCTGGCGGGACGACCCGGACGCCGTCCTCGCGGAGCTCGAGGCGTTCGCCGCCGGCACGGCCGATCCGCGCCTGATGGTCAAGCCGTCGGGCCTCGGATCGTCGGTCGGGATCACCCTGGTCCACGGCCCGGCGGAGGTACCGGCCGCCCTCGAGCTCGCCTTCCGTTACGACGAGGTCGCCCTCGTCGAGGCATATCTCGTCGGCGCGCGCGATCTCGAGGTCAGCGTCATCGGCAACGACCATGCCCACCTCGAGCTCTACGGGCCGGGCGAGATCCTGGCCGGCCACGAGTTCTACGACTACGCGGCCAAGTACACCCCGGGCCTGTCCGAGACGTCGATCCGGGCCGAGGTGCCGGAGCGGATGCGGGCCCTGATCCTGAAGATCGCCCGCGACGCGTACCGCGCGATCGGGGCCGAAGGGTTCGCCCGGATCGACTTCCTCGTGGCCGGCGAGCGGGTCTACCTGTCCGAGATCAACACCATCCCGGGCTTCACCCCGATCAGCCTGTTCCCGACGATGCCGTCCGCCGGCGACTACACGTTCGCCGACGTCTGCGCGAGGGTCGTCGACCTCGCCCTCGAGCGCCACGCTTCGCGCGCCCGCGCGCGCCTGACCGCCGCCGACCTGCCGCGCTGACCGATGATCCAGCGCTCGCCCCGTCGCCACCGGACCGCGGCCGGCACGATCCGCCGCCAGCCCCGGGTCCGGCGGGCCTCGGCCGGCCTGTCACCGACCCGGGCCGCCGCGATCCTGACGATGCTGATCGCGGCCGGCGTGATGTACGGGCTCATGGCGACGCCGGCGTTCGGTCTCTCGCGTCTCGACATCAGCGGCACCGCCCTCACGAGCGAGGACGCGATCCGGGACCGCATCGGGCTCGGCGAGGGCACGAACCTCGTCGGGCTGGCCACCGATCCGATCGCCGCCCGCGTCCGCCAGCTGCCGTCCGTCCGCGACGCGCAGGTCTCGGTCGGGCTGCCCGACGTCCTGCGCGTCGAGGTGACCGAGCGTCGCCCGATCGTCGTGTGGGCGGTCGGCGACCGGCGGTTCGCCGTCGACGCGGGCGGTCTCCTGTTCGCCGACGTCACGACCGACCCGAGCGGATTGACCCACGGCATCCCGATCGTGGCCGACGAGCGGACGTCCGGGGCGACGCTCGGGATCGCCTCGACCCTCGATCCCGTCGATCTCGACGCGGCCACCCGGCTCGGATCCCTCACGCCGAGCCAGGTCGGGAGCCGGGCCGCGGCGTTCCGGGTCCACATCACCGACGATCGCGGCTTCACGCTCAGCAGCGGGAGCGGCGGCTGGCTCGCGGTCTTCGGCTTCTACACGCCCAGCCAGCGGACGCCGGCCCTGATCCCGGGCCAGATCCAGCTCCTGGGCGGCCTCCTGGCCGGCCGCGAGGATACGGTCCAGACGGTGATCCTCGCCGACGACCGCGAGGGAACCTTCATCCCGAAGCCGACGCCCAGGCCCAGCCCGACGGCGCGCCCGTGAGCGGGCCGCTCGGCTGGCAGCCGCCGCGCGCGTCGGGTAGCCTTGGCCAAACGCATCGGAATGAGGGCGGCGAGGCGTGTTCCTACCCCTGGCGGGTCTCCTCGTGGGCGTTCTGGCCGGGCTCGTCCTCAATGTCAACGTCGGCTTCGAGTTCACCCGATACACGGCCGTGGCGATCCTCGCCGCGCTCGATTCGGTGCTCGGGGCCGTGCGGGCCGAGCTCGACGGCGTCTACGACAACCGGATCTTCATCAGCGGCTTCATCACCAACGCGATCGTGGCGGTGATCCTCACGTTCATCGGCGATCGGCTCAGCCTGGACCTGTATCTCGTGGCCCTGATCAACTTCGGATTTCGGATCTTCAACAACGTGGCGCTCATCCGGCGCCATTTCGTCTAGCGACATCGACCCGCCGACCGGCCGCGACGCGAGCCGCCGGGAGACGCCAAGCAGGAGGCACGGACGACGAGCGTGGAGAGAGAAGCGGTCCTGGTCGGGATCGATGTCGGCACGTCCAAGGTCTGCACCTTGATCGGCGAGGTCAGCCGCGACGGCCGGATGACGGTCATGGGCCACGGCACGGTCCCCTCGTCCGGCCTGAAGAAGGGCGTCGTCGTCAACATCGACCAGACGGTCCGCTCGATCGCGGAATCCGTCGAGCGGGCCGAACGGCTGTCCGGCTGGAAGATCGACCGGGCGTTCGTCGCCGTCGGCGGCCAGCACGTGGAGAGCCTCAACTCGCCCGGCCAGGTCGCGGTCAGCGGACCGCGCAAGGAGGTCTCGCGCGAGGACGTCAACCGGGCCGTCGAGGTCGCCCGGGCCGTCACGATCCCGTCCAACCAGGTCGTGCTCCACGTCGAGCGGCGGGGCTTCAAGGTCGACGGCCAGGAGGGCGTCAAGGATCCGCTCGGGATGAGCGCGCTCCGCCTCGAGGTCGAGGTCCACATCGTCAGCGGTGCCGCGACGGCCGTCCAGAACCTGTCGAAGTGCGTGAACGCGGCCGGCGTCAAGATCGACGAGCTCGTCGCGTCAGGTCTCGCCTCGGCCGACGCGGTCCTCTCGGACACCGAGAAGGACCTCGGGGTGGCCGTCGCCGACATCGGAGCCGGGACGATCGATCTCGCGATGTTCTCCGACGGCTCGCCGTTCCGGACCGCGGTCCTCCCGATCGGCGGCAACAACGTGACGAACGACGTCGCCCTGGGGCTGAAGACGAGCCTCCAGGTCGCCGAGGAGCTGAAGATCTCGCACGGGACGTGCAACCTCGCCGCGGTCGACGACGACGAGGAGATCACGGTCAGCGTCATCGGCGAGGACGCCGGGCGGACGCTCCAGCGCCGCGAGCTGTGCGAGATCATCGAGGCCCGGATGCGCGAGACGTTCGAGCTGATGCGGACCGAGATGGCCCGCGGCGGCGCCGGCCTCCTCCCGGCCGGGATCATCCTGACCGGCGGCGGCGCCCAGCTGGCCGGCTCCGCGGAGCTCGCCCGCGAGGTCCTCGGGATGCCGGTCCGGATCGCGGCCCCGACCGGCATCGGCGGCCTGGTGGACACGATCCTCTCGCCCGGCTACTCGACCGCGGTCGGGCTGCTCCTGTGGGGTGCGTCGACGCTCGCCGACGATGAGCCGATGCGCTACGAGTCGGCACCGGCGATGGGCGGGCTCGGCCGCCTGCGCGACGCGTTGCGGAGCATCTTTCCCTAGGCGGACGGAGTCGCCGAGCTTCTCCTCCACCTGGGAGAGCCAGCGCCGGCTGACCACTGACCATTGGAGACCATCGAGGTTCGCGTTCGCACCGGCAGTGAGCGAGGCTTCACTGACCTGACCGGCGCCTGCCGGCGGTTCGTCGCCGAGCATGCCGGGGGAGGGAGCGGGCTCCTCTCGGTCTTCGTCCCCCACGCGACCGCCGGGCTCGTGATCCTCGAGCTCGGGGCCGGCTCGGACGACGATGCCCTCGCGACCCTCGACCGGCTGCTCCCGCGCGACGATCGCTGGCGGCATCGCCACGGCTCGACCGGTCACGGCGCGGATCACGTCCTGCCGCTCCTCGTGTCGCCGTCGCTGACGGTGCCGGTGATCGGCGGCGAGCTCGCCCTCGGAACGTGGCAGTCGATCGCCCTGCTCGATCCGAACGCCGACAACCCGGAGCGAACGGTGCTGCTCAGCTTTCTGGCGGGGTAGCGGGAACGCCGTGCTCGACCGCCAGGGCGGGCGAGGCGGGCGTCAGTCGCGGCGGCGTGCTCCCGGGCGCGGCAGGAGCGCCGCGGCCGTCAGCAGCAGGCCGACCAGGAACCCGATGGTCAACGCCGGCCCGAGGCGGTCGGCCGAGCCAGTGACGGGGGCGCTGACCGTGTCGGTCGGCGGTGGCGTCAGGTTCGCACCGCCGCCTCCGCGCGGCGTGTTGGGCGGCGGCGTCGCCGTCGTTCCGCAGACCTCGCCCAGCAGGGTCGTCGTCGCGGTCAGGGTGAGCGGGTCGGGCTTCGACTCGGCGAGGGCCAGGTCCTGATGGGCGGCGACCGCGACGCCCCATGTCTGGCTGCACGTCTCCCCGATGACCGTGACTTCCTCGCCGGCCGGCGTCGAGATCGTGAGGCTGGCCGGTGCGTCGGCGGTTCCCCAGGCGTAGACATCGGCCGCGAACGAGCCGTCGGCGGACGTCGTGACGTGGAAGCCCGCGATGCCGCCGTCGGGCGGGAGCTCCTCGGAGATGACGAGGTGGACGCCGCCGAGCGGACCGCCATCGGCGTCGACGACGTGGCCGGCGAGGGCGACCATCGCCGGGTCGGCCGCCAGCACGGAGGACATGCCGGTCATGCCGCCGGTGCCCACGGCGACACTGACCAGCAGGGCGGACGCTGCTGCCCTGATCGTTCGGTACGGAAGTCCCACGCGCGCTCTCCCCGAAGTACCAGTGCCGGTACGAACCGCAGGATCGCAGCGCTCGGTTGAGCGTGTCCATAGGGCGCATGCCGTATTCCGGGCGTCCATCCGTCGAGCCAGAATCGGTGCGCCAGGGCAACGGATCGGCCCGCGCCGACCGCGGCCCGGGCGTCGCGCGGGCATCCGGACGGCCGATCCGACCGCCCGATCGCGACGGGCCGGTGGTAGACTCCCGGCAACCCGAGGGACCCGGAGGAACGCAGTCGTTGCGGGGTCCACGGGCCCGTCGTTATCAACACCCGACGGCCGCCATCCCCGTTGGACGGTCCGTCGTCACGAGCCACCAAGCCCCGGAGGAAGACGATGGCGTTGCGGTCCGATTCCGAGAACTTCGCGCTCATCCGCGTCATCGGTGTCGGCGGCGGCGGGAGCAATGCCGTCAACCGGATGATCCGGGCCGAGATGATGGGCGTCGAGTTCATCGCCTGCAACACGGATGCCCAGGCACTCCTCCAATCGGACGCGCCGCACAAGATCCGGATCGGCGACAAGATCACCCGCGGCCTCGGGGCCGGTGGCGACAGCGCCATCGGGGCTCGCGCGGCCGAGGAGGACTCGGAGAAGATCGCCCAGGCGCTGGCCGAGTCGGACATGGTGTTCATCACCGCCGGCCTCGGTGGCGGGACCGGCTCGGGCGCCGCCCCGATCGTCGCCCAGCTCGCGAAGGACGCCGGGGCGCTGACGATCGGCGTCGTCACCAAGCCCTTCGGCTTCGAGGGCGCGAAGCGCAAGCTCGTCGCGGAGAAGGCGGCCGAGGAGCTCAAGGCCCAGGTCGACACCCTGATCACCATTCCGAACGACCGGCTCAAGGACGTCGTCCAGAAGAACACCTCGATCATCGACGCCTTCCGGGTCGTCGACGACGTGCTCCGCCAGGGCGTGCAGGGGATCAGCGACATCATCACGATGCCGGGCCTTATCAACCTCGACTTCGCCGACGTCCGGGCGATCATGAAGGATGCCGGCTCGGCGCTCATGGGGATCGGCCGGGCGACCGGCGAGAACCGCGCCGTCGAGGCCGCCCGCATGGCGATCGCGAGCCCGCTCCTCGAGGTCAACATCACCGGCGCCCAGGGGATCCTGTTCAACATCACCGGCTCCTCGAACCTCAGCCTGTTCGAGGTCACCGAGGCGGCCGAGGAGATCCGGGCCGCGGCCGATCCGGAGGCGAACATCATCTTCGGCACGAGCTTCAACGACCGGCTCGGCGAAGAGGTGATGATCACGGTCATCGCGACCGGCTTCGACGGCAACCGCAAGCGCGACACGACCCGCCACGCCCAGTCCGCCCAGCCGGCCGGCGAGCAGCACTCGATCCGGGCCCCGCGCGAGCGCGACTTCCTCGAGGAGCTCGAGCGCCAGCGCCAGGAGTCGAGCGACGGCTCCGCGGATCCCGGACGCGAGGAGCGGCCGGCGGCGGCCGTGATGGCGCCGCGGATCGAGCGCAGCGTCGGCGAGCCGGTGCCGGTCAAGCGGCCGGCCGCCTACGACGCCGACGACCTGGAGATTCCCTCGTTCCTGCGGCGCAAATAACGGTCGCCCACCGGGCGGCCGATGCGTGCGTTGGCCGCTCCGCCCCTCGCTCACGCACGTCCGAGTGCGCTCGCTCGGGTGCTCGCGGCCGCCTTCGCCTCGGCCGTCCAGCGGGCGAAACCCGGACTCTTCTCTGATTGGGAGCCGTCGAGGAGTTCGCCGCTGCCCGGCAACGCGTTCTCGCGTCGATCGCCGATGCGTGTGCACGTGTCGGGCGCGATCCCGGGTCCGTCACCCTCGTCGCGGTCTCGAAGACCGTTCCGCCGGAGCGGCTCGTCCCGGCGGTCGCGGCCGGCCTGACGATCCTCGGCGAGAACCGCGTCCAGGAGGCCGAGTCGAAGGCCGCCGCGGTGGCAGGCGCGACCTGGCACCTCGTCGGCCCCCTTCAGTCGAACAAGGCGAAGCGGGCGCTGGCGACGTTCTCGGTCATCGAGTCGGTCGATTCGGTCGAGCTCGCCGAGCGCCTCGACCGGCTGGCCGGCGAGGTCCGGCCCGGCGAGCGCGTGCCGGTCCTGCTCGAGGTCAACGTCGATCGCGACCCGGCCAAGGCCGGCTTCGGGCCCGATGCGCTCGCCGCCGCGCTGCCGCGCCTCGCCCGGCTCGAACGCCTCGAGCTCCAGGGCCTGATGACCGTCGGCCGTCTCGTCGACCGGCCCGAGGACAGCCGACCCACCTTCGCCGGCCTGCGCGACCTGTCCGAGCAATTGCGGGCCGGCGACCCGGCCCGGGGAGGATCGATCCTCGGGCCGGCGCTGTCGATGGGGATGAGCGACGACTTCCCGATCGCGATCGAGGAGGGGGCCACGATCGTCCGGGTGGGTCGCGCCCTGTTCGGAGAACGGCCGCATCACGAGGCCATCGGCGGACACCACCCGGCTCACGGGGGGTAGGTCTGACCGTGGCTGGTAGACTCGTCGGGTGGCGATCCCCCTTGCGACCCCTCCTGCCGAGCGTCCCGCGGCGCCTGATCTCAGTCCTGGCTGACACCGAGGTTCGTTTCGCCGTCCGGTTGACTCCTCGATCGGGGTCCGACCGTGTCGACGGGGTGATCGACGGAGCGCTCCGGGCACACGTCGCGGCACCGGCCGTCGGCGGAGCGGCCAACCAGTCGCTCCTGCGCCTCCTCGCCGATGAGCTCGGGGTCCCGCGGCGCGCGGTCCGGCTCGTGGCGGGGGCGGCCGGTCGCCAGAAGCTCGTCGTCGTGGACGGGGTCGAGCCCGACGCGATCGTTGCCCGGTATCCGGGGCTGCGCGTATGATCGACAGGCGACACCCGGTGCCCTGAGCGGCGCCGCGGATCTCCGGGCGATTGGCTCAGTGGTTAGAGCACGCGGTTCACATCCGCGGGGTCACTGGTTCGAATCCAGTATCGCCCACCATCTTGACCCCAACAGTGCAGGGCCTTCGGGCCCTGTTTCTGTTTCCGCGTGCTGATCGCTCGGGTCCGACGCCGCCGCCCAGTGGGGGTGAACGGTCAATCCGCGTCGAGCAGCTCGAGGACCGGGGCCATGGCGTCGAGCGTGGCCAGGCTGGGCGGCGACACGATCACCTCGACGTTCGTGAAGCCGGCGGCCCCGAACCCCCGGAGGACATCGGCGATCTCCGCGGCCGAGCCCCGGATGGGTGTCCCGAGCGCGTCCCCTCCGCTGACCGATGTCGGCTCGACCACGATGCCGGCCGATTTCCCGATGGTCGCGGGATCGCGATCGATCTCGACGCACGCCGCCTCGAGGGCGGCGAGCCGCGGCCCGAGCTCGGCGAGGTCGCTTCGCTCCTCGGCGAACCAGCTCCAGATATCGGCGTGAAGCGCGGCCAGGTGGAGCATCTTCGGGCCTTTGGCGCCGATCATGATCGGGATCCGACCGGGGCGCGGCCCGACCGGCCGCTGCTCCAGCTTTCGCGCCGCATGGAAGGTGCCCTCGAAGTCCGCTCGGCCCTGCCGCAGCAGGGGAAGGATGATCTCGAGCGCCTCCGCGAATCGGCTGTAGACGTGGTCCTCCGGGAGCCCGAAGGCATGCGCCTGGGCGCCCGCATGCCCGGACCCCAGGCCGAACAGGAACCGGCCGCCGCTGATCTCGTCGATCGTCTCGACGGCCTTGGCGGTGATGGCCGGGTTGCGGTGAAGCGCGGACAGGATCCACGTGCCGACCTTCACTCGCGAGGTCGCTGCCGCGACCGCCCCGGCCATGGCCACGGCCTCCCACCACCCCTGCCGATCGTCATGGGTCGGTCGCCAGAGCAACTCATCCGGAATCCAGACCGTGTCGAACGCGAGCTCCTCGGCTCGCAGGGCGAGGGCACGAATGTCGACCCAGCGCGATGTCGAGCGGTCGACGAACGAGTCCCACAGCGGGAGGACGAGACCGATCTCGAACGGGCGCATGAGACCTCCGCGGGGATCCGCGGCCACCGAGTCCAGGCACGGCGCCGTGGGCGCGCACAGCCGAGTGACAGCGAGGGGTCACGGCAGACGCTTCTCCAGTATCGCCCACGGTCACGGTACGAGGATCGCAATGGGCCGTGGTCCGAGGCAGGCCGGTCGTACGGGAGGATCCGCTTTTCTGACAGGATCCGACCGGAACCCGGCGTACGGTACCGGGCATGAGCAGCCCGACGATTCGACCCGCGTACAGCAAGTGGCCCGACTACAACCGGGCTCTTCGCGACATCGTCGCGGCGATGACCGAGGAGCAGCTGGCGATCCGTCCCTCGCCCGGGCGCTGGCCCCTCTGGGCGACGATCGGCCACGCCGCCTGCCAGCGCGTGTTCTGGCTGTGCGATTTCGCGGGCGAGCCCGGGGCGGACACGACGCCATTCACCAACGCCGGCTACGACTGCCCGGGCGA
>Ga0068860_100008394_pt1 | contig 10289 bp, 11 predicted proteins | sample KBSSwiS32_FD_66597 | JGI IMG/M metagenome (GOLD analysis project Ga0068860, IMG submission 66597) | Switchgrass rhizosphere microbial communities from Kellogg Biological Station, Michigan, USA - KBS Switchgrass S3-2 | ecosystem: Host-associated > Plants > Roots > Rhizosphere > Soil ...
GAGCAGCAGCACCGGCCAGACGGACTGGCGTTATGTGAAGTACAATCCAAACTTTAACCAGCCCTATCCTGCACTCGCGGCTACTTACCTGGGGAATAACAAATATTCGTTCACCATCCCGGGCATAAGGGCTTATTATGGAGTGCCCGCGGGGGAGACTATACTGCGGGTAGCCATTCTTTTCCGCAGCGGGGACGGGTCGAAGGTGGAGCGGAACAGCGATGGCTCGGACATGTATGTGCAGGTGTATGATAACAGCAGCCTGGCGGGGAGATTTGTACTGCCGCCCTTCCAGCCAAAATACACTCCGGTGGTAGAACCTATCAACAAGGCGGTGGGGGATACGCTGGATGTTAGCTATGTTTCGAACAAGCCGGCGTCGCTCAAGCTGTACTTCAATGGGCCAATGGTCGCTTCGGCTGCGGGTGCGACTTCCCTTTCTTATACGGTACATGTGGTTGCGGCGGGAACGCAGCAGCTGATCGCTGTTGCCGACGATGGGATATCCTCCCACGCGGACACATTGAGCTTTTTTGTCTCGGGTGCGGTGAACGTTGCGCCCATCCCTGCGGGAATGAAGGGGGGGATCAATTATCCTCCCGGAGACACCTCGGCGGTGCTGGTGCTGTATGCGCCGCATAAGAACAAGATATTGGTAGTAGGAGATTTCAATGGCTGGACTCAGCAGACGAGCTATCTCATGAACAGGACACCCGACAGCAATTATTATTGGCTTACGATCCATGGGCTGACACCGGGAACGGAATACGCCTACCAGTATGTGGTGGACGACTCGCTGACGGTGGCGGATTATAACACGGAGAAGGTGCTGGATAAGGATGTCGATCCGGGCATTTCTGCTGGTACGTATCCAGGGCTGAAAGCTTTTCCGTCCCAGGCAAAAGGAAGTCTTGTCAGCGTGCTGCAGACGGCCAGGCCGGGGTATACATGGCAGGTAAACAATTTCCAGCGGCCGGACAAGAAGACGCTTGTGATCTATGAGCTGCTGGTGCGGGACTTCACGTCGGCGGGGAGCTGGAAGGCATTACAGGATACACTGGGATACCTGAAGCGTCTGGGAGTGAATGCCGTCGAAGTAATGCCCTTTAATAATTTTGAAGGAGGCAGCAGCTGGGGCTATAATCCAAATTTTTATTTTGCCCCTGACAAGGTATATGGGACAGAGACGGCGCTGAAACAATTTATCGATGCCTGTCATCAGCAGGGAATGGCGGTCATCATGGATATGGTGCTGAACCATAGCTTTGGCAGCAGTCCGATGGTGCAGCTGTATTTCGACAATTCGTTAGGCGTTCCGGCGCGGGACAACCCGTGGTTCAATCAATATCCAACCCATGCCTACAATGTAGGATATCAGTTCAATCATAAAAGCGATGCTACAAAGACCTTTACACAGCGGGTCGTCGCCTACTGGCTGAATAATTACCATATCGATGGATACAGATTTGACCTGGCCAAAGGGTTTACGCAAAAGCGTACCTGTGATGCCCTGGGGAACAACTGTGATGTAGGGGCCTGGGGGCATTACGACAGCAGCAGGGTCACTATCTGGGATACGATCTACCATCAATTGCAGGCCATTTCTCCGGGCAGCTACTGTATCCTGGAAATGTTTGCGGATAATGATGAAGAGAAAGTGGAGGCAAGTCATGGGATGATGCTGTGGGGCAATCTGAACGATAATTTTAGCCAGGCCACGATGGGGTATTCAACGGCCAGCCCGAGCGGGAATACCTGGGACCTGAGCGGTGGTGTCTATACCAGCCTTGCCTGGGATCAGCCGGGGCGGGTGGTGTACCAGGAGAGCCATGATGAAGAGCGGCTGATGTATAAGAACGAGCAGTATGGCAATAGCAGCGGGTCCTATAATGTAAAGACGATCCCTACGGGACTGCAGCGTAACGGCCTGGCGGCGGCGTTCTGGGCGATGCTGCCGGGGCCGAAAATGTTATGGGAGTTCGGGGAGCTAGGGTTTGACTATTCCATCAATCGCTGTGTGGACGGTACGATCAATGACAACTGCCGTACGGCCGCCAAGCCTGCGGGCTGGTCCTGGCTGTCGGACAGCTCCCGGCTGAAGCTTCATAATGTCTATGCTGCGATGTTGAAGCTGCGTACGCTGTATCCTCAGCTGGCGCTCCCTTCTTCTTTTAATGCGAGTCTTACGGGCGCGGTGAAGACGCTAACGGCTGTGACGGACAGCATCAGCGTGGCGATGATCGGAAATTTCGATGTTATCTCGGCCAATACGACCCTCACGTTCCCATCGGCGGGCACCTGGTACAATTACTTTACGGGTGAGCCTTACAGCGCCGGCAGCGGCGCTCAATCCTTCTCGCTGGCGCCGGGAGACTACCGTGTATTTGTCAATAAGAACCTCTCAGGCAATGTGGCGACAGCTACGGGTGATGTCACTTACTCCCGTAACCCATTCTCAATACGGATCTACCCAAACCCAGTAGTGAATAACGGCTCGGTAGTTGAATATCAATTGCCTGAATATGGGAAGACCTATGTCTCTGTGCTAAACCTGGTAGGGCAGAGCCTGACGACAGTGGAGCTGGGGGCCCAGCCGGCGGGTAAATATACGCTGACGCTGGATCAGCTGCATCTGAGCATTTCATCGCTGGCGGGCGGGTACTATGTACTACGTATCGTAAGTAAGCAGCAAAGCTCACAGGCGCCATTTTTGATCGGGAGGAGGTAGGATGCAACGGAGAGACAGGGCCTGTTGTCAAACGAAAAAATGAAGCTATGATCAAATCCCTCCTTTCAGCGGGTTTGCTGCTCGTTGTGCTGCTACCGGGGTGCAGTAAAAGTCATTCGCCGCAGCCGGGTCTGACAGGGCGATGGCGGTTGACCAGCGCTGTCAGCGTAGACCCCGGCCGGGCGATAGATTATGTTGCCGGAATGGTGATAGAGCTGCGTTCGGACAGCTCCTATACCGAAACGGCCTCGTGGGGAACAGTCGGAACAGGCACCTACAGCACCGCTGTTTCCAACACCGGCACTTTCTCACATTCCTTCCTCAATTTCAAGGCTGCAGGTGATAGTACAGCTTCGGGGTTTGAAATGCAGCTGGTGGGCTTAAAGCTAACGCTGACCGGAAAGTATGCTATCGAGTATTATCACAAGTTATGACTGACAGGCCAACCGAGGCTAGCCAGGACCAGCATTGAGCCGGGCAGGACGGGACATTTGGAGGAGACGTGCAACGTCGTGGATACCGGCTTTGTCAGATGAAAAACAGACCGATGACAAAGTCAATATTATTAGTATGCGGTCTGGCTATCCTGCTGACAGCCTGCAGCAAAAGCCACCCGAATCCTAACCTGGCCGGAAAATGGCAGCTGATCGGCTCCAGCGTAATGAGAGGGCCAATTACCCCTTTCGATAACGGGACGGTTGTTCTTGAGCTAGGATCTACCGGCAGCTACAATTACCGTCTCAATGGCTCTTTAACCGAGTCAGGGGTTTACTACACTTCTATCTCCACAGATGGTTATAGGGACACGATCCTTACGTTGATGCATGATAATATTGCCTCCAAACAATCCGTGAATATGGTCGACGGAAAAATGTACCTGTCCGCCCTTGCATTTTCGGAAGGATATGCGGCTGTCTATGCGAGGGTCTTATAGTCAGGATGCGGGCAGGACGGCATGACCTATTGGACGTCCTTCTGATGATCGATGATGAACTGGATGATCTCTTCCAGCGGGGTATCGATGCGGCTGATAGCGTCGTTGATGTCGTCGCGGCTGACCTGTGCGGCAAAAGAGGGGGTTTTTAGCTTTTTCAGGATGCTTTTTACGTCCATGCCTTCATAGCGGGTGGGGCGGATAAGGGCGGCGGCGTGGATAAAGCCGGACAGCTCGTCAAAGACGTAGATCATTTTGTCCATTGTATTGTTTGGCTCGACACCAAAATAACGGGGACCGTGCGAAGCGATGCAGTGGATCACTTCGGAGTCGACATTCAACTCCTCCAGCTTTTCAATGATGATGCGGCAGTGGGCTTCGGGATGTCTCTCCCAGTCGGCGTCGTGCAGCAGTCCGGCCTGTTCCCATTTACGGGCTGTGAGCTCATCGGCGCCTTCTTTTTCCAGGGCCCAGGCTTTCATGACGGCGGCTACCTGTTTCATGTGCAGGCGGAGCCGTTCGTTGGGGACCCATTCATTGAGAAGGGCCAGGGCTTCCTCGGGGGTCAATAATTTATCCTTGTTGGCCGGGTCGCCGAAACTGCTGCGTCCCAGTGCGAGAATGGGAGAGGACATGTGTGTGGTCTTTTGGGCAAATTAAGGAATTGCGGGATTGGTGTCAGCGTTGTCCTTACTAATTTTTTCGATGGGCGTCTCCTGGATGAATATCTCCAACCCGATGGCTTGCAGTATTTTCATGAGATTTCTGAAAGATATGCTTTGGAAATCTTCCGCCTCATAGCGTTGGAGTTGTTGTTCTTTCATTCCTATCATCCTGGAGAATTCTTTTTGGGTCATCCCGGACCGTATTTTGTGTTCGATAATGACAGCGGGAAGATCGGAAATGTGCCTGGATCTTAAAGGGACGGCTTTTTTTTTAAAAGATCATATGCTGTGATCTCTTCTTCCATTTGTTCTTTCAGGGCTTTTAAGGATGCTAATACTAGTTGTTCTTCGGCGGGAAGCTCTTCTTCATAACCGTCCTTGATACGCCTCATTTCTTGCCGGATGTCAGCCAGCTTGGTATGCGTGATCTTATATTGTTTTTCATTTTTTATCATATAGAACTTGTCTTAGAGATAATGTTACAAATCCATTGAGATTCCCGCTACGGTCAGTTTGTAATATGTCGAATAATACTGTATACTTCCTGGTTAAATAAAATATGTGGCATTGTTAATTTGCCAAAACCAATAGGTCAAAGGTCGGTCAAATAAATAACACAACAAATTTGTTGTATTAAATAAAAGATTCTTTCCTTAAAGGAGATTAAATTCACGGTCAAAATTTTTATTGTAAATCAATTCATTATAAAGGTGGCTTGAAAAATTAGTCTCCTTTTTCTTTGGAACATCGCCCCAATTCATCCTACCTTTGCACTCCTTTCAAAGGCGGCCTGTTGGCTGCTGGTCGAAGGGCCTTTTAATGCCGCCGGGATAGCGACGGCTTCATGTAAAAAAACAAGACAATGAGCAAATTACATTTCACCACCAAACATGCGAACGAGGCTACCGTTAAACGCGACTGGTATGTTGTGGACGGTACTAATCAAACCGTAGGTCGTGTGTGTTCCAAGATTGCCGCCGTACTGCGGGGCAAGAACAAAGCCTACTACACTCCTCACGTCGACTGTGGAGATTACATCATCTTTATCAATGCGGACAAGGTAAAATTCTCCGGTGACAAGCTGGAAGACAAGATCTACATCAACTTCTCCGGCTACCCCGGTGGCAAGAAGGAAGAGTCTGCGAAGAGTCTTCTGAAACGTCGTCCTGAGGCTGTGATCGAAAGGGCTGTAAAGGGTATGCTCCCTAAGAACCGCCTGGGTCGCAAGATGGTCAAGAAATTATTCGTGTATGCCGGTGCTGAACATCCGCACACTGCACAGCAACCCAAAACATTAACCTTCTAATTTTTCAGATAAATGGAAAAGCAAAAAAATGCAGTTGGTCGCCGTAAAGAGGCTGTAACCCGTGTATTCCTTAGCAAGGGCGAAGGCAAGATCACGATCAATGACAAGGATTATAAACAATATTTCTCTCTGGTATATCTTCAGAACCAGGTAGAGCTTCCCCTCAAGACGGTACAGCTGGCTGACAAGTACGATGTAAAGATCAATGCTGCCGGTGGTGGTATGAAGGGTCAGGCTGAAGCCTGTAAGCTGGGCATTGCCCGTGCGCTGCTGGAAGTCAATGCTGAGTTCCGTCCTGCTCTTAAAGCAGCGGGTCTCCTGCGTCGTGATCCCAGGTCTGTTGAACGTAAGAAACCGGGTCGTAAGAAAGCCAGAAGAAGCTACCAGTTCAGCAAACGTTAATATTTTAAATCAATTGATCATCTTCTACCGCCCGATCCTTTGGGCGGTAGAAAGCCAAAATAAACAAAATGGAAAATAACACTTCATTACAACAGCAACTCCTTGAAGCCGGTGTCCACTTCGGTCACCTGCGTAAGAAGTGGAATCCCAAGATGCTGCCTTACATTTTTGCTGAAAAGAAAGGCATCCATATCATCGACCTGAACAAGACTACGGAGAGCCTGCAGGAAGCAGCGGCAGCTCTGAAGCAGATTGCCAAGAGCGGTAAGAAGATCATGTTCGTCGGTACGAAGAAGCAAGCAAAAGAGATCGTTACTGAATCTGCCAAGAAAGTGAACATGCCCTTTGTTACGGAGCGTTGGCTGGGTGGCATGTTGACGAATTTCAATACGGTGCGTAAGAGCGTGAAGAAAATGCAGAGCATCGAAAAAATGCTGAATGACGGCACTTTCGACAGCATCACCAAGAAAGAGCGTCTGACGCTGGCACGTGATAAGGACAAGATGGAGAAAGTGCTGGGTGGTATCGCTCAGCTGGGACGTGTTCCTGCCGCCCTCTTTATCGTGGACATTGGACATGAGCACATCGCGCTGGCAGAGGCCAAACGCCTGGGTATTTCCACCTTTGGCATGGTCGATACCAATTGCGACCCCAATAAGGTTGACTTCGCGATCCCTTCGAATGACGACGCTACTAAATCCATTGCCATCATCGTGGGTTATGTAACTGCTGCTATCGCCGATGGCCTGGCTGAAAGACAAGCAGCTAAGGAAGAGGATGTGGAAGAAGCAGGCAGCGACGAGAATGAAAAGAAGGCGGCTCGTCTGCAGGCGGAAGCAGAAGGCGAGGCAGCTCGTGCACGTGGTGAGAAGGTGAAGGGTAGCAGCCAGCCTAAACGCAGGATACCGAACTCGGGACCTCGTAGGACGGGCGCTCCTCGCTAACGGACGAACCGGAGGTTCGTAGCCTGCCGCAGGCAGGCAATCAAATATGAGTTTGCCGAATCGCAGATTCGGCGACAAAAGAAAATCTTTAAAATTAACTATATGTCAACTGCAACTATTACAGCAGCCGATATTAATAAGCTGCGCCAGACAACGGGCGCGGGCATGATGGATTGCCGTAAGGCACTGGTAGAAAGCGATGGCGATTTTGAAAAAGCCATCGACTACCTGCGTAAAAAGGGACAGAAAGTTGCTGCTCTTCGCAGTGACCGTGAGGCTAAGGAAGGCGTCATCATCGCTACCACTACTCCTGATAACAAGACGGGTTTTATCGTAACCCTGGCTTGTGAAACGGATTTCGTGGCCAAGAATGCGGATTTTATCGCATTTGCGCAAAGCATCGTTGCCGTGGCGTTGAAAAATAATGTAAGCTCCCTGGAAGAACTGCAGTCCGCACAATTGGATGGCGCTGCAGTATCTGACAAGATCAACGACCAGGTGGCCAAGATCGGTGAGAAAGTACAGCTTGCCCGATTTGAAAGAGTAGATGCCGAAGGTGTAGCTGCCTATATCCACGGCGCCTATCGCATGGGCGTTCTGGTAGGTCTGACCAAGAACACTCCTGCTGTGCTGGAAGCTGGTAAAGACCTGGCTATGCAGATCGCAGCTATGAATCCCGTAGCGGTGGATCCGGACAGCGTTCCTGCCGAGGTCGTAGCCCGTGAAAAGGCTATCGTAACGGAGCAGATCAAGAATGATCCTAAAATGGCAGGCAAGCCGGATGAAATGATCGACAAGATCGCTGTCGGCAAGCTGAATGCCTTCTTCAAAGAAAATACCCTCACTGCACAGGCATTTGTAAAGGATGCTTCCAAGACGGTGGGAGATTACCTGAAGAGTGTGGATGCGGCCGTAAAGGTTACGCAGTTCAAAAGAGTTCAACTTGGATAAATAAAAAAAGGAGGCTATGACCTCCTTTTTTTTTACCCTATATTTGCCGCACAAAAGATTCATCCGACATGGTGCCTAAGTACAAGCGTATTCTACTGAAATTATCCGGCGAAGCGTTGATGGGAGATAAAAGTTTTGGGTTTGATAATGCTGTCATCGCCCAATACGCAAAGGATATCAAAAGCATCGTAGAATTGGGTGTACAGGTAGCCATCGTCATTGGTGGAGGAAATATCTACCGGGGGATGAATGAGGCGGAGACGGGTATCGAGCGGGCGCATGGCGACTATATGGGCATGCTGGCCACGGTGATCAATGGAATGGCTATGCAGGCAGGATTGGAAAAGATCGGTGTATATACCCGGCTGCAGAGCGCCATTAAGATGGAACAGATAGCGGAACCCTATATCCGCAGAAGGGCCATCCGGCACGTAGAAAAAGGCCGCGTTGTAATTTTTGGCGCGGGCACTGGTAATCCCTACTTCACAACGGATACGGCGGGCTCGCTGCGCGCCATCGAAATAAATGCAGAGGTCATTCTGAAAGGCACCCGCGTAGACGGTATATATACTGCAGATCCGGAAAAAGACCCCACTGCTAAAAAGTTCAGCTCTATCACATTCCAGGAATGCATTTCCAAAAACCTGCGGGTGATGGATATGACTGCCTTTACCCTGTGTATGGAAAATCTGCTACCCATTATTGTCTTCGATATGAACAAGCCTGGAAACCTGCTCCGCGTGGTGAGGGGTGAAAAGGTTGGAACCCTGGTAAAGGGCTGATTGTGTGAAGCTTGCGAAAGATGGCAAATCCATTTGCATATCTGACCAAAGCATTGTAATTTAACGGCTTATCTGCCACCTGATGGTGGTTTTTTAGTGCTTCCCTCCAATAAGGCGAATCCCCATGGTTCGTCGCTTGTCGAGGTCCTTCGAAGACCTGACAGTTGAAGATACTCCCTTGAAAAACGTGGTATTAACTTTTTATCTATTCATCCCTGAAAGCCAATGTGTGTATTTTTTGGTAACCAATAGTTCCCTACCGTTATGAACGCTTTAAACAATCTGAACATCATTTTAGGATTTCAGCTGACCATGGGTCTGCCTGAGATCGTCATTGGCCTGCTGGGGGCTCTTATCCTCGGCTTCACCATTCATTTTTTCTGGAATTCAAAAAAGAGTCTCCGCATCAACGATCCTTCTGCCAACCCGGGCATCAGCGATGACGACAACTGGAAGCTGAAGTATTACAATGATATGGACATGCAGGAAAGGGCGCAGCAACAGCTGCGTGAAAAGCTTACGCAGTCCCAGGAAAGCGAGCAAATTCTTGGTATCGAATTGGAAGAGACCCGTAAGGAAATAGAATCCCTTCGTAGGGAGCTGGAAGAGACGCGGACAGAGCTGGACGATGCGCAATATCGTGTCTCCAAGGTTTCGGAACAGCAGGCACAGATGGCGGCCAGCGCCGCAGCGGTAGCTGCCGAACCGGCCAATGCTTATCTCACCCAGCTAAGGGCTGCTCAGGAAAAGCTGCTGGAGCATAACAACAGCATAGTCCGTCTGCTGGAACAAACAGAGCTGTTGGGCCAGGCGGAGAGAAAGATCATGGACCTTCAGGTAAAGAATGAAGAGCTGACGGACGAGCTTCGGCAGTCTCAACAGCTGATCGTAGAAAAGGAAAGTGAGATCGGATACCTCCGTCATCAGAAAAAGCTGGCGGAAGAAATGAGCCTTCGTCTGGACAAGGCGTATGAAGAATATAATTCCCTCCAGGAAAAGCTGGGCAAGCTGCAGACCTATATCACCCAGCCCTATAAGAAAAGCGCCGACTATGACGAGCTTAAAGAGGCCTATTTCAAAATGGGGAAAGAGCACGATGAGATGAAGCTGCGGCATATCTCGCTGAGGGAAGAGAACCAACGTCTGACACGCATCCTGGCTGATACCGAAGAGAAGCTGAAGGAAGCTAATTTCCAGCGTCAGCAGTTCCAGAAGCGGGCTGCGTTCCTGGAAGAGCTCAACCGTGATCTGCAGGAGATATCCGAACATAATAAAAAGATCGAAAGTCAACTACGTCGTGTTTCCGACATGGAGGCCCTGCTGGCCCGGATCACGGGTTCTTCGGGTGATGAAATTCCCAAAGAGCATCCATGAACTGACTTAGCACCCTGCGGCGCCTGAGAATGCTCAGGTGATCGTTCATAGGAATTGAGTTACCTTCGTGGGTGTTATGTCATCCAACATCGCTGATATTAGAAAAGACTATAGACAGCAGTCCTTCTCTGAGAATGACGCTTTGCCTGATCCTTTTGCCCAATTCGAGAAATGGTGGAAAGAAGCGCTCGACTCCCATATTG
>Ga0068860_100008398_pt1 | contig 10284 bp, 9 predicted proteins | sample KBSSwiS32_FD_66597 | JGI IMG/M metagenome (GOLD analysis project Ga0068860, IMG submission 66597) | Switchgrass rhizosphere microbial communities from Kellogg Biological Station, Michigan, USA - KBS Switchgrass S3-2 | ecosystem: Host-associated > Plants > Roots > Rhizosphere > Soil ...
TCGGTATCGGGGCCTTTGCCGCCAAAACTTTGGTGGCGGCGGGCCAGGCCACCAAGGTGAATCCGGCCGCCAGCCCGTCGGTGGCGGGATTACTCGGGTGCGGGGTCATGGCCGGCTTGGGCGCCGCCATGAACACGGGCAACGTCGGCCGGGGCGACTCGGTGGCGGTGTTCGGCTGTGGTGGCGTGGGCGACGCCGCGATAGCCGGAGCCCGGCTGGCCGGCGCGTCGGTCATCGTGGGCGTCGACGTCGACGACCGGAAGTTGGCGTGGGCTACCGAGTTGGGGGCCACTCACACGGTGAACGCCTCACAGCAGGATCCGGTGGCCGCGATCAAGGACGCCACCGGCGGGTTCGGTGCCGACGTCTGCATCGACGCCGTGGGCACACCCGGCACCTACCAGCAGTGCTTCGATGCCCGAGATCTGGCCGGAACGGTGGTGTTGGTGGGGGTGCCGCGGCCCGACATGACGATCGAATTGCCGCTGCTGGACGTGTTCGGACGCGGCGGAGCGTTGAAGTCGAGCTGGTACGGCGACTGCCTTCCCTCGCGCGACTTTCCGATGCTCATCGACCTCTACCTGCAGGGTCGACTGGACCTCGATCGCTTCGTTTCTGAAACCATCACGCTGGACGAGGTGGAGGAGGCCTTCCACAAAATGGAGCGCGGCGAGGTGCTGCGTTCCGTGGTGGTGATGTAGTCGTCCGGACCCGTTCTGGTGCCGAAAAGGGGCAACCCATGCCCCTTTCCTTGGTCAGTTCGCCTCCTGACCGGGGCAAAACGGCGATGGGCGCCTCCCGGGGGAGACGCCCATCATCGCAATTCGATGTTGATGCTCAGAGCACCCGCACGTTCTGCGCTTCCTCGCCTTTGCGGCCGGGGGCGACGTCGAACTCGACGGCCTGGCCTTCCTGCAAGCTCCGATACCCGCTCCCACCGATTGCCGAATAGTGGACGAACACGTCCGGGCCGCCGTCTCGCGAGATGAAGCCGTAGCCCTTCTCGTTGTTGAACCACTTCACGGTTCCTGTTGCCATTTGCCTTGGTGCTCCTTGCTCAGGGCCGGTAAACCCCAGGAGCACATTGGTTAGCCCCGTTGTGCAGGTGGAGTTTCGTGCCGTATCTGTCACCCAGGTGAACTTTTCACCTGAGCGTTCGGCAACGGTACTGGACGCGAAGCGCCCTGCCTAGAGTCCGATTTGGGCCGGCGGTAGGACGGCTCGGGGTGCCCCTCGGTAGCGTGGCCGGCCATGACCGACCTGGCCAGCCACTACGACGCCGTCATCGTGGGCGCCGGCCCGGCCGGGTCCACCGCCGCCTGTGCCCTCCTCACCCAGGACCCCAACGTGCGGGTGCTCCTGGTCGACAAGAGCGACTTTCCCCGGGACAAGTGCTGCGGCGACGGGCTGGGCCCCGGGGTGATCGATGTGATCGAACGCCTCAAGCTCAAGGGGGTGACCGACGGCGAGGAGCCCATAACCGGCTGCACCATTCTGGGTCCGGGCGGGGTGAGCCTGGACGCCGAGCTTCCACCGATCAACGGCCGCAAGATCGTGGGCTACGTCATCGCCCGAACCGACCTCGACGAGCGGCTGCGCCAGAACGCCCTCGAGCGGGGAGCCACCTTTGCGGTCGGGCGCTTCGGCGCCACCCACCTCACGTCGTCGGGACGGGTCGTCGAGCTGGAGACCGCCTCCGGACGCCGCCAGATCAACGCCTCTCTACTCATCGGAGCCGACGGTGCCAGCTCGCGGGTACGCAAGGCCCTGTCGGTGGCGCGGGGTTCCGACCGCACCACCGGTATCGCCATCCGGGCCTACGTGGATGTGCAGCACGATCCCACCGATGGGGCGCATCGATTGCTGTTCGAGTTCAGCGAACACCTGTTGCCGGCCTACGCCTGGTTCTTTCCGGGCGCGGGCAACACCGCCAACATCGGGCTCGGGGTGCCGGTGGCCGACCACAAGCGTCGGAACCTGGATCTGAACGAGTTGCTGGACCAGTTCGTGGGCATGTTGGCCGCTCGCGGCTACGAGCTGGGTCCGGTGCGGGCCCGTCGCACCTACCTGTTGCCCAACGCCGCCCGCCTGCCAAAGTTGGCCCACGACCGGGCGGTGCTGATCGGCGATGCCGGCTCGATGATCAACCCCTTGTCGGGTGAGGGCATCTTCTACGGGATGGCGGCCGGGGAGATGGTGGGCGTGGAGGTGGCCACCGCCCTCGGGTTGGGCCTCGACCCCACGTCCGACCTGCGTCGGTTCGAGCGCGCCTTCCGCGAGCGCTTCGTGTGGCACTACCGGTCCAACTTCTTCGCTCAGCAGCTGTTGCGGTCGTCGTGGTGGTCGCGCCAGGTGATCCAAGCGGCGGCGCGCGACGAGCAGGTGTTGGCCAGTGCGGTGCAACTGCTGTTCGGCGAGGGCGCCATCAACGCCCGGGGCACCGGCCGCATCCTGCGGGCCAGCCTCCTGCGCCGCTAGTCGTCCAATGCGCTGAATTCGCCGATCACCGGTTGCGCGAACACCAGCTTGTGGTCGAAGCCCGACTCCCAGGGCAGCCAGCCGTTGCGGTCCGGCCACACCAACTGGACGAGTTCCAGATCGTCCGTGCCGTACCAGTTGCCGGCGGTGGCGAACAGGTCGCCTCGACGCTCCGGGGGGACGGGCAGCAGCGCCGACCGGAGGTCGTTGTCGAGCAAGCCAACGAACAACTCGCCGACCGGTGGCGTGACGCCGCCCCGCAGCAGCCCCACGACCTCGCCGAGCAGCCCTCGACTGGCCACGGGTGTGAGGCCGAACACCACCACATCGGCGAAACCGAAGTTGGTGGTGAGCCCGATGGTGTAGGCGTACCCCGCGGTGGGCGGAGTGGTGGTCGGGTCGGGCTGCACGGGCTCGATGGCCCAACCGTTGGTCTCGATCATCCAGGCGATCTTGTCTCGATGCTCCATCGAGAAGTCGCCGAACTCGGTCATGACCGAAATCTAGGGGCTCGCCATGGCGGTCACGGGGGCCTCGAATGAAATCGAATTCCGGCCCAGCCTCCGTTGGGCCAGGGCTCCGTATCCGCCGGCGGTCAACGCCGCTACCGCGCCCATCCCGAGCGCCCATCGCGCCCCGGCGTAGTCGGCGATCCATCCACAGATCGGCGCTCCGATGGGCGTGGTCCCGATGAAGGCCATCGTCCAAAGCGCCATCACGCGGCCTCGCTTGGCCGGCTCACTGAGGAGCTGAACGGTGGCGCTGCCGCGGGAGATGAGCGTGATGCTGCTGGCCCCCGAGAACAGCAACGCCACCAAGGCAATCTTCTCGGTGGGCGCAATGGCCACCGCCAGGACGGAGATGCCGAAGAGGACGGATTGGGCGATCAAGGGGCGCAGCCCGTTGCGGGGACGGGAGGCGGTGATGAGCCCCCCGATGACCGCGCCGAGCCCCATGATCCCGGTAAGCCAGGCGTACACGCCGCTGCCGTCACCGTTGGAGAAGGTCTGATCGGCCAACGCCGGCAGGGTGACCTGGAACTCATAGGTGAAGGTGCCGACGATGGTCATCATCAGCAGGGCCACCCGCAGCTGCGGATGTTTCCAGGCATAGCTGAGGCCCTCGCGCAACTGACCCTTGCGCCGGGGCTCGAGGTGGCGCTCGTGGAGCTCGTTGACCCGCACGAACAGCAACGCCACCACCACGGCCACGTAGGACAGGCCATTGAGGAGGAAGCAGGCACCGATGCTCAACTTCACGATGACGATCCCGGCGATGGCCGGACCGATGGCACGGGCGGCGTTCATGCTGACCGTGCTGAGCGTGATGGCGTTGGTGAGAAGCTGCTTCGGTACCAGTTCGCTCACGAACGCCTGACGGGCCGGCTGATCAACTGCGGTGAGAACCCCGGACGCCATGGCGGCGGCGTAGACCATCCACAGGGTGATGTTGTCGGACATGGTGAGCAGCCCGAGGAGCAGGGCGATGAGTCCGAGAAGGATCTGCGTGGCGAGGATGAGATGACGGGTCTTGACCCGATCCACCAGCACCCCGGCGGAAGGAGCCAGGAGCAAGACCGGCACCATCTGGGCCGCGGCGATGTAGCCGAGCTGGCTGGCCGAATGGGTCAACTCCAAGACCAACGCCGCCTGGGCGATGATCTGCATCCACGAGCCGGCCATGGAGGCGGTGAGCCCGATGAAGTACCGGCGGAAGTTTCGGGACTGGAGAGACTGGAAGGTGTCGCTCACGGGCGGGTCTCGCTGAGGCGCACGAGGGCCGGAATGGCGGCCGCCAATGCGGCCTGGTCCGACGCGTCGAGTTGGCTGATGAGGTTTTCCAGCCGCCGGTTGCGCTCGAAGCGCAGTCGCTTCATCTCCTTGCGCCCCACGGGGGTGAGCTGCACCAGGCAGGCCCGACGGTCGCCCGGGTCGACTCGGCGCTCCAAAAGGCCGGCGGCCACCAGGCCCTCCACGATCTTGGTAATGGTGGGAGCGGCCACTCGTTCGACGGCGGCCAGTTCCGAGAGCTTGATGGCGCCGCGGGCGGTGACCACGTTCAGCACCGACATGGCCGACGGGGTGAGGCCGTCGTCGGTGGCCTGGCGGAGTTGACGGCCGATGCGGCTCAGGGCGATCCGAAGCTCATCGGTCGAACCCTGTTCGGCGTTGGTGGGCCGGGGGAGCGAAGTCATTACTTAGTTAGGCTAACAGAGTTGTTTGGTATGAGTCGTTTCCGGTCGTTGCCAAACCTTCATCGAGTATCCACTCCAAATGTCGATTTCTGGGCCACGATGACTCGGTGACCGTCATCGTCCACCTCACCAGCGAGCAGGCGTGGGAGCGCGCCGGCGCGGCCGGGGAGCTGCGGGCCGACTCGCTCGACGAGGACGGGTTCATCCATTGCTCCACTCCCGACCAGATCGTCGGGGTGGCCACCCGTTTCTATGACCATCAGACCGACCTCCTCCTGCTCTACCTCGAGGTGGACCGGGTGACGGCCCCCGTGCGGTGGGAGCCGCCGGCCCATCCCGACGGTTCGGCGCCCGAGGACGAGCACAACCTGTTCCCCCACGTCTACGGGGTGATCAACCTCGATGCGGTGGTTCATGTCGTGCCGTTGCCCCTGGCCGACGACGGCAGCTACCGCTGGCCCGCCGGCCTCGGCTGAACCACCCGATCAACCGGCGTCGAGCGAATCGGGCTCTCGGCTGCTGTTGTTGAAGATCAGCCGTGGGCCCCGATCCCACGTGAAGTAGTTCCAGGCCCAGTTGAGGAAGACGCTTACCCGGTTGCGAAAGCCCATGAGGGTGATCAGATGCAGGCCGAGCCAGGCCACCCAGGCCGGGAACCCGGTGAGGTGCACGCCCCGCCGCAGCAACTTGGTGGGGGGCAACTCGGCGATGGCGGCGTTGCGGCCGATCGTGGCCATGGACCCTTTGTCGGTGTAGCCAAACGGCTCGAGCGGCTCGCCGGCCACGGCCCGTCGAATCTGATGAGCCACGTGAGTTCCCGATTGGATGGCTCCCTGGGCCACCTGCGGAACCAGGCCGTCGCCGTCGGGCAGAAGGGCGACATCGCCGATGGCGAACACCTGCTCCCGATCGCGCACGAGCAACTCGGGGCCAACCTCGACGCGCCCTCCCCGGCCTTGGGGCAGCCCCAGCGTTTCGGCCAGGTGATTGGCGTGGACCCCGGCGGCCCAGATCACCGTGCGGGTGTCGATGGTTCGGCCGTCGTGTAGCGCGATCGCCGACTCCGACACCTTCTCCACCGTGGCGTCGAGGAGCACCGTGACACCACGATGCTCCAGCGCCTCGAGGGCGTGGCGCTGTGATCCGGGCGAGAACGGGGCCAGCAGGCTCGGCCCGGCCTCGATGAGGTTGATCTGGACTCGCTCCAGTGCCAGGTGGGGGAAGTCTTTGCGAAGCACGCCATGGACGAGTTCCACCAGCGCCCCGGCGACCTCGACTCCGGTGGGGCCGCCCCCGATGACGCAGAAGCTGAGTTCACCGGGAACCAGGGATGACGAGGACCGATCGGCCTCCTCGAAGGTGCGGAGCAGGTGATTGCGCAGCACGGCGGCGTCACGCAGGTTGTAGAGGGGATAGCTGTGTTCGGCGGCCCCGGGAATGCCGAAGTAGTTGGTGGTGGCTCCCGCCGCCACGACCAACCAGTCGAAGGGCACTGGAGCTTGACCGTCGACCTCGACGTGGCGGCGGGACCAATCGACCCCGGTGACCTCGCCGTAGCGAAACTTGGCGTTGCCCGTGCGGCGCAGGATCCCACGCACCGGATAGGCCACGTCGGCGGCGTTGAGGCCGGCGGTGGCCACCTCGTAGAGCAACGGTTGAAAGGTGTGGAAGTTGTTGCGGTCGATCAGGGTGACCTGCACGGGTGCGCCGCGGAGCCCACGAGCCACGGCCAGACCCCCAAAGCCGGCTCCGATGACCACGACGCGGGGTTTGTGAGTCACGCGGTCCAACTTAAGGGCGGTGATGGGCCGACCGCCCCGATTTCCTCAAGCGACCGCCGCTGCGGCCGACAACAACGTCGGTGACTTCAAATACGCCTCGAAGCGCGCCCCGGCCCCCGCGGCCGAGCGCGCCCTTGCTGCCACCGTTGCCCGATGGCGGCCAGGGCAGCGTGAGCGTGGTGGTTGCGCCGAACGAGTGGCGACCCGACCCGAGCCACCGCTTCGAGGAGCGGTTCGTGCTCAACGGTGAATGGTCGGCGCTGGTCCGTACCGCCGGGGTGGAACAGATCGATGCCCCGGTGGGTATCCGAGGTCGGCCCGACGAGCCCGAACCGCCGCCGCCGCTCCCAGAAGCGGCGGCCCCGGCGCCCGTCGCCAGCGATGGGGCGGTACCGCCCCCGCCGGCCCCGATGGCCGGCGCCCCGCTTCCGCCGCCCATGGCCCCCGGCCCGGACGGCTTCGCCGCCCTGCTTCCTCCTCCGTCACCGTTGCCGACGATGGCGACACTGTCACCGCCGTCGGAGCGCAGCGCCACGCCGAAGCGTTGGCTCGTGCGGGGAGGAGCCGCCGTGGCCGTCCTGGCCGTGGCCGTCGGCGGCTTGGTCGTGGTGAGCCGCACGCGCTCGCACGCGTCGCCCTGGGCCTCGTCCTGGGACCCGCGGGTGGACGATTTGCGGATGTTCGTCGAGCAGGATCGCTCGCTGTTGTTCGAGCATCCGGTGAAGGTGATCTTTCAGTCCGATTCTGAATTCGAAGCGGGACTGAAGGAGGACGACAGCGAGGCCAACACGCCGCCCAAGGACGTGCAGGATCGGGACGCGTCGCTGCGGGCCATCGGCGCCATCAACGGAACCCTCGACGTGGCCAAGACCAGCGGAGATCTCGCCACCAACGTGGTGGGTTACTACAGCTTTGATGACAAGGTGGTGAGGGTCCGCGGCAACGACCTCACTCCGTACGTTCGACTCACCCTGGTGCACGAGCTCACACACGCCGCTCAAGACCAGAACTACGACCTCAACAAGCTGTACGAGAAGGCCGCGGAATCCGGTTCCGACAGCGCGTTGCGCGCCGTGGTCGAGGCCGACGCCATGCATGTCGAAGACGACTATCGGGCCAAGCTCACCGATACCGAAGAGCAGCAGGCCAAAGTGATCGAGTCGGGCGTGAGCGACAACTCGACCGGTGACGAGGCGCCCCCGCTGTTCCAGCTCGAGCAGGCCATGCCGTACACCCTCGGCCCCGCCTTCATCCAGTACGTGCTCGACGCCATGCCCGATTCGTCGATGGCCGATCTGTTTGAACGACCGCCGAGCTCTGATGCCGACCTGCTCAACCCTGCCCGTTATGTGTCCAAGATGAAGCCGGCGGCGGTGGACAAGCCGGCCTTGAGTTCCGACGAGCATGGTCTGCCCAATCTCGGGATCGACCGCATCGGCGCGTTCGATTGGTACGCCATGTTGTCGGGCCGCGTCGATCCGGTGCGGGCGCTGAGAGCGGTATCGGGCTGGAACGGTGATCGGGCCGTGGCGTTCGAGAAGGACTCCAAGGTATGTGTGCGGGCCGATGTGGCCCTCGACGCGGAAGATGCGGCGGCGGACTTCGGGGGCGCGCTGAGCGAGTGGGGCAAGCAGCCCGCCGGCGCCGTCGAGGTGAAGGTCGATGGAACTCACGTGATGACCACCATGTGCGATCCGGGTGTGAACTCGCCCGACGCGGTGGCCGACAAGGGCGACGTGGAGTGGCGCAGCTCGTTGCCTCTGGTGCAGGTCCAGTTGCAGTCGCTGTTTCGAAGCAAGGATTTTCCCGAGGCCCGAAGCCGCTGCACTACCAGTGCCGCGCTGCGGGCGTTGCCGCGCGACGTGCTGATGTCGGACGATGTCGACGCCGCCCGGGCCCGAGTGACGCAGGCCGTGCAGGCCGCCGTCGCCCAGTGCGGCGGCTAGTGCGGCGGCTCGTGGTGCCGCTCTAGCGGATCACTTGCAGCTGGGGTCAACCGGCGGGATGATCCCGAAGGCGGCCGGTTCCTTCACCGTGATCACGTCGAGATCGTCGTTGGACACCGTGGTGGTGGTTTCTCCCGGGGCGGTGGTGGGTGTCGTGCTGCCAAGCGTCGCATCGGGGAGGCTGGTGGGGCTATCGACCTCGCTCACGTCGGCGGGTCGGGCCTTTCCCTGGAAGATGCGGATCACGGCGTCGTTGAAGGTCTTCGACGGTCCGCTGGTCGGGATCCGAACGATCGATTCTCCACCGGCCAGCCCGAGGTCGCCCTGGAACATGTAGGTCTTGGTGGCGTTCGGGTCGAGGTGTACCAGCTTGCTGCCGAGCTTCAAGAGGTCGCCGTTGTCGAGCGTGTCATCGAGCTTGATGTTGTTCACGACCGAGTTGAGGATCTGGTTGAAGGTCTTGGGGTTGCGGATACCGGCATCTAGCGCCTTCTGCGCTACCACCTTCACGAACTGCTGCTGGCGCCGGATGCGCCCGAAGTCTCCGGTGGGATCGGAGATCCACTGGGTGCGACCGGACTTGGTTTTCTTACCGGTGGAGTACTGGTAGTGCCGGGACCGCACGTAGGCCAGTGCCTCGTCGCCCATCATGTGGGCACAGCCGCTCACGGGAATGTTCAGGCCGGTATTCAGATCGCGGGTGGGATAAGCGAAGCTGATGCCGACCCCTCCGACCGCGTCGACCAGTTGTTTGAAGGCGCAGAAGTCAACGTTGAGCCAGTGATGGATCGGCACTCCGAAGTCGCGGTAGATGGTGGCGATCAACCGGGTGGGGTCGGTGCCGTCGTAGGCCGAGTTGATCTTGGCCTGGCGCGAGGTGCCGCCGATCTTCACGTACAGGTCGCGGGGAAACGACAAGATGGCCGAGAAGTTGTGCTTCGGGTCGACGCGCATCACCATGATCGTGTCGGACCGCTCACCGCCGACATCGGAAGCCAGGAACGCACCGGCGTATGGCGACTTCGGGTCGATGCAGGACCGATTGTCGGACCCCGTGATGAGCCAGTTCTGAGCGTCGACGCTGCTGCCGTCGGGGAAGGTGACGCTCGGGTCGTCTCCGCCTCCGAGGGTGCTCTCGCCGGCCAAGCCGGGAATGGCGTAGCGCTGGATCTTGTCTTTGCCCCGGCCGTACAGCAACGCGCTGGCGGTGGCCACCGTGATCAACACCACGAACACGTTGAGGGTCAGGACCATCCGCTGGGGCCAGGTGCGCCGAAGCTTGCGCCGTGATTTCAGGGTTACGGCGACATCGTCGTCCGGCGAGGGGGCCACGAGTGGTCGAAGCTAGCGCAGGGCTGGCGAGCCGCTAGGGCAGGACCACCACCGTGTCCCCCACTCGGGCCCAGTCGAACATGAAGTCGGCATCGGCGGCCGCTTGTCGTACGCAACCGTGGCTTTGATAGGTGCCGAGTTGGGCTTCGGTCTGCATGGGGGTGCCGTTGGCATAACGAGGGATCTCGTGAAACCCGATGCCGCCGTTGAACCGCACCATGTGGCGCATCGTGATTCCGTTGGCCCGGGCGTAGGCCGTCACGCTCTTGGATTGCACGTGATACAGCCCGGGACTCGGAATGCCGGGGCGACCCGATACCAGGTACGTGCGAATCACTTGGCCATCGTCGCCCACTATCCACACCTGCTCCTGGCGGTTGGCGTACACCACCCGGCGGCCCTGGCCGGAGCCGGCTGGAAGATCGATCAGTGGATGGTGCAGCACCCGCGCCGTGCTGGTCAGTACCCATGCGCCATCGGTCCCGCCGAGCGCCATGGCGGTGACCTGCCGCCCAGGGGCCGGGGAAACGCTGCCCGGCGAATGAGCCGCGCC
>Ga0068860_100008403_pt1 | contig 10283 bp, 7 predicted proteins | sample KBSSwiS32_FD_66597 | JGI IMG/M metagenome (GOLD analysis project Ga0068860, IMG submission 66597) | Switchgrass rhizosphere microbial communities from Kellogg Biological Station, Michigan, USA - KBS Switchgrass S3-2 | ecosystem: Host-associated > Plants > Roots > Rhizosphere > Soil ...
TGTCCGCATGCGCGCCGCCGTTGAGGATGTTCATCATCGGCACCGGCAGCTGCCACGATCCCGAGGGCCCGAGGTGACGATAAAGCGGCCGCCCGGCTTCCGCGGCCGATGCGTGCGCCAGCGCCAGCGAGACCGCGAGGATGGCGTTGGCGCCAAGTCGCGATTTGTTCCCCGTGCCGTCCAGGTCGATCATGCGACGGTCGATCGCCGCCTGGTCGCCCGCATCGAGCCCGACCAGCGCGCGCCGCAGTTCGGCGTTCACGCGCCCGACGGCGCGCGTCACGCCCTTGCCACCGTATCGCTGCGCATCGCCGTCACGCAACTCCACGGCTTCGCGCGTTCCGGTGGAGGCACCGGAAGGAGTCGCCGCCTGACCGGTGGCGCCCGAGTGCAGGATGACGGTCGCTGCGACCGTCGGGTTGCCTCGCGAGTCGAGGATCTCCGTTCCGCGGATGTCCTTGATGGTCGACATCATGTTCCTCGAGGTGTCGTCTAGAGTTGCGCGACGTGCAGCAGGTTGGTGGTTCCGGCCTTGCCGAAGGGCATGCCGGCTGCGATGACGATGGCATCGCCCGCACGTCCATAGTCCTCGGCCCGGGTGGTGGTGCATGCCGTGGACACCATCTCCGCGACGTTCTTCACATCGCTGTCCAGGTGCACCGTGTGCACGCCCCAGGCGAGCGCGAGGCGGCGGGCGATGTCGCGATCCGGTGTGAGGCTCAGCACCGGCGCCTTCGGTCGTTCGCGCGCCGCCCGCAGGCTGGTCCAGCCCGAGCGGGTGTAGGTGACCATCGCCGCCACCGGCAGAAGGGCGGAAACCTGCCGCAGCGACGCGCAGATCGCGTCGGCGACCGTCGGATCGCGGGCGTCCAGCGAAGCGTCGAGCACGTCGCGGTAGTGCGGGTCGCGTTCGACCTCCGTGATGATGCGGTCCATCGTGGCGACGGCTTCGACCGGGTAGCGACCCGATGCCGATTCGGCCGACAGCATCACCGCGTCGACGCCGTCGTAGACGGCGGTGGCCACGTCCGATGCCTCCGCGCGCGTCGGCACGGGCGACTGGGTCATGGATTCGAGCATCTGAGTGGCAACGATCACCGGTTTGCCGGCGCGCCGACATTCGCGCACGATTCGCTTCTGGATGCACGGCACCCGCTCGGCAGGCAGTTCCACCCCGAGGTCGCCGCGCGCCACCATCACCGCGTCGCATAGCGCGACGACGGCAGCCAGCGACTCGATCGCGGCCGGCTTCTCGAGCTTGGCCATCACGCCCGCGCGGCCCTTCACGATCTCGCGCAGTTCCTGCATGTCCTCCGGGCGCTGCACGAACGACAGCGCGACCCAGTCGACGCCCAGCGTCAAACCGAAGTCGAGATCGCGCCGGTCCTTCTCGGTCAACGCCGAGATCGGCAGCAGCACGTCGGGCACATTGACGCCCTTGCGTTCCGAGAGCGCACCGCCGGCGATGACGCGGGTGGTCGCGAAGTCGGGCCCGCAGGCCTCGACACGAAGGCGAATCTTGCCATCGTCGATCAGCAGGTCGGTGTCGGGCTTCAGCGCGGCAAAGATCTCCGCATGCGGCAGGCTCACGCGGCGCTCGTCGCCCGGCGCGGGATCAAGGTCGAGGCGGAACGTGGCGCCCGCCTCCAGGCGGATCGGACCGGCGGCAAAAGAGCCGACGCGCAGCTTGGGCCCTTGGAGATCGAGCAGCACGCCAATCGGTCGGCCGGTCTCGCGCTCCACGCGGCGGATGAGTTCCAGCCGTTCCTGGTGCTGGGCCTGGGTGCCGTGGCTGAAGTTCAGGCGAAAGACGTCTGCGCCGGCGTCGAACAGGGCGCGGATGGTGGCGAAGTCCGAGCTGGCGGGGCCGAGCGTGGCGACGATCTTGGCGTGGCGAAGGCGGCGCATGGTGTCCTTCAAGGTGTCAGGGGGCACTTACAACCCGCGTGCGCCCGACGCGAGGAAGCCACCATCGACCGGCATCGCAATGCCTGTCACGTAGCGCGCGTCTTCCGACACCAGGTAGACGACGGCCGAGGCGATCTCGCCGCAAGTGCCGTAGCGGTTCATCGGGATCGCCTTCGAGTACTCGGCGCGGAACTGCGCCGTGTGCAGCACCTGCGTCATCGGGGTGTCGACGGGGCCCGGCGACACCGCGTTGGCCGTGATGCCGTGCTCGGCCAGTTCCACCGCCATCTGCCGCGTCAGCGCGATCACGGCGCCCTTCGACGTGCCGTAGGCCGTGCGCCCGCTGCCCACCGCCCGCATGCCGGCGACGGAGGCGATGTTGACGATGCGGCCCCAGCCCCGCTTCACCATCAGACGCGCCGCCGCTTGCGAACACAGCAGCGTGCCGGTGACGTTGACGTTCATCGTCGCGACGAAGTTGTCCAACGGAAAGTCGAGGAAGGGGAAGACCTTCGCGATGCCGGCGGAGTTGACGAGGATGTCGCAGCGGCCGTGCTCACGCTCCACCTGCTCGAACGCCGCGGCGATGGACTCGGGCTTGCCGACGTCCAGCCGCAGCGCGCTCGCCCGGCCGCCGGCATCGCTCAATTCGCGCGCCGTCGTCGTCGCTGCATCGACATCGAGGTCAGCCACCAGGACCTGGTGGCCGAGGGCTGACAGGCGGGCGCACACCTCGGCGCCGATGCCCTTGGCGCCGCCGGTGACAAGAGCGACGCGTGATTCGGAAGTAGTAGTCATATCCGGTGCGAATGAGGAGGGTCAGAGGAAGCCGATCGAGATCCACGGCACCGCCGCGACGATCACGAGGCCGACGAACAACGCCAGCATGTAGCCGCCGATCGGCCGAATGCCTGCGTCGGGGTTGACGCGGCCGATCGCGCAGGCGGCGTAGTAGCCGACGCCGAACGGCGGCGCGAACAGGCCGAGGCCCATCGCGAGGATGACGACCATCGAGTAGTGCACCTCGTGGACGCCCACCGCCCTGGCGATCGGAAACAGCAGCGGGCCGAACAGCACGATCGCCGGGATGCCCTCGAGCACGCTGCCCAGCACGATGAAGGCGACGATCGACACCGCCATGAAGCCCGCGGCGCCGCCGGGCAGCGCGCGCATCGCCTGGCTGAGCGTTTGCGAGAAGCCCGACTGCGTCAGCCCCCAAGCCATCGCGGTGGCCGCGCCGATGATCAGCAGGATCGAACCCGACAGGCTCGCGGTGTCGACCAGCATCGGATAGATCCGCTTCCAGTCGAACTGCCGATAGATCAGCAGCCCGGCGATGACACCGTAGGCGATGCCGATGGTCGAGACCTCGGTGGCGGTCGCGATGCCTTCGACCACGGCGGCGCGGATGATGAAGGGCAGTGCGATGGCAGGGACCGCGATCAAGAACGCCCGGCCGATTTCGCGGCGGCTGGCGCGGCGGACGCCGCTCAGGTCTTCGTGGCGGTACCGCGCCCAGACCACCGCCACCAGCGTCGCGGCCAGCACGAGGCCCGGCAGCAGGCCGCCCGTGAACAACGCGGCGATCGACACGCCGGTGACCGAGCCGATCGTGATCAGCACGATGGATGGCGGGATCGTCTCGGTCTGCGCGCCGGTCGCCGAGAGCAGTGCGACGAGATCGCCTTCCTTCGCGCCGCGCTTCTTCATCTCCGGGAACAGCACGGGCGCGACGGCCGCCATGTCGGCCGCCTTCGAGCCCGAGATGCCGGACACGAGGTACATCGCGCCAACCAGCACATAGTGCAGGCCGCCGCGCACGTGGCCGAGCAGGCTGGCGAGGAACGCCACCATCGCACGGGCCATCCCCGTCATCTCGATCAACTGGCCGAGGAAGACGAACAGCGGTACCGACAGCAGGATCAGATGGCTGACGCCTTCGTCCATGCGGCCGACGACGATCAGCACCGGCGTGTGCGTGGTCAGCATCACGTAACCCAGCGTGGCCAGGCCGAAGGCGAAGGCGATCGGCACCCCCGCGAACACGGCCGCGGCAACGACGACCACGAAGAAGATCACCAGGTTGGCGTTGCCAAGTTGCCGCCACACGGGTTGCAGCAGCGTCATCACGACGATGATCGCGACGACCAGCCCGACGGCTGCCGCCACCTGGCGTGGCCGGCCCACCGCGACCAGCCGTAGCACCGCCAGCAGCGCCATCACACCGAAGCCGGCGGCCATCGCGGCGACCCGCCAGGAGTTCTGCAGGTCCAGTGCCGGTGTGCGGATCATCGACTCCTCGGCCGCGTACTCCCACGAATGCGGCAGGATCAGCAGGAGGAAAGCCAGCGCAGCCGCGGTCGCAATCACGTCGAGAAAGGCCCGGGTGGAGGGAGCAAGCTTGCCCACGACGGCGGTCATGCGCATGTGCTCGCCACGCTGGAAGGCCACTGCCGAGCCCAGCATCGCCAGCCACAGGAACAGGATCGACGCGATTTCGTCCGACCAGACCAACGGATGATGGAACACATAGCGCGCCACCACGCCGGCCAGCAGAACGGCGATCTCGGCGGCCACCAGCAGCGCGACGGGCACGCCGAGCAGGCGACCCAACCCTTCCTGGGCGCGTGTCGCCCAGGTCGCGACAGCGCCGCGCGGCGGGCTGTCGTCGGACATCGAGGCGGCGTGCATGTCAGCCCAGCTTGCCGGTGTGCTTTTCGAGCAGGGCCCAGGCCTCCTCGCCGTACTTCTGCTTCCACTCGGCGTAGAAGCCCGAGGCGATCAGACGCTCACGGAAGGGCCCGAGCTTGGGATCGTTGAAGGTCAACCCCTTCGCGGTCAGCTCGGGCCGCAGCGAGGCGTTGAGCTTGGCGCCATCGGCGCGCATGTCCAGCGCCGCCTGGTTCAGGTGCTTGGCGATGATCGGCCGGGCCTTTTCCGGCATGCGGTCCCAGACCTTCTGGTTCGTCATGCACCACCAGCCGTCCCACATGTGGTTGGTCATGGAGCAGTACTTCTGCACCTCGTAGAGCTTGGCGATCGAGATGATCGTCAAGGGGTTCTCCTGGCCGTCGACCACCTTGGTCTGCAGCGACGAATAGACCTCCGCGAAGTTGATCGACGCAGGCGCCGCGCCGAGGTGCTTGAACAGCGAGGTCCACAGCGGGCTGACCGGCACGCGGATCTTCAGGCCCTTGAGGTCGTCGGGCGTGCTGATCGGGCGCACGCTGTTGGTGATCTGCCGGAAGCCTGAGCTCCAGACGGTGTCCATCGCCATCAGGCCCACCTTCGGAAACTGCGCGCGCAGGAACTTGCCCAGCTCGCCGTCGAGCGCCTTGTTGACGGCGTCGTCGTTCGGCCATGCGAAGCCCAGGCCCCACATCGACGAGATCGGCACGAGCTGCGAGAGCACGTTCACCCCCGAGACGGTGAAGAACTCCAGCCCCCCGGCACGCAGCTGCGAGAGCATGTCGGCATCGTTGCCGAGCTGGTTGTTGGGGAACACGTTGATCTGGACCTGCCCGCCGGTGTCCTTCAGGATGCGCTCGGCGGCCTCCATCGCGCGCACGTTGAGCGGGTGCGTGGCCGGCACGTTGGTGCCGAACTTGTAGGTGAATTCGGCGGCACGCGCGAAGCGCGGCAGCACCAGCGCCGGAGCGCTGATCAGGGCGGCGCCGGTCACCAGGGCGCGGCGGCGGTTGATCGATGTCATGGTCGAGTCTCCTGTCGTTTAGGGAAGTGATGGACGAGCGTCGGCCGTGCCGCGCAGCGCCTTGACGAAATAGTCGGGCTGGCCCATCTGGCCACCCTTGAGTGCGATCTCGAGCTGCGCCAGGTGCGGCTCGCGCGAGACAGCACGGCACAGCGGTGCGCCAGGCGCCAGGCGCGCGACCACGCGCAGCGCCTTCGGTGCGAGCCGCTGCGTGACATGGCTGGACGTGTCGCCGCCCGAGAGCAGCAGGCGCTGCAGCGGATGCGCGCGCAGCAGCGCGTCGACCAGATCGCCGAAGCGCTGCCCGAGCAGGCGGCCACCTTGGTGGCGGGCCTGCTCGCGGCTCATGCCCTGCTCTCCCAGAGCAGCGAGCATCGCGTCGATGCGCGGGTCGTGCGGACCGCGTGCGCTGTGCAAGATCACGCTGCGGCCGGCGCGCAGGGCGAGCAGCGCCCGGTCGGCGAGGCGGGCGAGTTCCGCAGCCGGGTCGCTCGCGGTGACCAGCGCCGCGGCGTCCACGGGCAGTTCGACGAAGCCGGCGCCCAGCGCCGCATCGATCTGCGAGGCGCTGAGTGGTGAAGCGCTGCCCGAGACGGCCAGCACCTGTGGCACGCCGTCGAAGCGCTCGTACGCGGGCGGGGTTGCCGGCAGCACGCCGAGTTCGCGCCACCATTGCGTGAGCGCGTATTCGAGTCCCGAACCACCGACACAGAACAGCGGCGTCTCGCGGCCGCGCGCGAGGCCGTCGAGCAGTCGACCGGTCTGCGTCAGGTGCTCTGTGGTCGTGCCATCGAGGAGCACAGCGCTCCCTCGCGAGGCGTCAACCACGCGACGCAGGCCGGCGGCCATTGCCACGGGTTCGAGCCCGAAATGCGGCAACGTGAAGCCGGCGATGGGCATCGCGGTCTGAGCCCCTAGGTGACGCGTGAGATCGGCCTCATGCATCGGCGTCACCGGGTGCACGCTCATGATCGGGTGGCGATCGATGCGGTGTACGCGACCGTCGGTGCCGGAGCGGGCGAACAGGTTGCCGAAGACGCAGTAGCGGCCCAGTGCCGGTGTGGCCGCGACGATGGGAATCGTGGTGTCGCCGAATGCCGCGCGCGACAGGTCCATGACGCGACCGATGCTGCCAATGGTCGGTGAGCTGTCGAAGGTCGAGCAGACCTTGTAGTGCACCAGTGCCACGGGCAGGCGCGACATCGCCGCGAGCACAGGCGCGAGTTGCTCGTCCATCTCGGCCGGCGACATGGCGCGGCTCGCGCCGGCCACGCCGATCGCGTCGAGGGGCCCCAGTTCGCGCAGCGTCCGCTCGTCGGGCACGTCGAGGAACAGCGCGCAGTCGAGGCCGGCGAATGCCAGCACCTCCAGCGCATCGGTGGAACCGGTGAAATCATCACCGTAGAAGGCGAGCCTCATCCCGGCCTCTACAGGTTGCCGAAATGAACCAGCGCACGCCGCAGCGCGGGGTGCGTTTCGGCGTAGATGTCCAGGCCGATGCCGGCCACCGCCGCCTCCCAGCCTTCGCGCATGCTCGCCATGCCGGCGGCGATGCCGTCCGGGTGACCGATGATTCCCCCGCCAGCCAGGTGCATCAGGTCGACGGTGCCGACCGCGCCATAGAGGTCGGGCGCGAGCCCCGCCCACTGGCCCGACGAGAACACCGGCATCAGCGGCTGGAGCCCGGCCCAGGTCGACAGGCAGGCGCGCGCCGAGGCGACAACCGACTCGTCGGGTTCCCAGAACTTGCTGCGGATGCCGTTGACGTGCAGGTGGTCCACCCCCGCGAGGCGCCACAGTTTCTGGTAGGCCTCGAACGAGAAGCCGAGTCCCGTGTGGCGCGTCAATGCGCCCCAGCCGTTGCGGTGCCCGTGGATCGGCAGCTGCGCGTGACGGCGCAGATGTTCGACGGCCGCGAAGCCGACCCAGTTGACGCTCACCATCACGCACGTGCCGCCCTCGGCCAGCACGGCGTCGTGACGGCGCAGCATCTCGTCGACCGAGCCCGAGATGTTGATCGCGTACATCGGCACGCGGCCGAGGCGATCGGCATGGCGCCGGAGCACCGGCATGACGGCGCGTAGGCGCTCGTCGAACGGCGCATACGGCGGGTCGGCAATCAGTTCATCGTCCTTGATGAAGTCGATGCCGGCCGCGCAAAGGCTGTCGACCAGTTCTGCGGTCTGCGCAGGCGTGAGGCCGATGCTCGGCTTGATGATGGTGCCGATCAGAGGCCTGTCGTGGACACCAGCTAGCCGACGGGTCCCGGGGATGCCGAACGCCGGGCCGGCGAAACGGGCTGCGTAGTCGGGCGCGAGATCGACGTCGAGAAGGCGAAGGCCGGTGACCTCGCCGAGTTCGTAGAGGTTGCCGGCCACCGTGGCCAGCAGGGTGGACAGATTGGCACCGACGTTGGCGACCGGAAACGCGATCTCGACCTCGGCACGATGGAAAACCCCGCCGTGCGGATGCCGATCAACGTATGCGCTGGGCAGAGTGGGCTGCAGCGCAGGCGCGAGCGGCTCGATGCTGACGACACGCGCGCGCGAGCGCTCCTTCAGTTCATCGGTCTCGCCGGGGAGCGAGAGGAACGTGCCGCTGGATTGCTCGCCGGCGATGACCTGGGCGATCTTTTCCGAGGCGACCGAGCTTTCGACGAAGTAGCGCGCGGTGAACTCGGCGCGGGGGGCGGGGTGGGCCATGGGGTGTGAGCTTCTTTCTTGTCTGGCTCACAGCGTAGACGCCCGTACCCGCGGCGGCAAACGATATGATTTCCGGCGCCTGTGATTAAAAGTCACATGGCATTCGGGTTCACCCGAGGTCTGGGATAGCACCCATGAACACGCCTCTTCGTCTCTCGCTGAATGCGCTGCGCGCCTTCGAGGCGACCGCACGCTTGCGAAGCTTCAGCGCGGCAGCGGAGGAGCTGTCGGTCACGCACGGCGCCGTGAGCCGCCACATCCGCATGCTCGAGGATTCGGTCGGCCTGCCGCTGCTGAAGCGCAGCGCGCAAGGTGCCGTGCCGACAACCGAGGGCCAGCGCCTGGCTGATGGACTGTCGAGTGCCTTCAGCCTGATTCAGTCGAGCGTCGAACAGCTGAAGCCTGGTCCCCTGACCTTGGCTTGTTCCGAGTCGATCATGATGTTCTGGCTCATCCCTCGACTGAACCGCTTCATGCAGGCCCACCCGGACGTCGAGCTTCGGTTCAACATGAGCCACGGACCCGTCGACTTCGCTCGCGACAGTGTCAGCGTGGCGATCCGCCTGTCATCGATCGAACCCCCCAAAGACGTCGTGCGCGCCGACGTCGCCCACGAGTGGGTCGGGCCGGTGTGCTCGCCAGAGTACCTCCGGCAGCATCGCATCGAGTCGGTGCTCGATCTCACGCGTGCCCGGTTGATGGTGTCTCGCACACGGCCCAGCGCCTGGGACGACTGGGCCCGTTGCAGCGGCCATACCGACATGAATTTGCACGTCGACGAGTCCTTCGACCACTTCTACCTGCTGATCCAGGGCGCGCGTTGCGGCTTGGGTCTGGCCAACGTGCCGCGCATGCTGGTCCGTGACGATCTGACGAGTGGCACGTTGGTCGCCCCGCTTGCCTTCGTGCGCGGGCCCAACCGTCTATCGATCTGGATCGCGCCTCACCTCAGTCGTCGGCCGGACGTGGTCAAGTTGGTCGACTGGTTGCACGACGAACTCCGTGCGACCGAGCCGTGACTCGTCTGTCTTCACTGCGCCCCGGCTTCCAGCGGAGCGCACGCCGGCGCTTCTGCAAACTGATATCGGTTGTGAGGAGCGATTGACCGACGGGTTTATGTTGGAAGCCGAAGCCGACCGGCCGCTAAGTAGCTCGATCGTATCCGGCTGCTTATGGCCGGGTGTGTACCTTCTCCACGTGTGCCCAGAGCAGCCATTGGCCAGGGCGAGCTAGATCTCCATCGTCACCGACACGCACCTACTGAAAGCCGTGATGCCGTTCATCGGCGATCTCGACCTGACGCAGGTGCACGACGGAACACTCGAGCCGTTCATCTCGGCACGATTGGCGCAAGGCCGATCGCACAAGACCGTCAACGGCAGCTTGGGCATCGTCCGGCGCATCCTGAGGCTTTGCGCCTCACGATGGAGAGACGAGAACGGATTGACTTGGCTGGAGCATGCTCCGCTGATCACGATGCTGCCGCTCGTGGGGCATCAGCGAGAGCCAAGACCGATGTCGTGGCACGAGCAGAAGCGGCTGCTGCCGGCGCTGCCGGCCCACCTGGCGCGAATGGCGTTGTTCGTCCTGAACACCGGCGTTCGCGACGACGTCGTTTGCAGCCTTCAGTGGGAATGGGAGATCAAGGTGCCGCAGCTCGGTATCTCGGTCTTCGAGGTTCCGCAGGCGCATGTGAAGGGCCGGAGGCGCAGCCGGGTCGCGGTGTGCAACAGCGTCGCGCAGTCGATCGTCGAGTCGGTACGAGGCCAGCATGAAACTCACGTGTTCGTATGGCGGAGGGAGCGACGCTCGAGAACGGAGCTGGAGCCGGTGATGAACTATCGGCCGATCGAAGCGATGAACAACACCGCCTGGCCGCGCGCGCGCAAGGAGGCCGGACTCGGCGACCTGCACGTGCACGACCTTCGCCACACGGTGGGGATGCGACTGCGAGAAGCCGG
>Ga0068860_100008404_pt1 | contig 10283 bp, 10 predicted proteins | sample KBSSwiS32_FD_66597 | JGI IMG/M metagenome (GOLD analysis project Ga0068860, IMG submission 66597) | Switchgrass rhizosphere microbial communities from Kellogg Biological Station, Michigan, USA - KBS Switchgrass S3-2 | ecosystem: Host-associated > Plants > Roots > Rhizosphere > Soil ...
ACGATATCCCCGCCGACATTGTACGTGGTGGCATACCAGTCAGCCACGCCAGGCACCATGTTCTCGGGCTTGTTCAGATAGGGGACTACCTTTTTTACAGGGATCTCGCAACTGGCAGCCAATGTGGCGGCGGCCGTGCTGAACCCAAGATATTTTAAGAAATCCCTGCGGGGAGTTTTCGCGTCGAGCAATCCTTTTCCATCCAGGCCTTCCAACGGCAGATCCTCTCTGAACTCATTTTCCGTTGATTTCTGAAACGCTTCACTGTTGCTGCGCTCTCCGAAACTTTGCCAGTACTTTTTGTCGCTCATATTTGAGAAATTTCACCCCGTTGATCGATACCGGACGGACTCTCGCGGGGCTTGAATTTTACATTATATTCTGTGTACCGGGTATGGTTTTTCCGAAATTTGACCCATCCCCGGTACACTCGCTAATGATGGGCCTTTCGGCCGGCGGACCCGTGGTCCGCTTATGTCTAAGATCTTCTTTTCTAAGTTTGATTTCCATTGGCTGCGGGATACATACGGCCCTGTGCAGTATGCAGGATCAATAGTGACATTTCTGACACTCCGTACCGCCGATGTTCTCAACGGTGATGCTGTCCTTCTCATGCGCATTCAGCTGCTGATGGAATTTCTCATAAACGCTGTAGAACTTATTGCCATTACCGGTGCTGTCCCCAAAGTTCACCTTGGTGGTACGGTGACAGTTGATACACCAGCCCATGCTCAGCTCGGCAAATTGTTTTACTTCGTCCATCTCCTGAATAGGACCGTGGCAGGTCTGGCATTGTACTTTGCCTACGCGGATGTGCTGGGAATGGTTGAAGTATACATGGTCAGGAAGGTTGTGGATCTTGGTCCATTCTACGGGCGATGGAGCATTCGCGTTGTACTTGCCCGACTTGGGATCGTAGCCGACATGTTTGTACAGCTTGGCGATCTCCTCTGTTCCATTCACCTCGGAACCATCTTCACGGTAGAGTTTGGGACCTTTCGCATATTCGTTGATGGCGGCGTGACAGTTCATACACACGTTCAGCGAAGGCACCGCGGCATGCTTGCTGTCCCAGGCATTGCCGTGACAATACAGACAGCTGATCTGGTTGATCCCCGCGTGTACTTTATGCGAATAGAAGATAGGCTGCTCCGGCTGGTAGTCCTTCTGACGACCCAGTCCAATGGCGCCCTGTACTACCCAGAAACCACCCAATACGAAGAGGATGAGGATAACAAATGTGATATAGACCTTATTACGATAGAAGGGGATAGGCTCCTGTGCAGGGATCCCTTCCTTGTCGTCGGAAAGTTTTTTCAGACTGCTGTTCACCTGGAGCAGGACGAACATAATGATCGCCAGGATCAGGGTGAGGATACCATAGAGCAGCGTGTTGTCGCTCTCTTCTGTTTTAGGAGTAACGCCGTCCCCCCCGGAAGGAGTAGGCGGCTGAGCCGTTTCCACATACTTCAGGATGTCGGTGATGTCCTGGTCGCTAAGGTTCTCGAAAATGCTCATTGTCGAGTTGTACTGTTTGTACAACGCGTTGAAATAAGGATTGCCCGACGCCAGCACCTTTGCATTGTTCTTGATCCAGGCATGCAGGAGCTTATTGTCCGGCACACGCTCCGTCACTCCTTTCAACGCTGGACCTGTGATCTGCTTAAAGGGGCTGTGACAGGACGCACAGTTGGCCTGGAACAAAGTCCGGCCCTTTGCTGCATCGCCGCCGGCGGCTGCTCCGCCTTGCGCATAACCCATATTTGCCAATGAAACCAGCGTGGAGAGGAGGATACTGAAGATAAACGTTTTGCCAATCGGTCTATGGTGGATCATATATACAATCTGTTGTATAAATGTGGAAAAATTTCCAATTTGTGCATACCCTGCACCTTAACAGGTTGCAAAAATAAGCCAGGATTTTAACAAAATATCAACATGGTGAAAATTTTTTTTCCCGCATCTGGCGTGGGTTTCAGCGAATTGTGTAGGATTGGAATGACCTTCTGTCATATTTCTGTCAGCAGAATTTTTGAACAAAATTCAGCAGAAATTTGTGGGAGGTGGAAGTCGCATTTTCCCGCCATCAGGCGGATATGTCTGAGGTCAATTTTGCCCCGAAGGTAGGGACTTTGTACAAACGATGCTCAAACGTTTTTATTTTCCGGCCTTAACTTACATTTGCAAATGCATCAAGTTGCCATCTTCGCATCGGGAGCCGGATCAAACGCAGCCCGTATCATAGACAGGTTTCGCCGCCACTCTTCCATAAAGATCAGCCTTATTATATCCAACAAGTCGGACGCCGGGGTGTTGGAGATTGCCGCCAGGGAGCATATACCCACTCTGATCATCGAGAAGGAACGGTTTTTCCGCGGAGACGCCTATGTGGGTGAGCTGCAACGGCTAAATATCAGCTTTATCGTACTGGCAGGCTTCTTATGGAAGGTCCCTTCCGCCCTGATCCAGGCATATGCAGGCAGGATCATTAACATCCACCCCGCCTTATTACCCAAATACGGGGGGAAAGGCTTTTATGGACGGCTGGTGCATGAGGCCGTCATCGCCGCAAAAGAAAAAGAGTCAGGTATCACCATCCATTATGTAGACGAGCTTTACGACCATGGCCAGATCATTTTCCAGGCCAGCTGTCTCATCGAACCCAGCGACACCCCCGATACCCTGGCGCAAAAGATACACTCGCTGGAACACGAACATTTCCCCCGGGTCATCGAGGAGCTCCTTACAGCGCTCACTCCTCCTGTCGCCGATCACCAGCCCGGACATACGGCATCGGGCTCATCAAAAGATCGTTAAAACACTGATTTCCGCACTTTATATCCTAATTTGGCCGTAATATCACCGCTCAAATTTTTTGCCGTTGGCTTCTTTTACCCATAAGACATTACTGGCCTTTACAAAACGAGCCTCCGGCTCGTTGTCCGAAGGATCAGATATGACCGCAAGGTCACGACCAAGGAGGAGCGTGTCGAAGCAGCTCCGACGAAGGTCTGTTTCCGGAAAATGGGCCATATTCCTCGGGAGGATCGTTTTCCGGACATTTATATCCTTGACGTTCCTCGTGGGAGGAAAGGCCTGGGGGCAGCAGCAGCAGGTCATGATCCACGGGACGGTATATAATATGTACAGGACCCGGCCCCTGGAGTCTGTTAGCGTCATCGCCAATTCCAAAGGCACTACCACGGATTCCAACGGCAACTATTCCATCCAGCTGCCGCTGGACGACTCCATCTACTTCTCCTATTTAGGCCGCTCGACCCAAAAATTTCCCGTCAGGGACATCAACGCCGCCACCGGCTTCGATATCGCCCTGCATGTAGACCCTATTGAGCTAAAGGAAATAAAGGTCATGCCCCATAACTACCATATGGACTCCCTCCAAAACCGAAAGGATTACGCCAAATACTTCGACTTTAAAAAGCCGGGCTTTAAGCTCACCAGCCCCAGCACCAACGGTGGGCTGGGCGCGGGTATTGACCTCGACGAGCTGATCAATGTATTCCGGCGCGACCGCACCCGGCGGATGCTGGCCTTCCAGGGACGGCTGGTAGAAGAAGAACAGGAAAAGTATGTCGACCATCGATTCAGCCCCTATGTCGTCAAAAAGATCACTCATCTCAGCGGGGAAGAGCTGGACAGCTTTATGGTAAAATACCGCCCTTCCTACGAATTTTGTGTAAAAGCCACCGACTACGATTTCTTTGATTACATTAAGATAGCATTCAAGCAGTACAAGGCGGACAGAAAGGATCAACCATAATCATCAGAACGGGCCTCCGGCCCGTTCCGGATATCTTTCACACCAAAAAACACTGTTCTATGAATAAATTTCTTCGCCGTTGCCGGCCCGTATTGGCCTTATTGGCCGCTTATTTCTTCTCCCTCCCGGTCGCCTCGGCCGCCGGCATTCTTCCCGCCGCCGACAGTCTCCCAGCCTTCCTCAGGGACAGCCTCGACACCTACGTCCAACGAGCCCTCACCGACTGGCAGATCCCCGGTGTCGCCGTCTGCGTGGTCAAGGACGGAAAAGTGGTGGTAATGAAAGGCTATGGCGTAAGGGAGCTGGGCCAGCCCGACAAAGTGGACGAGAACACATTGTTTATGATCGGAAGCAACACCAAGGCCTTCACCGCCACCGCTATCGCCATGCTGGATGCCGGCAAAAAGCTTTCCCTCGACGACAAGGTGACCAAATGGCTGCCCGAGTTCAAGCTGGACAACAAGGCCGCCGGCGAACAGGCCATTATACGCGATCTTCTCTGCCATCGCCTCGGATTCATGACCTTTCAGGGCGATTTCACCTACTGGACCAGCAACCTCACCCGGGAGCAGGTCATCGAAAAGATGTCTCATATCAAGGCGGTCTATCCTTTCCGGACCACCTGGGGCTATACCAACGCTGCCTTCCTCACGGCAGGACAGATCATCCCAAAAGCCTGCGGGCTCACCTGGGAACAATTCATACAGGACAGCCTTTTTACACCACTGGGCATGACCCATACCATCGCGCTTAGCAAGGACCTTCCGGCAGCCGCCAATAAATGTACCCCTTATACCATGGCCGAGGGGCGGCTGGTTAGGATACCATTTTGCAAGATCGACAACCTCGCACCGGCCGGCAGCATCAGCTCCTCCGTCAGCGATATGAGCAAATGGGTGATCATGCAGCTCGACAAAGGGAAGTATGAGGGACGCCAGGTCGTACCGTCTTCTGCCATTGCACAGACCCGCTGGCCTCATTCCATCCTGGGCAATGGCGGGCATATGTTCAACGAAAGTCATTTTGCCCTCTACGGCCTTGGCTGGATGCTGCAGGAATACGACGGCCGGAAGATCGTCTCCCATACGGGCGGCGTCAATGGGTTCGTCACCAGCGTGACCCTGCTGCCGGAAGAGAACCTGGGTATCGTCGTGCTGACCAATACCGATCAGAATGCTTTTTACGAAGCGTTGAAATGGGAGATCCTGGACGCCTGGCTCAAGCTGCCGTACAGGAATTACAGCAATGTATACCTGCAGCGGACCATCCGCCAGCGGCAGGGGGAAGCCAAAGAAGACCAGCAATTCAAAGATTCCGTAAATCTTCATCTTCCCGCAACCCTGCCCCTGACGGCGTATACCGGACAATATTTCAACGATGTCTATGGGGATATACAGGTGGTCCAGGAGAAGGGCGGGCTGCGTATGGTATTCTCCCATCACCCGGATATGTATGCGAAGCTGGAGTCCCTGGGCGGCAACAGGTTTTATGCCACCTTCTCCGACCCGGAATTCAGCAAGGCCGTCTTTCCCTTCGCGACGGAAGGAAATAAGGTAAAGTCCGTCACCGTGAAAGTGGCAGACTTCGTGGAATATACTCCTTATGAATTTGTGAAACGACCTTGACGGGGTCGCTTCCGGCCAGCCCGCCTGTTCAGGCGTCGCGAAAGACTCGGTCCCTAGCCGCCCAATCCCGGAGGCACGCTGTGAAGACCGATCCGATTGCCTTCCGTATCGATAAATATGGCCATATGCCCATATTCAGGACTTATCTCCGTCTTTGGAACGACGATCTGTCCACCGGCGGCCTGCACCTTATCCAATATTCGCTGTACATCGGGATTCGCATTCAGATAGACCAGCGGCCCATCCGTGGCGGAAGGCCTGTAAAACTCCGCCAGGGTCAGCGCGCCGCCGATGCCGGTGGCAGGATCAGCAATGGGGAACATACGCATTTTTATATGCGGCGTGTCCATCGGTATCATATGGATATCAAAGATGGTCTCATAGAACTGTTGGGCTCGTGACAGGTCCACCGTGGGTATCTCAAACCAACTGATAGCATTCTTGAAGATCATAGTTGTATATTTTTATGATTGTATAGCTAAATTTATAAAAAAAACCTTTTGGGCATCATGGAACAAACCAACCTTGGGATAGGCACACGTCTTCAACACACACAATACGGTCCCGGCGTCATCGTAGGCATTCGCTATGCCACTTACCTCATCTCCTTTATCAATCATGGTATCAAGGAGATTGATAAGAATGACGGGAACCTCGACGAGATCATTCCGGAGAACGTGACGGAAGAGATCGAAACCCATTCGGATGTGGAGCGGTCATTGTTAAAGATACTCCGGCTCTGGGGCGGCTTTTCGGAAATCGTTCCCCTGGGCGATAAGTGGCGGGGCGGCATGATGGTCCTCCAGCCCGGAGACAAGTCCGTCAAGCCGAAAGAAGTACCCATCGATGTCTTCTTTCACAAGATCGTCATGGCCCGGGACCGCCTGCGGGTGCTGGAACAGCAGATCAATGGACATAAAGGACTCAGCGATGAAGATAAGGTCAACCTTCAACAATATATTACCCGCATCTATGGGAGCTTTACCACTTTCAATGTGCTGTTCCGTAATAAAGAGCAGTGGTTTGTCGGAGAGAAGGAATAAACGACCGCAGGTCGTTTGCCCGAAGGGCCATAATTAGCGTACTTGTAGTGTCAATGGCTTGGACCGGCCAGGTCCATCCAGGAAAAAGATTCATCCGGTAGGCCCAAACAAAAACCTCCTTGTTAAGGAGGTTGCTCTAATCAGTTCCATTACCATTAAACCTTATCCTATTTATACTAAAATACCAAATAAGTAGATATTTTGATCCGATGTGCATGATTGGTGGAAAAAAGGCCAATAATGCACTTATCAATAGCATATTTTATATTTATTTCCGCCGGAGCCGCTTCCAGCGGCTCGCCCACCAGGACAGACATTAGCGGTTTGCGGGAATTGGGCTATTTTTATGGGAAGACCAATTCCCGCACATAAATTGTCCCTTATGACCTCCTTTATGATCCGTCTGTTCTGTCTCCTGCTCCTACCCGTATTCGTTTCAGCCCAGCCTTGGCTCAAGTTACATGAGAAGGCCATTGTCGTTGATACTCACAATGATGTATTATCCGGCGTCGTCATGCACGGGATGAATATCGAGACGGACCTTACGGGCAAAACACATTCCGACCTGGCCCGGTTTCGTAAAGGAGGGGTAGACGTACAGGTATTTTCCATTTTTTGCGACGACAGGTACGGAAAAGGCTCCGCTTTCAACAGGGCCCTCGAGGAGATCGATTCCCTCTATGCTATCGCAGCCCGTAATCCCGATAAGATGCAGATCGTCGTGGACCCAGCAGGATTGGAGAAGGCCGTCCGCCATCACAAGCTGGCAGCCATGATGGGAGTAGAAGGAGGGCATATGATGGAGGATGACCTGGATTACCTCGACAGCCTTTTCAAAAGAGGGGTTCGCTATATGACCCTCACCTGGAACAACAGCACTTCCTGGGCCACTTCCGCCAGGGACGAGAGCAGCCACGCCTGGACAGTCACACCCTACGGACTCACGGACAAGGGTAAGAAGATCGTACAACGCATGAATGAGCTGGGTATGATTATAGACCTCTCCCATGTGGGCGAAAAGACATTCTGGGACGCTATCAATACTACCACCAAACCCGTTCTCGTATCCCACAGCAGCGTGTATGCGCTATGTCCCGTCTTCCGCAACCTGAAAGACGATCAGATAAAGGCCATTGGAAAAAATGGGGGAGTGATCCAGGTTAATTTCTATTCCGGATTTCTCGACAGCAATTATATGAAAAGACTGGACGCCTTTACCGCACGCCATAAAAGAGAGCTGGATTCGCTCACCGCACTCAACACACCCGGCTATGCCATCAACGAATACTTCTCGCATACCTATCCCCAGGAGGCAAATGCACTGCGGCCGCCGCTGTCCCTGCTCATCGATCATATCGACTACATCGTAAAGCTGATTGGCGCCGACCATGTAGGGCTGGGCTCCGACTTCGATGGTATAGAATCTGCGCCGCAGGAGCTGGATGATGTGACATGCTATCCCGTGATCACCCGGGAATTACTCAAAAGGGGATACAGCAAGGAAGATATTGAAAAGATACTGGGCGGTAATTTCATACGGGTGCTAAAGGCAAATATGCACTAATACGCCATTAGCTTTTTTACGTAATCCCCCAATCTCGACTTGGCCAAAAAATTCCTCTCCAGCTCGAGATTGAAAGGCACGGGTGTATCCAATGACGCACATCGCAGCACAGGCGCATCCAATGACGAAAAACAATGCTCCCCTATCCACGCAGCCACCTCCGCACCCACTCCACCCGTAAGGGTATCTTCATGCAACACCAGCGCCTTCCCAGTCCGGGCCACCGCCGCACGGATCGCCTCATGATCCAGCGGAAGAAGGGTCCGAAGATCCAGTATCTCGATAGAAATATCCTTATGCGTCTCCGCATATTCCAACGCCCAATGCACCCCGGCCCCATAGGTGATGATGGTAATATCACTCCCCTCTCTTACCCGTCGCGCCTTGCCGATCGGCGTTTCATACGCGGCGTCCGGCACAAGCCCGCTGATGCTCCGGTACAATGCCTTGTGCTCAAAATACAGCACAGGATTGGGGTCATTGATCGCGGCTATTAGCAGCCCCTTGGCATCTTCCGGCGTAGACGGATACACCACCTTCAACCCGGGCGTATGCATGAACCACGCTTCATTGCTTTGTGAGTGAAATGGACCCGCGCCAACACCCGCGCCCGTAGGCATCCGGATCACAGTATCCGCGTTCTGTCCCCACCTGTAATGTACCTTGGCGAGATTATTTACTATTTGATTGAACCCCGACGTGACAAAATCCGCAAACTGCATTTCCATCACACTCTTATATCCTTCGAGGCTTAGCCCCAACGTACAGCCGACGATGGCACTCTCGCAAAGAGGTGTATTTCGCACCCGCTCTTTGCCAAACTCCTCCAGCAGCCCTTCAGTGATCTTGAATGCCCCGCCATATTCCGCGATATCCTGACCCATCAATACCAGCTTGAGATGCTGTTGCATGGATTGCCGCAGCCCATCCTTGATAGCTTCCAGCAGACGCTTCTCCGTAGCAGGACCGGCAATAGGTTGGTCGGCAGCAGGACCCCCTCCGGGTTGGGCAACAGGATTGGCCTTGATTGCCAGTGGTTTTTCCGCCACTGTGCGTATAAATTTCTTTCTAAAAGTAGATTTCTCATATGGTGAAGACGGCGCACCCTCCAGCACGGGTTCAGGAGGAGCCTGCGGCTCCTCCACCGGAGGCATCGGCATAGCCGGTGCCTCCGGTCGCGCCATATACACATCCCCCAGCTCATCCCCCGTATTCGCCACTACTGGCGCATCTTTCACAGCCGCCAGCTCTGCTTCTATATGCTGATGTATCTCCTCTCTGATCCGGGCAATGTCTCCTTCATTCAACACCCCTCCTTCACGAAGAAAATTTTCAAAATTCACCACAGGATCCTTACGTCCCCAGTCCTCCAGCAGACTGGCAGGAACATATTTGATACCGCTGGCCTCCTCATGCCCCCGCATCCGGAAGGTCATACATTCCACCAGGTACGGCCGCTGATATTTTATACAGTATTCCCGTATCCCGCGAAGCGTATCATACACCGTAAGGATATTATTCCCATCGATACGCACCCCTTCCATCCCATAACCTTCAGCCTTATAGACAAGACTCTCACACCTGTACTGCTCCGAGACAGGCGTACTCAATGCATAACCATTATTTTCTACCAGGAATATCACAGGCAGATCCCAAACGGATGCCGTATTCAACGCTTCATGAAAATCACCCTCGCTGGTGCCGCCCTCACCCGTAAAGACAAGCACGGCTTTTTTCTTCCTGCTTAACTTATACGCCAGCCCAACCCCGTCGGCAATACCCAGCTGAGGCCCTAAATGGGATATCATGCCGCAAATGGCATGCTCCCTGTCGCCGAAATGAAAGCTTCTTTCACGCCCCTTACTATACCCTTCACGGCTCCCCTGCCATTGTGAGAACAGCCTGGACAAGGACAGACCCCGGGTGGTAAATACACCCAGGTTGCGATGCAAGGGAAGTATCCACTCATCACCTTCCATCGCCAGGGTCGCCCCCGCTGCAATGGCCTCCTGCCCAATGCCGCTAAACCACTTGCTGATCTTTCCCTGACGCAACAACACCAACATTTTCTCTTCTATCATTCGTGGCAGCAAAATGCTCCTGTACAGACGGATAAGCGCTTCGTTGCTAAGATCTTTTCTATCAAAGTTCATACAAATGGATGTTTTGCCTTACTCTTCCTCCTCCCTCCGCGCATCCTTATACAGAATGGACGTGAGAATGGATAAGAGCAGGCTGAATAAAAGCCCCCAGCCAAAACTATCTATCTG
>Ga0068860_100008406_pt1 | contig 10282 bp, 8 predicted proteins | sample KBSSwiS32_FD_66597 | JGI IMG/M metagenome (GOLD analysis project Ga0068860, IMG submission 66597) | Switchgrass rhizosphere microbial communities from Kellogg Biological Station, Michigan, USA - KBS Switchgrass S3-2 | ecosystem: Host-associated > Plants > Roots > Rhizosphere > Soil ...
GCGTCGGCACAGGATGCCTCGCGGAATACGACACGCGGGAGCGGCCACATAAGCACAGCGTAAAGCCGCGCGTCATCGTTCGCCGCTGCCCCGTCAAACTTTCGGCCGCCGATAAGCTTCTCTATCGCCATGATGAGTTGCCGGTAGGACTTCGTGGGTTCGCCGTTCTGTTTCTCCTGCAGTTCTCCATTGAAGCCGGGGTAAGCGTTTGCTCCCGAGGATTTCACCTGCTTGTCCGGATACTTGACTTCCAGCGACCACCAACCGCCATCGGGCATGATGATTTCATATCTCTGCTGCCAGTGCCAGACATTGATCTGGTCAAGTGCCTGCCGGAATTGCTTCCACTGCTCCTGTGTCGGCGTGATCTTCACCGACTTCAAAGTTATCAGACGTTTCTCCTCTTCCGAGTCAAAGACGATTTTGTACACCAGCGTCCCGCCTTCGATATCGACATGGTATCCGGGATCGAAAAACGTGCCCGTATCCGCATGAAACATCAGAGGCACATCTTCAGCCGCCTTCGCACACGCGCAAACCGCGAGCATTGCGAAAAGTAACAATCTGGCTGGTTTCATAAATTGCGGGGGAGGGGGTGTCGCTGAAACGCGGCACGCAATGATCTTAAAACGGCGCAACTGGACCGCAATCAAAAATAAAACCGGCTCTGCGGGGCAATCCCCGCCGCGCGTCTTAACCCTTCACACGCCGCCGGCTGCCAATGACCAGGAAGCCCATGCCCGCAGCCAGCATCGCCCATGCACGGGGCTCGGGGATCGCTATCACGCCGAATTTCATCACTTGCCCGCCCGTCACCGTGCCGCCGGCGAAATCCGCGCTATCCACGCTCACGAAGCCATCATATTGCACGGCCACGCCGCTCACGCCCACATAGACGAACGTCGCCCCGTCCACCAGGGAATCGGCCACCGCAGTATCCGTGAAGAAGCCGCCGTAGTAGAATTCCCCGGCCTGCAGGATCTGCCCGGTGAAATCCACCGTGATGGTATTCGAGCTTGTGAGCGCCAGAGCGAATGGTGTCTCGCCGGTAAGGTGCAGCACATCGTTCCCGCTGTTGGACGCATCGCTGTAGGTGGGCGAGAGCTGCGTGAATTGGAAATAGAAACTCAGTGTGGAGGGTGGTGGGGGCTGGAAGCCCGGGAGGCCGGTGGGATCCACCTGCGTCGCGGTGAGGATGCCCGGGCTGTTGCCGGGGGAGACCAGGCCGTCCCCGCTGATGATGCTCACCGTCCCGTGCCCGCTCAGGGTCGCGCCCGCGGAAACCGACACGCCGGACGAGGCGGCGATGCTTCCATTCACCACCAGCCCGCCGCTGCCCACGGTGGTCGCGCCGGTGTAGGTGTTGCTGCCGGAGAGCGTCAGCGTGCCCGTGCCCGTCTTGACCAGGCCGCCGCCGGTGCCGCCGGCCATGCCGCCATCCTGGATGATGCCGGAAACGTTCGTGCTCAGGTTATTGCCGCCCACGGTCAGGATATTCGCCCCGAGGAAGACATTCCCGCTGCCCTCGATCGATCCTATCGCCAGGCCCGGGGCGTTGTGGTAGCCGATGTCCATGAATCCATTGCCGAAGACTTCCACCCGTGCCGTTCCGCCGATGGAATCCCCGAAGAAGGCGATCCTGCCGCCTCCGCCTCCCCCAGTGCCGCCATTTGCGATCAGCGTCGCGTTGCCCGCGGTCGAGCTGTCCACAAAGTAATTGAACGCCCCGTTTGCCCCGCCTACCGTGCCGCCATTCGTGGTGATCGTGCTGTCCGCCGCGGTCGAGGTGGCGTTGAACTGCACGCCCGCGCCGAATCCCCCGGCGACCGTGCTGCCGTGCGAGGTGAACGTGCCGTTGCCCGCGGTTGACGAGTCGGTGAAACCCACCACGCCGTAGATTCCATCGCTCACCGTGGCGGCATTGGTGATGAATTTGCCGTTGGCCGCCGTGGACGTGCCCGTGAAATACGTGGCCCCGCCGAATGCGCCGCTGGCCGTCGCGCCGTTCGTGGTGAAGGTGCCGCTCCCGGCGGTCGTGCCGGCATCAAACTCCGTGGTGCCGCCGCTCGCGCCCGCAAACGTCCCGCCATTCGTGGTGACATTGGCGCTGCCCGCCGTCGCAGTGTTGTAGAATCTCAGGTAGCCGCCGTTTGCATTGGCAACCGTCGCGCCGTCCGTGATGAAAACGCCGCTGGCCGCGGTCGCCGCATTGTGGAAGGACGTCTCCGCGTTGCCGGCGCTGCCGGCCGTGCCGCCCTGCGTGGTGAAGGTGCCGTGGTCCGCCGTCGCGGTGTTATAGAATCCCACCTGGCCGCCGCTCGAGAATGCGGCGCTGGCGCCTGCGGCGGTGAAGGCCGTGTTGCTCCCGGCCCCTGCGCTGCCTGTGAAAAAGATCGCCCCATAGTTGCCGCCACCATCCGTGACCGTCGCGAAATTCTGGGTAGTCCCCGAGTTATTCACAATACCCACGCCGCTGATGGTCCAATAGGAGGCCGGGTTCACCGTGATCGTGAAGACGCTCGCGCCCGTGTTAAACAAAAGACGGTTCACCTCCACCCCGCCCGAAATCGAGACGGCTGTGGTGGCGCTGGTGCCGAAGGCCGCCGTGACGGAGGAATCGTTCGGGGGGCCGCCCGCCGACCAGTTGCCCGCCGTGGTCCAGTTGCCGGAGCCGGGGCTCGGGAGCCAGGTCGGGCCGGGCGGCACGGCCTCGCTGCGCAGCAGCACGCCAAGCGAAAAAACGAGAACCGTACAGCGAATGATGAGGGGGCGGGAGATTGTGTGCATAGGGCGGCCTGGTAATTCCAACGCTGTAAGCGGATTGATGCCGGCGGTTGTTAAAAAACCGACCGGTGGACCGCGATGCATGCAGCGCGATTTTTACCAAGGCCCTACGACCTGGATACGATGCTTAACAGGTATTTCATGCCTGTCGAACATAAACGCACTTTTAATTCCAATGTGATTGGAAAACAGGGGGAATTCCGCTTTTTTACACAGAACCGGGGTTTTTTGGAAAATCGCGGAGCGTGCGTTGGGGCAGTGGGGGCGTGCGGATCATAGGCACCGCTTTCAGCAGCGGTTCGTGCCATGCTTGCACGCCTGAATCATGGACATCGACTTGTAGCCTTGAAATAAATGGCTGGAAGATTAAAGATGAAGACCCTTCCGGTCGTTTTGATCCTGATTCGTCATGATCAGATGCGAAAAATATCAAACAAAGCACCGGCCCATTTTATTGATTCCTGCCTCATAAAGACGGTTATGTTTCCAGAATATGTCCGGGCCCGTAAAGCGTAGCTTGATATTTGACCTCGGGGTGTATGAAGGCCAGGACAGCCGTTTTTATCTGGATAAAGGGTTCGTCGTCGTGGGTGTGGAAGCTCATCCCGCATACGCGGAGAATGCGCGGAAGATATTCGCCAGTGAGATAGCCGGGGGGCGGTATTATTTGGTCGAGCGCGCGATTTGGGACAAGGCGGACCTGTCGATCCAGTTCCATACACGCGGCGCCCAGAGCAGCATCATCAAGGCATACGCCGACAGCGGCGGCCCCAGCCTTTCCGTGGAGGTCCGCACGACCACGCTGGAGGAACTCATCCGGGAATATGGAGTTCCATACTATCTGAAATGTGATTTGGAAGGAGTGGACGGGATCATAGTCACACAACTCCAGGGCGTGGAAAAAATCCCGGCTTTCACCTCGATCGAAGCCCCGGCGCCGGACTCGATCGGGGAACTCGCATGCTGCGGATACGACCGTTTCCAGATTATCAACCAGGGCTATCACGCCAGGACCAGGATACCCTTTCCCCCGCGTGAAGGCCGTTACGCAAAGGTCCGGATGAACGACGCGATGACAGGCCTTTTCGGCCGGGAATTGAATCCACGGCATTGGATGTCGAAAGAGGATGCCATCGCCGCCATGAAGCGCCGCGAATTCATCCTTTCGCGGAAGTGCAACCCGGTGCTGAAGTATCTATACCGCAGGATCGGTAAACTCTCCGGCCGCAGATATCTCATCCCGCAGGGCTGGACGGATATTCACGCCTGCCATCAATCCACGCTTGACGCCCCTCCTGATACCTTTTCACCCTTGTGAATAAAGATAGGGAGACGAAACCCTGACAGCTTGCAAGGCAGCGGATTTTTGACATACGTTAGGCTTCGCTGCACGCGCCCCATGTCTTACGATCTCGCAAGTTTAGTCCAGGATTTCGCAGACGCATTCGTCGGTGTGGCAGCTTTTGAGCAGCCTTTGCCTTTTGATTCGCAGATACCCCGCGCGGAGTTGGACTATTCCCTGGATAGTTTGCAAGCTCTGGACCGCTACCTGGAATTGCTTCACGCCAATGCCGACACAATCGAGATGCAGCAGATGAAAAATGTCATGCTTGGTGCCGGTTGTTATCTCGGCGAAGTCATTCGTCGCCACGCAGCCATCCGTTACCGGTGGGTCAATTACGACGACTATTTTCCAAACCATCCGGAATTGGCCACGATTATCCCACGCGGGGTCGGCACATCGGTAGTGCTTGTCAGGGAGACCGACGGAATGGCGATGCCTCTGAACAAGATTCACCGTTTCATCGGGGAGGGGCCAGTCAACAGCACCCATTTTTACGCAATAGGGGTTATTAATGGTGATCGGTCATAGGCCGGTCACGCGGCGCTGGCATTTCATACCGTGTATCCTTGAAATGGATGGCTGGAAGTTTAAAGATGACTGTGTGGTTTCCTTGATAAGTGCCTGAACCAACCCCCCAACCTCTATCGTCCTAATCAAACTCCGTCCCCACATGCAGTAGGGGATGATCCACGCCCGTCAGCCGCCAGTCCCACGGCATCCAGCTTTTGTGCTTCCACGTGAACTCGAACGGCGCGGTGGACTGGTTCACGGCGCTCTTTGCCAGCTCGGCGAGCTGCATCCCCGAGCCCTCGATGTGGAGCATCGTGCTCACCCGCCCGGTGTCCCCCTGCATGGTCACCGCCGTGTCCGAGTCGCGGATTTCCAGCGCGATGAACTGCCGCAGCACCTCGTGGGACTGATTCAGCGCCCACGCCTTGTCATGCCCCGTGGGCGTGCGGAAATCATCCGCGAACATCGCGTTCAGCTTCCCCCATTTCCGGTCCTGCGCCGCATCGAGAAAATGCCGCTGGTGCAGCTCCACCTGCCGCGCCGGCTGCCACAGCCACAGGCATCGCGCGGCCGCCAGCGCCAGCACGGCGGTGATCAGGTATCGGTTTCCTTTGGATTTGAGAAAAGCGGCAATCATGGCGGGGAAGGGGAGTGATGCGTGGAGGTTCGTCGTGGTCGTAAAACCAACCCCGCCAGCAAAGCATCCCCGCGCCGCGAAGACCAGCGAAACCCGAAAGCGGAATACCAGACACCACGTTCCCGTGCCTCGATCTGCGCACCGTGGCTGAAAATACCCACCGGAAATGCCGCCGCGCGCGACGCCCTGAAAATTCAAGCCCTACAGCCGGAATCCCTTGTGTAACAAGCGGGCATTTACCGTCGCCGATGGTATGCATGGTGCTTGAGGCTTGGAAACCATAAAGCCTGCTTTCATGTTGGATCTACAAAACCAGGGACTCATCCGAAAAATGAACTGCAACATATGCGCCACGCCCCGCGCCAGGGCCTACCGCGTCGCCGGCCTGCTCGTGCGGTACGCCTGCGACGACTGTTTCCTCAGCCGCTGCATCCACTGCGGCGCGATGTGCGTGGATGAAAAAGGCGCGATCCTGCCCGGCGTCACATTCGGCATTTACAACTCCCTCTACTGCGCAGCCTGCTCCGCCGGGAACACCGAGCAGGACATCGCCAAAGTCCCGGCCCCGCCTTAGGGAGCGTTTGGTTAAGCCGGTGCAATGTGTCTCTTGCGATCAGGAATCGCGCTGCCGTGCGCTGTTCCCCTTAGGTCACTTACAGCTCAAATGGGCAAAACTCCGGGCAAAAATGATTCCGTTTTACAGTCGCCGGAGCAGGTCCCGGAATTTTTTTGAGAAACGTCCACCTCGCGACCTGTAATAGGTTTCCCCGGCTTCCTTTTTCAAGTTACCGGGTAATCCACAGGGGCGCGGATTCCATTGCAACTCAACACGATCCAGACGAGTAATCGGGCGCAGCAACCACTGAACGTCAGCTAATTCGGCGAAGGAACAGGAGTGGGTGTTGCAGCTCCCGGCGGAAGTTGTTTCGGCGGAGGCTGCGTTTTTTTCGCACCCTCTCCGGTTGGCGCCAGCGGCACACCCGGTTTATCAGTAGCCGGCGGTGTGTGAGGCACATTCACCGGTGTTGCTCCGGGCGTGGTCGTGGCCTTGGATTCTGGTGTGGCCCTGGGCTCTGGTCTGGCCGCGTGCACTGGCATGGTCTTGGGCTCCGGTGGTGCAGTTTGCAATGGTGTGGCTTTCGGCTCCGCTGGTGCAGTTTGCAATGGCGCGGCTTTCGGCTCCGGCGTGGTCGTGTGCACTGGCATGGTCTTGGGCTCCGCTGGTGCAGTTTGCAATGGCGCGGCTTTCGGTTCCGGCGTGGTCGTGTGCACTGGCGTGGTCTTGGGCTCCGCTGGTGCAGTTTGCAATGGTGTAGCTTTCGGCTCCGGTGTGGCTTGGGGCGTCAATGCCGGTTGGGATTTCAAAGTGGTGGGTTGCGATGGGCGCGACCGCGTTGGCGGTGCCGAAACCACAGCCGTCGGCTGTCCTGCGGACGCAGCTGGCGCGGTGGGTTCTGCCGCGTTCGTTACATGTTCCTTTACGTGCCTGGGTACCCCGGGCGCAGTTCCGGGTGACATGCTTAAGGCGGGCGCGGCGATTTCCAACCTGTCACCGTTCACCAGGGTTTTACGGACGGCAGGCTGCTCATTCGTCAACCTCAGTTTTTGCACAGGCACTTTGGTGCGCGCGGCGATCATATCCGCCTGCGGTCCCTGATTGATAACCGCAGGCCGCTCCTCGCGGTTGTTCTTATTTACCACGATCGTATTTGTATTGGTAATGTTCGTGATGTTGGTCGTCTGGGAGATGAGCGAGATATTCTGCGAACGGTCCACCACTACATCTTTCATCCGGGGCGCGCGGAATTGTTCCACCTGGACAAATACATAATTCCCCGCTCCGATCCTGAATTCCGCGTCCACATTACGCCCCAGGTCGTGGCGATCCCGGTCAACCCGCGCTTCGGGCGGCAATGGCGCCCATCCCACGTAGTCGTTTCCATTCCTCCACGAAACCCATGCGGGAGCCCATTGGGTCCCCGGCACCCATACCCAGCCGATCCGCCTCAGTTGCGTCCACCGGCCATAGTGATAAGTGGCCCAGCCGAAACGCTCATCCGACACCCACGCCCAGCCGCTCTCCGTGTAAACCCAGTGTCCATACTCATAGGGATGCCATTTGGGGTCGCCCGCAGCCACCCGGGGATGCCACACGTATCCGTAACTGTCCGTCTGTATCCAGTCTCCGTCGGGCTCCAGATCATTGTAAAACACTTCATAATTTCCTTGCTCCGGCTCGTAAGTCACACGGCTCTCCTTCGTCCTGGGCCGGACCCTCTGCGCGGAATCCGGGTTCGCCGCGGGCGGCGCGCCAGTGTCAGGCGCCTGCTGCGCCACCCCTGTTTGTTGCGGTTGCATCTGCTGCTCCACCTGGGTTTGCTGTTCGGGCGCGGACGGAACATCGGCGCTCTTCCGCTCGCAACCCGCGGGCAATACAGACACAATGGCAAGGAGAGAATAAAGGTGGAATTTTTTCATGGGGATGGAAGTCACATCTATAGACGCTCAACGCTCATAAATATTCGGTTAAACATCTCTTTCTCTTGGTCGCTTCCGAAACAATCTTCCAACAGCGAACAAGCGGGCGCGAGCCATGATGCCCTGGGATCGGCGCCGTGGGGACAATTCACGTGAAAGCCTGTCGGGTATTACTTGCCGTCCGTGGTCGTGGTCGTCGTGGTGGTTTTTTTCTCGACGACCTCCGTCTCGGGCTGTGCCTTCTCAACGACCACAGGGCGATCCACGTAAACCTTCTTCTCAACCGGCACGAGGACCTTTTTCTCCACTATCACCGGTTTCTCGACGACCCGGTCCACGTAAACCGGCTTTTCCACAACCACCGGTGGCTTTGTGATAGTGGTGGTGGTATTGCGCTCGACGGTGGTCGGCGCGACCACTCCCGTGGTGGCGACGGTTTTCTGGACGACCACGCGACTGGCGATCATTTGATCACCCTCCCGGACGTAATACACGGTCACTGGCAGGCCGGACCTGATCGTTCCGAACGATACAGGGGCGCCGGTTTCGTCCACATAGCTGGTGGACTTGCTGAAGCGGTAGTGGATCGGCTGGGGCGAGGTCTCGGAGCGAATCGCCATGGTGTCAGTTCCGATTTCGGCAACAGTTCCAACGGTGGTGGTGGAGACGGAAGTAGTGGTGCCGTCGGTCGCCGTCTGGGTGGAAGTCATTTGCGCCTGTGTTGATGCAAGGGAAGTGAACGTCAGCGCGGATGCGAGCGCGAGTATTGTGCGGATGGATATTTTCATAGTTGTTTGTTTTTTGATTTTCCTTCGCACCCGGTATCAGGCCGTTGGGTAAACCTTAATCGCAGGCCGGGGGATTATGGCCGTCAAAATCGACAGGATTCCGATATGCCTGGCAAGGAGTGATGCACAAACGGCGCGTTTTTCCTGCTGCCACGCATAGCCGGGATCGCAGCCCCCGGCTGCAGCGAACAGCTATTCTACGCAGGCAACCGGCTTTTCTCCCGCGTCGCCTTACTTCCCAACAGGTCGCGTAAACCCCGGCATCGCCTTCTTCAGCGGCGAGATCGAGCTCACCACGAAATTATTCATGCTCATCCGCACACCCGCCCCCTGCCGCGTGAGCACGCCCGCAAAGGCCGTCGCCGCATCCTTGAACGCCTGGCTCTTCAATCCCGCCACCGGCTTCCCGTCGAGGAACACATTCGAGATCGCCCCCGTCGTCGTGTCGATGTCATACGCCAGGTTGTAGAACTGCCCGGGGGTGATCGCAAACGTCGGCACCGGCTTGCCCGCCTCCGCGCCATCCTCGTAGAGCTGCAGGTCGCCGTTCAGCATCAGGTTCAGCCCCGTGAAATGCGTGAGCGAATTTCCATCATCATCCCGCGCCGGCATCGCCGACCAGAACCCGAGGCCCCCGCCGAAGTTCGTGCCGCCGCCCTCCGCGCCGCCCGTCACCGCGAGATCCGCCGAGATATGGATCTGCGCCGGCTTCACATAGGTCCCCGTGCTCACGATCGATACCCCCAGCGCCGTCTTTTCCTCCGCGAGATTCACCGCATTCTGCGGGGGCCCGTCCCAGTTGGCGGGCACAAAAGGCTCGCCCCAGTTCCACCCCGCGCCCCACACCCATTTCACGCCCGGCAGATTTTTTGCCAGCGCAACATTCGATCCGCTCAGCGGCGCGCGGATATCATCGGCAGTCACCGTCCCGCTGGAAATCACCACATGGTCCGCCGGCACCGGCGCAGGCGTCGCCGGCGGCAGCCCCCTCGCATCCACCGCCACCAGCGCGAGCAACCCCGCCGCGCAGGCAGCCAGTTTGCCCGGCAGGAATATTGATTTCAGGGTCAGCGAATGCGTTTTCATAGCCATGGAAAGTAAAGGGGGTAGGGGGACTGCAACTTTCAAGATGGGTAACAGGATTGAACTTTGCTGTCAAAGTGAAAGCATTATTGCAAGGAATGAAACCCGAAGCACGAATGCCAAAACGCCATCGTCCTACGCAGCATCGCTTTTCAGGCTTCGGACTTCGACATTCTTTCGTCATTCGTCATTCGAGCTTCGTCATTCATCCCCTCTGCAGTAGTCTCACACCCATGAAGAAGCACCCCTCCGCGCTCCTCGCCCTCCTCCTTTTCCTCTCGCTCGCCTGCGACTCCAGCGCCGGCCTGAAAATCTACTACCTCCGCCACGCCGAGGCCGGCCACAACGTCGTGAAAGACTGGAAAAACGTGCCGAAAGACCAGTGGCCCGCCTACGTCGGCAACGAAAACATGTTCACGCCGAAGGGCGAAACGCAGGCCGCCGCCGTCCCCGCGAAGCTCTCGTCCTACCATTTCGACTTCATCGCCGTCAGCCCCATGTGGCGCACGCGCAACACCATCCTCCCCTACCTGAAAACCGCGAAGCTCCAGGGCGAGCTCTGGCCCGAGCTGCACGAATGCCCCACGCCCACGCTCATCGATTCGCCCACGCTGCCCCCGCCTTCCGCCTCACTCCTGAACACCGGCCCGGAGATCA
>Ga0068860_100008408_pt1 | contig 10282 bp, 13 predicted proteins | sample KBSSwiS32_FD_66597 | JGI IMG/M metagenome (GOLD analysis project Ga0068860, IMG submission 66597) | Switchgrass rhizosphere microbial communities from Kellogg Biological Station, Michigan, USA - KBS Switchgrass S3-2 | ecosystem: Host-associated > Plants > Roots > Rhizosphere > Soil ...
CTGACTTCTTCGAGCATACCCGTTACAACTGTAAATGTCAAAAAATCATTCGGCGATTTTTGCCCGTTGAGCAAATGCCATTGACCCTAAATCCCCTAAAAGAGGACTTTAGATGCAGTTCTTAATTATCATGAAATTTTGATTTCAATATAAAAATTTTAAAGAAGAAACAGTTAAAAAAACTGATAACACCCTCAAAATAAACATACCAGGCTGGCTTAATGCTGTTGTAGAGAATTACGGGGAAAGCAAAATAGCTGCCAATACCATTTTTTATTCAATAAAATCTGGGCGACAGGAAAACCAAAAAACGGAATAAAAGTATTCGAAAACATTTTCCAGTGTTTCTTAATTAAAGAAATTAATTATATATTTAAAACATAAATGAAGACAAAATGGTTGAAAGCCTGGTTCTTATACAGGGAAAAAACGTAAAGAAAGAAAATCTTGGGATTTCCCTGGGCAACGCATTACAATTGGTGATAGGAAGTGCACCTGGATTCGGTATAATTCTGCATATTGCTGCAGACTCTCCTGATTACCTTGGGAAAGCGCTCATTGAGTTTGCGAAAGTTCCAAAGGTAACCGGCGTAGTAACCCTGATGATTCGATCCACCTAGGGATCACCATGAATTTCAGAAAGAAAGATGCTATTCCTTTTAAGCCTTTTGATATAAACAGGTTTGAATTATATCTATTGCCTGAGATATACCCGGTACTACTCCAATTCCAATGCTTTTTTAATTCTGTTGCCGTGGCATAGAATGTAGCTTGTACCGCAGATATATTCGCCAATGGATTAGGTAATCCATGATCGTGTATCCTACCTCTGATTCGTACCAGACTAACAGGTACACTGGCTTCATCCATTTTTTTCGCATAAGCTTCTCCCTCATTATACAGCAGGTAAATTTTCTTCTGCCTGAACAAGGTGTGACGGCAACCCTTTAATTGACCCAAAGAAGCTTTTAAAGGTGAAACAGGCATCCCATTTCTTTGGTCAGTTAATCTAACATTGGCAATTGATGTCTACATCCCGATAAATGAGAACAATCAAACCTTTTACTGATTGATGTCAGGGTTTTAGGGATTAGATAAAAGTATTTTTAACATAGGGGTACCTGTATAAATGACCCTTGAATAGCAATGATGAAATATTATTAATATAAAAAAAGTTTTATGAAAACAATACTTGTTGCAACTGATTTTTCCCCCTCAGCTAAAAATGCAACCGATTATGCTGCAGACATGGCCTTAACAATTAAGGCAGACATCTTACTGCTGCATGTATATCAGATACCGAATGCTTTGGATGAGGAAGATATGATGGCGGATATTAAAGAATACATGCATGAATTAAAAGCGCGTTTAATCCGGAAAACAGGTGGTAAGCTAAATATTAAAACTGACGTAAGGAGGGGAGTTTTTTTCTACGATGAATTGAAAATTGTGTGCGAAAATGTAGAGCCATGTGCTATAATTATCGGAAGCCAGGGTACAACCGCATCGGAGCGTCTATTTTTTGGCGTTCCTAGTGTACATGCCATGAAATATTTGAGGTGGCCATTAATCAGCGTAGCACTCGGAGCCAGGTTTTCGTCCATTAAAAAAATCGGATTTGCCTTTGATAAAGTTATTGATACAACCCCCACTGATGAAAGTGAAATACTGGTGAATGGCCTTAATGCGGAAATAACATATACTTAATATCGTTAAAAAATGAAAGGTCTACTTCGGAAAGGGGTATGATTCTTACCAGACTAACAGGTACACCCGCTTCATCCATTTTTTTCACATAAGCTTCTCCCTCATTATACAGCAGATAATTTTCTTCTGCCTGAAGAACGTCCGGCGGCAACCCTTTAATTGACGAAAAGAAGATTTTAAAGGTGAAACAGGCATCCCATTTCTTTGGTCAGTTAAACTAAGATTGGCTATTGATGTATATATCCCGATCGATGAGAACAATCAAACCTTTCACTGATTGATGTCAGGGTTTTAGGGATTGGATAAAAGTAACTTTAACATCCGGGTACCTGTGATATTTATGATTGAAAAGTACCTGGAATAGCGACATATGAAGTTTGCAGAAAAAATTGCAGAGGTGGACCCTTGGATAAGCAATGATGAAATATTATTAATCTTAAAATAATTTTATGAAAACAATACTTGTTGCAACTGATTTTTCCCCCTCAGCTAAAAATGCTGCCAATTATGCTGCAGACATGGCCTTAACAATTAAGGCAGGCATCTTACTTCTGCATGTATATCAAATACCTGTTAGTTATAGCGAAATTCCGGTTGCTTTGGATGTGGAAGACATGATGGAGGAGATTAAAGAAGGCATGAATGAACAAAAAGAACATTTAATCAGGAAAACAGGCGGTAGATTAAACATTGAAACAGACGTAAGGAGGGGAATTTTTTTCTACGATGAATTTAAAATTGCGTGCGAACAGGTGAAGCCATACGCTGTAATTATGGGAAGCCAGGGTACAACCGCATCTGAGCGTTTATTTTTTGGTGGTCATACGGTACATGCCATGAAACATTTGAGGTGGCCATTAATCACTGTGCCCTTTGGAGCCACCTTTTCATCCATTAAAAAAATCGGATTTGCCTGCGACTTTGATAAAGTTATTGATACAACACCCATTGATGAAATTAAAATCCTGGTGAATGACTTTAATGCGGAATTGCATATACTTAATATCGTTAAAAATGAAAGGCTTACTCCTGAAACTGTTTATGAATCAGCATTACTGCAGGAAATGCTTTCTGCGTTAAAGCCGGGGTACCATCTTATCACCAATGACAATACAGATGAAGGCATTATGAATTTTGTCGAGATAAATCATATTGATCTGCTTATTGTATTACCCAAAAGACACACTTTGCTAGGTAAACTGATTCATAGGAGCCATACAAAACAATTCGTATTACACAGTCATGTTCCTGTAATGGCTCTTCATCAATAACTTTTCTGAGGTGCCTATATGGATCGATATATCCCGAAAAGGGCATAGGCATGAAGAACTATGAAAACCTGGAGATTGTTATATTTTTTACGATAAAGCAGCACGCATGCTAAGCAGGTGCCTTCTTAACAAGCCGGATTTTTTCAAAATTGATTCAAATCACATTTAAACCAGGTTTTAGAATATGAAACTAAATAAAGAATGGCACCTCGCTCACCCGATGCCAAAAAATGCGTCACTACAACAAAGAATTGAGTGGCATATTGAACATTCAAAAAATTGCAGTTGCCGTAAAATACCTGGAAAGTTGAAAGAAACAATGAAAAAATCAAAAATAAAAATACCTGTATTATGAAAGGTTTAGAGAATAATACATACCTGATCTTGTATATTATTTCCAATGTTATAGCACTGCTCATGTTACTGGCAGCCTGGACACAACGTCGCATTTTAAGGGTGATGTTTTTTATGGTATTCGCCTGGGCAAGCTGGACGAATTGGAACGAAGCTATTATTGCGCCCCAGTTTTACCTGGATTATGCTGGTCTCACTTTCTCAAATTGGTACCGGGATTTTATTCAAGGATGGTTTAGCTGGCACATTACTTTGGCAGTTGGATTTATTGCAACCTGCCAGGCATTGATTGCTGTTTCAATGTTACTCAGAGGATGGATATTTAAAACAGCAGCCATTGGCGCTATTATTTTCCTGCTGGCTATAGCTCCTCTTGGGGTTGGATCAGCATTTCCGTGCACAATAATACTAGCCATCGCGATGTGGTCGTCGATGCGCCAGAAAGAAATTGATTATTTATGGATTTCAGGTTCTAAGAAAAATCTGGCAGTATAACACTTCTAAAAAATCAATGATATCATTGGTCGCTGTAAAATGTAAAAAAAAATAAAACATCAATCAAAGTGAATGGATTTGAAAAATTATTATCCGGAGGTGATCTGCGTTCTTTGGGAAAAAGTGATTCAATAGTTTTAAAAGTCCGGGATCAAAACAATTTTGACGAGCTTTTTAAATTCCTGTTTCATAAAGACAGGATTGTAGTAATGCGGGCAGCGGATGCTATAGAGAAAATTACTTTTCGGCATCCTGTATATCTTACAAAATATAAGAACGTTATTCTTGAGTTGTGCCGCTTTGTAAAAAATAAGGAATTAAAATGGCATATAGCGCTTCTTATAGCAAGATTAAACTTATCAGGCAAGGAGACAGGAATGGTGTGGAAAATATTAGTGAGTTGGGCTGCAGATAAAGAAGAAAGCAAAATAGTAAGGGTGAACTCAATCCAGGCTCTTTATGAGATAAATCGGAGGAATGAAAAATATTCCAAAAGGTTTAAATTATTATTAACCGAAATAAAAGAGGAAAATATTCCATCAATAAATGCGAGGATCAGGAAGTTTATATACGTTCCATAAGTGCGTGCGGCTACATTTAAATCGGTCAGAAATTGAGGAGCCATATAACAATTACAAAAAATGAATAAAAGCAAAATTGTTCTGAAATTATCGCTGGCGCTTGCTGGTTTGATTATTTTTGCAGGCATTTATAGCTTACTTACGCCTGGGTTTTATTCCGCTGAAAGCCTGAACTGGCAGGCACAGTCCGTTGGCCAGGATGAGATTAACCTGTTCATTATTTCTCCTGTTTTAATCATCACTGCAATATTTGGCAGGTGGAATAAAATTGCTTTCCAGCTATGGAGCGGCGTAAATCTTTATCTTATTTATACATATGCGATCTATTGTTTTGATATACACTTCAATAACCTGTTTATTATTTATTGCCTCATACTTGGCTCGTCCTTTTACTCATTCCTGTATTTCCTTTTTTCACAAATTAATAAGCCAGGGGTAGATGGAATTTACAATAAAATAGTTATAAAAGTAATTGCAGTTTATTTTCTTATTATTTCATGTTTATTTTATTTGCTTTGGCTTTCGGAAATTATTCCGGCGATCATCCATCATACCCTACCGAAGGGTATTATTGAAACAAGCCTGTTTACAAATCCTGTGCAGGTTATAGATTTATCCATAGTTCTGCCGGGTTTTTTTTTAACAGCCGTCTTTTTAATAAGGAAAAAATCTATCGGCTTATTACTTTTACCCGGCATGCTTGTGTTTTGTATTTTAATGGATATTACCATAGGCTGGCTGACTATTGTGATAAAAATGAAAGGACTTGAAGCCGGGTATTCAGTAATGATCATTATGAGTGTTCTTGCTTTGCTTAGTGTTGTGTTGTTGATATGGTATTTGAAAAGTGTGAGATATCCCGTAAAAAATAAATATAATAAAATGGTAATAACCACTGCACGTATTAGCATAATTTGCGGAGCATTTTATTTCTGAGTTATTTTAATTGCATATTAAATTGTAATTATGTAAGCACAAATTCAGATAACTAAATTTTACTATTTGTCACTAATTTCAGGGTATGCAATCTTCTTTACAATCCGACGCCATTTTTAACAAGGCTTCTATGGGGATTGTCGTTGTTAATAGCAAAGGGGATATTCAAACTATAAACCCTTTTGCACTCAACCTTTTCGGTTACTCCCTTGAAGAAATATCAGGAAAACCTGTTGAAATGCTTATCCCGGCGCGGTTTCACCACCAACATATGATACATAGGGAGACATTTGTACATAATCCTAAAAGCCGGCCAATGGGCGTGGGCATGGATTTGTTTGCAATAAAAAAAACCGGTGAAGAATTTCCCGTTGAGGTAAGCTTAGGTAGCTATCAAAACAATGGTGATGAAACCGTGATTGCTTTTATTAGTGATATAACCGTACGAAAAAAAGCCCAGGAAGAAATTAAAAAACTAAATGATGAACTGGAGGTAATGGTGGAACAACGTACCGGGGATCTAAAAGAAGCGCTCAGACAACTTGAAATAGCTCTTGAAAAAGAAAAAGATCTGAACGAATTAAAATCCAGGTTTGTTTCTATGGCTTCACATGAATTTCGTACACCACTTAGTACTATACTGTCATCATCTTATTTAATAGAAAAGTATACAGCAACAGACGATCAACCCAAACGTGACAGGCATCTGCAGCGCATTATTTCGTCGGTAGGCATGCTTACAGATATCCTGAATGATTTTCTGAGCGTGGGCAAAATCGAAGAGGGGAAAATACAGGTAAAGGTTATTCAGTTGGATATCCGGGAAGTGATTACGGAAATCTTAGAAGAAATAAAAAACACTTTGAAAAAAAGGCAGGAAATACGTTATCATCATGAGGGAAACGAACTTGTAGAAATGGATCAGTCACTGCTAAAGCATATCATAATGAATTTGGTTTCTAACGCCAGTAAATTTTCACCCGAAACCAGTCCCATTGAAGTCAAAAGCTTTCGCCGGGGTGAACATTTGGCTCTTTCGGTAAAAGATCACGGTATAGGCATTTCCAAAGAAGATCAGAAACACTTAAGGGAACGCTTTTTTCGGGGAACCAACGCCAGTAGTATCCAGGGTACGGGACTGGGATTGCACATTGTTTCCAAATATGCTGAGTTGATGAACGGTACGCTGGAATGTAAAAGTGAACTCGAAAAAGGGGCTGAGTTTATAATAACATTCAACAGCAAAGGAAACTAACATGAAAAGATTTTGGTAGTAGAAGACGTGGCATTTGCAATTACACCTGAAAATTAAAATAAAATTTAAGGATATTGTTATTCCTCAACAGGCTAAACCTTTTCTAACAAATAGCTGTTAAATTCCGTTTTCAATCTGTCGAATTCTTTATCAGCATTGATTATATTGTTTCGAAGTTTGTTAAGCCTTGAATTAATTTCTGTGGCGACTTGACCGTCTTCAGATATTTCTCTTTCTAACAGTTTGTCAAATTCAACTACATCATGCCGGAGCAAACCAATCCAACTGTCCTCCTTTATAAACCTGTTTTGAAAATTTTCTATTTCTTCGAGTAAATTTCTATCAAAACTATTTTTAAGAATTTCTGAAAGCCTGTTTTTTAAATGAACATTTTCATCCATCATAAAGGACAGTAATCTTTTCCAGGTTTCACTTTCATATTGTAGTTGTTTTAATTTCACCTCTGGCATATAACGATATACTTTTAAGTGCGCGGAATTTAGAGCTATTTACGGCTCGGTCTTTTTTAATGTGCAACTGTAAAGATATTGTGCTCAACATGCCGGAAGAAGAACTTGCATCAGCAATAAACGTGATAATCGTCAGCATACAAATAAAAATTATACTAGATGAATTACGTTTCCCGTCATGGAATTTCATAATATCAGATAGCAGTGCTAATGATTGAGCAGAAGTGATAATATTTTTCCATGTTATGTTATCATAAACATGTTTGTTAAACTAATAACAGACCAATTGTATAAAGAATAAATTTTTTTAAATAGGGATTTCCGGTATCATTATCACAGGTACGTGAGTATGAAAAATCATTTCTTTTGTTTCACTCTTCCTGAAAATGCGTTGCAGCCAATCACGCTTATGTGGTATCATAACCAGAATGTCAACATGCTGTTCACTGATAAACTCATCTAATGCATGTATTATATCCGTATCCACCGGGTATTGCAATGAGACATTTAATTTTTTTAGTTCCTCTTTCACCCTCCCGGGGGTATGCAATTGTTCAAATTCGAGTTCATGTTCATCTTTTACCACTTTAACCAAATACAATTTTGATTCAAAAGTATCAGTAATGGGCTTTAGCTGTTCTATATGCTCAACATCGGCACCAGGGGACATGTCGGTTGCATATAAAATTATCTTTGGAATTGAAAATGCTGCTTTTCCAGGAACTACGATAACTGGAATACTGGATATTTTTATTAATGAAGTGACAGTGCTGCCGAATATTTTTTTGAGGCTGTTACCGCTTCCCTTCATACCGGTAACAATAAAATCCACTTTTTTTTCATTTGCGATATTAACGATAACATCTTCGGCCACACCCTCATCGCATATAATTTCTATCATTTCCTTCGTCGGATCGAGCACGTCAGCCTCATCCAATAACCTTTTATCAGTTTGCGTCATTATATCATACCTTGATATACTCACATTCAATGCTCCTCCTGGCTGTGGCACAGTATATGCGTTACACAAAATAATTTTTGCTTTTAGTGCTTTGGCAAGCTCTGCCCCGTATAATGATGCATTTCTTGAGGCAGCGGAAAAATCAGTAGCAATAAGTATAGTTTTCATACATTCTATATTTAACTCAAAAGTATCTTAACCAGTGTTTTCTTCTGCTGTTCAAAAGTATCACAATACCTGACTTCTATCATAACTGGCCGTGACAAATATCATTAATCAGGTCACCCGTCAATTTTAAATTTGGGTTAAGAATTTCTTTAATAACTCTGATCTATAAAATTATAATAATATGCTGGGAGAATTAAATGAATTGCAAATTGACCATTTCCTTCTAAGTCAGGCTGTGGGAAGAATAGCCTGTACCGACGGAAAGAGACCTTACATAGTTCCCGTAACTTATGTTTATGATGGTAAGGATATTATTGGCCAGGCAAAAGAAGGAATGAAGGTTGAAATAATGCGAGCCAATCCGAATGTATGCTTTGAAGTGGACGCATTGTCTAATACTGCCAACTGGCAAAGTGTAATACTATTTGGCACCTTCCATGAACTAAAAGGAAAAAAGTCGCGGACGGCAAGAGAATATTTATTTAATCATGTATGGCCATTATTAACCAGTTCCAGGATTCATACTCACCAGCATGAAGTGATTGGCGAAATTGATGACAGCAATAGGGTTAAGCCTGTTATGTATAGGATTAAAATAAAGCAAAAGAGTGGAAGGTTTGAAAAACAATCGGTATAAACGAGGCGTTAAGCCCCATGGTTTCATTTTAAAAAATGAGCAGGCATCTCCAAGGGAGTCCTTTGGACAGGGTATCATTTCCTGCTATTTATAAACTGTAGCCTGTTTTGAAATGGAAATGAAAACCTCCCTGAGACACCTCCAATGTCACTACGAAAAATCCACCCCAATAATTTCATGATCCATTAACCGCGGAACTTTTACATAAAGCCTTTCACTCTTCATTTCATAAGCGGGGGTTTTTCCGCTCATCAGCAGGTGCACACCTGCTGGTTTTTTATTTGAAGGAATTGAAATACTTACTTCCGCATCTACTGGTATCAGTTCTCTAAAGGGTCCTTTCATCATCATGGGATTGGTGAGGTTTACTAAATGCACGGTCATTGAATGTTCCTGTTTCCATACCGTTACATCTATTACACCCGGGCCGTTAACATCTGTAATGGCGTCTTCATTTAATGCCCAGCGAATAATATTTCCTAACAGCCTTCCATGATCCCTGCTTAGTATTTGCCAAAAAATTCTGTCAATATCCCAGGGTATATATGCAACCCTGCCTTTACCATATTCTCTCAGATACACTTCCCTTATATCCGTGTCCAATACCCGCGGATAAACATCTTCCATTGGCAGATCGGGATAAGAGGGAATAAGAGTTACGGGGCCTGGGAAAGATTGCTTTGGAGAAACCTGTACACTATACGTTCCGTTAATAATACGGTAGGCATCTTCAAGTCCTTTTAATATGGGATGAAACTGGTTTGTGAGGGGATCTCTTTTTAACCGCAGGTAACTATTTTGCAAGGGGCCATCTACTGCGCCATTATACGAAACACCAAACAATTCTGAAAGCCCAAAATCTTTTCTTTGTTTGCCTTCTTCATCATAGAGAGAAGTTTCATAACTGGCCACGAGGCTTCCGCCATCTTCTACAAATTTTTTTAGCTGGTCGCATTGTACAGTGGAAAGCGCCGCAATATTCGGAAGTAATAATAATCTAAAAGGCTTCAGTCTTTCGGCATCCATCAGGCGGTCGTTCACCATTTCAAAAGGCACGCGATCTTCGATCAATGCATGGTACATACCTTTTTGATGATCGGCAAAATTTTGTTGCCACGGTTTGCCGCCATAGTTGCGTTCTGTTTGTTCCGAATAAACCATCCCTACACGGGCAAGGGGAGCAATATTTTTTAAATACGGCTCATTCTTATAACAGGCCTCATAGATTTTAGCTACAGGCTCCAGCCATCGCTTATCATACAATACAGCGGAAAATTTTACAAAGCAGGGCCGCAATCCATTGGCTATTCCTTCAGAAGCCCATATTCTTAATTCTCCTTCCGATTGCACAGAATCTTTCCAGCGATATTGTTCTTCATGGCCTACGCTAAAAATTCCTATCTGTGGTTTCATGCCCATGGTAGCTCTTAATTGTTTTGCATGAAGA
>Ga0068860_100008412_pt1 | contig 10277 bp, 7 predicted proteins | sample KBSSwiS32_FD_66597 | JGI IMG/M metagenome (GOLD analysis project Ga0068860, IMG submission 66597) | Switchgrass rhizosphere microbial communities from Kellogg Biological Station, Michigan, USA - KBS Switchgrass S3-2 | ecosystem: Host-associated > Plants > Roots > Rhizosphere > Soil ...
GGCGCCCAGCCTGAGCTGATGAGCGACAAGTCTGAAACCACGCCCGATCAAATCTTTTCCAAATATTTTGCCCGGCAGATGACGCCGATTGTCGGTGCCTTGTCAGAGTGGAACGACACCGGCAAGGTTCCGCGCAATGTGGATGAGGTGAGGGTCGTGGCAGCAGGCAAGGGCGTGGATCTTGGTGCGTTGCGCGATCCGTGGGGTACGCCGTATCGCTACCAGGCCCGCTTCAGGCGCGGCGATTTCATTTTCTCATTCTTGTCCGCGGGTCCCGATAAGCGGTTCGATACGCCGGACGACTTCGAAGCGCGCCAGACGAATGAGCCATATTTCAAGTACTACGGAGAGGCGATCACAAGCGCCGGCGATCAACTGGAAAAAAATGAGTCACGGTTCATTCGAGACCGGAAAACGTTGACGGCGGAATTAAAAAAACGAGGCATCGACTTTGAAGAACTGCGTGATCCCTGGGGAAAGCCTTACAAGACAATTTTTGAAATTAACAACTCGTACTTCGTCACGCGAGTGTTGAGCGTGGGAGAGACGGAGCCGAACGGCAAAGCGATCGAGACCCTAGTCTGGGAGTCGCACGTGGATTACTTCCGACAGGCGAGGGTGGAGATTGACACGATATTAAGTGCTCACCTTCACGCGGGAGGCCGCTATCCGCGGGATGAGGCAGAGTTCCGAGCGATCGTCACCAAAGCGGGACTCGACCTGGATCCACTTCGAGACCCGTGGGGCAATGCGTACTACGTTTCGATCCAACGAGTGCAAAAATATGACGACCGTGTGACCATCCGCCAAGGCGCTACTTCCGAAAAAGGCACCTCCGCGCCAGTGACGCTGGCGCGAAAACAAGTGCGTCTGATCAGTCCTGGCCCAGATCGCACGGCCGGCACAGCCGACGATATTCAAGTTGCCAGCTATTCCACTTTGGTGACAGAGCAAGCGGCGAACGATGATAAGCCGAGGCCAGCCCCGGTTGGTCTGAACCTGCTTGAAGGCACGGGAGCCATTATCGGAACCGTACTTGATCCGATGGGCGCCGTGATCTCTCACGCATCGGTCCGTGCGGTTCGGCAGGGCAGCGCGGAGAAATATTCCGCGACGGCGGACGCAATGGGCAATTTTGAGCTGAGAAACCTGCGGCCCGGCGTCTATGACCTGGAAGCGTTTTCGCAAGGATTTCGGACGACGCGGGTGGCGGGTTTGCCAGTGTATGTCAATAATGTCACCGAGGTAAGCTTTGAACTTACACTCGGTGGCATTTCTGAAACCGTGACCGTGGAGGCTACAACGGTTTCACTGTCCACCGAGACCTCCAGCTTGTCCGCACCAGTCAGGAATTTCTCTTCTCTGGTGAAACTTACGGCCGGAGCTGCCGACTCGAAGGAACCGATGAGTACGCCACGTCTACGGCAGGATTTTCTCGAAACCATGTTATGGGACCCCGCACTGGTCACGGATCAGCATGGGCGGGCGCGATTGAATTTCAAACTCGCCGACAACATCACAACCTGGCGGCTGTCCGCGGTTGCCTCGACAAAAAATGGTGAAATCGGCTATGGAGAGAAAGACCTGCGGGCGTTTCAGCCTTTTTTTGTGGAGCATGATCCGCCGCGGGTGCTCACCCAGGGCGATGAGATCGCGTATCCAGTGGTGCTGCGAAATTATCTCGACCGCGCACAAACCCTGAGAGCTTCCATCAAGCCAGAGACGTGGTTCGCGATGACAGGACCGTCCGAGGTGCCAGTTCATGTGCAACCCGGCGATGCATCACGAGCGGTATTCCACTATCGCGCCAGCGCGCCGGTCATTGCCGGCAAGCAGCGGGTAAGCGCGGCGAACGCTGACATCAACGACGCCGCGGAAAAGCCAGTGGACGTGCATCCATTCGGGAGACAGGCCTCAGACAGCGCGAGCACGGTCATCGAGAAAAGCGGATCGTTGAAGGTAAATGTGCCGGATGACGCAATCGCCGGATTGGTGCACGGCCGAGTGAAGATATATCCGAATCTTCTGGCGCATGTTGTCGAGAATCTCGAAGCAGGTCTTGAGCGCCCGCATGGCTGCGGCGAGCAAACGATATCGTCCACCTACCCTAGCCTGTTGGTGGCTGAACTTTATGCGAAGGCGGAAGACAAACCGCCGGGGCGCGAAAGGCCCAGCGTTTTCTGGTTGCGGGATACGAACGGTTGTTGCGATATCAAGGGGCGTCCGGTGGATTCACCTACTGGGGAAGCAACGACGCGGCTGACGCGGCGTTGACGGCCTACGCGATTGACTTCCTGAGCCGCGCATCGACGCTCATCGATGTGGATGCTTCGGTAATGACGCGCGCGAAAGACTGGCTGCTGCGGCAGCAAAACGCCGAAGGAGCTTGGCCAGCCCCTTGGACCCATGACCCGCACGACATGCTGATGACGACCGCTTACGTCGCGCAGGTGGTGTCTCAAATGCCTGAGGACGACAAAGATCGGCAGAAGGTGCAGAAGGTGGCGATTGATAAGTCGCTCGCGTATTTAGCGGCGCAACGCGGGTTACTCGACGAGCCTTATGTCATTGCGAGTTACGCGCTAGCGGCAAGAGCAGCCGGCGATGAAACGACGGCGGCGGAATTGGCCGACTGGTTACGCACGAACGCGCATTTTGAATCCGGCGCCGCCTACTGGGTGCTTGAGCGAAACTCGCCGTTTTACGGTTGGGGACGCGCTGGGCGGCTTGAATCGACGGCGATGGCCATGCGTGCCCTGGGCATCTTCGGGAAGGAAAGCGATGGAGCATTACGAAAACAAGGCTTGCTCTTCTTGCTACGCAATACGGATCGCGAAGGAATGTGGTACAGCGGACAAACGACGGTGCAGGTACTGACAGCGATGCTGGCGATAGATGCGCCCGGGAGTGACCGCGCGCAACAATTGCACATACGCGTGAACGAAAAGGACGTGAAGACCATTGCCTTGCCGGGCGGGCGAACGGTGGAGCCTCCGATTGAAATTGATGTCTCGGAATTGGTTCGATCCGGAGAGAACCAGATGAACCTCGAACTATCAGGGGAAGGACTGGTGAGCGGGCAGTTGATCGCTGAGTGGTACGTCCCGTGGAAGGACGCGGTGGTTTTGAGTTCGTCCGCGAACTCAGGCAGCACGCTGAGCTATGCGGTAGATTATTCGAAAACCACTGGGACGACCAATGACAAAGTGCAGTGCCGGGTACATGCCGAGCGCATTGGACATTACGGCTACGGCATGATGCTGGGCGAAGTTGGATTGCCTCCGGGCGCGGAGGTGGATCGCGAGAGCCTGGAACATGGGGTTGAAGCGAGTCAGTCGGTCCATCGCTATGAGGTACAGCCGGACCGTGTGATCCTGTATTTCTGGGCGCAGGCTGGCGGAGCTGATTTCACGTTCGAGTTCCGGCCACGATTTGAGATGCGCGCGGAAACGGCGCCGTCACTTTTGTACGACTACTACAATCCGGACTCGTCGGTGACGTTGAAGCCGGAGCGGTTTGAGGTGAGCGCGGGATCGGATTCCATCCACTAACGGCCATTTCTCAAACAATGTTGAGACCGTTTTCCTTCGGGACCCGATTCTTCACGCAATCACCTCTTATCCTCAAGTCGTGGACCCCGGTGATCAACTTGCGTTTCGGGAGAAGCAATGGCAAGAAATTGCGCACGGCCCATACAGAGTTAAATCCAGACGAGTTCGAGGCTCTTGAAAAGACGTTCTATTACTAAGTTGCCGAAAAATCGCCATTACACTCATTGACCGACGAGTGCTTTGGGCGATAGACCAAAACGATCGCAGAAAGACTGAAACCGGGCCCATGCCGCATTTCGCATACGATTGGCTGGGTGGCTGCGCCGCGCCGAGCCCACCACAACACCCTTGCGCACAATTGGCTCTTCAACCGTAGGCCCCTCGGTCGCAAGCACCTCCTCTGCTTCAATTGCGGCTTGATAGGCCAGGCACCCACCCTCCAAACTCAGTGCATCTGGCCTGCAGTCAAGGTCCATTGCTTCCAGTTCGGCCTTCAGAAAACTCAATGCTGAACGGGCTCTCCCTTTTAAATGCCGCGGACATTTGGGCAGGCCTCGCGAACCCTTTGGAATACTCTCAGCAGCCACAGTCACTTTATGCCTCCCATGCTTGCGCGGATTTCCTTCGTTGACCTGAAGGCTGAAAGGTTTACGGTTTCTTCCCAAAGTTTGCTCCTCACTCGTTTAAGAAAAAAATGCAGAATAGCGCGGATTTTAGAAGCCGATGCCAACGGCCTCCGACACCTCAGTGGTGTTGAGATTCGCATATCCCCTCCGAATCTTCCGAGCGGTCGGTTTCTCGCTTCGTTCGCTCGTAGGAGTTTCATCTCGGTTGCTGCGATGAAGATTTGAGGCAACTCCGCAGACCGAATTTAGTTTTTGGGACAGAGTGGGACAAGATTGAGTTGCGGGGTGTTTGGAAGTTGCTGAATTTATGGTGGCCAGGGACGGAGTTGAACCGCCGACGCCAGCCTTTTCAGGGCTGGCTTCAATCATCGTAAATTACTTTGTTTTCAACAAACCGTGTCGCGTTTCGCGCTTCTTTTTGGAACCATATGGAACCAGTTTCTACTGCACCATTTTGGTAGCGCTGCCGAGTCGATCGACCACGCGGCGCTGTGATTCCGGAACGAACTGCTGATAAATATCGAGCGTTGTCGAGGCTCGCGAGTGCCGCATTTGCGCCTGCGCGTCCTTCACGTCCGCGCCGGCAATCTTGAGCCACGTTGCATGGCTCGTTCGCAAACAACGCCAGTTTACCCAATCTAGGCCGAGCTTTCGGCCCGCTGGCTTGATGAAGCGAACGAGAATGTTGTTGTCACGGATTGGCTTGCCGTCGCGGACGGACTGAAAGATCAGATCGTTCGGGCCGTCAGCCTTCACAACCTTGTACTTCCGCACGGCGGGGCCAGCCCTGACGTGGACTGTGAGTAATTTCAAGCGGTGGATACGCTCGACGACGCACTGCTTGACCGGAATTGTGGCGTTGCTGCTTTCGCTCTTAGGAGATCCCCAATCGCCGCGGCAGTATCGCTCGTCTATGGTGATGGTGTTGTCGCCCAGGTCATTCCAGCGCAGTCCAGCAAGCTCGCTGACTCGCAGGCCGGTGTATATGGCGACGAAAACCATAGAAGCATACGGCTCCTGAATTTCCACGAGCAGTCGATCGAAAAGCTCGGGGCTCAGGTAGGGCTTGCTTCTTTTTTTGCCGCGACGGTCGGGCGGCATCCGAACGCCTTCGACTGGATTGGTGATGAGCAGGTTGTATTGCCGCGCTGCGTTCAGCACGCTTGAAAGGACATCGCGAACTTTGTCCCGCGATTCGTGCTGTAGTTTGGTTTTCGATGCCAGATCGGAGAAGTACCGCTGCACTGACATCGGTGTAACGTCGCGCAGGCAGAGCGCCCCGAAGGAGGGAATGAGGTAGTTATCTAGAACGCCCTCATAGCGGTCCTTCGTGGTCGTCGCTAACGTCGACATGATGAGAGGAACATACACGTTGTCAACAAAGTGTTTGAAGTTCGTCGCTGAACCGATCGTTTCAAGCCCTTGGTTCATGGGACGAAGGACCTCCGCCACAATGCGAGCAGCTTCCCGCTCGCCTTTCGAGGCAGGGGCAATGCGGAGCCGTTCCCGGCGCCTGACTTGCTTGCCGTCGATGAAATGGTCCTTCCAAACAAGGACAGTCCACCAGCGGCCACGGCGTACAGGCGTAGGATTTTGATACCTCCGGCGCGCCATTTTCTCCATACCCTCCATGGGCGGAGCGCCGGTATTCGCCTGGGGACGGATTGTAGCAGCGATTGCCACGGTAGCTCGCATGCGAGAAAGCCCTTAATGCGGTGCTAAATACGACGGGCTCCCGTCGCCGGAAGCCCGTGCCTAAAAATGAGTTCCATTCAACAACACTGCTTCGTTATCTGTGGGTCTTCTTATTGGGGCACTAGACCCTGAAAACATTGCCGCAGACGTAATGGTTCAAGACCATCAATGCTTGCTCGATGGAACATGTGGAATAACCAAAATTCCGCGCCGTATTGCTTCTCTGTGCCTGACTAAGGAGAAAGACGCGGGCTATTCCGTGTTCCACCTGTTCCACGAATGAACTTGAGCACTTACACGTGTTCCAGCGGTTGTTCCACGTGTTCCAATTCATTGGCTTTGCTTGACGTAAAATCGCTTGCCGCGATCCGGTCCTCCGCGCTCTTGCTTCAATCTCCAACCGTGCTGTGTTAAGCAGCGCACGACCTGTTTGCGGTCAGCCTGGGTAAGGCGATCGGGGTCTTTACGGATTCCGTGGATCAGTACGTCAGTGATCGTGACCCTGCCCGGCGCGGAGCCGTGCCAGGGAATTGCATTGCTCGAAATGCCATTGATGAAATCGTTGCGGGGCCGGGGATCGTCCAACCACGGAACGATAATTTCGTCCCAAATGCCTGGCTCATACCGCTCATCCTGCTCCTGCTTGGCCACTTGGTTAAGCTCGGGCGTCTCTAGCCACCAGACTTCCCCTTGCTTGAAGCGGTGATAGGCTTCGGCCCAGAGCTGCTCACGGTCTCGACGGATGGCGTTAACGTCAATTCGGGTACACCGAACCGGCCAGAAACGGCGATTGCCGGTCGAATCAACAAACGGCTGCTCGTCATTCGTGGAGGCAGCAAATACATTCTGACGGAGCACATCAATTGAGCGACGTCCATAGGGTGGTCGGAAATGATCACTACGAGCCGTTAAGAATGCTTTAACCTTCTCAATCTCGGCTCCGCGTGTCGCGGCGAGCTCGGAAATTTCAATGATCCACTTTCCAAGGAGATCAACCCGAGAATCTTTGGATCCCAGATCTGCAATGTGATCCGCAAACCATTCCTCTCCCGCCAAAACCCGCAGGGCTGAGGATTTCTGGATACCCTGCAGCCCTTCGAGTAACAGGACAGAATCGGCCTGAGAACCGGGTATAAGGATCCGTGCGACGGCTGAAACTAACCAACGTGGGCCGACGGCGCGCACGAACTCTGAGTCGTCGCAGCCCAGGTATGTCCTGAGCCAGTTGTCAATCCGCGGGATGCCGTCCCACTTCAAGCTATCGAGGTACTCACGAACCGGATGGAACGAGTATTCGTGAGCTACCGTCTGCACTGCCTCTGCTACAAGCGTCGATGAGACGTAAATACGGCCTTCCTTTTGAAGCCACTCGGTCGCTAACGAATCGTCTGTGTCCGTCCAGCGCGTGCCTGCTTGCTTTCCCCATGGAGCCACCTTGCGAGTTACGACCTGCTGTGAAAACTCGTTGAAGCCCACCACGCCATTCCACTCTCGGGCATAGCGAAATGCAGTTAGCACGTTTGCCAATATGCGTTCAGGCGTTGGACTCTTGGTCGAGCGGTACATGAGGAGCTGTCGCCAGTTGCCTATCTCAGTTGGCGGAGAGTCAAACACCCGAGCCATGGCGTCGTCACCCGCCATGCCGATGTAGTCGTCCGGACCGTTTACACCCTCTATCGCCGGCAACTCAAGGACGTGAGGCTCAGATTTCTGGCGTAGCAACTGGCGTACAAGCGCAGTTCGCGCAGCCTGTACCTTCGGATTGCTCGAACAATTGGCATCCAGCAACACATACACCTTGCGACCTGTGGAACAGATACCAAGTTCAGGGAGTGGCCCAGTCTCATCTACGCGCTCCCCTTTGGAATTTTCGACCTTGCCAATCTTCGCCCTCCATCCCCAACAGCCACCCGTGGCGATGGGCAACAATTGGCGGCCGGTGCGGTTACTCCAAGCTCTCAATGCCAGTGCAGACTTCTCCGCCTCGACGAGCACAACGGGAATGTTTAGATCCTGTCCCAAGGCATGGTCACCCGGAACGATGTAGAGGTGACGTCTGTCTCCATAAGGAGCCAAGTACTTCCGGACCAGCTTGCCATCCTCAATGTCCGGGTGATCGCGACGCAGCCTACATGTGTGGCGTCTACCGCCGGCATCGAAGTAAGGGAACACAATTCCAGAGTTGTCGCCGGTGCCTTTCAGTCCGAACTCATGCTTCGCCTCCTGATCCGAAACCCGGTGTACTCCCGCACGCGCGAGCAGCTCGGGGTCGATGCCGAGATGCGCGAATATCTCTAAGTCAGCCGGGGTGAGGTGCACTCTTGGATTCATTTGCTCACCAAAAGGGAAAAGCCTGCGCGTCGAATCGGCAAATTCGGACATGTCGCATCAAACGACCGACCCAATTGCCGCAAAAAAAACCGCCTGTCGGCGGTTTGTTCTAAAACGATTCTTCTAGTTCCTACTACATATTCTCGTTGCTTCTTATGTCGTCGATGTTCCGTGCGGGCTGGCTCTGCTCTCTTCAACGGCCTGCAATCGAAAACCGACATATGAATGGCACACGCTCAAGGCACCTGACGGAACCTTTTCGGACGGCCACAATCGTTCTCCCTTAGCAGATCAGGCTTATTTTAGAGACACCGGTAGTACGACTCTGGAAGCCGGAGTAGATTTGGCTGCCTTCTCCGATGGCAGTAGCAGAACAGGATTTGCAATGCGCGGCGTTTTTCTAAGGTGAATGTTATACCTAAGACGTACACCGAGGGTGCCAACACATGTTGCCACTCTTGATTCCATACATTGGTTGGGTAAGGAGACGAGGGAGGCGGACTAGAAGACATAACGTCTTCACGTTCGAACACGCCCACCTCGTCGCTAGCAAATATCCGGTTGCCAATTACTTCAACTGCCCGCACTCAGGTGGTTTGCAGTTGGCGGCGATCCTCTACCTCGAGAAGATCCACGGGAGGGGTACCCCGACTTTGGCACAATAAAGGCGAATTTGCCCGCCATATTAGGGATATATAAAAAAGAAGATCAGCGGACCTTTTTTCCGGAGTAGCAACTCCGACAGTGAGCGCAAAGCGTAAGCGACAGAGCGAGAGTACCTGTGCACGCGGGAGCCTACCTAGCTAGGAGGGGTACCCCCCACATTGAGTGTCACCCAAAGTAGCAATCGGCCCCAGTCATAGCCCGAACCTTCTTTTCCAGGGACTGGAGGCGTCCCCGGTTTTGAGAAATCAACAGGGCCGTGACACGTGAAACACGCAGCAACACCATTCACAAGGTACGAACCACGACGGAGCCGCTCTGGGTTTCGCTCAAACTTGCGCGCCGTTAGAGGCCGAGCTTTCACTCCTCCACGATCATCCGACAACCGCTGCGAACGACAGGCCAACAGGACGACAGTTAGAATCGACAGTATCGTGGCGGCTCGTAAAATTACTCTGGCACACATCGGTATGGGAATGCTCCATTAGGGGGCGATCTGTCTGGGTCAGTTGTTGGTGTAATGGCGATTTTTCGCCAGTTACGGTCGCGCAGCACGATCTAGCCACGTGAAACAAATTCTAAATCCTCGTACTCGTTGAGCTGGTCTGCGGGAATGAAAGTACGGCCCGAGACCATCGGGTCGAGAATCATTACACCCCCGCCAAATTCCTGCATGTACCAATCCGCTTCTGGGTCATTTGGATCACACGCCACAAGCTCGACTTCTGCCGGATTTCTGTGGAAAAGTACGTGGTCGCCTTTCCTTATCTCTTCACCTGATCGGTACTTCAAAAAATGGCCGGGTACGGCTGTCATCTCAGGATTCGCCTCTCCTGCGCTCAGTCAACGAGTGTAATGGCGATATTACGTCAATCAACACCAGTCTCCTTGGCATGTTCGCCACAATGCCCTCCGCGATGCGAGAGAGCAAGCTGCAAAAGGCCGCACAACTCTGGTTGCGCGAAATGCAGCCCAGCTGCGGTGTACAGAAGCAACCAGATAAGCAGAAGCTGGCTAAAACTTGGTAAGAGTACCGGCCCAGACGTAGCCGGTTGGGGTCACAACAAAAATGATCTGACCGGCGTCTTGAAGGATGACAAAATGCCAGCTGTTGTCGACGCCAGCAATCGTCATGGTGGTCGTTCCGGTGCAGTCCGAATTCACGCTGTACGTACCTGAAACCGGTTGGCCGGGCATAAGCACGCCGCCGAAACTCGCGTTGTCGACGCCCGAAATGCTCCCATCGGCCCCGAATGAAATCTGACCTCCATGCGCGAAGGGCACGAAGCCTCCGACGCGCGGGAAGCTACTGCTACCCCCAGCCGCGACGAGACCGTCCGTAGAGTAGCCATACGAGTTGCCGCTGAGGATACTAGCGGAGCATGATGCCGCCATTAATCTCAGGGTGCCG
>Ga0068860_100008414_pt1 | contig 10275 bp, 10 predicted proteins | sample KBSSwiS32_FD_66597 | JGI IMG/M metagenome (GOLD analysis project Ga0068860, IMG submission 66597) | Switchgrass rhizosphere microbial communities from Kellogg Biological Station, Michigan, USA - KBS Switchgrass S3-2 | ecosystem: Host-associated > Plants > Roots > Rhizosphere > Soil ...
CAAGGAGTGGCGCACCGATCGCCGGCTCGGCCGGCTCGAGGCGATGCTCGCGGTCGCCGACAAGGACGCCTCGCTGCTGATCTCCGGCAATGGCGATGTGCTCGAACCCGAACAGGGCCTGATCGCGATCGGCTCCGGCGGTCCGTTCGCGCTGGCCGCGGCCAAGGCGCTGCTCGAGAACTCGTCGATGCCGGCGCGCGACATTGTGGAAAAAGCGCTGCGGATTGCCGGCGATATCTGCATCTATACCAATCACAACATCACGATCGAGGAGCTGTGAGGACAGTAATCGGTAACCGGTAGCCGGTAGCCGGAAGAGCTGAGGCGACTCGCTGCTCTCCGGCTACCGGTTCCCGGCTACCGGCTCACGTCTTTGCTCAACCCATGTCCGAACTGACCCCCCGCGAAATCGTCAACGAGCTCGACCGCTACATCATCGGCCAGAACGCGGCCAAGCGCGCGGTCGCGATCGCGTTGCGCAACCGCTGGCGGCGCATGCAGCTCGAACCGATGCTGCGCAACGAGGTCACGCCGAAGAACATCCTGATGATCGGGCCGACCGGCGTCGGCAAGACCGAGATCGCACGGCGCCTGGCGAACTTGGCGAACGCGCCGTTCATCAAGGTCGAGGCGACCAAGTTCACCGAAGTCGGCTACGTCGGCAAGGATGTCGAGCAGATCATTCGCGATCTGGCCGATGTCGCGGTCAAGATGGCGCGAGAGCTGGCCAAGTCGCAGGTCCGCTCGCAGGCCGAGGACCGCGCCGAAGACCGCATCCTCGATGCATTGCTGCCGAAGCGCCAGCAGCCGACGCTTGGATTTGTCGGCGAGCCTCAGGTTCCCACCGCGGTGGAGAGCGAGACGCGACAGAAGCTGCGCAAGCAGCTGCGTGAAGGCGCGCTCGACGAGCGTGAGATCGAGATCGAAACCGCGGTGAACCTCGGTGTCGAGATCATGGCGCCGCCCGGCATGGAAGACATGACCCAGCAGCTGCGCGGCATGTTCTCGTCGCTGGCCGGACAGAAGACCCAGAAGCGCAAGCTGACGATCAAGGCGGCTCGGCCGCTGCTGATCGAGGAGGAAGCCGCGCAGATGATCAACGACGACGAGCTGAAGGAGCAGGCGCTCGCGTCGTGCGAGCAGAACGGCATCGTCTTCATCGACGAGATCGACAAGGTCGCGCAGCGCGGCGAGTGGAGCGGCGCCGGCGTCAGCCGCGAAGGCGTGCAGCGCGACCTGCTGCCGCTGGTCGAAGGCTCGACCGTGTCGACCAAGCACGGCATCGTCCGCACCGACCACATCCTGTTCATCGCCTCGGGCGCGTTCTCGCTGGCCAAGCCGTCGGACCTGATTCCCGAGCTGCAGGGCCGCTTTCCGATCCGCGTCGAATTGGCCGCGCTGACGGCCAACGACTTCGAGCGGATTCTGACCGAGCCGAACCATGCGCTGACCAAGCAGTATTCGGCGCTGCTGGCGACCGAGGGCGTGACCCTGGAGTTCGCCGCGGACGGCGTGCGCCGCCTCGCCGAGATCGCCTTCGCCGTCAACGAGCGCACCGAAAACATCGGCGCGCGCCGCCTGCACACCGTGCTCGAGCGCCTGCTCGACACGATCTCGTACGAGGCGCCGGATCAGGCCGGCAGGCGCTATAATATCGACGCGGCCTATGTCGACGGTCACCTTGCCGCGCTGGTGCAGGACCAGGACCTCAGCCGCTACATCCTGTAGGAGCGTAAGGTCGCGCGCTTTTCGCGCTCGTGAGGAGTGAGGAGCGGGGGCAATTCCCTATGTCCATCCTCACAAGCGAGCGCAGCGAGCGACCTCACGAGACCGCGCAGCGGTCGACCTCACGAGGCCGCGCAGCGGCCGACCTGACATTTTCTAGACCATGGCCACGATCAAACACCATCGCGACAGCAGCAACGTCGTCCAGTTTCGCGGCCGCGGCGTACGCGCACAGTTGCGCGAAGCGCTCGAGGCGCGGGCGCCGCTGCGCGTGCTGCGCGAACACATTTCGCTGAACTGGGTGCACGGCCATGTGATCGGCCTGTCGGCGGAGTTCTGCCTGATCGCCGAGGTCAGTGATGCGATGCGCTTCGACGGGTTCATCGTGATCGCGCTCGGCGACGTCACCGTGGTCGAGGAAGATCCGGGCCGTGAATTCGTCGAACGTGCGCTGGCGCTGAACGGCGAGTCGATACCGGAATTGCCGCAAATCCGCCTCGACGACTGGCAGACGATCGCCGAGTCGGCCGCGGCATCGACGCCGTTGATTTCGCTGAACATGCTCGACGAGGAAGCCGGCGAGGTCAGCTATGTCGGCCGCCTGGTCGGCAACGAGCACGACGCGCTGGTTCTGCAGGAAGTCGATCCGAACGCGAAGTGGTATCCGGACACCGGCGCCTACGAGTTCCAGGGTATCGGCTCGGTCAGCTTCGGCACGGCCTACATGCTGATGCTCGCGCAGGTCGCTGGCGTGCCGCCGGTGCCGCAGGCGCCCGACGATCTGCTGCCGATCGGCTGAGCCGGCTTGCGCGAGCGCTTTGGACGATCGGGCAAAGCGTGAGCCGTCAGCTGTCAGCCGTGAGCCGGAAGAACGGCGTGTGCGTCGGCAACGCGGCTCACATTCACGGTTCACGGCTCACAATTTTCGATACGGGATGCACGTTCGCGCCCAGTCCTATCCTTGCCAGCATCCCCAATGACCCCCACGCCACGCCCCACAGGCATCACGCTGCATCGCGCCTCGCACGTCCTCGAAGTCGAGTTCGACAGCGGCCAGACGTTCCGCCTGCCGTGCGAATACCTGCGCGTCAACTCGCCGAGCGCCGAAGTGCAGGGCCACGCGCCGAGCCAGCGCGTGCTGCAGCATGGCAAGCGCAACGTCAACATCGCCGAGATCGTGCCGGTCGGCCACTACGGCGTGCTGCTGAAATTCGACGACGGCCACGACACCGGAATCTTTTCGTGGGACGTGCTGCATGATCTGGGCGTCAACCACGACGCCAACTGGGAAAATTACCTGACGGCGCTCGATGCTGCGGGTTTGTCGCGAGGCTGACGTCGACTCCGCTTCGGTCCCTCTACCAGCCGCCACCACCACCGCCGCCGCCACCGCCGCCCGACGATCCGCCGCCGCCGCTGCCGGACGACGAGCCCGGTGCGCTTGACGATGACGAAATCGCGCCGCTCAGCGACGAACCGATTCCGCTGGTGAAGCTCGACAGATTGCCCAGCCCGCCGACGCTGCCCTGATACCACGCCATCGCGCCGACAGCGGCCGCCGCGGCCGCCGGACCAACCGCTGCAGCGAAGCGGTCGGCCCAGGTCTGCTCGACGCCGAGCGCGAGCGCGTACGGCAGGAATTTCTGGAACTCGCCGGCGCTCATCGGCGGCGCGTGCTGCCGCGCCAGCTCGTCGCGTTCGGCGACACCGAGATACAGGCGCAGGCCGGCAATGTGATCGAGCACCTTGCGGCCCTCGAGGGTCGGCGCCTTGAGCCAGTAATAGAACGCAACATTGGTTGCGACCAGGGCGACGACGGTCAGGCCGAAGCCGACGCCGGAGATCAGGAAGAACGCGCCGATGCCGAACAGCTCGCCGGCGACGAACGGCACGGCAAACACGGTCATGAACATCGCGCCCGCGCGCGCGCCGACCCCGCGGCCCTGGCGCCAGGCGCGCACGACGCCGCCGAGCAGCGCGACCACGCCGAACGTCCAGCCCGACAGCCACAGCAGCAGGAAGCCGCTGCCGGCCGCGACGCCGCTGACGCCATGCGCGAATACGCCGGCGACGAGGGCGAGTACGCACAGCAGCACGCCCGGAACGACGAGCACGCTGTTGGTCTGGAAATAGCGCTTGCGGTTCTGCTGGTCGAGCCGGTTCTTGTGCTGGCTGCGCGCGGCGCCGATGACGGCGTGCTCGGACTGCTGCAGCGGCAATTCCTGCCGCGCACCGAGCGTTGCTTCGAGCAGCGTCGTCTCGACGTCGGGCAGGCCGTGATGCTCGCCGGAATTGCGCAGCAGACTGAACGTCGAGCCGTCCTGGCGAATCCGCAAGGCGCCGTGCACGGCCAGGTCGACGATATCGGCGGCGAAGCAGCGATCGTCGTACTTCATGCGCTCGATGTGGCGCAGGCTGCCCGGCGAGAATCCGTCCGGCGCCTCGTATTGCGGAATGATCACGCCGGGACGCGGGTCGCGGCCGACGCGCAACCACTGGCGCAGATAGTAGAGCCAGGCCAGGACCAGGCCGATGCCGCCGATCAGCACGCCGGCATTGTCGCTCAGGAACCAGCGCGCGCTGTCGGCGCCGGTCGGCGCTGCGACGATGCCCTTCGGAAACGTCACGACGATCGTCAAGCCTTCGCTCGGCGCGAGCCGGCGCGTCGCGCGAAACTGCGCGTGCGACGGACCGCTGACCTGCGCGCGATAATCGCCGCCTTTCGCGCCCTGCATGCCGGTATAGGCTTCGACGTGCAGCGCCGCCGGCTCGATCGATCCGGGCAGTGTCACGTCCGCGCCCGCCGCATCGATCGCAAAGTCCCAGCCGTTGCCGGTGACGTTCCAGTACAACTCGTCGTGATCGGCGAAGAAGCCGAGCTGGCGCGTCGTGGTGTACTGCAGCTCGTAGGCATGTTCGCCGGGATTCAGCGTCGTTTCCTTCGCCCCGAAGTACACGCGCACGCCGTTGCCCTGCGCTTCGGTGTGGTAGGGCTCCGGTGCGCCATCGCGGCTCAGCGACGTCACCCGGAAATCGACGTGCACGCGGTTGCCGGCGCGGTCGCGATAGTCGGTCGGAAAGTCGCGATAGACGCCGTGGCGGATGCGATCGCCCTCGGCATTGACCCGGATCGTTTCGCTGACGCGCATGCTCGCGTCGGCATCGACCGTGATCGCACTGTGGAAATCGAGGATGCGCTCGATCGCGCCGACGGGCGGACTCAGCCCGAGCGCGGCGCAGGCGATCAGCGCGCGCAGCCGGCCGCCGTTCACAGCTTGACCGCCTCGGTGTTTTCGGCCTGGAAGAACTCCGAAGCCTGGAAGCCGAACGGGCCGGCCAGCAGCAGGTCGGGAAAATGCTGGATGCGCGTGTTGTAGTCGCGCACGGCGCCATTGTAGAAGCGGCGGGCGTATTGCAGATGATCCTCGACGTCGACGAGATCGCGCTGCAATTGCAGAAAGTTTTCGCTGGCCTTCAGGTCCGGGTAGCGTTCCTGCAGGGCCAGGATCCGGGCGACTCCGGCAGCGAGCGCGGTCTCTATTTCGCCGCGTTGCGCGATCGAGCCACCGGCCTGGGCGCGGCCGCGCAGCTCGGTGAGCGCTTCCAGCGTCGAGCGCTCGTGTTCGGCGTAACCCTTGACCGTTGCCGCCAGCTGCGGCACCAGGTCATGGCGCCGCTGCAGCTGCACGTCGATGTCGGCCCACGCGGCGCGCACCTGGTTGCGCGCGGCGACGAGGTCGTTGAACGTGACGATGCCGTACCCCAGCAGCGCGATCAGCGCGCAGCCCGCGATCCAGAAAATCATGGTTCGAAGCCGTCCCCGAAGCCGATGGCCGCGGCATGGCCACCGGCGGCCGCGGTTGGGCGATAATACGGCAAGCCCCACTGTCCACGCATGCCATGCCCGAAACACCCGAGGTCGACACCGACCGCCTGCGCGAAGCGATCGACAGCGAAATCGAACACGAAGGCGGAACGCTGCTGCGCACGATCGCGCTGACCACGGCGGTTCTTGCGGCTCTGGCGGCCGTCGCCGCGCTGAAAGCCGGCGCCGATGCGAACGAAGCGTTGATCCTGAAGACCGAGGCGGCGCGCCTGCAGAATCAGGCCTCGGACCAATGGGCCTACTATCAGGCCAAGGGTCTCAAGGCGGCCATTGCGGAAGCCGCAAAGAATTCCTGGACTGCACTCGACAAACCGGCGCCGGCGGAGCTGTCCAAGCAGCAGGAGCGTTACGCCGACGACCAGCGCTCGAGCAAGGCACTGGCGGAGGGCTTCGAGAAACAGCGCGACGAGAAAAGCGCCGAGGCGGACCGCCTCATGCATCATCACGAGTCGTTCGCGCATTCGGTCGCGCTGCTGCAGGTCTCGATAGCGCTCGGCGCGGTGGCCGCATTGACGCGCAGGAAAGCGGTCTGGTTCGGATCGGCTGCGCTCGGCCTGGCCGGCGCAGGCGTGCTTGCTTACGCGTTCCTGGCTTGAGCTGGCGGCGTCTTGGAGCGACGATGAACGACCCCCGCGACACCGATCCCGGCACGACCCACTTCGGCTTCCGCGACGTGCCGCGCGACGAGAAGGAGAAACTCGTCGGCCGCGTGTTCACGTCGGTTGCCGGCAAGTACGACCTCATGAACGACCTGATGTCGTTCGGCGTGCACCGCCTGTGGAAACGCTGGTTCGCCGCGACCAGCGGCGTGCGCGCCGGCGACCGCGTGCTCGACCTGGCCGGAGGCACCGGCGACATCGCTGCGCTGCTGCTGCCGCGGGTCGGCGCGAGCGGCGGCGTCGTGCTCGGCGACATCAACGCAGCGATGTTGCGCACCGGCCGCGACCGGCTGCTCGATCGCGGCCTGGTCCGCAACCTGCACTATGCCCAGTTGAACGCCGAGGCGTTGCCGTTCGCCGACGCGAGCTTCGACGCGGTCACGATCGCGTTCGGGCTGCGCAACGTCACGGACAAGGCACAGGCGCTGCGCGAAATGCGCCGCGTGCTCACGCCGGGCGGCCGCGTGCTGATTCTCGAATTTTCCACCGTGCGCTCGGACTGGCTCAAGCCGCTGTACGAGTTCCACTCGTTCCAGGTGCTGCCGCGCCTCGGCGCGTTCATCGCCGACGACGCCGAAAGCTATCGCTATCTGGCCGAATCGATCCGCCGCCACCCCGGCCAGGCCGCGCTGAAGGCGATGATGCAGGAAGCCGGTTTCGCCCAGATCGACGTCCGCAACTTGTCGGCCGGCATCGTCGCGATCCACCGCGGCTACAAAGTCTGACGTTCGCGTGCGCGTGCTGGTGACCGGCGCGAACGGGTTCATCGGCGCGCACGTTGCCGAAGCGTTGCGCGCCGCCGGACACGAGACGGTGAGCGCGGTTCGTCGACCTGCGGCAGAGGAACTCGCGCACGAATCCGCGATCGCCTGCGATTTCGCCGTCGACGCCGATCCGGCGATCTGGGAACCGCGTCTGGCCGGCGTCGATGCCGTCGTCAACTGCGCAGGAATCCTGCGCGAGACGCGTGCCGACCGGTTCCAGTCCATCCATGTCGACGCACCGCTCGCCCTGTTTCGCGCCTGCGCGGCGAAAGGGGTCCGGCGCGTCATCCAACTGTCGGCACTCGGCGAGCCGGTCGACGGCGAATTCATCGCCTCGAAGCATCGCTGCGACGCCGCGCTTTCCGGGCTCGATCTGGACTGGCTGGTCCTGCGTCCGGGGCTCGTCTACAGCACGGACGATGCGCACGGTGGAACCGCCCTGCTGCGGGCAATGGCGGCACTGCCGGGATGGCTCGTCGTCCCGGGCGACGGCGCGCACCTGCTGCGTCCCGTGGCGATCGACGATCTCGCGTGCGCGATCGTCAACGGACTGCACGCCCGAACCGGGACGGGCGAAGTCATCGAAATCGTCGGACCGGAGGTCCTGACCCTGCGCGACTATCTGCTGGCCTGGCGAAAGTGGTTTGGCTTGGAGGCAGGCTGGGTCAGCGCCGCACCGGCGTTTCTGGTCCGTGCCGCCGCAGCGCTGGGCGAGCTGCTCGGTCGCGGGCCGCTGTGCCGGGTGATCGTAAACTTGCTGCAGCGTCGGCGGATCGGCGCAGCGCAAGCGCCTGCGCGCACCGAAGCAATGCTCGGGCGCCGGCCGATGGCGCTGGCCGAGGCGCTTCGACGCCGGCCGTGCCGTGCGCAGGATCTGTTGCACGCCCGCTGGTACCTGTTGCGCTGGGCTCTGATCCTCACGCTCGCGCTGGTCTGGATCGGTTCCGGACTGGTCGGATGCCTGCTTCTGTCCGACGACCCGGCGCAGCTGTTGCCCGGGTGGCCGCCGGCGACGGTCCGCGTCGCTACGCTCGCGACCAGCATCGCCGACCTGGGTCTTGGACTTGCGCTGCTCACCGGCCGCGGAACGCGACCGATTCTGATCCTGATGTTGCTCATGGTGTGCGGCTATACCTTGTCGATCGGCAGCCTCGCGCCGCAACACTGGCTCGATCCGTTCGGCGGTCTGCTCAAGAACCTGCCGATCGCCGCCGCTCTCGGAGTCCTGCTCGCGATGGACGGACGGCGGCGACCATGAATGCCTACGTCGCTCTGAAGTTCATCCACATCGTTTCGGCCACGCTGCTGTTCGGCACCGGGCTCGGCACGGCATTCTTCATGTGGATGAGCCATCGCAGCGGCAACGTCCAGGCGATAGCGACGGCCGCTCGGATTACCGTTCGCGCCGATTGGTTGTTCACCGCGCCTGCCGTGATCATCCAGCCGCTGAGCGGCGCCGGGCTGATGTGGGTGGCCGGTTATCCACTGACGACGCGCTGGCTGCTGCTTGCCATGGCCCTTTACCTCGGCGCCGGCGCCTGCTGGGTGCCGGTTGTGGCCCTGCAGTTGCGGATTCGCGACCTCAGTGCGGCGGCCGTCCGCGACGCGCTTCCGCTTCCGGACGCCTACTATCGATGCATGCGCTGGTGGTTCGCCCTCGGCTGGCCGGCATTCAGCGCCGTCCTCGGTGCGTATTGGCTGATGGTCGCAAAACCCGTCTGAGACGACCAGGCCACCGGCGCGACGCGCCGGGGCCGCTCCAATCGCGGTCGCGCGGCCTCCGGGCCCCCTATGCCTGGAAGCGGGTCCATTTTTGGGATATGCGGTAGAAAATCTGCTATACAGAAAGCCAAGGCATCGACCACGTGAGCGAGGGGGATCGTGTCGGCTGCTCATACGGACCGGGAGGCGTCTGCGGACGCTTCGGGCAATCTTGCTGACCGCATTCGCTCCGGCGACAGGGCGGCGGAGGCGGAATTCGTGCGCCAGTACGAACGTGGCGTGCGTGCGCTCGTGCGGCGCCACACGCGGCCGCGCGAACCGATGGTCGACGATTTCGTCCAGGACGTTCTCTACCAGGTTCTGCAGAAGTTGCGTGCCGGCGACTTGCACGACGCGGCGGCGCTGCCGGCCTACCTGCGCGCGACGATCGTCTATACGACCACGGCCGAGTACCGCAAGCGCGCCAGTCACGGCGAGCCGGTGGCCACCGAGCTGCTCGACGGCATTGCCAGCGCCGCCGACCCGGCTGAGCAGCTGCGAAGCGAGCAGCTGGCGTCCCAGGTCAGGACGTTGCTGGGCGAACTGCCGGTCGCGCGCGACCGCGCCCTGCTGATCGGTTTTTATATCGAGGAGCGCAGCAAGGACGAGGTCTGCGCCGAGCTGGGCATCGAACCCGATCATTTCCGTCGGGTGGTCTTCCGGGCGCGCGAGCGGCTGCGCGATCTGCTCGAGCGAGCCGGCTCGGGCGCCGGCGCCTGAGACTCTGCGGACCCGGTGCACACCTGAATCAAGGCTAGGACGCAGACGACACGACGATGGCGCGCTTGATCACCCAATCCCCGCTCGATACACGGTTGGCTTCGTGGCTGGAGACCGCGTGGCTGCAGCGCTATCTCGAGCGCCGGCTGGACGCCGAAGAGACAGCATGGTTCGAAGCCTATGTCGTGGACAAGCCCGCCCTCCTCGAGCGTCTGGAGCGCGACACCGATCTGCGCGACGGACTTGCCGAGGCGACGCGCGACAAACGTGTGGCGGCGGCTTCGCAGCCGACCGATTCGGAGCCGGACGTGCAGCCGTTGCGCGGTGCACGGCGACGGCGCCCGTACGGACCTGGGCTTGCACTGGCGGCGAGCCTGCTCGCCGGCATCGGCGTCGGCTGGATCTCGGCGCGCCAGGCGACGCCTGCCGATACGGCGGCACTGATCGCCAACCCGATGCGTATCGTGTTCGACACCGAGCGTGGCGCGGCGACGGGGCCACGGATCGAGCATGCCGGCAGCGCTTCGCCCTACACGCTGGTCGAGATCGCCGTGCCTCCCGGCGCCGGCAGTGTGACTGTACAAATGGAAAATGGCGGGCGGCTGGATCTGGTGCCTTCGGCGGAAGGGTTCGTCTATTTTCTCGCGCGAAAGGATGCCCGCACGGCCGGCCGCGTCATGACGCTCGCCTATGTTCTCGACGGCAGCGGCCAGACGCGGTCGTTTACGCTGGACGACGCAAAGGGAGAGGCGAAACAATG
>Ga0068860_100008416_pt1 | contig 10275 bp, 11 predicted proteins | sample KBSSwiS32_FD_66597 | JGI IMG/M metagenome (GOLD analysis project Ga0068860, IMG submission 66597) | Switchgrass rhizosphere microbial communities from Kellogg Biological Station, Michigan, USA - KBS Switchgrass S3-2 | ecosystem: Host-associated > Plants > Roots > Rhizosphere > Soil ...
GGTCGTCGTGGCCGATTGTGAGTAGTGGAGACCAGATCGTATGGTCCAGAAAGTTTGGAGCCGCCGCGGAGTTTGCCGCGAGCCGCGATCCCGGCCCGGTATTACGGGTTTGGGAAGGGGAACCGCCGAACAGTTGAACCTTTTGGGGCGGGTATCTCGTCTGTACAGTAGAGGCAATTTGTTGCCGGGATCTTTTGGGGAGAACGCATGAACTCTAGCGTAAGAAATCTGGTTTTGTGGGTTGTGGTGCTGGGTCTGGTGGGATTGGTCTTTGCCGTGATCAAGAACACCAAGCCGACCGGCGCGCACCCGGACTTTTCGGTTTTGGTCCGCGACGTCAAGGACGGCAAGGTCGAAAAGATCACGCTCAATAGCGTGACCGGCGACGTCCATGGCAAGTACAAGAACGGCGACGAGTTCACCTCCACCGTTCCCCATACCTATAACGACTTCACCACCCTGCTGATCGACAAGGGCGTCACCATCAACGTCGAAAAGGACGCCGGTGGCAACTGGGTTTCGCTGCTGATGAACGCCATCCCGTTCGTGCTGCTAGTCGGCTTCTGGGTTTTCATGATGCGCCAGATGCAGAGCGGCGGCAACAAGGCCCTCAGCTTTGGCAAGTCGCGCGCCCGCCTGCACTCCTCGCAGCAGAAGAAGGTCACCTTTAAAGATGTGGCCGGAGTCGAGGAAGCCAAGGAAGAACTCCAAGAGATCATCGAATTCTTGCGTGAGCCGCAAAAGTTCCAGAAACTCGGCGGACGCATTCCGAAAGGCGTCCTGCTGGTCGGCTCCCCCGGTACAGGCAAAACCCTGCTAGCCCGCGCCATCGCCGGCGAAGCTAACGTCCCGTTCTTCTCTATCTCCGGTTCGGACTTCGTCGAAATGTTCGTCGGCGTCGGCGCCAGCCGCGTCCGCGACCTCTTCGAGCAAGGCAAGAAGAACGCCCCCTGCATCATCTTCATCGATGAAATCGACGCCGTCGGCCGCCATCGTGGAGCCGGCCTGGGCGGCGGACACGACGAACGTGAACAGACCCTCAACCAATTGCTGGTCGAGATGGACGGTTTTGAATCCAACGAAGGCGTCATCCTCGTGGCCGCCACCAACCGCCCCGACGTTCTCGATCCCGCCCTACTTCGCCCCGGCCGTTTCGACCGCCGCGTAGTAGTCGGGCGTCCCGACCTTAAAGGCCGCGAACAGATCCTCAAAGTCCACACCAAGAAAGTTCCCTTGGGCGACGATGTGAACCTCATGACCATCGCCCGCGGCACCCCCGGATTCGTCGGCGCCGACCTGGCCAACCTGGTCAACGAGGCAGCCCTCGTAGCCGCCCGTCAAAACCGCAAAGTCGTCATGCAGTTCGACTTCGAGCTCGCCAAAGACAAAGTGATCATGGGCGTCGAACGCCGCAGCCTGATCCTCAGCGACGACGAAAAGAAAAACACCGCCTATCATGAAGCCGGACATGCGCTGGTAGCAGCCCTCACTCCCAACGCCGATCCGCTGCACAAAGTAACCATCATTCCCCGCGGCATGGCGCTCGGCCTGACCATGCAGTTGCCGCTCGACGACAAGCACAGCTACGACAAGGATTATCTCGAAGCGCAAATGGCCATCCTGATGGGCGGCCGCATCGCCGAAGAGATTTTCATGCACCATGTGACCACCGGCGCCGGCAACGACATCGAGCGCGCCACCGACATGGCCCGCAAGATGGTGTGCGAGTGGGGCATGAGCGAGCTCGGCCCGCTCAGCTTCGGTAAGCGCGAAGAGCAGATCTTCCTGGGCCGCGAAATCGCCCAGCATCGCGATTACAGCGAGGCCACCGCCATCCGCATCGACGAGCAGGTGAAGAAACTGGTGCAGGAAGGCTACGACCGCGCCCGCAAGATCATCGAAGAGCGTTCCGATGCCCTGGACCGTATCGCCCGGGCTTTGCTGGAACGCGAAGTCCTGGATGGCAGCGAAGTCCGCCAACTGATCGACGGCGAGACCCTCGACGCCATGCCCACTCCGCCGCCTCCGAGCTCGACCGGCGACGGCGCGCAGCAAGTCATTAAGCCGGAGCCACCGCGGCGTCTCCCCGGCATGCTCGAAGGCGGCCCGCAGCCCGCCTAGCGAAGCGAAACCGGCGTAGTGATTCCAGCCTTTCCGGTCTACATCTTTGACCTCGACGGCACCCTGGTCGACTCCGAAGCCGACATCTGCGGTGCCGTCGAAGACGTTCTAGCCACACATGGCCGCACCGGCATCCCCCGTGAAGTTCTGCACCGTTACATCGGACGCCATCTCATCGAAGAGTTCATGGACTTCGGCTTCGCATTCCCCGAAGCCGAGCAAATGCTGCAGGAATACCGCGCCATCTATCCCGCCCGCAAACACGCCTCGACCACGGTCTACCCCGGAGTCGCCGCGGCTCTCTCGCGCCTGGGCGGAAAAAAATCCACCGCCACCACCAAAGGCACCCCCACCACACGCCTGGTGCTAGAACAATTCGCCCTAATCCACCACTTCGATCACGTACAAGGCACCGATGGTTTCCCCGCCAAACCCGAACCCGACGTCTTGCTCCGCACTCTCGAAACCTTCGGCGCCCGCCCCAGCGACTGCCTCTTCATCGGAGACTCCGCCGCCGACATGGAAGCCGGCCGCCGCGCCGGCATCGCCACCTGCGCCGTTACCTGGGGCTATGGTGAAACCGAAGACCTCGCCCATCATCACCCTGATTTTTGGATCGACGCCCCCCACCAACTCCTGCCCGACTACTAATCCCCCGCAATGAACCTGATCGCAGTGCGCGACGGTCGCTTCGACAACAACGGCTCGATTTTCAAGATCGTCGGCGCCAACAATTACTATGCGGCGTTCGCCACCCCCGCCATGCGCGCAGCCGTCATCGACGCAGCAAAACGCATCGGCTTAAACGTCCTGCGCTCCCCCGCGTTCTTAGATTCCCCCTGGCGCGGCGCCTATTTCCAATCCTGGAATCCCGCCACCAACCGCCCCGAAATCAACACCGGTGAAAACGGACTCCAGCGCCTGGACCACCTCATCGCCGATGCCGAACAAGCCGGGATCCGTCTGCTTCTTCCCCTCGTCAACCATTGGCCCGACTTCGGCGGCACGGACCGCTACGTCTCCTGGTTCGGCGGTACCTCACGCGACGATTTCTACCGCGACCCCGCCATTCGCGAAGGCTACAAATCCTACGTAAGCCAAGTCCTCACCCGCCAGAACACCGTAACCGGCCGCTTCTATAAAGACGAGCCCTCGATCCTTGCCTGGGAGTTGGCGAACGAACCGCGCAGCAAAGCGACCCCGCTTCTAGTCGAGTGGGTGCAAGAGATAAGCCGCTGGATAAAAGAAATCGATCCCAACCATCTGCTGGCAGTGGGCGACGAAGGATATATCACGGAGCCTTTTCTCCAAGTCCCAGAAATCGATTTCGGAACGTTCCACCTGTATCCCGAAGCCTGGAAAAAGCGCGATCCCGTACGCTTCGGACTCCGCTGGATCGAGCAACACCTGGAAGCCGGACGCGACGCCGGCAAGCCCATGCTCTTAGAAGAATATGGCATCACCTCGAAGAGCGACCGCAATCGCATCTACAGCGCGTGGCTCCGAGCGATCCAAGAACAAGACGGCGCCGGCGATCTAGCCTGGATGCTAGCCTCCACCGACGACGAGACCGGCGAGCCCTATTCCGACCACGACGGCTTCACTTTCTATTCCCAAACCGACGTCCCTTCCATTTGCGAACACGTGATACGATTCCGGCATGCCCAGACGCCGTCGCGTGACGAAAACGCAAGTGATCGCCAATCTTCCTAACTCAGTCGAATTGACAAAGCGCAACAGCAAAAACTCGATGACCCTCGAAATCCGCACCGGCGATTTACTGCTGGGAACTCTAGTCATGGGCCGCGGCAGCGTCCAATGGTGGCCCGCCGGCAACAGCGTCCACGCGCTCAAGAAATCCTGGAAAAGTTTCGCCGCCATGCTTGACGAACACATGTGAGCGCGACCCAAGAACCCCCGCCCTGATATCACATAGCGCTTTCCCTCCGCGCCTGTCCGAAGACTCCCGTAGTAACGTACGCACGTGAGAGTCGGGTCCGATCACTGGGTAACCTGGCCGCGAGTGGTAGAAGTCTCGAGCAACGCCTGCCGTCGCAGAAATCAGTGGGAGGTCGCCGAGTCACCGAAACTCGGCCCCCCTCGGTAACGGTCGTATTAGGCCGTGGATCACGGGATGTGGTCTCAGGGGTTAATGCCGGCTAAGGGCGCGCCCATTAGTATTTTGAGGTAGAAAAAGCGAATCGACTAACACCAACCCGACACTGAACCGCGCACAATGTAAGCGGCCTGGCAGCCGTTACGGAGTCAACGAAGCCAGTTCGGCCAGGTCCAAACGCCCCGTATAAATCGCCATACCCAGCGCGGCATGGACGTCCATCGCCAGAAGTGCGCGTACATCGTCCATAGTTGTGATGCCCCCCGCCGCCGTGATCTCGCGCCGCGTAGCCGCGCGCAAACGCCGGAACCAGTCGAGGTCCGTCCCCTGCATCATGCCTTCTTTGTCAACGTACGTACACAAAAACCCGCCACAAAAAGGTTCCAGCCGCGTGATCACTTCTTCGGCGGTGAAGTCAGTAGACTCCTGCCAGCCCTTCACCACAATCTTCCCGTTCTTCGAATCGAGCGCAATAATAATCCGCTCCGCTCCCACAGCAGCCGCAATATCTTCGATGACCGGCGTGAACGCCGCCGTCCCCACCACAATCCGGTGCGCCCCCTGCTCCAGCAACCGCCGCGCCCGCTCCGCTGTCCTGACTCCCCCACCAATCCTGCACTTCGCCCGCGAAGCCAATAACTCGACCAACTCCGAGTTCTCCCCGCGACCCATCGCCGCGTCCAGATCGATCACCTGAATTTGAGGAAACGCCGCAAATTTGCGCAGCATCTCCAGCGGAGCATCGCCCTCCAGCGCCTTATCGCGCCCCTGGATCAGTTGGACGACCTTGCCATCCATCAAATCGATACAAGGCAGAATCACCGCCGCACCTCGACTCCGTGATCCGCCAAAAACGTTTTGAGGTCGCCGACAGTATAAGTCCCGTAATGAAAAATCGAAGCCGCCAACGCCGCGTCCGCGCCCTTCAGCACCTCGGCGAAATCCTCCGGCTTCCCCGCGCCCCCCGATGCAATCACCGGAATTTGAGTTGCGTCGCGCACCGCCGAGGTCAGCGCACAATCAAACCCCGTCTGCACGCCGTCTGTATCCATCGAAGTCAGCAGGATTTCCCCCGCGCCCAGACCCTCGCCGCGTGACGCCCACTCGACAGCATCAATCCCTTCGTCAAACCGTCCGCCTTTGGTGAATACATTCCACCCGCCATCCGCCCGCCGGCGCGCATCAATCGCCAGCACCACCGCCTGCGCCCCAAACTCCTGCGACAGCTCACCGATCAGCTCCGGCCGATGAACCGCCGCGGTATTCACGCTGACCTTGTCGGCACCTGCATGCAGAATCTTGCGCGCATCGTCGACCGACCGAATCCCCCCGCCCACCGTCAGCGGAATAAACACCTCACGCGCCGTACGCGCCACGACATCGACCATGGTGTCGCGCCCATCGCTCGATGCCGTGATATCCAGAAAAACCAATTCGTCCGCGCCCTGCTGGTTATAGCGCGCCGCCAACTCCACCGGATCGCCAGCATCGCGCAGATTGACAAAGTTGACGCCTTTGACCACGCGCCCGCCAGTGACGTCCAGACACGGAATGATTCTTTTTGCCAGCACCTAACTCTCCACGAAATTGCGCACAATCTTTAAGCCGAGGTCGCCCGACTTCTCCGGGTGAAACTGCACGCCGCAAACGTTGTCTTGTTCCAGCACCGCCGTGTAGGGCAGGGAATACTCACAAGTCGCTGCCGTCTGCGGGACTACTGGCGCATAGTAACTGTGAGCGAAATAGACGTACGGTTTGTCCCCGGTATCGCGCAGCAGCATCGATTCGCGCACACGCGCCAATTGATTCCAGCCCATGTGCGGAATTCGCATGTCGCCGCGGAAACGCTTGACCTCACCGGGATAGATCCCCAGGCCGCGCTCTTCCGGAGCTTCCTCGCCCGTCGTAAACAACGCCTGCATGCCCAGACAGATTCCCAAGAAGGGAACGCCGGAGCGAATCGATTCCACCAGCGCCCCGCGCACGTCGAGTTCATCGAGTGCCCGCATCATCTGCCCAAAGTGCCCCACACCCGGCAGAATGAGTTTGTTAGCTTTCCGAATCCCCGCGGCATCACGAATCAATTCGTAGTCCGCTCCAATCGCCCCGAGCGTGTTTTGCACCGAACGCAGGTTCCCAGCGCCGTAGTCGAAAATCGAGATCACAACAACCCCTTGGTCGATGGCAACTGGTCTTTTAGTCGCGCGTCCGTCGAGCACGCATAGCGCATAGCCCGCGCGAAACACTTAAAGATCGCCTCGATCTTATGATGATTCGAACGCCCGTAAAGAACCTTCGCGTGCAAATTCGCCCCCGCGTGATTGACGAAGCCGCCGAAGAAGTCCTCCACTAGTTCCGTTTGCAAATCGCCCACCAGTCGGACTCGGACGCGATCCTGATACACCAGCGCCGGTCGTCCGCCCAAATCGACCGCCACGACGGCCAAGGTTTCATCCATCGGCAACACGAAATAACCAGCCCGGTTGATTCCTTTACGGTCCCCCAGCGCCTTCGCGAACAATTGCCCCAGCGCGATGCCGACGTCTTCAACGGTATGGTGCTGGTCTACATCCAGATCCCCCGTAGCCTTGATTTTCAAATCGAAGCCGCCATGTTTGGCGAACAACTCGAGCATGTGATCGAAGAACCGGATGCCCGTCGACACCTGATAGGTGCCCTGGCCGTCGATCACCAGGCTGCCGCGGATCTGCGTTTCTTTCGTGACGCGCTCGACCGACGCCTTGCGGGTTTTCATAGCGCTCCCTCAATCTCATTGACGTTTTCCAGAATCGCCACGGCGTTCTCTTGTTTGAACAGCGCGACCAGTTCGTCGCGCTTAGTATGCGTGTGCGCAGCAATTCCAATGAACGGCACCGCGGCGGCGCGGGCACAGCGGGCATCATCGACCGTGTCGCCGACATACCAAAGCGTGTGTCCGGGCTTCAGCCGCTGGATCTCCAGCAGCCCATCGGGTGCGGGCTTGGCGGTGGCCACATCGTCTGCGAAAATCGTGGGCTCGAACTTGACGCAAGGCGCGAAGCGCCGCAGCGTGATGTCAGCTTCATAGCGCAGACGGCCCGAGAACAGCGCCAGTCCATAGGTTTTCGCCAAGCGTTCGAGCAAGCCGGGCTGCGGGAACCAGCTCTCACGGGTGACCAGTCCGTCGCCATCCTTGCCCAGGAAGAATTCGTTGAACCTTTCAATCACGGTATCGTATTCAATCTGCATTCCGAAATCGGCGGCGATTTTCTGCGACAGCGCCCAGTCGTTGTTCCAACCGCCCTGGTTCTTATAATCCTGAATGGCGTCGCGCGTAACCGTCTTCCCTGTAAAGGACCGGACCGTCTGAACGATGGACTCGCGATACGACTCGGTCACTTCGGCCAGAACGCCGTCCATGTCGAAGACGATTATCGAGTCCATAGGGCCTCCAGTTCGCCGAGGAAGCGCTCGATCTGCGTACGGTTGCCGATGGTGACGCGCACGCAGCCGGGGATTTCGTAACTGCGATCGCGGACGAGAACGCCACGGTCCCGCAGGGCATCGCGGATGGAGATGGCGCGATCGCCGGCATGGAATAGAACGAAATTCGCCTGACTGGGATAGAACGCGATACCTAATTTCCGCAGCCCTTCGTAGACCATCTCACGCGCCGCCAGCACTTCCTTCACATAGTTCGCGATGTGCTCGCGATCCTGAATCGCGGCGCGAGCCGCCAGCGCCGCCAGCATGTTGACGCTGTAGGGCGACTGCGCCTTGTGCATCCAGCGAACATTTTCGAGGGAAGAAAACAGGCATCCGCAGCGCATCGCCGCCATGCCGAATACTTTCGAAAAGGTCCGGCTTACGAATAGATTCGGGTACTGCCGAACCAAGGGCAGGGCAGTGACGCCGCAGAATTCAAAATAGGCTTCATCGATCAAGACAGCGGCATCAGGCGCCGCATCGAGAATACGGCGGATGGCGTCCACATTGATGCCGGTGCCAGTGGGGTTGTTGGGATTCGCGATCAAAATGGCGCGGGTTGCGGGCCGTATCGCCGCGATGAATTCGTCGAGCGGGAACGCCAGGGTCTCTGGCGCGTAGTCGATTTCACGCACGCTCGCGCCGGCGAGCTCGGCATAGAAACGATACATGGCATAAGACGGCTTCAGCAGCAAAACGTCATCGCCATCATCGACGAAGGTGTTGATCAGAACTTGAATGGCTTCGTCGGTACCGTTGGAGAGGAGCAACTCGCCGGGCGCGACCGCGAAGTAGGCGGCAAGCTCGCGCATGGCGTCGAGGTATTCCGGGTACACCGTCAACGCGTCCGCTGTCAGCTTTTCCTTCAGGTACTCGATGACCTTCGGCGAGCAGCCGACCGTATTCTCGTTGAAGTCGAGACGCAGTTTTCCTTGCCGTCCGCCCGTCGGCGGATGATAGGGCGCCATCTTTTGAACGGCGGGACGTGGCGTGGGGCCCTTACTCACCGCGCACCTCGGCCGAACGGGCATGGGCTTCGAGCCCCTCCGCGCGGGCCAGCGCCGCGATGGCGGGCGTCAATTTTGCCAAGCCCTCGCGGCTGAGCTCCTGTACAGCGATCACCTTGACGAAGTCGGCGGCGGAGAGTCCTCCACGCTGGCGGGCCGCGCCCGAAGTCGGTAGCACGTGATTGGGGCCGGATGCGTAATCGCCGGCGGATTCCGGGCTCGCCGCGCCCACGAACACCGCTCCGGCGTGGCGGATCTTCGCAAGCAGACTGCCGTCGTGCAGCGCCAAGTGTTCCGGCGCGAGAGCGTTGGACATCTCGACGGCTTGGTCCAAAGTATCGAGCACCACAATGGCGCCGTTGGTTTCGATGGACGGCCGCGCGACGGCTGCAGTAGGTAGAGTCGCGAGTTGAAGATCCACTTCTTTGGCCACTGCCTCCGCGAGACTTCGCGATGTCGTGAACAAGATGGCAGACGCGTCCACATCGTGCTCGGCTTGCGCGAGTAGATCGGCCGCGATCCAGCGCGGGTCGCCGTCGGGGGTGATGATGACGATTTCAGTGGGTCCCGCCACGAAGTCGATTCCGGTCTCGCCAGCGATTAGTTTTTTCGCAGCCGCAACATATATATTGCCGGGTCCGACAATGCGGTCCACTTTCGGCACGGTCTCGGTTCCATACGCCAGGGCCGCAATGGCCTGCGCGCCTCCCATACGAAACATATGCGTGACTCCGAGCCATTGCGCGATGCCCATGATTTCAGGGCTGGGATTGGGGCACGCGACACACGTGACTGGCACACCAGCGACCTGCGCTGGGATCACCGTCATTAGCAACGTGGAGGGCAGGGGGTAGCGGCCTGCGGGAACATATGCTCCCATGGCATCGAGCGGGCGCACGATTTGGCCGAGCCTGCGACCATCGGCGAAATCGATAAACCACTCTTTGGGAAGCTGGGCTTCAGCGTACTCACGGATATTCTTCGCCGCAATCTCGACGGCATGGGCGAAGGCCGGCTGCAACGTGCCGCGTATCTCCAGGCGCACGCTCGATCCGTCGAAGCCGTCGAACTTGCGCGCGTATTCGAGCAACGCCCGGTCGCCGCGATCCCGCACCGCAGCGAGGATGGGAGCTACGATGCGCTCGGCTTCTTCCAGGCGCACGGTCTTACGCTCGATGAGCGATCGCGCGTCTTTGGCTGTAAGTATCCGGATCATTACATTATGATTTTGTTGAGCGGATATTCGACGATGCCTTGGGCGCCGGCCGCTTTCAGGCGCGGAATGATGGTACGCACAGTGGACTCATCCAGAATCGTGTGAACCGCGAGCCATCCGTCTTCGCTCAGCTCTGAGATCGTTGGCCGTTTCAGAGCAGGAAGAACCGTAAGCACCGTTTTTAGGTCGCTCTTCTGCACGTTGAGCCAGAGGCCGACTTTGCCCAAGGCATTGATTGCGCCCTGCAGCAACATTTTCATGTCTTCGAGTTTCTGGCGCTTTTCAGGGTCTTTCCAGGAAGTGACATTGGCGATCAACTGCGTGTTGGATTCGAGCACGGTCTCGATGAT
>Ga0068860_100008419_pt1 | contig 10274 bp, 10 predicted proteins | sample KBSSwiS32_FD_66597 | JGI IMG/M metagenome (GOLD analysis project Ga0068860, IMG submission 66597) | Switchgrass rhizosphere microbial communities from Kellogg Biological Station, Michigan, USA - KBS Switchgrass S3-2 | ecosystem: Host-associated > Plants > Roots > Rhizosphere > Soil ...
CGATGTGCACCCCGTCGTGCAGCACGACCTTGAGGAAGGCATCGGAGGCCAGCCGTCGGACCTCGGTCATGGCCACGGGCCCGCCTCCCACGATGTGACACGGCCCCTCGCACTGGCCGTCGGCATCGAACAGCCGGCTGTCGACCACCACCACGAGGTCGGCCCGCGTACCGCGTCGCCCGGTTGCCGGAGTAGACAGCATCGCCACCAGCGCATCGGCGGCGTAGGCCTCCCGCGCCTCAACCTCGCCTCCGGCGCTGCGGGCCGCCCGCCGGATGCGGTCGGTCTCCTCATCGAGCCGGTTCATCAACGCCACCCCGACCACCGGTGGGAGGCCACCGCGAAACCTCGTCATGCCCATGGCATCGGTCCAATGACGAAATTCCCGGGCCTGACGCTGCCGCTCTGCCAGCTCGCTCGGATCGATGCGGGCCAACTGCCGCCGACGGGACGCGTCGCAGAGCGCCTGCAGCCCCTCCGATCGCGCTTGCGCCAGCAGTTCTGTTTCAGCATCAGCATCTCCGGCCGCACCGGCCACGATCTGCCGCGCCTGCTCGATGGAGAGCTGACCGGCCGACAACGCCGCGGCGGTGGCCGGATGGTCGGACAGCGCGCCCTCGGTCGACAAGGCAGCCCGCGCCGCCGCCGCCGAACACCCCGCCTCACGAGCCATCCACTCATGAGCGTCACGAAACCCCGACCGGCGATGAGCCCCCGAGGCGGCCGCCTGGGCCGCCAGCCGCACCAGCCACGCCGCGCACGCCTTCTCAGTGGCCGCCAACTCCGAGACCAGCCGCACACACTCGTCGCCCGCCAATGCGGTGGGGTCGAGCTCGGCCAGCCGCGACCGAATCTCTCGCAACAACTCGATCACACGCACCACCTCCCGACCAGGACTGGACACTCGAAAGTCAAAACTCGTGCTACCGGGGAAGGCTCAATCAGCCTAGTCGAACATCTGTTCGACTCACAACCCCAATTCACCGAGCCGGTTCGATACCGTGCGTCCGAGAGGGTAGTGTCAGAAGTGGTCGGGCCCGCGGCCGAGACCGCGCTCTGAAATACGAAGCAGGGGAATGATGTATCTGGAGCTGTCCGACGAGCAGTCGTTCTTCCATGAGACGGTCCGACGGTTTCTGCAGACCGAGATGCCCATGTCGAAGGTTCGCGAGCTGAGCGACAGCGACGACGGAGTCGACCGCGCCTGGTGGCGGGAAGCCGCCAACCTGGGCTGGTGCTCCCTGCTCGTTCCGGCCGAGCTGGGAGGTGGAAGCCTCTCGGGTCGGCCACTACAAGACGCCAGCATCGTGGCCGAGGAGATCGGCCGGATGGTGAGTCCGGGGCCCTTCGTGCCGGTCAACGTCGTGGTCAACGCGCTGTCGCGCCACCCCGGACCGCACGACGGCGTGATCACGGAGCTGGTCAACGGCAACGCCATCGCCACGTGGGCCTTCGCCGAGTCCGCCAGCCGCTGGAGCGCCCCGGAGCTGAGCGCCACGGCCGTCATCGACGGGGATTCGGTGATCGTTACCGGCCACAAGACCTACGTGGAGTCGGCCACCATCGCCGACCATTTTCTGGTGACCGCCCGAGGCGACGGCGGATTGACCCAAGTGTTGGTGCCCCGCGACGCGTCGGGGATGACCATCGCCGCCAACGGCGCGGCCGACCTCGTCCGTCGCTTCGGCAATGTCCGCCTCGACGCGGTGCGCCTGCCGCGCTCGGCCATCGTGGGCGAGCCCGGTGGTGCGGATGCGGACGTGGAGTTGCAGCTGCAGATGTCGATCGCCTTGCACTGCGCCGAAACCGTCGGAGTGATCGACCGCGTGTTCGAGTTCACCGTCGAGTACGCCCAAGATCGCTACGCGTTCGGCCGTCCGATCGCGTCCTACCAAGCGCTCAAGCATCGAATCGCCGACCAACTGCTGGCGCTGGAATCGTGCAAGAGCACCACCGAGGCGGCGATCGATGCCATCGACGAGGAGTCGTCCGACGCCGATCGGCTCATCAGCGTGGCCAAGTCCTACGTGGGTACCAAGTCCCTGCCGCTGATCAGCGAGGCGGTACAGCTGCACGGCGGCATTGGCCTCACTTGGGAACACGACCTGCACGTGTATGGCCGACGGGTCGCTTTGAACCGCGCGATGTACGGAACTCCTGAGCACCATCGGGAACGAATCTGCCAACTCCTGGGAGTGTGAGACCGGCTATGTCCAGCGAGCCAGAATCAGTCGAGTCCTTTCGCCTTCGGGCCCGGGCGTGGATAGAGGCCAACCTCGTCAAGACCGACATTCCGCTCCACCAGAACAGCGATCGCGCCTACCAGCGAGAGCTCCAACACAAGCTGGCCGACGCCGGATTTGCCGGCATCGCGTTTCCAGTCGAGTACGGAGGCGCGGGGCTGACCCTCGATCATCAACAGGCGTTTGCCGAGGAATCGACCGGATACCAAACGCCCACCGGGTTCGACATCTCGCAGGGGATGCTGGCTCCCACCCTGTTGGAGTACGGGTCCGAAGAACTCAAGCGGACTCACCTGCCACCCATGATGCGAGGCGACTCGCAGTGGATCCAGCTCTTGTCGGAGCCGAACGGAGGCTCCGACCTGGCGGGGGTGCTCACCCGCGCCGTGCGCGATGGTGATCGGTGGATCATCAACGGCGCCAAGATGTGGAGCACCGGCGCCGACCACGCCGACTACGGAATGTGCCTGGTTCGCACCAACTTCGACGTGCCCAAGCATCGCGGGCTGTCGATGATCGCCGTCCCCCTCCGCCATCCCGGGGTAACGGTGGAGCCCGTCGTACTCGCCGACCGAGGCCCGATCGAGGTGTGCCAGGAGTTCTTCGACGACGTCCAGGTTCCATACGGCAACCTCGTAGGCGAGGAGGGCCACGGCTGGGCGGTGGCCCAGGCGCTTCTGCTTTACGAGCGTGACGCCACCGCCGACGTTGGCTACGGGTGCGGCCTCGGTGGGGGCACCGAGAGCAGCCGCGACTACGGGGGAACGTTCCACGGCATCGTCAACGCGGCCCGGTCGTACGGCACGAGCACCGACCCCGTCATCCGTCAACTCATCGCCGAGGCCCACATCGACATCGTGGTGGCCGAGCAGGCGTCGGCCCGCTTGGCTAGCGGGCAGAGCACGGGTCATTTGAAAGGACCGTGGGCCTCGCTCCTGAAGCTGGGTATGGGCATCGATGCGCTTCGCCGCTCCGAGATCGGCATCACCACGGCCGCCTCCGATGGTGTGGTGTGGGATGTCGACAGCCCACTGGCCGACTACCTCACGCACCGCTGGCTGCTCGGGCAGACCATCGCCATCGCCGGGGGAACCAACGAGATGCAGCGCAACATCGTCAGCGAACGGATCTTGGGGCTGCCCCGGGAACCGTCCACCGACACCGACGTACCGTTCAGCGACGTGTTGCGCCGCCGAACCAAACGACCGTGAGCTAAGCCGCTAGTCCCACAGCAGCGACAGCGCGTCGATGCCGATCATGGCGCCGTGCTCCAACACCGGAACGGACGGATCCAGCCGATAGTTGGGGATGCGCTTGTGCCATTCCTCGAACGCCACCTTGAGCTCGCGCCGCGCCAGGTGCGAACCAAGACACCGATGAGGGCCGGCTCCGAAGGCGATGTGGCCGTTGACCTCGCGGTCGATGATCACCTTGTCGGCGTCCGGGAAGGCGCGCGGATCGCGACAGGCCGCCGGCGTGTAGAGATGCACCATCTGGCCCGCCTTCATGGGACAGCCGGCGAACTCAACGTCGCGCGTGATCTTGCGGCCCGTGGGTACGAACGAATAAAAGCGGAGCAACTCTTCGATCGCGGCGGGAATGATCTCGGGCTCGGCGTTGATACGGGCCCGATCCTCGGGATGCGTCGCCAGGTGATACCACGAGTAGGAGAGCTGGATCGACACGGTATCGAGACCGGCCATGAACATCAGGAGGCAGAACGAGAGCAGGTCGTCGTGGGGAACCGGCTTGCCGTCGATGGTCCAGTCGATCGAACGCGACAGCAGGTCGTCGCGACGGTCGTTTCGACGAACCTCGATCAGCTTGTCGAAGTATCCCTGCACCGCGATCATGGCGGCGTACGCCTTGCTGCGGTCGGGATCTTGCTCGACCGAAAGGTGGAGGATGTCGCGTTCCCACTCCAGGAACTGTTCCAGATCTTCGAGCGGCAACCCCATCAGCTCCATGAAGATCGTGGTGGGATAGCGCCAGGCGAAGTCCTTCATGAAGTCGCAGCCACCCCGACCGACCAGTGGCTCGATGAGCTCAACGCAGCGACTACGCACCTTCGACTCCATCACGTTGATGGCGTTCGGTGTGAACAGCGGCGACAGGAATTGCCGCCACTTGGTGTGCTCGGGCGGGTCGAGCATCTCGGGAATCCACTTGTAGGGCGGATCGGGTTCCAGCGGGATCACGGAGCGGCTGGAAAAGATGTCGGGGTGCTGGAGCGCCTCCCGAATGTTGTCCATGCGAGTGAGGGCCCAAAATCCGGGAGCCGAGGTGTTCCAGAACGCCGGGAACATCTCTCGCAGCTCGTCCATCTTGTTCGCGTGGCTCAGAACGGGCTCGATGAGGAATTCGTTGTAGTCGTGCTCCGGAACCCCCAGGCCGCCGGCGCTGGTCTTCTCTTCCGTGGTGCTCATGGCCGTTCCCCTCACGGTAGTGGACAGGCTCGAGCCTAGTACATGAGTATCCTGATTTCCGCCCTGCTCGGGCCTCCCCAGTAGCGTCCAGCCATGAGCAACGATCCCACCGGCGCGTTCCGGCTCGACGGCCGCGTGGCCATCATCAGTGGCGGTACACGGGGCATCGGCCGGGCCATCGCGGAGACGTTCGCCGGAGCGGGCGCGTCGGTCGTGATCTTGGCCCGGCGCGACGGTGAACTCGACGAGGCCAAGGCTGCCATCGAGGCGACGGGTACCCGCGTCCTGGCCATCAAGGGATCGCAGGGCGATCAGGCCTCGATTGAGGAGCTGGTCGGTCGCACGATGACGGAGTTCGGTCGCATCGACGTCCTGGTGTGCAACGCCGCCGCCAATCCGGTCTATGGGCCGATGCTCGATCTCGACCGGGCCGCGATGCGCAAGGTGTGGGAGGTCAACCTGGAGGGTCCGCTGATGTTGGCGCAGGCGTGCTGCCGGGCCTGGATGGTCGATCATTCGGGGTCGATCATCAACGTGGCGTCCGGCGGCGGAGTGCGTCCGGTACTGGGCCTCGGCATGTACAACGTGTCGAAAGCCGGGCTCATCCACCTCACCAAGCAACTGGCGCTCGAACTCGGGCCGTCGGTGCGCGTGAACACCCTCACGCCCGGTCTGGTGAAGACCGACTTCGCCCGCGAGTTGTGGGAGAAACAGGAAGCCACCAAGGCCGCCGCCCTGCCCACGCGCCGCCTCGGTGTGCCCGAGGACCTCGCCTCGGCCGCCCTCTATCTGGCCTCCGATGCGTCGTCGTGGGTCACCGGGCAGAACCTCGTCGTGGACGGCGGTCGTCTCATCACCTGAACGCCGCGCTAATGAGCGGCGAGGTCCTTGATCTCCCCGCTCAATGCCCGACTCCATATGCCTTCCACCGTTCGCTTGGAAATCTTCCACCGCCCGTCGACGCGCACCACGTCGTCGAGATAGCGAACGCCGACCACCATCTCGCCGACACCTTCACCGAGATGGAAGGCGACGCCGTAGGTAACAACATGGCCGGTGTCGCCCGCAACCGTCGTGAGCTGGGTACCGAGGAAATGCATCGTGGTGTGGAACTGCTCCACCAGCCGCCGAAGGTTGGCGCTGTACTCGGGGTACTTGCCCTGCCCGGTTGTGCCGTGGACATCGGCATCGGCCAGAAAGCAGGAGTCCACGGCCTCCCAGTCCCGGGCGTCGACTCCGTGGGCATACCGCTTGGGAAGATCCTCGATCTGGAGCCGATCCGCTAGCTCCTGCATACTCACGGTTTCAGCCCGTCCAACCCGGCAGCAGGTTGAGTTTGCGGCACGTCTCCTGGCCATCGATTGTCTGGCCGTTCAGTTCCTCGCGCTCCGGATTTCGAACCAACCAGGCCGCCACCGCGCCGATCACGTCGGGCGGGGTCATGGTGCTGGCGTCGAAACCGAACTCCGCCATGTCGATGGCCATCCGCTCGGTACCGATCAGGCCGGGTTCAATGTTGAAGAAGCACACGCCGGTCTTGGCCAGCTCTTGGGAAAGGATACCCACCTGCTTGTGGATGGCGGCCTTGCTCATTCCGTAGCCCAGCCCCCAGCCCCCCTCGCCGATCGGGGCCGGAGGATCGATAACGGCGCAGGCCGAGGTGATGTTGAGAACCGTCCCTGACCCCCGCTCGAGCATCTGGGGCAAAACCAATTTGGTGAGATGCAACGGGGAGATGGCATTGGCCTGGATCTGCCTCTCGATCAGATCCACCGGCATGTCCATGAAGCGATCCATATGGCCTGGGCCGATGTAGCGACCATTGTTCACCAGCAGGTCGATGCGACCCCAGCGCTCCAACACCGTGGTGACGGCGCTGCCGAGCGACACCCGATCGAGCAGGTCGAGATAGACCGACAGCGATCGTTGGCCGGTCTGCTCGATGAGCGACGAGGTTGAGTCGAGCGAGCCGGGCAGCGGCGCCAGGTTTGACTTCTTCACGGTCGGCGAGTGCTCGCGGGCCTCGCCCTCATGGATGGTCCGGGCACCGATCGCCACGTCGTAGCCGGCACGGGCCAGATGTACGGCAATAGCCTTGCCGATCCCCCGACTGGCCCCGGTGACAAATGCGACTTCTGCTGGCATGTTGGACGCTCCCCCGAATGTCGAACGCGCAATAGATTGATCCTACGACCCCGTCTCCGGCCCGATGGACTTCACCCCGGGATGCGCCCCTCACACTCCGGCCAGTGACAGTCTGAACGCCGCTACCGTGAGGGTTGCTCACAATGACCGCCCGTTGCTGAACCGAGAGGACACCGCATGAGCGAGGCACAAGCCCCATTGCCCTATGACTTCCTACCAAAGGTTCCTTCCTTCGCCATCGCGAGCAACGACGTTGCCGATGGGCAGCCACTCGGCAATCAGCAGGTGTTCAACGGGATGGGTCTCGAGGGCGGGAACTTCTCCCCACACCTACGCTGGACCGGGTTCCCACCCGAAACCAAGTCGTTCGCCGTCACCGTCTACGACCCCGACGCACCGACCGGCAGCGGCTTCTGGCACTGGGTGCTGTTCGACCTGCCGGCCACCGTCACGGAGTTACCGTCCGGCGCCGGCAGCGGAGCGATGAAGGGGCTACCGAAAGGCGCCATCCATGCCCGCAACGACTACGGCACCCTCGACTTCGGTGGGGCGGCTCCCCCGCCGGGACCCGCCCACCGGTACATCTTCGCCGTGCATGCCCTTGACGTCGAGTCTCTCGGTATCGACTCCAGTGCCTCGCCCGCCTACGTGGGTTTCAACCTGACGTTCCACACGTTGGCCCGCGCTCTGCTGATCGCCACCTACGGGCGCTGAATCGACTCATTCGGTGGCGAGGTCATAGGTCCTCCCTCCCACCTCTTCGACCCGTTCGGGTACATCGTCGTATTCCACCTGGAGCACACGACAGACGGTGGCATTGGCGGCATACATCAGCGTGGCGTGAAGGAACTCCACGATCTCCTGATCGGTGAGGTGGTGGCGCAAGCCTTCGAACAACTCGTCGGGCACGCGTCCGTATTGCAACACGATGCAGTCGGCGAAGGCGAACAGCAGCCGCTCGACCTCGTCGTAGCAGGTTGCGCTGGCCCAGTAGGGCACGGCCCTTATCTTTTCCTCTGACCAGCCCGCCCTTCGCAAGCCCTTGGAGTGCTGCGAGTAGACGAACTTGCTACCAACGAGGAATCCGGCTCGGGTCAGGCCGAGCTCGCGGTACTGGTGGGCCAGTTTCTGGCTTGCCAGGTACGCAAAGCCGTCCCACACATACTTCACCGTCTCGGGCGAGTTGGCCACGGCCGCCCAGTAGTCGCCGCGAGTGGTGTTGGGCCCCACGTTCGAATCATCGATGGCGGGATCCTTGTCGCCAAAGATCGCACCCCATCGATCTTGGACGAACTCGTCGGTGATCTCAGAGCGCGGAACGAGTCTGACCCGGGCCATCTGCTCCCCCTTCGGAACCACCCAGAGATTGGGCTGCGTGGCCAAACTAGCGATCACCGCTCACGGATAATCGAGGCCCTCGATGTCGTCGTCGAGTTGCACGTTCGTGGCCAGCAAAAACCGGCTGACGAAGCCGTAGTAGCTGGCGAAGGTGGTGATCTCGGTGAGGTCAGACTTGGTGAACCGGCTCTCCATTTCTCCCCACATCTGGTCGGTAACGTTTCGCCGCTCCACCGCCTCCGCGAAGCGGGCCACGAGGCGATCGAGCTCAGGCAACTGCTCAAGATCACCCGAGCGGATGGCTCGTATCTCCCGATCCTCGAGACCCGCGTCGCGGGCGCGCAGCACGTGGCGCCCCCACTCGTAGTCCGAGCCGAGCAGGGCACCGACGCGCAGGATCACCACCTCCCGCAGTCGGGGCGACAGCGACGCCTTCCGCAACTGATTGCTGAACCGCACAAAGCCGGTGAAGGCCTCGAGGGAGTTCGCCATGGTACGGCTGATGTTCCATTGATTGCCGACGTCGAACGGCGTGTCGACCGGATCGAGCCTCGGCTTGCTGTGCCGGAGGTCAGCCATGGATCGCTCCTGTGTGACTCTGGAACACCGGGGTGAGCGTTCTAGCTACCGAGCAGCCGCGGCCTCGCGGCTCGCGCCACGCGGCTCGTGCTCGCGGATGACCTTGTCGTAGGCCGGCTGAAGCCAAGCACAGAACTCCAACAGGATCCCGTCGGGATCGGTGAAGTACATCGAGTAGGCAAACGTCTCGTCGGTCACCTGACCCTCTTCGTAGTGCATGCCCCCGGGGACGTGCATCTCGGCCAACTGCTCGGGAGTGATCGACTCCATTGCTGCGGTCCACTCGGGAGTCATGAGTGGGTGGGCCCCGCCGTACCACTCGATTCCGTTGTCCTCCAGCAGCTTCGCCGTGCGCTCGATCTCCTCGGGCTCGATCTTGAACGCGATGTGGTGCATCGAACCGATCGCCGACTGGCCGCCCACCGAGGTAGGGAACGCCACTCCGGGCGCCGCCGGCGGCGAGTTCTGCCACCAGAAGAACGCCAGCGCGTCCCCGTTGCCGATGTCGAACAAGAAATGCTGTCCGCCGTCGGCGAGGGGACCACCCGGAATCTTGGGCAGCTCCATCGTCTTGATGAGCGGGAAGCCCAGCACCCCCTCGTAGAAGTCGACCGTTCGAGCCATGTCACCGCTGACCAAGGCCAAGTGGCTGACACCGCTCACCGCTACCTTCGGCTTGTCTGTCATCGTCACTCCTCTCACGGTTCGGATACCGAGCGCGATTCATCCGAGGTGATGTTCGACGACACTACCGACACCGGCGCGAGGTCAGGGCGACGCGATCGCCATGGAGTCGATCCAGGCGTCGTAGTCCTTGGCCTTGGCCACCAGGTTGTCCGTGGAGGTATCCGAATCCACGATCAGGAAGCGCTCGGCATCGATGCCCCGCACCAACAGATCGGCCACTTGCTCGGGGGTCAGCGCCATGGAGAGCACGGGATGCCCCTCCGGAAAATCGTTGGACAGCAGCATCGGCGTGAGCATCGGGCCCGGCACGAAGCAGGACACCTTGATTCCCTTCGGCCGGTAGGTGATCGCCAGCCACTCCGACAAGGCCAGCGCGGCGTGCTTGGTCACCGAGTAACTGGCCTTTTCGACCTGAGCCGAAAGCGCTACCACCGAGGCCGTCTGCACGAGGTAGCCGTCGCCCCGCTCGAGCATCGCCGGAAGCACCGCCCGGGCGGCGTAGAGGTGGGACATCACATGCAGATTCCAGCCCAGATCCCACAGCCCGTTCTCCTGTAGATCACCGGGCTGACGAGGACCGGCGAACCCGGCGTTGCTGTACCAGAGGTCGATCGGCCCGAAGGAGTCGCGAGCGAGGTCGGCCAGCGCGCGAACGTTGTCTTCCACGGTGATGTCGACTGCAAGGCCGACGCTGCCGATGTCACCGGCCACTCGCTTCACCGACGCGGCGTCGACGTCGGTCACGACGACCTTGGCCCCTTCGTCGGTGAAACGGCGCGCCAAGCCCTCCCCGATCCCACTGCCGGAACCCGTGACGACTACGACCTTGTCCTTCAGCTTCATCCCCACCCCCGCG
>Ga0068860_100008426_pt1 | contig 10269 bp, 5 predicted proteins | sample KBSSwiS32_FD_66597 | JGI IMG/M metagenome (GOLD analysis project Ga0068860, IMG submission 66597) | Switchgrass rhizosphere microbial communities from Kellogg Biological Station, Michigan, USA - KBS Switchgrass S3-2 | ecosystem: Host-associated > Plants > Roots > Rhizosphere > Soil ...
TAAAGGTTGATGAGAATAATATCGAAGGAATGAAAAACCTTGCTCGACTCCGGCTACTGCAGGACGACAAAGCGCGAGCGCTTGAAGCATTGCGTGCGAGTTTCTTTGTGTCACCATTTAATTACTCACTGCATTCGAAAGCCGGAGAATTAAGTAATGAAGCTCGTGACTATTCACGAGCATTAGGTGAGTTTCAGGTTGCGCTGGCGCTACAGCCTCCCAACATTGCTGAAGCAAACTACAACGTCGCAAGCGCCTATTTCGATTTAGGCCGGAGGCCGGAGGCAAAGAAATCGGTACTGCGCGCTCTCGAAGCAGCACCACGTTACGAGAAGGCACAGGAACTGTTGTTGAAAATAGTCGGACAGTGAGGGGCATTGCTGATTGCTGATTGTTGATTGCTGATTTGTGGAAGTCATCAGGTTCACGTGTGAATAAATCAGCGATTCGCAAATCAGCATGTTAGAAGCAATCAGCAATCGCAAATCAGCAATATTGATCATTAAGAAGGACCCTAACGATCTATGGCTGTCGAACAAATAACTATCAACGACGAGCAACTGCTCGACAAACTCGGCTCTGCGCGTGAACTTCTGTTGCGAGAGATCCGAAAGGCGATAATCGGACAGGACGACGTGGTCGAGCAGGTACTGCTTTCTCTCTTCGTTGGTGGTCACTCGATCATCACCGGTGTGCCGGGCCTCGCCAAGACCTTGTTGGTGCGAACCATTTCCAGTGTGCTCGACCTTTCGTTCAAACGGATCCAGTTCACACCCGACTTGATGCCTGCCGACATCACCGGCACCGAGATCATTGAAGAGGATCGGGCCACGGGTCGACGTGCGCTGCAGTTCATTCATGGACCAATCTTCGCCAACATTGTGCTCGCTGACGAAATCAACCGCACACCACCTAAAACACAAGCCGCGTTATTGGAGGCAATGCAGGAAGGACGCGTCACCGTTCAGGGCGTGAGTTATGACTTGCCGAAACCTTTTCATGTACTCGCGACGCAGAACCCAATCGAGATGGAGGGCACCTACCCCTTGCCCGAGGCCCAACTCGATCGCTTCATGTTCATGGTGAAGATCGGCTACTTGCCAGAGGAACAGGAAGTCGCCGTCGTAAAACAAACAACCTCGCCGCAGGAATTCAATTTCAAACAAGTGATGAATGCCGATGAGATCATTGAATTTCAGCGGCTCGTCAAACAAGTGCCGGCCTCTGACACCGTTACTCGCTATGCAGTGCGACTCGTGAATGCGAGTAGACCCGGAACGGCCGCCGCTCCTGATTTCATAAACAAGTGGGTCACGTGGGGCGGTTCGTTGCGCGCTTCACAGTTTTTGATCTTTGGTGGCAAAGCACGTGCAATTCTGCGTGGTCGCTACAACGTTTCATGTGAAGACATCCGCGCAATTGCGCCGGCGGTACTACGACACCGCGTGTTACTCAACTTCCAGGCAGAAGCGGAGAAGGTTGATTCAGACCGAGTGATTAAGCAGTTGATTGAGACAGTGCCTGAACCGAAGAGCGGACTTTAGATTTCAATGATTTGGCCGCGACGTAATAAAGAAAAAGCTACTGCACCCACGACGGTTGCTCCGGTGGCTACAACTGCAGGTGGGCCGGCTCGTTTTCTTGATCCATCACTGCTTGCGAGTGTGGGCTCACTCGAGCTACTCGCGCGCGCAGTTGTTGAGGGATTCATGTCAGGCCTGCATCGTTCACCGTTCACAGGCTTCTCGACTGAGTTCACTGAGTATCGCCAGTATAACCAGGGCGATGATCTGCGTTATCTCGATTGGCGACTACTCGGTCGTACCGATCGTTACTTCATTAAGAAGTATCGGGCGGACACAAACACACAGTGTCATCTGCTGCTTGATACCAGTGCGTCAATGAATTATTCGAGTGCTGGAGCAGTTACAAAACTGCAGTACGCGCAGTTCCTGGCAGCATCCATCGCGTATCTATTGAATCGACAACAAGACTCAGTCGGGCTGGTGGCTTTTGATCAGAAAGTGCATACGCACGTGCCTGCGAGACACCGCACTGGTCACATGCAAACAGTATTTGGGCACCTTTCGAATCTGGTTGCCGGTGGTGAAACAAAACTTACTGACTCACTACATCAGCTGGCTGAGATTTTGACGCGGCGCGGGATAGTCGTTGTGATTTCTGACTTTTATGATGAGGTGGAGCGTCTCAAAGAGGCGTTCCAGCATCTACGGTTTAAAGGACACGACCTGGTTGCGTTTCAGGTGCTGGATCAAAACGAGCTGGACTTTAATTTTGACGATCCGGTGCTGTTATTGGAAGACGCCGAGACGCAGGAACAGATGCCTGTGCTACCCGATGTCGTGATGAAAGGCTATCGCGAACGCATGCAAAAACATGTAGCGGCGATGCGTGAGTGTACGGCGGCAAACCACGTTGATTATGAATTGCTGACGACCAAACAGCCGTTGGATTTTGCGCTCTTCTCGTTTTTGTCGAGAAGAAGCGGGAAGTGAAGTCATTGCTGATTGGTAATTAGTTAATTGCCGCGTTGTTCGAGATTGCGTCCCAGCTCGAAAGCAGGCGTGAGCATAATGCCTGGGGCGTGAGCCCCAGGATCAGCGAAACAACAGTGCGAGCCCATGCAATGGGCCACACCTGATTTCGCTTAAACATTTTGCAGCCATCGGTCTGTCGGCCGCTATCGCGGGCTTGAAAATCTTTTGTGCGTTGCCCTGGGGCTTACGCCCCAGGCTTTATGCTTTCGCCCGCTGTCGCGGGCTGAAACTCAATTTTGAATACGTCGGCAATCGACTAGTTACGAATCGGCAATGTCTTTCCTGACCCCATTCTTCCTTCTTGGCGCCGCGGCACTCGCCGCGCCGATACTCGTGCACCTGGTCAGACGCACACGCGCTCGCAAGGTTCAGTTCCCTGCCCTCGTCTTTGTTCGTCAAGTGCCTCAACGCACGATTCGCCGGCGGACCATTCATAACCTTCTGCTGTTAATCATTCGCTGTCTCGCAATCCTCCTAATCGTAATCGCTTTTGCCCGTCCGTTTTTTAGTGGGCGTAGCGCCGCTAAAACCACTAGTGGCGCCGGAGCTACCGTCATACTCATTGACGACTCGCTCAGCATGCGGCGTGAACAAATGTTTGCCGACGCGCAAAGCAAAGCGGAAAAAACTATCGACGATGCACCAGTTAATGAACAGATTGCGCTGGTGAGTTTCGATAAACGCTACACCGTTCTCAATCGCTTCATCACTGACAAGAATCGGGTTCGCTTTGCATTAAAAAGTTTGAGCGCGGGTTGGGACGGGACAGACTACGAACAAGCTCTGCGCGGCGCCGAATCACTGCTGTCTGAACTCAAAGCTTCCGGACCAAAACGCATCGTAATGATCTCCGACTTTCAGGCAATAGGCTGGAGCCAGTCTCGCGCCACCTTTAAGCTCGCTAACGACACTCAATTAGTCACACTCGATGTGGGCGGCAACAGTCCGCAACGCAATGTTGCGATAACCAATGTTGAAGCGCGCGGAACCGTTTTTGGTCAGAAGTACCTTGATAGTCTTGCGGTGCACGTCACCAATTTTAGTGATTCGCCGATGGACCATTTACAGGTGAATTTCCAGATCAATGATCAAACTGTTGAGAAACGCGAGATTGGTCTCAACAGTGGTGATTCAAAAGTCGTAGAGTTCACCGGATTCAACATTAACGAGGGTCCTAATCGTTGTTTGATTGAGATCAACTCCGCAGACTTTCCCACTGACAATCGTTTCTATTTCATGCTGAAGCGTGAAGCCCCGGCGAAAGCTTTGATTGTCGAGAGTTCAACGCGTGGACGGAGTGACAGCCTTCATTTACAGAGCGCATTAACCACCGATGACGATCTTCCCTTTGAATTTACTTTGAAAACTTCAGGCTCCGTAGACCCGACCAGCATTGCCGAATACGCGCTGGTGATCTTGAACGACGCCGGGTTGGTTTCTCCGGCACTCGCCGATAGCCTCAGCAAGTTCGTGACGAATGGCGGACAATTGATCGTTTCCACCGGTCCTCGCACCGACGTTACAAGTTTTAATAATTCGTTGCAGCATGTGATGCCGGCCAAATTGACGGAGTCAGTACAAACAAAGGCTGGAGAAACCGTTGCGATCAGCGAGGTTAAGTTTGACCATCCAATCTTTGAAGTCTTTCAGCAGAGTGGTCGCCTCGCCGCCGCTCACGTAATTGGATACTTCCGTTCCGAACCAGCAGCTAACGCTACAGTACTCGCACGTTATGAAGACGGCAGTCCGGCGTTGGTTGAATTGCCATCCGGAAAGGGTCGAGTGTTGCTGTTCACTTCATCGCTTGGACCAAGTTGGAATGATCTTCCGCTGACGCCACTCTATTTACCGTTTGTACATCAAATGGTTCGTTATGCTGGTTCGCGGCCGGAGAATTCCTGGTATGAAATCGGGCAAACGTTTACCGTCGCCAAAGAGTCGCAGGGAAGTGTTCCTGCAGTTGATACACCAACCGGCACGAGAATGAGTGAAAATCGCGTCACGCCGACTGGTGATCTGCTCATTACCGGTCGTGAGCCTGGGTTCTATCGTCTCCGTTACAACGCGCGACCTGACTTTGCGGCCGTTGATATCGACGGCGACGAGGGAAACTTCGCCAAGCTAGACTTTGCGCAGTTTGTTACCGGCGTGACGGGTGGCGCAGGCAGCGCCGAAAGCACGGAGGCTGAGCGCAAACTCGGAAATGAAGAAGTCGAGGGACGTCAAAAAGTTTGGTGGGGTCTACTTTTGGTGGCGTTCTTGTTGCTCCTCGCGGAGTCGGCCATTTCGCGCAGGACCAAGGTTGTGAAAATGGTTGGGTAAGCGTACTAACGCTATCGGATAGTCAAAGAAAAGGGAGTGGTCTATGAGCCCTGATACAACTGTCCTTGAAGATCTTCTGCATCGTGCCCGACGACGGCGACAATTGCTACTCACACTGAGGGGCGTTGCGATCTCCATCGGTGTGGTCGCGATTGTTCTGTTGTTAACCGGCTGGGCCGCTCATCGCTTTCGCACCAACAATGCCGCGATCATTGTTCTACGCGTCGGCGCGTTATTGACCGTACTCGCCACCATCTATTTCGCGCTCGTTCATCCTCTTCTCAAACGGATCTCCGACGCACGGCTCGCGCGTTTGATTGAAGAACGATCGCCGGGTACTGACGATCGTCTCGTTACGGCTGTTGAATATTCGACCGGACCTCAAAACGTCTCTTCAGCATTAATAAGTCGACTTCATGCCGATGCCAATCATGCATCCGCCAACGTAAACATAGGCAATGTCATTCGTCGCTCGCGTTTGCTGACTTACGCAGCCGGCGCTTTAGCCAGCGTCCTTGTCTTTGCTGCAGTCCTGAAATGGGGTCCGCGTGAAATATCTCAAGGCGTTGCGCAACTCGTGACACCGACCACCTTTGCTGCTTCCGCAAACGCGATGAGCATCAAGGTAAAACCTGGGACTGCTCGTGTTCCCAAGGGCTCCGATCAAGACATCCTCGCCTCCCTGGTTAACTTCGATTCGCCAAACGTCACGATCTATTCGCGTCCGCTAGGTTCAAAAGCTGATTGGCAAGGTCAAACGATGGAACCCGCGAAAGCTAAAACCGACTTTCGCTTCTCCGTCTTTAACATTCAGGACTCAATGGAATATTTCGTCGAGTCGAACAGCATTCGCTCGGACGTTTACAAATTGAACGTCGTCGATCTGCCTTTTGTTAAGCAACTGGATCTATCACTGAATTTTCCTGCCTTCACTCATCTGCCGGCTAAAGTCGTCGAGGATGGAGGCGACATAGCGGCGTTGAAAGGCACGGTTGCAACTATCACTGCGCATCTCTCGGGAAAAGTAAAAGCGGCTCGCATAGTCTTCCCAGATGGCAAGAAGAGCGAAATGCGCCAACAGGGATCCGATTTTGTCGGCGAACTCACTGCCACCGCTGAGACGAGTTATTACATCGAGCTCGTAAGTACTGACGGGGAAACTTACCGCGGCTCGAACGAGTACGACGTCACAATTCTTGAGGACCAGCCACCAACTGTCTCATTCGACAAACCGGGCAGAGACAAGAAAGCAACCAGTCTTGAAGAAGTCTTTACTCAGGCTCGTGCAGAAGATGATTACGGCATTGTCTCGATGGACTTGCACTTCTCCGTAAATGGCGGCAACGAGAAGACAGTTAATCTGCAACAACTCTCGCGCGAATCAGCTCGAAGTTTGAGTGGCGCCTACACCTTCTTTTTAGAGGAATACAAACTAAAACCAGGCGACTTCATCTCCTACTACGCGAAAGCGCGTGATGCGAGTAATGAAGCAACGAGCGATATCTACTTCATCGAAGTTAAACCCTTCGAAATGCAATATCGCCAGGCGCAGCAACAGGGCGGACAAGGCGGTGGGCAGGGCGACGACCAGGATCAGAATGCTTTGTCGCGGCGGCAGAAGGATCTGATCGCCGCAACGCATCGGTTGATTCGTGAGGGTGATAAATACACTCCGCAGGAACGAAAAGATGGTTATGAAGCCGTCGCTGCCGGGCAGGAAAAACTAAGGACAGACACTCTTGAGTTTCTCGATCGAATGGGTCGCAGGCTTGGTGGCGAGCGTCAAAAACAGATGCTCGATATTGCCGAGCGGTTAACAAAAGCAGCGAAGGAAATGGAAGACGTACCTGCACCCTTGCGCAAGGAGACAGGTCGAGAAGCTCTGCCACCGGAGCAGCGTGCGCTACAAAACCTGTTAGCGGCCGACTCGATATTTCGCGAAGTGCAAGTGGCCTTTGGCAACCAAAGCAACGGCGGTCAAGGTGAAAACTCGGAGCGCCAACAACAGGAACTCGCCGGGCTGTTTGAGCTGGAGCTCGACAAGATGAAGAACCAGTATGAAACGGTTCAGCGCGCTCAACAACAGCAGGCACAACAGGAAAAATCGGAAGCCGAGCGACGTCTCGAGGAACTTGCACGTCGCCAGCAACAAGCTCTGGATGAACAACGACGTCGTATGGGCCAACCAGCTAATGGCTCGAGTGGTGGCCAGCGTGAGCAACAGGAGTTGATCGATGAAACGCGAAAAGCGGCCCGCGAACTCGAACGTTTGTCGCGCGAACGACGTGATGCGCAGATGCAGGAACTTAGCCGACAGCTAAATCAAACGGCTGATGAAATGCAAAAAGCTCAGGCATCTTCGCGGACAAACCAGGGCGAAGCTATCGCGCAACAGGAACGAGCGTTGGATCGTCTGCGTCAGGCACAAGATCGTCTCCAACAGGGTGGTGGCCAGTCTGGTCGACAAAGTGGACAGCAGGGTTCGTCTGGGCAACAGCAACAGATCGGCGACCTGCGCCAGCGAGCTGCACAAGCCGCTTTGCGACAAAGAGAGATCGCCAAAGACATGGAGAACCTCGCGCGGCGTGGTGGTCAGAACGCGCAGAACGACAATTCCAAACGAGCGCGTGAGCAACTGGCCGAACGCAAGGATACGCTGGCTGACAGTGTAAATAGTTTGCAACAGGACATTGAACAGTCGGCTCGAGCAATGGGTTCAGGCCAGGGTCAACAACGTGCTGCGCGTCAGTTGAAGGAAGCAGCCGATGCGCTATCGAGTGAGCGCATAGCTGAACGCATACGCGAGGGCAAACAAAGTCTGAATGGCGCTGGACAACAAGGCAGCGAGCGTTCGGATGAGCGCTCCATTGAGCGAAGCTTGAACGCTGTGTCGGAGAGACTGCAAGCAGCCGAACAGAGTGCACGCAGTGCGGGGGGTTCAAGTGCTGAAGAAAACTTGGACCGCACTCGTCAACTCGCTGACAACCTTGATTCGCTACGACGGCGGCTTGATGAGAATGCTGCACGACGAAATGGTCAACAACCAGGCCAGAATGGACAGCAAGGCCAACAGGGGCAAGGACAAGGTCAACAACCGGGTCGGCAGCAAGGAAATCAGCAACAATCAGGTCAACAACAAAGCGGCCAACAACAGCCAGGTGGGCAGCAACAGGGTGGTCAACAACAAGGTGGTCAACAACAAGGTCGTCAACAACAAGGTCAGCAACAAGGTGGGGGCTCGTCAAACGGTGGACAATCATTTGGTGATCGACAACGCATGGCGACCAACCCATCGGGACAAATGGGCGGCGATAGCTGGGGCGATAATCGCCAACTCCCGGCTGAGATTCGTGAACGCTTGAAAGAAGCCCAGGATTTGCGACGGGAATGGGGCGGGACGACCAACGGTGCAACCCGACAACTCGACGAAGTTATCGATCATCTTCGACAACTCGCAGACGGACGCATGGAAGGCGACGCCGCAACTGCCGCTCTGCTCAAACAGGATGTCGTCGAGCCGTTGCGGCAACTCGAATTGGAGTTGAGTCGACAGATTCAACAACAGAGTGGGCGAACAAATCTACGATTGCGCGATGAGGGCGCGGCTCCCGAGAGGTATCGCAAGGCGGTTGAGGAATATTATCGGAGATTGTCAGGAGCAAAACAGAAGTAAGGGGCTTTGCCTCAAAAGTCGCTAAGCCGGTTGGAGGAAGTCGGTACCACCTCGCGGTAGCGGGTGGGCCCGAGGGCAACCTAACAAAAACGGGCGAAAGGGCAAGTCCTTAAGGGGCCCACCCGCTACCGCGAGGTGGTACAGACTTCCTGCTGGCCGGAACCGACTTTTGAGGCAAAGCCGAAGTAAGGATTCTCTGCCACCTGATCAAGTAGAAAATGGAAAATGACAAATAAGTCTTCGCTTATAAAATTTGTCTTCCTCCCCGCATTGCTTGTCGCCGCTTTGCTCATCCCGATTGCTGGTCAGCGCCCCAGTGATTTCCAGAATTTCCGTCAACGTCAAAGAACACCATCCAGTCAACAACAGTCGGGGGCTTCGTTTGGCGAATACACATTTGTGCGAACGATCTACGATTCTCCCGCTCGCGGTTACGGCCGGCGTGGTTACGGTTACGGCGGCGGCACATGGACCACTGACTATCCGGAAGCAGATAACAATTTCATCGTTGGTCTGCGGGAATGGGCTGGTACAAATCTCAAGATTGCGCCACGTCCTGAAACAATCGAGATCATGGACGATCGCATCTTCGATTATCCCATCATCTATTTTGTGGAACCGGGTTTCCTCGAACTCTCTGATGAACAAGCCGCGCGACTCCGTGAGTACGTTGCCCGCGGTGGCTTCATGTTTTTCGACGACTTCTGGGGTGTGTACGAATGGGAAAATCTCGAAACGCAGTTAAAGAAGATTTGGCCTGAAGGTTACACGCCCAAAGACTTGCCGCTATCACATCCAATCTTTCATTCCTATCTTGATGTTGAAGAAGTTGTGCAGGTGCCGAATGTTTACAACGCCATGCGCGGTGAAACTTCAGAAAAGGGTGGGATCGTTCCTCACTACATGGGAGTGGAAGACAAGAACGGCAGAATCGTCTGCTTCATTTCTTTCAACTGCGATTTAGGTGATGCCTGGGAGTGGATCAACGACTCGCGTTATCCGGTGAAGTATGGATTACCTGCTTACAAGCTGGGAATCAATGTGGTGATCTATGCGATGAGTCACTAGTTTGTCCGATAGTCATCAAGCTCATTGATTATTGACTTCTTGACCCATTTTCAACGACTTGGCCAAATGCCTTCTATGTACCATTCGTATTAACCGAAGTTGTCCAAGGTTCGCACCAAGCAGTTTTCGCCCGCTGAGTTGTGCCGTAACTACCAGATAGTTTGCGAGTTGATTTCTTATTAAGCCCGGCCTTGATAGCGCCAACTGCTCAAACTTGAAAGACGACTCAAGCTGTGTCTTCAGCTTTTCATCGGCACTCCAACGCTTCAACGAACTCTGACCACCGAGGTGAGTTACCATCGCCGCCGGCTCAAAAACGAGGCGCCAACCGGCACGACGAATGCGCCAGCACCACTCGTTGTCTTCTGCGTACATGTGGAAGGATTCATTAAATCCTCCAACTTGATCGATAACTTCACGTCTTACGAGCATTGCGGCGCCAATGAGCATGGGGACGTCGCGGCGAGTGCTATGGTCCCAGTGATAACCGAGTAGGAGATTGCCGCGAATGTTTGACGGCAGGAGTTTGTAAAGCTTCAATTGCCACATAAACGTATGCCACGCGGCAGGCGGATTGAAGTAGACGCTCGTTTGGACCGACCCGTTCTGATTCAAGATCCTTGGACCACAAGCTGCGATTCGGTCGTC
>Ga0068860_100008430_pt1 | contig 10267 bp, 4 predicted proteins | sample KBSSwiS32_FD_66597 | JGI IMG/M metagenome (GOLD analysis project Ga0068860, IMG submission 66597) | Switchgrass rhizosphere microbial communities from Kellogg Biological Station, Michigan, USA - KBS Switchgrass S3-2 | ecosystem: Host-associated > Plants > Roots > Rhizosphere > Soil ...
GATCAAGATGATTTAATAAAAAAATATCAATGTAATCAGTCTTTAATTTCCTTAAAGAATTGTCAACACTTTTTAAAATATGGTCTTTTGAAGTATCAAAATGTTTTACTCTTACATCAGGCTGGCTGGGGTCTACCAATCGTAACCCGCATTTCGTAAATAAAACAATGTCTTCCCTTTTGAACGATTTACGTGCCATAACATTTCCAAACAATTCTTCACACTGATATGAGCCATACACATCGGCATGGTCAAAAGAATTTATGCCGACTTCAAGACATAGATTAATAATTTTTTCCATCGTTTCTGCGGTGTTATTTACTTCAGTTTCCCATCTATAAAAACCATAAATAGCGGGCGAAACTTTAGGACCAACGTCACTTAGATAAATTTTTTCCATTAGTTCTTTTGAGATTAGTTAATTCATCGTGTTTAATCAACGATAAAATTAACCATCCTTTTTATTTTAAATCCCAATAATTTAAGAATATAAATTGCTGATCAGTATATTGGGCTTCCGTATTATTTTTTCTGTGATATTCAGTTTAATATTTTTATACTATCGAGAAAGTGAATTCCTTCAATAAAAAAATAGCCGCTATAATCAAATTTTTTTATCCCAGTAAAGGATGAATTAATATTACACAATTTTAATGATTCAATATGTTGCGTTTTCTGTTGGTTTTTTCATTTTTCATTTTTCATTTCCCATTACTTCACAGTCAACCAGATACTAGCCATTTACGCATATCTCTATTGACCTGTACTCCCGGCGAAGACCTCTATTCAACATTCGGACATAGCGCACTTCGTGTAACCGATAGTGCTTCTCATGATGACATAGTATTCAATTATGGAACGTTTGATTTTAATGAGCCGGGGTTTTATTTAAAGTTCATAAGAGGCAAATTGATGTATTATCTTTCCACAGAAGATTTTGCTTCGTTCAGAGATTTTTATAAGGCTGAGAAACGCGGCATAACTGAACAGATTTTGATTCTTTCTTCTTCTGAAAAAAATAAAATAATACAATTATTAAGACAGAATCTTGAAAGTGAAAACAGGTTTTATAAATATGATTTTTTATTTGATAACTGCACAACAAGACTTCGTGACCTGGTGGAAAAAACGGCGGATACAGCAATTGTCTTTGGCAATGTGCTGAAAGGAAAGAAAAGATTCAGGCAACTCATTTATGAATACCTTGACTACGGTGATAAGCAATGGAGCAAACTTGGAATTGACCTGTTATTGGGCAGCAAAACTGATGCAATTATGACCAACAGGCAAGTGATGTTTTTGCCTGATTACCTGATGAAAACTTTTGATAGTTCAAAGATAGATGGCAAGCCATTGGTTGGTTCCTCAAAAAATTTATATTCGATTTCGTCACAAAATAATCGTAATGGTTTTGTTACTCATCCTGCTTTTATTTTCAGCATTTTATTTTTGATAATCACAGGTCTAAGTTTTTCAAAAAATAATTCTATCCAAAAATTTATTTATGGCTTTGATGGGTTTTTATTTTTTACTACGGGCCTTCTGGGAATTTTGATTCTTTTTATGTGGTTTGGCACCGATCATACAATGTGTAAGGATAATTATAATCTTTTATGGGCATGGCCAACGCATGCTGTTGCCGCCTTTTATATTCACAGTCGCAAACCTAATACAGTAATTTGTTTTAAGATAATAACAATAGTTACTTCCGCAGTATTGTTAGTGTGGTTTCTTTTGCCTCAACATATGAACACGTCCTTAATTCCTTTTATTTTGCTGCTGATACTCAGAAGTGCGATAGCCGGTTTTAAATTGAAGGGCGCATAATCTACCTATGGAGAACAATCAATTTATTCCATTTAAAAACGCCACCGTTTTTTACAGGGTTAGCGGGCAGGGTAAAACCGTTGTGTTGATTCATGGCTTTTGTGAGGATGGAAATATTTGGAATGATATAGTAAAAGAATTAAAAAATAATTTTCAGGTAATTGTACCGGATGTGCCTGGCAGCGGAAAGTCAACAATTTTAAAAAATGAAAATAACGAGGTAACAATAGATGATTATGCAGAAGCGATTATCCAAGTGCTAAAAAATGAATCAGTTTCTGATTGCATTGTGATAGGCCACAGCATGGGAGGTTATATTACCTTGGCGATAGCCGAAAAATATTCTGAAATGTTACACAGTATTGGTTTGCTCCATTCTACCGCGTTTGCAGATAACGAAGAAAGAAAACAATCACGATTAAAGTCAATAGAATTTATAAAAAATAATGGTGCTATATCATTTTTAAGAACAAGCCTTCCGGGATTGTTTGCTGATAAATTTACGCAAGAGCACAATGATGTTGTTGAGAAACTAATTGATGCAGGCAGATCCTTTAGCAGCGAAATATTAATTCAATATCAAAGGGCTATGATGAGCCGTCCTGACCGAATAGCTGTCCTCCAAAAAACCATCCTGCCGGTTCTTTTTATTGTGGGCGAAAAAGACCCCTTAATTCCCTTGCAGCAATCTTTAGCACAGTGTCATTTTCCATCCACAGCCAGCGTGCACATATTGCCCAACTCAGCACATGCCGGCATGCTCGAGGAGAGCGAATTGTGCATTGATGCAATAAAGTCTTTCTTAAAAAACGTATAGCTGCTTTCACAATCGAAGCGTATATAATTAAAAGTGATCTATCGCAACATTTCTTTAATGCATTCACTTTTAAAAACTCTATATTTTTTAAGTAACTTTAGAAGACTGTTGTTGACTAAAATTTTTTGCCCGCCCTGAATTAAGCCTGACAAATGAAAAGAGTCTTTTTTGTTGTTTTCTTCTCTGGCATATGCACTTGTGTTTCGTTTGCAAGTCACATCACAGGTGGTGAAATGATATATGAATATTTGGGGCTGGGAAGACAGCCAAATACCAAAGCTTATCGCATAACTCTTAAGCTATTTCGTGATGAGCATACAACTGGAGCACTAATGCCCGATCGTGTGAGCATAGGTATATTCAATAACGACAACAACAATCAGTTTCCTTTTTTCGACCAGCCATTTAATGTAGAAAAAACCAGGGAAGAAGCCGTATTAGTAAACCCTTATCCCCCATGCGTAAATAATGCTCCGGAACTTGACTATCATGTAGGGTATTTTTCAACAACAGAGCCCATTGAATTACCAAATAATTCCAGAGGTTACACAGCAACCTATCAAACATGCTGTCGGGTTAGTCCATTGGCAAATGTCTATAACTCAAATGGGGCAGATGGAACAGGTTCTACCTACAGTTGTTCAATTCCGGCATTTGAGGATAATAGCCCTGTATTTGTAAGCAGCATCGATCTTATTTGCATGGACAATGAATTCACTTTAAATTTTAAGGCAACGGATGCTGATGGAGATTCGTTGGCATACTCTTTTGCTGAGGCTTATGACGGGGGATTAGCCACTAATGCAACCAATATCAATCCTTCGCCACCCTTGTATCATTCGGTATCATATATAAATGGGTTTGTAGAGGCCCGGCCATTGGGTGGCGAGGTTACGATAGATTCGAAAACCGGCATTATCAGTGGAACGGCTCCAGAGGCAGGGAAATATGTAGTATGTGTAAGCGTTACCTCGTATAAGAATGGTAAATATGTAGGAGAGCACAGAAAAGATTTTATTGTGAATGTGGGAGATTGCTTTTTTGCCGGAGCGGAATTAGCCCCAAAATCTGTAACATGTGATGGTTTTGTTGTTGGCTTTTCCAACGCCATAAATTCACCACTCAATAAAACTTATTTTTGGGATTTCGGTGATCCTAAAACCGGGGCACTTGATACTTCAATATTAGCTACTCCCACACATAGCTATAGCGACACTGGTGTATATGTATTCAAACTGGTTATAAACAGGGGCGACCCATGTTCAGATTCCGCCACACAAATTGTAAAAGTTTATCCGGGCTTTTTCCCGGGATTCATTTCAACAGGCCAATGTAAAAACACACCCATCCAGTTTAAGGATACTTCTAAAACAAGGTATGGATCTATAAATAGTTGGTCGTGGAATTTTGGCGATCCTAAAAACACCGGTGATACATCAAACGATCAAACTCCATCTTATACTTTTATAACCTCACAGGAGTACCAGGTACAATTGACTGTTACAAGTGATAAAGGTTGTATCGATACTATCACGGTACCAGTTACTATTAAGGACCGACCGGATCTTACCGTTACTAATGACACTCTCATATGTTCTATCGATACTTTACAACTTAACGCTGTAGGCATTGGTAATTTTTCGTGGACGCCCAATTATAACATCACAAATCAAAACAGCTCTTCGCCATTAGTAAGCCCTGATATTCCCACAAAATATTATGTAGCTTTTTCAGATCCGTATGGTTGCAAAGGAGGTGATTCTGTTTTTGTAGATGTAAAAACTTTCGTTACCGTAAATGCCGGTGCTGATACAAGCATTTGCCTTACTGACGCAATAGCGCTGCATCCGGCGAGTGATGGTTTATATTATAAGTGGATGCCGGCGGCCACCTTAAGTAATAGCGCAGCAGAAAACCCGATCGCCACCCCAACCGGCACTACTACTTATTTTTTAACCGCATCAATAGGTAAATGTTCCGCCTCAGATTCCGTGAATATAAAAGTTACTCCGTACCCGAACGCAAGAGCCGGTAATGATAAAATTATATGCCTGGGAGATAGTGTTCAATTAATTGCCTCCGGGGGTAGTTTTTACACATGGTCGCCTCACTTCTTTTTGGATAATCCTGGTATACCTAATCCTGTTGCAAAACCAATAAATGACATCAGGTATACTGTTAAGGTGGCCGATACACTTGGTTGCCCGAAAACTGTAAGCGATTCAATGATTATAACGGTGCTTAAGGTAATTGCAGATGCCGGGCCACATGATACATCTGTGGTGGTAAATCAACCCCTGCAACTAATAGCCACCGGCGGTGAATCTTACGTGTGGACTCCTTCGGTGGGCCTTAGCAGCACAGACTCTTATAATCCCATAGCACGTTTGAGTAATAGCCAGCAGTATGTAGTAAGGGCAATTGCTGAAGGTTGTTTTGATACCGATACTATAAATGTAAAAGTATATAAAATTGATGCCGGATTGTACGTGCCCAATGCCTTCACGCCAGGCAACGATGGAATAAATGATGTGTTCCGACCTCTGCCCGTCGGCATGAAAAGTATCACCTATTTTAGAGTATACAACCGCTGGGGACAATTAATGTACGCAGCCACGCAAACCGAAAAAGGATGGGATGGAACATTACACGGCAAGCCCCAGGATCCAGGGGTATATGTGTGGATAGCAGAAGGAAGAGATTATCTCGACAGAAAAATCGCTAAAAAAGGATCCGTGGTTTTAATAAAATAAACTTGTTTTAACCGGCAACCAAAGGCAGTGAACAAAATTGGCTAAAATCTACAGTCGATTAAAATACTTTCTTGCGCCACAAAGCAGCATACTAATCCCTTTAAACTAACGTTAAATGTATTGAGGCAATGTTATGAGGATTTAAAAAAAATTCTTAATATTGTTTCCTATCCTTATCCCCTATGAAAAAACTGATAAAAAGTCATTTTTTGATTTTTTTGCTAATAGTAGCCTTTATCCCCTCAAATGGACAAAACCCAAATGTAATCAGGCAGGTCTCCTGTTTTGATTCTACTTTAAAATTTCAAGCCGATAGTTTAAAACAAGTTCTATCCAGGGATGGATTTATAATGGTGAAAGAGGCTACGATGCAAATGGAGAGTGAATATGAAATGCCGGTGATCGTTCCGTTACAACAAGGCACATGGTATAATATAGTTTTTATAGGAGACATTACTTCCAAATTATACGAGGTGAGGATGTATGATTTTGATGAAAGACAGGTAGTATATCAAAAGCATTTTGGTCAGGGTATGGAAAGCAATATTATCAGTTATTCATACATTCCAAAATTCTCAGAGTATCATATGATAAAACCTGTTCAGGTTAACAAACAAAAGAAAAAAGGTATCTGCGGTTATATTATGTTATTTAAGAAGATAAAGTAGTTTTTTTTGCTTGATGATTAGTAAGCCCGGGAAGTGATTAGCCCGGGCATTTCTTAAGGCGCCAATGATATCCTTAACTGCATGCCCGCTCTTGTATTTACTGTAGGTGCAGCGGAGGATATGTAAGGATTTACTCTTCGCTGATCAAAGTATAATTTAATATTAATGCGGTTATTTAAATAATAATCTATAGTAGGGCTAAGACTTATTTCTTTACTGCCGTTTGTTGCAAATGCACTTTGCTGATCTAAGCGACTATTGGAAGTTACATTGTCTCTCACTTTAAGATCGAATTGAAAATTAATTTCATTCTCAAGTTCCTTGGAATCTTTTTTAGAAAAAGGAACTTTGAAAGGAAGCTTCAATCCCCGCTTGCGAAAACCGGCGCCAATAGTGTACTCCGTTGATCGCACCTCGCTTAATTGAAAATCGATCAGGCTTAAGCTCAGTTGTCTTTGCTTCACGTATTCAAACTTTGCATTAAGCTGGTTCACAAAACTTACATCAAAGCCAATTAAAGGAGAGAACTGTTCCTGTATGGTAACATTTGGAATTAAATAATAAGGAATAAAGTTATTTGCGCCTCCTGTAGTATCAATAAAAGATGGGTAACCATACCTTGATACATCCTGGTATAGCAACGCAGAAGTAAAGCTGTTCATGCTAAGGCTGGCTGTGTAGGCATGTGTGATTGAAAAATTTGTAAATATTGTTTCAAATGCAGGAATCTTGCTCAGCCCATTGTAGCTTAATTTCCAGTTGGGTTTTGGCATAATACCTCTGAAAGGATTTGATTTTATATTTGGATTATTTTGTTTTATCAGCGATACTTTCTGTGGATCCTGGCCTGTATAAGCAGCAATAAATGATGGAATCAAAACATCAATAGCATACCTTCCATATCCCTTATAATAACCGTCCGCATTTTGTGTCTGACTATAAAGATTTAATTTTCCCAGGCGCTCAGATAATATTTTTCTGTAGTCCTGAAACTTTAAAAAAGTAGCCGATATCTGGTTGGGATCAAATTTTTCAAATAACGTTTTGAAAGAAATGTAGCTCACGTTAAAGCCACCGCCTGCATAAGGACTGAGGTGACCAAAATTATTTCCCGTGCCTGTTGTATCCTTAAATAATTCTGAATAATTTTTATTGAAAGTCTTATCTAAGTTTATATCAATCGTAAAATCCCTGAAAGGTTCTAATTGTGCAGAAAGCGATAGCCGCTGGTCGTATGTTTGATTAAAGAGATCGTTGAATAAAGTGTCCTTACTTATAAGCCCTTTGCGTGCTGCTCTGTTCAGCCAGTTTGAATCGGGCTGTTTGCCTAAAATAAAATCAAAGCCCGGCGCCATACTTTTGAAATTTTCACCTACAAATTGGGTACTGTCTGTATAGCCAGGTAAACGGGTATTACTATTTTCTGATAACGTAAAGTTTACCGTTTTTACGCTGGTAAGAAGTTTTCCAAAAACTCTGGCGAAACCGCTGAGCTCAGGCAAAGCGTTCGGGTCTTTTTTGTCCTTCGGTGTTTTGGGTAATTTTGCTTTTTTCTTTGTACTCTTTTTTAGTCCGGAGGTATCGCTTGCGTTATTGTTTGAAACCTGCGCCGGCGGTTGAGTCGGCATGTCCAATGCTCTTAATAATTTTGATTTACTATAGAGTTTTTTAAAGTCTAACTGAAAGTTGGCTTCCTCTTGCTGGCCATTTTCAAGTATGTTTCCTAAATTAACCGCTAACCGTGATGCCCCTATCCATCTGTAGTTTGCGGCATAGCGTAACTGCAAAGTTGTCCAGTCTACCAGGGGAAGTTTTGTAGTAGGCACGTTATAAGAAAGGTTGACTGTTTGGTTAAACACAACATTCCTTCCTCCCTTTAGTAAATTGCGTCGTACTGTGTCCCTCTTTTCTTTTGTATCCAGCCGTCCGTAGGGTTCATCAACCCTTGCATTGTTTATTGCAGAATAATCGAGGTTGAGAGAATGGGTAAAATCCCATCTCAAAATATAGTTTCTATCAAACGTATAATATTTATCGTACGTTTCAGGGATAGAATATTTTGCATCACCCACGCTTCTCGGTTTTACTGCACCAAACTGCCTGAAGATGTCTGCCTTAAAACTTAACTGTGCTGGTATAGGGTTTAAATTGAAATCTTTTATCAAATCGAACCAATGTGTTTTTGATTTAAAAAGTTTTTTAAACGGCTCAAAATATTTTGGCTGCGGAGCAAAATTATATCCCAGTCCAGCGTGATGCTTGGTAACTTCATTGTGCTCAATTAACGGGTTATGTGCCTCAGTCTTTGTATAGTTATAACTAACGTCAAGGTTTGATATGTCATATATCTTAGCCTTCTTGCCATTGGTTTTATTCTTTCGTACGTTGGTAAGATTAAGTGTTGTTATTGAAGTAAAATCCACAGCATCCTTTCTAATAGAATCTCTTATTGACTTGTCAGAATAATGGAGTTTATCTTTAAGTTTAATATCAAGATCGTAGGGATCGAATTCAGGCGTGCTAACGGTTTGCGAGTAACCGGCATACAATGGTATTGACATGCCTGCGCCTTTTGGTAACAACTTCCCAAGCTCAAGATTGGCCGCCGCATCAAACTGCACATAATCATCATGGTATCTTTCTGTAATGCTTTGTTCCAATGTACCAAATCCATTGGAATGTGTATTGGCCGATACAGAAACAGTACCCAAGTCCGCAAGCGTAGCATCAAGCCGGCCTAACGCCGCCCAGCCACCTTTTTCATTTAAAGAAGCTAATCTAAGTTCATTAAACCAAAGCTCCCCACATGCCCCCGTGGGCTTATTGGTGTTTTCTACTCCTAGCAAAATTCCTTTTACTTCACCGAGATTAGGATTACCCATTATGGAATACGTCTGGCCATTTCCTTGCGGCTGCCGGTAAAGAATGTTGAGCGGAACATTTGATAAATTTCTTGCTGTTTTAATTTTTGTAAGCACACTTAAATCAACATCCAGGCTATTGTCCTTTATCCATAATGTATCATTATAAGCATCTTTATTACCAATCGACGAAGCAGTAAGCGGTGTTAACTTTAAAGGAATTCTTACCTCATAATAATTACTTACAAAATCGTTTCCTATTCTGATAACTGCAGTAAGATCGTTATCTTTTAAACGTGAATCCTGGGCCTCTTCTGCATGAATATACATTTGCAATTTACCAAACTGTCGCAGATCTCGATTAGCAAATGTTTGAAAAACTCCTTTTGCACCACCCTGGAAGATATTGCAAAACTTCAATGATAATGATTGTTCATTCTGCAATAGATTCACCCCATTGTTACTTAAAGTTTGAACTCTTTCAATTTCTCTTGGCGTGCGATAAGGCAGTGGAGTGCGCTTATCATTTTCTTCAATATTAACTGCGCCCACATTAACTTCCCCTACATTATCGGGTGAATAAATACCTGTGGTATCAATTTTATAGTTAAACTTTCTCCAAATGTTTCTTACAAGATCCAATTTGCCGAAACGCACTACCACGCTATCATCAAAATCAGTAAGGAACATTCTGATAAAACGTATTGATTTAAAATCCGGAATGTTACCAATTTTTTGTTGATAAGAGTTAATGGGTATTCTTAACTGGTACCAGATTTCGCTGCGTGTTGTGCCATCAACAAGCTTTACACCAACTGATTTTTTATCTACAATAAAATTTTGACCGATTTGCATCTCGGGCGCAGTAGGCGGTTTTAGATCTACTATGTATTGAAAATATTCTTCGGTTTCATTCAATGTATTATCCCGATTAAGATCTTCCTGGTCTGGATATAAAGTTGCGGCTGAGGAAAATTCCGAACTTGTACTTGCCACGGGTGAATTACCCTGAGGGTTATTAAAATTTTTGTATCTGCCTAAAATACCTGCACCCTGCGCATCCAGATCATCTCCACGGTAATAATGGTAATCATCTGATGAAGGATCCTGCAAAGCTTGCTGATAAATATTGGGACTAACAATTGGTTGTAAAAGATTGAGATAATCATTTGTTCTTCTTGCGACTTCTGCCGTATCATTTAAACCATCAAAGCCTACGTCCTGAAACTGCCTGTCATTAGGATCGTTGCTAAAGGCATTCGTTACCTGTACCGGGTTACTTGGCACCCTTCCCCATGGAGACGATGCATCAACCTGTGTTGGGGCATTTGGTGTTGGTAA
>Ga0068860_100008433_pt1 | contig 10265 bp, 10 predicted proteins | sample KBSSwiS32_FD_66597 | JGI IMG/M metagenome (GOLD analysis project Ga0068860, IMG submission 66597) | Switchgrass rhizosphere microbial communities from Kellogg Biological Station, Michigan, USA - KBS Switchgrass S3-2 | ecosystem: Host-associated > Plants > Roots > Rhizosphere > Soil ...
GGAGAGCTTCTCTTTCCAGTGCGGTTTCTGTACGCCCGGCTTCGTGATGTCGACCGTGGCGCTCCTCCGGGAAAACCCGGCAGCCGAGGAGCTGGAGATCAGAGAAACGCTCTCGGGCAACATCTGCCGGTGCACCGGTTACGAGAGCATCGTCAATGGTGTGCTGATGGCGGTCCGTAAGGCTCGCGACGAAGGAGCAGTCCTATGAGCAGCGCGGTGGGTGCCCGCAACGTGGGGGCAAGAGTGAAGCGTTCGGAGGACCCCAGGATCCTTACCGGTCGGGGCCATTACATTGACGACGTGGTCGTGCCGGGCATGCTCCACGCCGCATTCATGCGGAGTTCGGTGGCTCATGCTCGACTGCTGAGTGTCGACGTGTCGGCCGCCCGGGCATTGCCCGGCGTGATTGCGGTCTACACCGGCGCGGACATGATCGCACGCACGAAGCTCACTCAGGCGGGAGCCGCCATCGGTCTGAACCTCGTCCCGGGCATGAACTCACCGTCACTCCATTTCGCGTTGGCCAGCGACAAGGTCCGCTTTGTGGGCGACCCGTTCGCCCTCGTCATCGCCGAGAGTCGTTACATCGCTGAGGACGCGCTGGAGTTGATCGTGGAGGACTATGAGGTTCTCGACCCGATCGTCACCTATGAGGACGCGCTCGATCCGGCCAAGTCGCCGCTCTTCGAAGACATCGGCAGCAACATCGCGCTGTCCGACGAGCTCGTGCTCGGAGACATCGACGACGCCTTCGCGCGGGCCGATCGAGTCATCACCACGACCCTGAGCGTGCATCGCCACCAACCGGTCCCGATGGAGGGAAGGGGCTCGGTCCACACCTGGGACCCCGAGACAAAGCAACTCACGATCCATACCTCAACCCAATCTCCCCACATGCTTCGGATGCTGCTGCCCGGTCACATCGATATCACCGGCGACCAGATCCGGGTTCTGGCGGGAGATGTGGGGGGCGGCTTCGGGTTGAAGAACGGGGTGTTCCGGGAAGATGTCGCGCTGGCCGCCGCCGCCATCGACCTGGCCCGACCGGTGAAATGGATCGAGGATCGAGGCGAACACCTCTCGTCGGCCGGGCAGGCCCGCGAGGAAATGGTCGACATCGAGGCCGCCATCACCAACGAGGGGGTGCTCCTTGGCGTACGGATGGATGTGAAGTTGAATACCGGCGCGTACCCCTCGGATCCATTCTCCGGCGCCATGTACGTGGGCGCAGTGAGCGGGTCGTTCCAGGGGCCGACCAAGATCGATGCGCTGGCCGCCAAGTCCACCTCGGTCTTCAGCAACAAGGGCAGCTACGTGGCGTACCGGGGGCCTTGGGCCAGTGCCGACTTCATGAGAGAGCGTTTGCTCGATGTGATCGCACGGGAGCTGGATCTTGAACCGCTGGAGGTGCGCCGTCGCAACTATGTGGATTTGGGCAAGCCCCCGTTGGCCATGCTGACCGGGCAGGCGTTTGTCGGTGTCACCACCCAGCAGACGCTGGACCAGGCGGCCAAAATCATCGATTGGGACGCGTTCCGTGCTCGCCAGGCGGCGGCCCGCGATCAAGGTCGCTACCTTGGGCTGGGGGTTGCTTCGTATTTAGAGGCAGCGCCCGGACCACGTGGAGCCATGGGTGGCGGAGGAGTGATGGGCGATGAGACCACGCACATCTCGCTCGAGCGCGACGGCCGGATCGCCGTGATCACCCAGCAACAGCCCCACGGCCAAGGCCATGAGACCACGCTGGCACAGGTGGCGGCCGACGAGTTGGGGGTGCGTTTCGAAGATGTGGTAGTGCGCTACGGCGACACCGACTTCACTCCGCCGGCCCTGATCTCTACGGGCGGCAGCCGAGCGGCCACCTTCGCCAACGGAGCGGTGCTCCACGTTTCCCGCGATCTGCGTCAGCGCCTCTTGACCATCGCGGCGGAACTGCTGGAGGCCAGCGCCGACGATCTCGAGATCGCCGAAGGCACCATTAGCGTGCGCGGGACACCGGCGGTGAGCTTGTCATTCGCCGAGTTGGCCCGCCTCGTGGAAGAGGAGCCGGGCCGCGTGCCCGACGGAATCGACACCGAGGTGAAGGCCAGCGGTTCCTATGACGGCGGGGAGGGTGGCTGGTCGGGTGGCACCCACTGCTGCATCGTGGAAGTGGATGTCGAGACCGGATTCGTTCACATCGAGCGGTACCTGGTGGTAGAGGACTGTGGCTTTCCGGTCAACCCCGCCATCGTCGAAGGGCAGATCCGCGGCGGAGTGGCGCAAGGGATCGGCGCAGTCCTACTCGAGCACTCGGCCTACAACGAGGATGGCCAGTTCATGGCCGGCACCTTCATGGACTACCTCATGCCCAGCTCCACGGAGGTTCCGAACTTCGAGATCCACCACGTCGACACGATTGTGCTCGACCCCGACGTGAACTTCCGAGGAGTTGGAGAGGGCGGGATGATCATCGCTCCAGCCACCATCTGCGGTGCGATCGAAGACGCTCTGATTCCGTTCGGGTTGAAGGTCCGTGAGCAGCACCTGCCGCCGTGTCGAATCCTCGAGTTGATCGGAGTGATCACACCCGAGGTGTGAACCCGCCTTACAGGGCTTTGCGCGCTACCTCGGCCGCCGTACGCCCACGTCCTGCGGGGTGTTGACTGGAGCCAGGGATCCCGGGCTGGGAACGGTCGAGGTAGAGACTGTTGCTCACCCCGGTGATATCGAGCAGGCGCGACAAGAAGGGTGGCGACCGCCGAATCACCAGTTGCCTTCCGGATCGGGCGAGCATCCTCGTGGTGGCGGCGAGTATCGCGACGCCGGCCGAATCGACGAAAGTAAGGCGGCTGGCATCCACCTCCACGTCGTGTTCGGTCGTGCGGATGAACTCGTGGAGGCAATGCTCGAATCGCGGTGCGGTGGTCAGGTCGATCTCGCCCGCCAACACCAGCCGCGCCCCCCGAGGGCCGTCGCACACCACCGCATCGAAGTCTTGGGGCAAGGGTCGTTCCCAGGAGCGCTGGACCATCGGGTGGCTCACTTCTTCGGAGTACCGGGTGCCCTGCTGGGATGAAGACAGTCCTGAAGCTACGCCCTGGTCGCTGGTATCGCAATCCTTTGGCGTGGCTGGTGGGGAAAATGAGCGGGGCGCCGAGCCGGCCGACCGCGCCCGGACGGCGCTCTTCGGCCGGCCCGTCACTCCTCGGCCGTCTCGGCCGGCCCGCCGGTGGGTAGCCCAACTCACAACCACGCACGGGAGGTGTCGACTCATGGGTGACGAACCGAACACGGCCAATCGCCTGGGCTCACGAGTGGCTGCCAAGGTCGAGGCCGCCACCGCGGCCGCGAAGCCGGAGGCCGAAGGCCGGACGTCGGAGCAGGATCGTCAGTCGGTGGAAACCTGGGGCGGACACGGCATCGCCGGCCTCAGTCCGGCCCAGTCCGTCGGACTCGGAATGGGGATGCTCATCGGCGGCCTGGTGGGCGCCATCGTGTTCCTGCCCGTTGGGTTCATCAACTTCGCCGACATCGCCGTCGGGTGGCGGCTATTGATCGCCGCCTTGATCGGTGCGATTGCGGGCGGCACCGCGGGCGCCGTGTACTGGGGCGGCCGCGCTCCGGAGGTCAGCGGCGAGATGCCGCCCGAGTCCTCAGGGCCGCGACGAGGGTAGAGCAGCAGGCCTGAGCGGCCGAGCCGAGGGGCGGGCCACCAGAACGGTTCGCAAGGTCGACGCGCGAAGATGGTCGCCGACCACTCTCAACATTGGAGCGACCTGATGGCATACGTCCCAACGCCAGATCTCATCATCGAGCACGACGGCCCCGTGGCCGTGGTAACGCTCAACAACCCGGACATGCGCAACGCCTTTTCGGATGCGATGCACGACGGGATGCAGGAGATTTGGACGTACCTGGCCCACGACCGCACCGTCAAGGCCATCGTCCTCACGGGCGCGGGTAAGGCCTTCAGCGCCGGCGGCAACATCCCCGGCTTTATTCGTTCCTACGAGGATCCGATCCATCGCGCCGAATCGATGCGCGGAGCGCAGCGACTCCTCGACGCCATGCTCGAGTGCCCGGTCCCCATGGTGGCGGCGGTGAATGGTCCGGCGGTGGGACTCGGGTGCAGCGTCGCCACGTCTTGCGACATCGTGCTGATCGCCGAGAGCACGTTCATGGCTGATACGCATGTGCCGATCGGTCTCGTGGCGGGCGATGGCGGTGCCGTTCAGTGGCCCGTGCTCATGAAGATGCTGCAAGCGAAGTACTACCTGTTGACCGGAGATCGAATTCCGGCGGCCCAGTGTGTCGAACTCGGTTTGGCCACCAAGGCGGTTCCCGATGCGGAACTGATGGATCAGGCGATGCAGATCGCCAACCGGTTGGCCGCGCAGCCGCAGCAGGCGCTGCAAGAAACCAAGCGCGCGCTGAACCTGCACATTCAAGCCGCCGTACGTTTGGTGTCGCCGTTTGCCAACGCCGCCGAAGAGGCCTCCTTTGCAACCGACGACATCCGTAAGACGATCGAGTCGTTCAAGAACGGCTGACTCCCCGAGTCACCGCCCCGTGGGGACAGAGGGTCGAGCCTGACCGGCCACCTCTGTCCCTACCCGCCCGGGGGACGGTGGCGGTGCGACGATTCCATGGGGATCGCCGGGTAATGACAATGAGGTTGCGTTTCGAAGCGTGTGACGGTGTCGAAGAGGCGAGTGACGGCGAGGAGGGCCGCCAACGGTCCGTGTTCCAGCGATGCTGGTATCACGTTGGTTCCGTCGTGAGTCCAGCGCACCGCCGGGTTGCTGAGTTGCGCCAACCGAGATACCAATTCGTCACTGGCTTCGAGCTTTCCTTGGACCCACCGCGCGCTGACGGCGGCGTCGGCTATGTGGCCCTCGATCAAAAACCCTCGCGTCGCGTCCACCGACTAGCTCCATCAGTCGCCCGTTGATGGTCCGGCCTGTAGCGTCAAGCCCTCGCTCAATCGAAACGTACGCCCGCACGACCCCACACCACAATGGTCGTAACGTTACGAAACCCAAAATTCCCCATCGTGGTCGGTTAGCTGTCGCGAAGAGCGGCCGTGCCAACGCCCGTCGCGCCAAGCGGTGCTCCTCCGGTGAATGCGGTCCGGTAGCGCCATGTGAGCGGCGGGGCCGTAGCCTGATGACATCGACGATGTCCGGGCTGCCACCGTTACGGGCGACATTCACACCGACCTGCGGCCTTCTTCGGGCCGAGTCCTCGTTACCGGTGCTTCCGGGTATGTAGGCGGTCGCCTGGTGCCGGAGCTGCTGAGCCGGGGCTTCGCGGTTCGATGCGTAGTCCGTGACCCTCGCAAGCTCGACCCGGCGCCGTGGCGCGATGCGGTCGAGGTGGTGCGCGCCGACATTGCCGACGATCTCAGCGATGAGATGAATGGCGTCGACATCGCCGTGTTTCTCGTGCACAGCATCGGGGAGGGGAGCGGCTGGGTCGCTCGCGAGCGGGCCATTGCGGAGAGCTTTCGGCGCGCCGCAGAAAGTGCCGGCGTGGGTCGGATCGTGTACCTAGGCGGCCTCGGCGACGAGTCGGCCCAACTCAGCGACCACCTGCGCAGCCGTCACGAGGTGGGTCGAGTGCTCGCCGATGGTCCCATCCCCACCGTCGAGCTGCGAGCCGCCGTGGTCATAGGCTCCGGTTCGGCCAGCTTCGAGATGTTGCGCTACCTCACCGAGGTGCTGCCGGTCATGGTTACCCCGAAGTGGGTGCGGACCTTATGTCAGCCGATCTCGATCCGTGACGTCTTGCGCTATCTCACGGCCGTCATCGAATCGCCGGAGCCAATTTCCGGAATTCTCGAGATCGGCGGTCCCGAGGTGGTGTCATACGCGCAGATGATGGGGATCTACGCGCACGAGGCTGGGCTGACCACTCGTCGATTGATCCCCGTACCGGTCCTCAGTCCTCGCCTGTCGTCATTGTGGGTTGGCCTCGTCACTCCGGTGCCGGCGCAGCTGGCGCGTCCGTTGGTCGACTCGTTGGTCAACGCGGTGGTGGTCACCAACGATCGCGCCGAAACGCTGATTCCGTTCGAACGAGTTCCCTTGGCGGAGGCGATCAATCGGGCGATCGGGCGAACCGCCATCGGCGACATTCCCACCAAGTTCGACGATGCGTCGTCGCCGGTCTGGCAAGCGTCAGCCACCGACGCGAGCTGGACCGGGGGTACCGAGCTCACCGATGTGCGGACCGTTGATGTGGCGGCCAGCGTGCATCAAACCTGGCTGGCCGTGTGTCGCGTCGGAGGTGAACGCGGCTGGTACAGCGGCGCGCTCTTGTGGGAGGCCCGGGGTCTGCTTGATCGGGTCATCGGCGGCCCCGGACTGCGACCTGGTCGGCGGGACCCGGATCGCCTCGCCGTTGGCGAACCGGTCGACTTCTGGCGGGTCGAGGACCTCCAGACGGATCGTCAACTCGTGCTCCATGCCGAGATGCTGCTGCCTGGGGAAGCGTGGCTGGAATGGACGCTGGAGCCCTGCGGTGCCGGCACTCGTCTCGTTCAGACCGCTCGGTTCCGGCCTCGCGGCCTGCTCGGCAGGGCGTACTGGTATGCGGTTGCCCCGTTTCATCGTCTTGTCTTTCCCGGACTCATCGAAGGGATCGCGCTGGACGCAGCGGCCGGGGATGGTGACCTCCTCCCTCGACGTCAGCTCGGCGTTACCTCGGCCGAGTAGAAATCCAGGATGTGCTGGCCGACGAGCGCGGCCGCCCGATCGCCATCGCGCTTGTCAACGGCCTCGAGAATGGCGGCGTGCTCCTGCGCCAATTGAGCCAGCACGGTCGAGGGATCGTCGCGAGACGACAGTCCATCCAGGAGGCGATCGGCGATGGCGTCTCTCAGCGCCGACATCACCATGGCAAAGGCCCGATTGCCTCCGGCACGGGCAAGGCAGAGGTGGAAGCGAACGTCTTGGGCGTGAAACGTCACCACGTCGACACCCGGAGCGCGCATGGTGGCCAATGCGTCTCGCGCATCGTCGAGCGCGTCGGTGTCGAGGTCCGGATCGGCGACCGCGGCGCGCTCGAGGAGCAGTCGGAGATCGATGAGGTCCTTCAAGGGGATGCGGTCCATCCGCAGCGCATTCTCCAGCGCCTCGGACGCGCTCGCCGAGGCATGCTCGGACGTGACCCGAGGCCGGGCCGTGGATACGGAATCGCCCCCGCTCAAAAGACCCTGCGACTGCAGGATGCGCAATGCCTCGCGGACCGTGGAGCGACTCACTTGAAACTGCTCGGTTAACTCCTTCTCGGTGGGCAGTTCGGTGCCAATCGAGAGCTGCCCCGACACGATGGCCTCGCGCAACTGGCGGGAAACCAGTACTGACAGCGGTGTACGGAGGACCGGCCTGAAGACGCCGGAGTGGGCTGACATTGCGGCAAGGTACCTCTTGCATGCTTGTCTGACAAGAAGTTACGGTGCCGCGAGCCACGCCAAAGGGGGAGCCCATGGCCGTCGAACCGTCCACTACCGCCCTCGTTCTCATCGAGTATCAAAACGACTTCACCTCGGAGGGCGGCGCACTGCATGGTGCGGTCGAGGACGTCATGAATAAGACCGGCATGATCGAAAACACCAAGCGGGTGGTCGAAGCCGCCCGCTCGGCCGGTGTCACCGTGATGTATGCGCCGATCTCGTTTGCGGAGGGCTACAACGAGATCTCCTCACATCCGTACGGCATCCTGAAGGGGGTCGTCGACGGCCAGGCCTTCGTTAAGGACAGTTGGGGGGCCGCCATCGTGGACGACCTGGCCCCGCAGGCTGGCGACATCGTGATCGAGGGCAAACGCGGGCTCGACACCTTTGCCAGCACCAATCTCGATTTCATTCTGCGGAGCAAGGGCATCCGGACGATCGTGCTTGGCGGGTTCCTCACCAATTGTTGTGTCGAGTCGACCATGCGCAGCGGCTATGAGAACGGCTACCAAGTCATTACGTTGAACGACTGTGTCGCAGCCACTTCGATCGAACAGCACGACAATGCGCTGGCCTACGATTTTCCGATGTTCTCCGAGCCGATGAGTTCGTCGGAGTTCATCCTGCGGCTCCCGGCTTGATCGTCTACGCCAAGTCGCTCGCGTCACCATTCACTCAGTCTGTCGTTACCGCGCGTTAGTCAAGTCGCTTAAAACAACGTGTGAATAACTTCAGCCGCGACCCGGGCGGATAGCTGGTCCGCATACGGTCGGGCGATGGACTCTCCTCATGGTCCGCAAGGTGCGGGCGGACACGGCCTGGTCATCGTCCAGGAGCAAGACGGTAAGTGGACGCTGGTCGGCGACGAGGCCACGGCGCCCCGGTTCAAGACCCGCCAGTACGCGCTGGCTTGGCTCGCATGTCGGGTTCGTTCGATTGAAGCAGCCCAGGCGCGACGATCCGGGGTTTCGGCTTCTCCGCGCTGATCCATCGACCCAAAATGCACAAATGCCACTGGCGATGTCGTGCGTCTAAGCGTCCTAATCACTGATGATTGCGTCGTTGGTTCAGGCAACGGGGGTTGCCCCCGTGAATCTGACCGGGGCGCCCCACGCCTCGTGATTACGCAACCACACGCGACCCGTACTTAACGATTCGAGCATGGTCATCGGCCGTTCGTCGCGCGCATGATTGCCGCCGATGAATGGCGGCGGGGAATCAAACCGGCTGCGCGTCGCCCTCGGTCATTACGCGGAGGTGCTGCGCGAGCTGAGCCGAATCGACCGCGACCTCCCCGGCACCGCCGGCTGCGTCGGAGACCGTGGCGGGCCCATCTTGTTTTTGGTTTCCGACGGTGTGTTCTGGTTTCGCAGTCGGAGCATCCGATGCACCGCGCTGGTCGGTCGCGCCGGTCGATGCCGTCGGCCGGTGTTCGACGAGGGCGAAGTGTGGCGCTGGCGCGGACCGTTCGCGGAGATCGAAGACAGCTGGATCGGGCGCCTGCTCTCCCAAACCTGTCGAATTCACGACGACGGTCGCGGCAACTATGCGCCGCCGGACTGGTACCGGATTCCTATCGACCCGTCGATGATCGCTGATCTTCCGAAGGCCGGGTGGTAGCACGGACCGGTTCATTCACGAGAGGTGGTGGGCCCGTCACGGATAGTTAGTCGACTGCGGGCTCCGACTCAGGGCGAGCCGGCAATTCGGAGCCGGCCGTCCCTGGAGACTCCTCCACCGGAGCCACGAGGGAATCGTCAGGATCTGGCCCACGGCCTTGGCGAGCCTTGATTGCCGTAGACGTAATCGCCCACGCCACAAACGCCGCGGCGGCCGCAACGATCAGCGCAAGGACCCGAAGAGCGGTGCCGTTCCACTCCAGCGCCCCAAGCAGCTCCACCACCAACACAAAGACCAAGAGGCTTACGACGAAGGGCAGCCCACGCTGAACGAGGCCCTTCACGTAGCTTCTGTCGGCCATTGGCACACGTGAATCTTGCCCCTTTCTCGTCTATTCGCGCCACTCGAGATATTGAAGATCTTCATCGAGGCCATGGTCCCGGCGTACCAGTGGGCCAAAGTTCAAGGATGGGTTACTGCCGCATGGCCGCCGGCGCGCGCCAGGGTAAAAATATGGGGGTCTGTACCTCGTGGCCCTATCGGCAACAGCCGTTGCATGGTTTACCGTCGGTGCAAACGCGGTGGGCCATCGAGGATCCCGCTCGACGTCCCGGACGCCGCACCCCGAGACAGCGCTGAGGCGGATTCAAGCACAGTCTCCAACGGGACCAGGGAAGCGGATGGGCTGAGGTAAGTCACATGGCTGGGCGGCTTCAGGGCCGTGCCACCAGGACCTCGCGCTTTCGAAAGACTTGGCCGGTATCAGCGCGCCTCGGGCCTACGGAGGAAGGCCGCGGCTCATGGACGGGCGATCGCAACGACTAACAGGACGCATACGACGGAGCGCGCCAGCGCGAATCGCACCACCACTCGGCTTCCAACCCACGCTGGACGGGCTAAGAGCCATTGCCATTGTGCTCGTGATGGGGTTGCACTTCGGCGGATTTCTGGCCCGGTTCTCCAGTGCCTTCGGGGTCGACATGTTCTTCGCCCTGAGCGGCTTCCTCATCACGACCTTGATTCTGGAGGAGTGGTTCAACGATCGCTTCTCGTTCAAAGTCTTTTACGTACGCCGTGGCTTTCGACTGCTGCCGCCCGTACTGGTCGTCTTGGCGTCCCTTTTGATCCTCGTGCCCCTCGTTGGTCAGGGGCGTGAATGGGGACAGCTCGCCGGAAACTCGGCGGAGGCGTTGAGTTACCTCTACAA
>Ga0068860_100008434_pt1 | contig 10264 bp, 8 predicted proteins | sample KBSSwiS32_FD_66597 | JGI IMG/M metagenome (GOLD analysis project Ga0068860, IMG submission 66597) | Switchgrass rhizosphere microbial communities from Kellogg Biological Station, Michigan, USA - KBS Switchgrass S3-2 | ecosystem: Host-associated > Plants > Roots > Rhizosphere > Soil ...
ACTCCGCCATACGGCATGTTATCGACACGGAAGGTAGGAACATCATTCACAATTACGCCGCCGTACTCCAGATGTTCGGCGGCGTAATTCACATTCGCAAGGTCCTGGGTGAAAACGCCTGCCTGCAAACCATATTTTCCCTGGTTTGCCAGATTCACTGCCTCACTAAAGTCATTGAATTTTTCAACCACCGTGACCGGGCCGAAAGCTTCTTCGGCGACCACACGCATTTCGGGATCACTATTTGTAAGAACGACAGGGTCAAGCATGCTGCCGTCAACCGAACCACCCGTAAGCAGTTTCGCTCCGTTGCCAACAGCTTCGTCGATCCACTCCCTTACGCGATCCGCCGCGGGCTTGTCGATCATCACGGAAAGCTCCGTGCCCGGATCATTCGGGTCTCCTTTTTTCAATCCTTTAGCTCCGGCAACGAACGACTCGACCCATTCTTCAAATCGCCTTTCGTGAATATAGATCCGCTGGACGGAAATGCAGACCTGACCGGAATAGGCGAATGCACCAACCAAATTCTTTGAAACGGAAGAGGCAAGGTCGGCCGATTGGTCAACGATAACTGAAGCATTTCCGCCAAGCTCAAGCGCGACCGCTTTTTTGCCGGCCTTTGCCTTAATATCCCATCCGACCGGCGCACTTCCCGTAAAGGAGATCATCGCGATCCGGTCATCGCCAAGGATCGTGGGGATCAGGTTAACGTCCATCGGGACGAGCTGAAGCGCCGATTCCGGCAGGCCGCTATCTAGAAATACTTCGCCGAGAAGGAGAGATGTAAGCGGCGTACGCGGGCTGGGTTTGATAATTATTGAGTTGCCAGACGCCAGTGCGGGAGCGACCTTATGAGCGACGAGATTAAGTGGAAAGTTGAATGGCGTAATTCCGTATATCACGCCACGGGGAACCCGGAGCGTCCATGCCGTTTTCCCTCGACCGGTGGCCTGAGCATCGACAGGGACAATTTCGCCGACGAACCTTTCGACCTCGCCCGCCGCGGTGTGAAATGTTGCGATCGCACGTTCGACCTCACCCCGCGCATAACGCACGGGCTTTGCCGATTCGCCGACTATCGTTTCGATGAATTCCTGTTTTCGTTTTTCGATCCCATCCGCGATCTTTTGCAAACCGGCGGCAGTCTGAAAACGGGTCATCTGCTTTATCGAATCTGCCGCGATCACCGCCGCTGAGATCGCCGCTTCGAGTTCCTCCACTCCCGCCGAATGTACCTCCGAGATCAACTCGCCGCTATAGGGCGACCGCACCTCAAACGATTCGCTTCCATCACGCCACTCTCCGCCGATAAGGATCTTCTTCGCAGCTGCCGCTCCCTTTTGCCCTTCCGTCATATCGCTAACTTAAACCCGTGATCACGTCCGAATCAAATCGAAGCCGTTTGCAATCGCGAAATCCAGCAATTAGAATCTCTCTTGGTTATGCACCCGTAGCTCAGCTGGATAGAGTATCTGACTTCGAATCAGAGGGTCGCAAGTTCGAATCTTGCCGGGTGTACCAACCCCTTCCAAACTTAATCCCATAACACTTACCCGCGGACACCGGCGGAATGAGCGGTGTGCCATCGGTTGCCGATGGATCAAAAATATGAAATACAGACTAATACTTTCCCTTTCTCTGTTAACACTGATGTCTTTGATGTTTGCATGTGGCGGAACGCCGAACACGAACAATTCCAACGCAAACAGAACCAACACCGTCGCAAATTCGACGTCGAACTCGAATAATACGACCTTTAATGTCAGCAACACGGCTTCGAATTCGACCTATCCGACAAACTCAGCCAATAAACCGGCAAACGCGGCCACCAATACTGCAGCAAACAAGCCGGCTGCGAATACGGCAAATACCGCGGCGAATAAGGTTGCAACAACTCAAAAGCCGCCGAAAGGCGCTACCGCAGTCTGCAAGGACGGCACCTATAGCTTCAGCACGACCGACAGCGGCCAGTGTTCAGGTCATGGCGGCGTAGAGAAAAAGCTCTAGCTGATTCTTTTTTGTTGGCCAAGCCTCTCGGACAAGTGTCCGGGAGGCTTTTTAGCGGCCACCGCACATTCCTTCTTTGAGCCCTTTCGTCGTCAAAAACTAAATCGCGGTATAGAAATGAATTCTCTTCCGGAGTACACACTTTCAACCGCGATGACGAGTTCATCTGCCAGACGCAATTTGCTGACATATGCTGTGGCACCGGCGGTGAATGCGGCGCGTTGGGAAAAATCATTATACTGGGCGGTGACGATCACGACCTTTACGTCCAGGCCGCTTTTTTTTAGATCGGCTGCTACGTCGATACCCGATTTGAATGGCATGGAAATATCCAGAACCGCAATGTCCGGTTTCAGAAGCTTGATCAGTTCCTCTGCAGCGTTTCCATCCGTGGCAATGCCGACTACCTCAAAGTGAGGCGTTAATAATTTAACGATCATATCCAGCATCGGCTTGCTGTCATCTACGGCGACCACACGAAGCTTCTTTTCTTCAATTGTCGATTCTGGCATCTGCTCTTTCCTAATAAAGTAAAAATACTTTCAAGTCTTTCCACCAAACTTTTCAAGCCCTTAATTTTGACTAAACTCATCACTCACCGGACCAACCGGAATGCGCACTTCGATCTTTGTTCCCTCTCCAACGGCGGAGATGATTTTTGCTTGCCCTTTAACCGCCCGCACCCGTTCGTCGATGCTCAGCAACCCGAGCGCTTCCTTTTCCTTTGCCGCTTCGGGATCGAACCCATTTCCGTTGTCGGAAACTGACAGACAAATCGCGGCGTTCTCTGATTTGATCCTGACATGCGCCGAAGTCGCCGCGCTGTGCTTGATGACGTTTTGCAAAGATTCCTGCGTCACCCGGTACAAACATAATGAAACATCTTCAGGCAGTTTGCCCGACAGCTCGTCCGCCTCGAAATCAATTTCCAGAGAATGAGCGGCGGCGAGATCGACGCAGAAATTGTGTAGAGATGCTTCCAAACCTAGCTGGCTAAGTATCGCCGGATGAAGTTCATGCGAGATGCGCCGAACATCTCCTGATAGGCGCCCGAGATCGGAAATATACTGTTTAAGCTGATCCTGCACATATTCAAGATCTCGCGGTTCATTGTGGAGAATCGTCAGCTGGACCGACAGCAGCGCTATGCTCTGGCTGAGATCGTCATGAAGCTCGCGAGCCAGGCGTGCGCGTTCCTTTTCCTGCGCGTTTATCAACTTATGGCTTAATTCACGGACAATTCCTTCCGCTGTTTTTAGTTTAGTGATGTCAACGATCGCTCCGCGAATGACTCTGGAGCCGTCAACCTCTTCGACTTTGCCTCGTGAATGAACCCATCGAACATTGCCATCCTTCAACATAATTCGATATTCGATCTGAAATTCGTTTTTCCCCTCTTCCAATTCCCTAGCAGTATTAAAAAATAGTGAATGGTCGCTCGGGTGAATATGTTGAAATAAATCTTTACGCGTAATCTCCTCTCCGAGCCGCAAACCCAAAATCTCGCCGGCTTTTTCGCTGGCCCAAATCTCTTCCTCGTCGATTTTGCTGGTCCACATCCCGACGTTCGCCGCCGACGCGGATAACTGCAGCTGTTCGAGGGTTTCGATCAATCGGGCTTCCGCCATTTTTAGTTTAGTGATGTCAACGATTGCTCCGCGAATTATCCTGGAACCGTCAATCACTTCGACCTTCCCGCGTGAATGAATCCATCGAACATTTCCATCCGATGACAAAAATCGATATTCGATCTGATATTCGTTTTTCCACTCTTCCACTTCCCGGATGTTAGTCATATACGGTTCACGGTCAGCCGGGTGAATATTTTGAAAAACGTCGTCCACATTAACTTGCATTTCGCTCGGAAATCCCCACACGTCACCGGCTTTTTCGCTGAGCCAAACCATTCCCTCGCCGACTTTTCTGGTCCAGAACCCGACATTCGCCGCCGCTGCGGATAACTGCAGCTGATCGAGGGTTTCGGTCAATCGAGCGTCCCGCTCCTCCAATTTTTCGGCGAGCATCGCGGCACGGTGCATATCGTAATTGAGCTCGTAGAGCGTGGCGGCAATGACAAAAATAATCGAAAATGAGGCAAAAAATGGTAAATGCAGCGATCCCCACAAAACACCAATAGAAACTATTGAAGCTATTGCTCTCGATAGAACGACGCCCGTCCCGAAAACCAAAGCCCGGCGCCGCTCGCCGCGCTGCCATGTCCGGATGCTGGCATCGATGCAAAAAACTAATAACAATATATGGGATAAATGAGGAAGGATCATCCACCCATTCGGAACAGCAATCGGATATGAAAGAGCTTCACCAAAGACGTTGACACGCCCCACAGAAGTTATTTCGCGAAAATTGATGCCGTTGGATAGGATGAGATGGACCACAACTCCGAGCAGCCGGAATGCGCAATATGTCCAAAACAGCCAGCGTCGCCCGCGTAGATAGACATACGCAAACCATGCTAGGGAAAGAGTGACCAAAACCCCAATCAAAAAGTTCCACCACGCGTAAAAAAGATACTCTTCCGGGGTTTGGGAGTGCAGCGCACCCAACTCGAACCATGCAACGAGCGTAATGGACAGGGCAAAAAGTGAAAAAGCAAGATAATCCCGACGCGAGCGTTTATCCAACCAGAAACGCAAATACAGCGACCCGAGTGCTAAATAAACTCCGGAGAGGATCAACATCGCATTGCTGACGATTCCCATATAATTACAAGCCTTTTCTAACCCTCCCGATCGACTGGAATGTGCACCTCGATCCTTGTTCCCTCCCCAACAGCGGAAATAATGTTTGCCTTTCCTTTGACGGCTCGCACGCGTTCGTCAATGTTGATCAGCCCCAGCGCGTCCTTTATCTTTGCCGCTGCCGAATCGAACCCATTTCCGTTGTCGGAGACTACCAGATGAACCTTGCCGTCCACCGAAACGATCCTGACCTTCGCCGAAGTAGCCGCGCTATGTTTGATGACGTTTTGCAGCGACTCCTGCGTCACCCGGTACAGACACAACGAAATATCAAGAGGCAAATCGCGGGGCAGATCTTCCGCCTCGAAATCAATCCTCACTGAATGTGCGGCTGCAAGATCGCTGCAGAAATTCTTAAGAGCCGCTTCCAAACCGAGTTGGTCCAGTATCGCCGGATGAAGTTCGTGCGAGATGCGGCGAACATCTCTTGATAACCGCTCGATATCCGAAATGGACTGGTCAAGCTGATCCTGTACATAATCAAGGTCCCTTGGTTCATTGCGGAGGATCGTCAGCTGGACCGATAGCAGCGATATGCTCTGGCTGAGATCGTCGTGCAACTCCCGCGCTAAGCGGGCGCGTTCTTCTTCCTGTGCTTTCATCAGCCTGTGACTTAATTCACGGACCGCTTCCTCAGCTATTTTTAGGTTAGTGATATCGACTATCGCCCCGCGAATGATCCTGGAGCCGTCAACCACATCGACTTTGCCGCGTGAATGGATCCATCGAATACCCCCGTCCTTCGATCGAATGCGATATTCAAGCTGAAACTCGTCCTTCCCACCGTCCACTTCCCGCAAGGTAGTAAAAAACATTTCGCGGTCAGCCGGGTGCATCTTTTGAACAAAATATTCACGGGTATATTCGTCTGTAGACGAGAAGCCCCAGATCTCACCGGCTTTTTCGCTAAACCACATCTTCTCCTCTCCGATCTTTCGGGTCCACATCCCGACATTCGCGGCCGCGGCCGCCAACTGTAGCTGATCGAGGGTTTCAGTCAATCGGCTGTCACGTTCTTCGAGTTTTTCACTCAGCATCGCGGCACGGTGCATATCGTAATTCAGGTAGTAGAGCATGGCGGCGATGATAAAAAGAATCGGGACGGAACCAAACATCGGAAGCGGCACCAATCCCCACAACACACCGACAGCGAGAACGAGAATTGCTGCCCCGAAGAGAAAAAACACTGTCCCGAAAACCAAAGCCTTACGCCGCTCGCCGCTCCGCCATAGCCGAACGCTCGCGTCAATGGAGAAAATTATCAACAATAAATGGGAGACGTGAGGGAGTACCATCCACGGGTTCGGAACCGCCACCGGATACCCGAGCGTTTCACCAAAACTCGTTGTCTGCCCGACGGAAATTACCTCCCGGAAATTGACGCCGTTTTTCATTATGAGGTGTAAGCCAAGCGCTAGAATTCGAAGTGCGAAGTAGGTCCAAAACAGCCACAGCCGTCCACCGAGATTAATTCTGATAAACCACGCGGTCCCGAGAATTGCTACGGTACCGGGGAGAAAAGCCCACCACGCGAAAAAAAGATACTCCCCCGGTGTTTGCGAGTGCATCATTCCAAGCTCGAACCATGAAAATAGTGCGTATGACAAGCAGGAGATCGTGAAGGCAAGATAGTCGTGACGCGAGCGTTCGTCCCACCAGAACCGCAAATACATCAACCCGAGTGCTAAATATACTCCCGAGATGATCAACTCGACATTGCTGACGATTCCCATAAATCTAGTTCCGTCAAGTAGTCACTATGCCATAAATAAGTGTCGGGTTGTTGCCGGGTGTCAGTCTGACACGAAATTTTGCACGACGGAGCAAGCAGCATCCATAAAGTCCTTCAGATACGTGTCTTTTTCAACGAATGGCACCTGCTTCCGAATCGACTCGTATACCCCGCGCGTGCCTTTACCAAGCTTCTTGTCCTGTCCGATCGCGCGTCGTCGAAAGTCAACAGCCTGAGCCGCACAAAGTAATTCGATCGCCAAGATCGATTCGAGATTCTCGGCTACCTGCCGCATTTTGAGCGCCGCCGTAGCCCCCATCGAAACGTGATCCTCGACATTTGCGGAGCTTGGGATCGTATCGACGCTGGCCGGATGAGCGAGTATCTTGTTTTCAGTACAAAGAGCCGCGGCCGTGTATTGCACGATCATGAAGCCGGAATTTAAACCGCCATTGTCGGTAAGAAAAGCCGGAAGCACATGCGCGTTCGATGCCTCGTCGGTCAGCCGCATTGTACGGCGTTCGGAAATGTTTCCCAGTTCGGATAAAGCGATCGTCAGGTAGTCAAAGGCGAGAGCAAGCGGTTCACCATGAAAATTGCCGCCGCTGAGCACTTCGATCTCATCCAGTGACTCATTTGCAAAAATCAATGGATTGTCAGTAACTGCATTTAATTCGAGTTGCAGCAGCCATTCGGCGTATGCAACGGCGTCCCTGCACGCCCCATGGACCTGAGGAATACATCGAAGAGTATATGCGTCCTGAATATTGGCTGGGTCGTAGCCGCGGACAAACTCGCTTTCTGCGAGGATCTCGCGCAAATGCCTGGCACATTCGATCTGTCGCGGATGCGGACGCAGCGCATGGATCCTCTCGTCAAAAGCCGAGACGGTTCCGTTGAGGGCCTCAAGACTTAAGCAGCCCGCGACATCCGCAACATCCGCGAGCCGTTTAGCTTTCCACGTTTCGAGCAATCCAACGGCAGTCATTACAGTCGTGCCGTTCGTTAGTGCCAGCCCTTCCTTTGCCGCAAGCGTGACCGATTGCAGACCCGCTTTTTCCAAAGCGACCACACCTCGAAGTCTTTCGCCTTTGAACTCCGCCTCGCCTTCACCGATCAGTACACACGCAAAATGTGCCAGCGGAGCAAGGTCTCCGCTAGCTCCGAGACTTCCCTTTTCAGGAATGATCGGGTGAACGCCGCGATTCAGAAATTCCAGGATGAGGTCGAGTGTCGAGAGCCTAATTCCCGAATATCCTCGCGCCAGGGTATTTGCACGGATCAGCATGATGGCCCGTACGGTCGGCGTGTCGAACGGATCGCCGACGCCAACTGCGTGGCTAACGACAATATTTCGCTGGAGCAGCTCAACCTCTTCGCGGCTGATTATTTTCTCTTTGAACGCACCAAAACCGGTCGTAATTCCGTATGCGACCTCGCCGCGATCGAGCAACGCATCCACCGCGGCCGAGGAACGGTTCACGTTGGCTTTAGCTTCGTCCGATATCAAAACATTCGGCTCGCCCGGTTTGCCGTACGCCACCGCGACGACTTGCTCGAAAGTAAGGCTCTCGCCATTGATGACAACTTCACTCATCTACTGATTCGTATTCCGTTTTTGATAATATCCGAAGGATGATTGTCGCCAAACTCGTATGCGATCTGCCGATAATCCGTCGCGTCAAATATAAGAATGTCTGCCCGCTTTCCGACTTCGATTGAGCCGACTTTATCACCAAGACCGATGGCGTAAGCAGAGTTTATCGTCGCTGCATTAATAGCCTCGCAAGGAAGCAGTTTCTGATACCTGCAGGCTATTGCCATCGCCATCGGCTGCGACGGACAAGGAGCCGAGCCGGGATTGTAATCGGTTGAGAGGGCGACAATGCAGCCGGAATCGATCAACTTCCGGGCATCCGCGAATTTATCGCTGCCAAAATTAAAGTTCACGGTCGGCGTAACGACAGCTACCGTGCTCGATTTAGCAAGCAAACTGATCTCGTCGTCCGATATCGCATCGAGGTGCTCGATCGAGGTTGCACCAAGCCCGATAGCGATTCTGCTGCCGCCGAGATTCGTGAATTCGTCGACGTGCGCTTTCAATTTGAACCCGAGGCTTCGGGCCGTCTCCAACACTTTCCTTAATTGCTCTGCCGAGAACGCATTCTTCTCACAAAATACGTCCGCAAAAAAAGGCGTCTTTCCGTAGAACCGCGAGCTTACGAACCATTTCCATGCCCGCTGCAGCATCGTGTTACAGATAAGGTCAACATAGCCGTTTGAGTTTTCCTTGAATTCGGGCGGTACGGCGTGGGCGGCAAGAAAAGTGGGAACAATATCGATAGCGTGGGCCTTGTCGAGTTCCTCAATAACTGCGAGCATTTTCATCTCAGTTTCGAGGTCCAATCCGTAGCCCGTTTTTATCTCTGCGGTCGTCGTTCCGCATGCAAGCATCTTGTCTAGACGTGCCTTGCTAAGTTCAACGAGGTTTTGGAGCGAAGCTTCACGCGTCTGCCGAACCGTCGAGATGATCCCGCCGCCATTCTCGAGTATCTCGAGATAATCAGCTCCTTTTATCTTTAGCTCAAATTCATTCAGCCGATCGCCGGCGAAAACGATATGCGTATGCGGTTCGACAAAACCCGGACAAGCGACTTTACCAGCAGCATCTATATCTGTATCAAACAAATACTGCGATAGGATCTCATCGGACTTCCCTACCGCAACGATCTTTCCCTCTGAGATCGCAATCGCGCCGTTCTCGATCAAGCCGATATCGCGCATCGCGGAGCCTCGCTTCGGCTTCCCGTCGCAGCGGCATGTAATCAGTTGCCCAATGTTATGAATTACAAGGTCGACTTTCACACTTTTGCGCGACCGACACCGAGGGCATCGGCGACGCGGTTGATGTAGTTAAACCAGGCTGCGATCAATGTGATCTGGAGAATAGCAGTATCATCAAAACCGGCTTCGTGCAATCGTTCGTGATGTTTGGGCGTGATCCTTACGGCGTCTTTGGTGAGTTGGACGACGTAGTCAAGCATTACCTTTTCCGCATCAGTGATGGGCGCACTTCCGTAATCCTCGCGAAGTGCCGAGATGAGATCATCGTCCATGGTTACGAGACGCAGAAACTCTGCGTGAGATTCCACTCAGTAGAAACAATCGTTGGTGATCGAAACCATCGTCGCGATCATCTCGTGCTGCCGCCGCGAAAGCGGGAGATCGTTCTTCATCATCGCGCTGAAACCTTGGAATATATGTCCCAACACCTCGGGCATCAGCGTATGCGAATCAACGATCGATTCATCAAGCGGGATCGACGGAGGATTTCCCGAGCCGTACTCTTTGGGGTACGATCTGCGCGTTTCCTCGAGGATCTGCCTGAGTTTTTCATCCGCTTCTTCAAACGGGATCGTCTTTATCCAGGTCATAACCAATAACTACTCAGTATCAACTATTAACTGAATCAAAAAAAGGGTTCTTCATGCCACATCAACTAGAGAGTGCGTTTTGATCTAAAAAACAGATAGTAAACGGGCATGCCAACTAGAACAACCACAACACCAGCTACCGCGTTCACGGGCCGCTGCAGAGCGACAAAAAACAGAACCACGGCCGTTAAACCAAGAAAGAACAGCGGCAATAGCGGAAATAGCGGCGTGTGGTAACCGTCGAATGCCCGTTTCCTTATTCGAAACAAGCCCGCCACTGACAGGGCTATAAACACGACTGTAATAAAGAAGAAATAGGACACGATCTG
>Ga0068860_100008438_pt1 | contig 10263 bp, 9 predicted proteins | sample KBSSwiS32_FD_66597 | JGI IMG/M metagenome (GOLD analysis project Ga0068860, IMG submission 66597) | Switchgrass rhizosphere microbial communities from Kellogg Biological Station, Michigan, USA - KBS Switchgrass S3-2 | ecosystem: Host-associated > Plants > Roots > Rhizosphere > Soil ...
GGCTCGGCGCCATCCTCGCCCGCCACGACGTCGCCGAGCTCGTTCCCAAGCTCGAGGCGAACGGCCTGCCGTACGCGCCGATCGTCAAGCCCGAGCAGCTCGTCCACGACGTCCACCTGAAGGAAAGCGGCGGCCTGGTGCCGATGCAGACCGAAGACGGCGGCACGACCGACGTCGTCCTGCTGCCGATCACGCTCGACGGCCGCCGGCTCGGCGTGCGCCGGCCGCTGCCGCGCGCCGGCGAGCACGACGCCGACGTGCTGGGCGCGCTGCCGAGCCGCCGCCGCTGACCCGCCACGTTCCGGAGCCATCGATGACCCCGCTCTTCCCTCCGCGCCGCCGCGCTCTGCTCGTCCTCGCCGCCGTCGCCGCTGCGTGGGCGACAGCGCCCGCGCACGCCGCCGACCGGCCGCCGCTGCGCGTCATCCTGCCGGTGAGCCCGGGCTCGGGAGTCGACACGATCGTGCGCGCGGTCGGCCCGGCGCTGTCGAACAAGCTCGGCGGGCAGGCGGTCGTGGTCGAGAACCTGCCGGGCGCGGGCGGCATCACCGGCACCGCGGCGCTCGTCAAGGCCGCACCCGACGGCAACACGATCGCGTTCGTCTCCAACAACCACGCCGTCAACCCGAGCGTCTTCAAGAAGATGCCGTACGACAGCCTCGCCGATGTCACGCCGATCAGCGTCGTCGGCGCGACGCCGTTCGTCCTCGTCGTCAACCCGACCAAGCTGCCGGCGAAGAACGCGAAGGAGCTGGTCGCGCTGCTGAAGGCCAGGCCGGGCGCGTACAACCTCGCGTCGTCGGGCAACGGCACGATCATCCACCTCGCCGGCGAGATGTTCGTCGAGGCCGCCGGCGTCGACGCCAAGCACATCCCGTACAAGGGCGTCGGGCCGATGCTCGCCGACCTGATCGGCGGCCAGGTCGACTTCGGCGTCGTCGCCGTGCCTGCCGTGCAGGGTCACCTGAAAAGCGGCGCGCTGCGCGCGATCGGGGTGATGGGCACGGCGCGCGTGCCGTCGCTTGCCGACGTGCCGACGATCGCCGAGCAGGGCTTGCCGGACGTCGACGTCGCCGGCTGGTTCGCCGTCGTCGGCCCGAAGGGGCTGCCGGCGGCGGAGGTCAGGCGGCTGCACGACGCCGTCGTTGCCGCGTTCGCCGACCCCGAGGTGCGCGCCGCGATGGCGCGCCAGGAGAACGTCATCGCGCCGACGACCCCCGAGGCGGCGGCGCAGATGATGAAGAGCGAGCAGGAGCGTTACGCTCGGCTGGTGAAGAAGGCGAACATCACGCTCGACTGACCCCGAGGAGCCGAACGGCCATGCCGCTCTACCGCATCGACGACCGCGCGCCCGAGATCGCGCCCTCCGCCTACATCGCCGAACAGGCGACGCTGATCGGCCGCGTCGTCGTCGGCGAGCGCGCGAGCTTCTGGCCGGGCGCCTCGGCGCGCGGCGACAACGAGTCGATCACGATCGGCGACGAGACGAACGTCCAGGAAGGCGCGGTGCTGCACGCCGATCCCGGCTTTCCGCTCACGATCGGCGATCGCGTCACCGTCGGCCACCAGGCGATGCTGCACGGCTGCACGATCGGCGAGTGCTCGCTCATCGGCATCCAGGCGGTGGTGATGAACGGCGCGGTGATCGGCCGCGACTGCCTCGTCGGCGCCGGGGCGATCGTGACCGAAGGCAAGTCGTTCCCGGACCGATCGCTCATCATCGGCGCGCCGGCGAAGCTGGCGCGGCCGCTGCGCGACGACGAGGTCGCCGGTCTCGCGCGCGCGGCCGCCGGCTACGTCGAGCGCAGCACGCGCTTCCGCGCGACGCTCGAGCGGATCGGCTGAACGGCGACGGCCGCGGCAGGAGAACGACATGGCAGAACTGTTCGACAACCCGATGGGGCTCTGCGGCTTCGAGTTCGTCGAGTTCGCGTCGCCGACGCCCGCAACGCTCGAGCCGGTGCTCGGGCAGCTCGGCTTCAGCGAGGTCGCACGGCACCGCTCGAAGGACGTCTCGCTGTACCGGCAGGGCGGCATCAACTTCATCGTCAACCGCGAGCCGAAGAGCCAGGCGGCGTACTTCGCCGCCGAGCACGGGCCGTCGGCGTGCGGGCTCGCGTTTCGCGTCCGCGATTCGCACCGCGCCTACTCGCGCGCGCTCGAGCTCGGTGCGCAGCCGCTCGAGATGCCGACCGGTCCGATGGAGCTGCGGCTGCCCGCGATCAAGGGCATCGGCGGCGCGCCGCTCTACCTGATCGATCGCTTCGAGGAAGGGCGGTCGATCTACGACATCGACTTCGAGTTCCTGCCCGGCGTCGACCGCCGACCGGTCGGCCACGGCCTGCACACGCTCGACCACCTGACGCACAACGTCTACCGCGGCCGGATGGCGTTCTGGGCGGGCTTCTACGAGCGGCTGTTCGACTTCCGCGAGATCCGCTACTTCGACATCCAGGGCGAATACACCGGGCTGACGTCGAAGGCGATGACCGCGCCCGACGGCAAGATCCGCATTCCGCTCAACGAGGAATCGAAGAAGGGCTCCGGGCAGATCGAGGAGTTCCTGATGAAGTTCAACGGCGAGGGCATCCAGCACGTCGCGCTCCTCACCGACGACCTGTTTTCGACGATCGACAGGCTCGCGCTCGCCGGCGTGCCCCTGCTCGCGGCGCCGAACGACGTCTACTACGAGATGCTCGAGCAGCGCCTGCCCGGCCACGGCCTCGACGTCGACGCGGTGAAGACGCGCGGCATCCTCGTCGACGGATCCACCGAGGGCGGCAAGCCGCGGCTGCTGCTGCAGATCTTCTCGGAGCCGGTGTTCGGGCCGGTGTTCTTCGAGTTCATCCAGCGCCAGGGCGACGAAGGCTTCGGCGAAGGCAACTTCAAGGCGCTCTTCGAATCGATCGAGCGCGACCAGGTGCGCCGCGGCGTGCTGGAGACGACGTGAGCGCGCACGCCGACGCCGAGGGCTACCAGTCGGGCTTCGGCAACACGTTCTCGACCGAGGCGCTGCCCGGTGCGCTGCCGGTCGGGCGCAACTCGCCGCAGCGCTGCCCGTACGGGCTCTACGCCGAGCAGCTGAGCGGCACCGCGTTCACCGCGCCGCGCGCCGACAACCGGCGCAGCTGGCTCTATCGCATCCGTCCGGCGGCGATGCACGAGCCATTCGCCCGCGTCGACGACGGCCGCATCGTCGGCGCGTTCGACGAGGTCGAGGCGACGCCCAACCAGCTGCGCTGGAATCCCCTGCCGATGCCGAGCGAGCCGACCGACTTCATCGACGGCCTGGTGACGATGGCGGGCAGCGGCGGGCCGCAGGCACAGACCGGCGCGGCCGCGCACGTCTACGCGGCGAACCGCTCGATGCGGCAACGCGCGTTCTACGACGCCGACGGCGAGCTGCTCATCGTTCCGCAGCACGGGCGGCAGCGCTTCGTCACCGAGCTCGGAACGATCGACGCGGAACCCCAGGAGATCGTCGTCATCCCGCGCGGCGTTCGCTTCCGCGTCGAGCTGCCCGACGGCGAAGGACGCGGTTACGTCTGCGAGAACTTCGGCGCCAACTTCCGCCTGCCCGACCTCGGCCCGATCGGCGCCAACGGCCTCGCCAACCCGCGCGACTTCCTGACGCCGGTCGCCCGCCACGAAGACGTCGAGGAGTCGCACTGGCTGGTCGCCAAGTTCCAGGGCCACCTCTGGTCGGCGCGCATGGATCACTCGCCGTTCGACGTCGTCGCCTGGCACGGCAACTACGCACCGTACAAGTACGACCTGCGCCGCTTCAACGCGATCGGGTCGATCACGTACGACCACCCCGACCCGTCGATCTTCCTCGTCCTGCACAGCCCCTCGGACACGGCTGGCGTGAGCAACATCGACTTCGTCGCCTTCGCGCCGCGCACGCTCGTCATGCGCGACACCTTCCGGCCGCCCTGGTTCCACCGCAACGTCGCGAGCGAGTTCATGGGCCTCGTCCACGGCGTGTACGACGCCAAGGCCGAAGGGTTCGTTCCCGGCGGCGCCAGCCTGCACAACAGCATGACCGGCCACGGGCCCGACGCCGACACGTTCGAGAAGGCGAGCCGCGCCGACACGACGAAGGCCGACGTCATCCGCGACACGATGGCGTTCATGTTCGAGACGCGCGCCGTCTGGCGGCCGACCCGCCAGGCGCTCGCCGCCGCCGAGCTGCAGGACGACTACTTCCGCTGCTGGCAGGGGCTGAAGAAGCACTTCGATCCGGCGCAGCGCTGACGCGCCGAGAGCGCCGCGCCGATGAGGCCGCCGGGACGTCGAATTCGCGCGCCGGGCGACGACGGCGCTCGAGAGCGATCAGCCGCCGAAGACGCTCGCGGTGAGGCGTCTCGCTAGGTCTTCGGCGCGGCGACGAGCGAGCCCAGGCCGAAGAACTCGCGCAGCGCGGCGCGGTACTGCTCGGCGCCGCGCCAGCTCGTCGTCGAGTGCGTGCCGCCGTCGACGAGGACGAAGCGCTTGGCAGCGGTCGCGTGCTCGTAGAGGAGCTGGCCGAAGCGCGACGGCACGATCGAATCGTTGCTGCCGTGGACGATGAGCAGCGGCGCCTTGATGCGCGGCACGGTCGCGAGCGAGTCGAAGCGCTCGGTGATCAGCATCGAGATCGGCAGCCAGCCGAACCTGAAGGTGCCGAACATGTCGCGGATCGACGTGAACGTGCCTTCGACGATGACACCCTTCGGCGCTTCGGCGACGGGAGCCTCGGCGAGCGCGGCGGCGAGCTGGACGGCGATCGCGCCGCCGAGCGAGTGGCCGAAGACGTAGCGAGGCTTGCCGGGATGGCGCTCGCCGAGCCAGCGCCACGCGGCCGCTGCGTCCTCGATGACGCCGGTCTCCGACGGCAGCTCGTCGCTGCTGGCGCCGAAGCCACGGTAGTCGATCGCGAGCACCGAGAAGCCGAGGTCGCGCAGCTGCTCGACGCGGAACGCGCTGCGCCCGAGGTTCTGGCGCGCGCCGTGCAGGAAGAGGAGCAGCGGCGCCTGCGCGTCGGCATTGGGCGCGAACACTGCATGCAGGCGGATCGGTCGGCCAGCGGCGATCGACTCGTGCTCGATCCAGACGCTTTCCATGTCCTGCGTGCGCGCAAGCCGCGCCAGCTCGTCGGACGACGCCGGCGGCACCGGCATCGCCTGGAAGATCCACTTGCGCTGCTGCGAGCCGAGCGTCGCCCAGCCCGCCGAAAGGCCGCCGAAGAGCACGACCATGGCGGCGACGAGCGTCAGCCGCCGCGGCGTCGAGACGTAACGTTTCGCTACTTCAGCTTCCATCACGATCGAACGAGACCTTCTTTACGGTTTCGGAGTTGTCCTGCACGCATGCCGGGCGTTCTCGGACAACGCACGACAGCCGCTGCGCGTTGAATGGACACGTCGCAACTGGAAATGCTGCACAGCAAATCACGCGCCATGAGCACCACCACTCGTCGTCTCGTCGGCCTCGCTGCGATCGCGTTCGCAGCGCATGCGTCGGCTCAAGTCACGTTCTATGAAGGCGAAGGCTTCCGCGGCCGCACCTTCGAGGCCAACTCGCGGATCTGGAACTTCGACCGCTTCGGCTTCAACGACCGCGCCTCCTCGGCGATCGTCGAGCGCGGCCGCTGGGAGGTCTGCGAGGATGCGGGCTTCAAGGGCCGCTGCGTCGTCCTGCGCCGCGGCAACTACGACTCGTTGCGCGCGATGGGGCTGAACAACCAGATCTCGTCGGTGCGCCCGGTCGACAACAACCGGCACGCGTACCGCGGCGAGGAGCCGGTGCCAGCGCCGGTGCCGGCGTACGAATGGCGGCGCCGCCCGAACGAGCGCATCGTCGAGGTGCCGGTGACGTCCGTGCGTGCCGTGATGGGGCCGCCCGAGCAGCGCTGCTGGGTCGAGCGGCAGGCGGTCACCGAGCCGGCGCGCGACTACAACGTGCCGGGCGCGGTCATCGGCGGAGTCGTCGGCGGCATCCTCGGCCACCAGATCGGCGGCGGCAGCGGCAAGACGCTGGCGACGATCGGCGGCGTCGCCGGCGGCGCGGCGCTCGGCGCCAACGTCGGCCGCAACGACCAGCCCGTGACGAACACGCGCGACATCCGCCGCTGCGAGAACGTCGCCGGTCAGACGCCGCAGTACTACGACGTCACGTACGACTGGCACGGCGTCCAGCACCACGTGCAGATGTCGTCGCCGCCGGCGCGCACGATCCTCGTCAACGGCAACGGCGAGCCGCGCAGCTGACGCCCGGGATCAGCTGACGACGGACGGGGCCGCGCGGCCCCGTCCGTTCGCGCACGCCCGCGACCTGATCGTGAGCGGCTCGGTCATCGCTTGGCGTTGGCGGGGTGGCGCGTCGTGCGACCGGCGACCGCGCGACCGAAACGTGTCGCCGATACTGCGCGGCGATGTCGGCCGTGGTCTTCGTCAAGCTGCTCGCGATCTTCGCCGTCGTCGCGATCGGCTGGGGTGCGGCGAGGTCCGGCAAGCTCGGCGCCGACGAAGCCTCGCGCGTGCTGTCGGCAGCGGCGTTCTACGTCTTCGTTCCGGCGCTGCTCTTTCGCACCACGGCGCGGATCGACTTCCAGCGCCTCGACGTGCGCGTTGTCGTCGCGTTCTTCGTGCCGACGCTCGTGCTCGTCGTCGTCGTCTACACGGCGCTGCGCAGCCGCGCCCACGCCGGCGCAGCGGCCGCCGAGCCGAGCGTGCGCGCGATCACGGTGGCGTTCGGCAACGCGGTGCAGATCGGCATCCCGCTCGCCGCGGCGCTGTTCGGCGAGGCCGGGCTCGCGCTCCATCTGACCGTCGTCGGCCTGCACTCCCTGACGCTCCTGACCGTGCTCACCGCGCTCGTCGAGCTCGACCTGGCGCGCGCCGAACCGCCCGCGGGCGGCCGCGGGACGCGGCTGCTGCGGACGCTGGCGACGACCGTGCGCAACACCGTGATCCATCCGGTCGTGCTGCCGGTGCTCGCCGGGCTCGTCTGGAATGTCTCCGGCCTCGCGCTGCCGGCGCTCGCCGACGAGATCCTGGCGACCCTCGGCCAGGCCGTCGTGCCGGTCTGCCTCGTCCTGATCGGCGTTTCGCTCGCCCACTACGGCGTGCGCGGCGCGCTGCGCGCGGCGACGCTGCTGGCGGCGATCAAGCTCGCCGTCCACCCGCTCGCGGTGCTCGCGTTCGCGCGCCTGGTCGTCGGCCTGACGGGCGTTCCGCTCGCCATCGTCGTGCTGCTGGCGGCGCTGCCGGTCGGCAGCAACGCGCTGATCTTCGCCCAGCGTTACGCGACGCTGCCCGGGGAGACCAGCACCGCGATCGTCGTCTCGACGCTCGCCTTCGTCGTCACGGCGCCGCTCTGGCTGGCAATTTTGCACGTGACCGGTTGAACACTCGGCGCCCCGTGGGGTGCGTTTTGGCGCCGGATGTGCCGATACTGCACCTTGTTGCAGCGACCAGGTCCCTGCCGATGTCTGTCGACCGCTGGTGGAATCCTCTGGCGCGCTGGCGAAAGGCCGATGCGCGCGCCACGGTTTCGCCCGGCATCTCGCCGACGCTGCCGCCGCAGGCAACGCGCCCGGCGCCCATCGCGCCGGTGGCCACGCCAGCGACCGCGCCGATGCCGCTCGCCCAGGCGCAGGCGGTCGCGGTCCTCGACAAGCCGGTCGAGGAGACGGTTCCCGAGGATCCGCCGCCGACGCGCAACTACCGCTTCTTCTGCTGGCTGATCGGCGTCCCCGCGAACGCCGCCGCGCGGCCGCCCGCGGGCGCGCTGATCGGCGAGCTGCTCGGCCGCATCGACGAGATCATCGCCTCCGAGACGCTGCGCGCCGGCCTCCTGCCGCGCGCGCCGCACGTCATCCCGCAGCTGATGAAGACGCTGCGCGACGATCGCTACTCGTCGGCCGACGTCGCGGACCGCATCTCGCGCGACGTCGTCCTCACCGCCGAGGTCGTGCGCAGCGCGACGAGCGTGCTGGCACGCGGCGACGACGACGAGGAGATCGACCTCGCGCGCGCCGTCCAGGTGATCGGCACGCAAGGCTTGCGTCGGGCGATCGCCAACGTCGTGCTGCGGCCGATCTTCGACGCCAAGGGCAGCTCGCTGTCGGCGCGCGCCGCGACACAGATCTGGAAGGACGCCGACCGCAAGGCGCGCCTCGCCGCCGCGATCGCCGGCCAGGCCGGGCTCGATCCGTTCGACGGCTACCTCGCCGGGCTGCTGCACAACTCCGGCTGGACCGCGGTGCTGCGCGCGATCGACAACCTCGAGGACCTCGGGATCGGCGCGGTGGAGATCGCCCACCTCGAGGTCGTTCCGCAGGTGATCCGCCGCCGCGACGCCCTGTTCGGCGCGCTCGTCGGGCCGTGGAAGCTCGGCGCGCTGATGGACGGCCTCGCCGCCGAGGTCGGCAGCGTCGGCCTCGACAACGCGCGCTCGCCGCTCGGCGGCGCGCTGCGCGATGCCGACCGCCTCGCCGCGCTGCGCGCGCTCGCGCCCGGCGGCGAGCGCAGCGGCGCGAAGACGGTGCCGCGCTGGTCGCAGCTCGCCAAGCCCGTCCAGGACGCGTACGCCGGCCTCGGCGCCTGAGGGTCCCGCGACGATCGCGCTGCCGGGTGCGCAGTCGCGCGCGGCCGACCGTCGCGGCGACGCCGCGCCGATGGTGTCCAATGCGCGATGGACCCGCATCCCGCCCGATCGATCCTCATCACCGGCGCTGCCTCGGGGATCGGCCTGGCGACGGCGCGCCGGTTCAGCCGCGAAGGGTGGTTCGTCGGCGCGATCGACGTCAACGCCGACGCGCTCGAGGCGCTCGGCAACGAGCTCGCATCGGCGCGGTCGTTCGTCCGCGCCGTCGACGTCACCGACCGAGCGGCGCTGCTCGCAGCGGTCGATGCGTTCGCCGCGCGCACCGGTGGCCACCTCGACCTGCTGTTCGCCAACGCCGGCATCGACGCCAAGGGACGCTTCGACGAGACGCCGTGGGAGCGCGTCATGGCGGTGGTCGGCGTCAACCTCGTCGGCGCGCTGTCGCTGATCCACGCGACGCTGCCGCTGCTGAAGGCGACGCCCGGCTCGCTCTGTCTGGCGACCGCATCGGCATCGGCGATCTTCGGCACCGCCAACATGGCCGTGTACTCGGCGACCAAGCACGCGATCAAGGGCTTCACCGAAGCGCTGGCCGTCGAGCTGGCGCCGACCGAAGTGCGCGCCGCCGACGTGCTGCCGGGAATCATCGACACCGGCATGCTCGATCCGGCGCAGAAGGCGGCGCTGCCGAAGACCGGAATGCTGCGCGTGCTGTCCGCCGACGCGGTCGCCGAGGTCGTTCTCGCTGCCTATCGCGGCGACAAGCTGCACTGGTACGTGCCCGAGGAGCTCGCCGCCTACGACGTCGAGGTGACGACGCGGCCGGAGGCCGCGCGCGACCGCAGGATCGTGGGCGGGGTCTGAGCTTCGCCGGAGCCGACCTATCATTCCGGTCCCGCAGCGCGCGGCGTCGCCGCCGCTCAACATCTGATCGGAACGCCCATGCCCATCCGCACCGTCCGGGCCGCCGTCGCGCTCGCCGTCGTCGCGCTCGCCGCCGGCGCCAGCAGCGCCGCCTTCGCCGCCAAGACCCTCGTGTACTGCTCGGAAGGCAGCCCCGAGGGGTTCAACCCGCAGTTCTTCACCACGGGAACGACGGCCGACGCATCGTCGGTGCCGATCTACAACCGCCTCGTCGAGTTCGAGATCGGCACGACCAACATCGTGCCCGGCCTCGCCGAGAGCTGGACGGCGGCGCCCGACGGCCTCAGCTACACGTTCAAGCTGCGCAAGGGCGTCAAGTTCCACAGCAACGCGAAGTTCACGCCGACCCGCGACTTCAACGCCGACGACGTCCTCTTCTCGTACAACAGGATGGCCGATCCGAGCCATCCGTTCGCGAAGGTGACGCCCGGTCAGACGTACGCGTACTTCGACGACATGGGAATGAAGGACATCGTCGACCACGTCGAGAAGGTCGACCCGATGACGGTGAAGTTCGTGCTGAAGAAGCCCGAGGCGCCGTTCATGGCCGACATGGCGATGGACTTCGCGTCGATCCTGTCGGCCGAGTACGCCGACAAGATGATGGCGGCGAAGACTCCCGACGTGATCGACCGCGAGCCGATCGGCACCGGCCCGTTCCAGTTCGTCTCGTACCAGAAGGACGCGGTGATCCGCTACAAGGCGTTCGACCAGCACTGGGGCGGCCGGCCGAAGATCGACAACCTC
>Ga0068860_100008453_pt1 | contig 10253 bp, 6 predicted proteins | sample KBSSwiS32_FD_66597 | JGI IMG/M metagenome (GOLD analysis project Ga0068860, IMG submission 66597) | Switchgrass rhizosphere microbial communities from Kellogg Biological Station, Michigan, USA - KBS Switchgrass S3-2 | ecosystem: Host-associated > Plants > Roots > Rhizosphere > Soil ...
TGATCATCACTTAAGACAGTTTGGTGTTTGAGTAATAGAGATCGACGATTCTATAGAGATGTTAACAGCAGGTATTTCTTACAATAACAGGTGGCAGTATTTTTTTAGAAGTCAATTTGGTTTTCCTATACTCGTCACGACAAGTTGAATCCCATCTTTCGCTCTTAATGTTATGTTTGGTTCTATTTGTGCCACATACCCATCCGGTATGCTAAATTCAAAACATTGAGACAGCCTGCTAACAACTACCTGCATCACCATCACAGCAAAACTGCGGCCTAAGCAAAGTCTTGGGCCACCGCCGAAAGGGATGTAAGCAAACTGATGCCTGCTTTGTGCACTTGCTGCATCAAAATGCGCAGGATTAAAAACGTCCGGAGTTGCCCAGTATCCGGGATGATGATGCATTCCATAAATATTGATTAACACATTTGATGATGCAGTAATTTTTATCCCATTAATATCATCATTGTGTAAAGGCCTGCGAACAAGCGCCCAGATAGGAGGATAACATCGAAGCCCTTCATCTATTACTTGCTTTGTATAGATTAGTTGAGAAAGATCATTCAATGAAGGTAATCGGCCATCTAATATTTTTGCGGCCTCATTCCTCACCTTTTGATTAATTTTTTTTTCTTTGGCAAGATGATAAAAAATCCAGCTTAGCGTTTGCGCAGTTGTTTCATGGCCTGCCATAAACATAGTCGTTACCTCATCCCTTAGCTGTTTTTCGGGCATCCCACTCCTCGTTTCTTCATCATAATATCCCATCAGCATATCTAATAGATCTTCCTCTGCGGGTAAAACATCATTTGCAATATCCTTTCTTCTTCTCTCAATAATATTATAAATGATATCGTCAAAAATTTTGCAGTTTTTCCTAAAATTGATATTAGCAGGGGTCGGCCAATGGGTAGGTATTTTAATCATGCTTTTCATCCACCTGGAAGCATACATGGCTAATGCTTCCAGTGCCTTCACCATTAGCTCCATTTCCTCTTTCAGTGCAGTGCTAAACATTGCCCTGCTAATGAAGGATATGGTTAATTGCAAAAATTCATGACTAATATTTAAGCGGGCTCTGGCGGGTAATTCGTTAAGCTTATCAATAAATGAATCAGTTTCTTCATTAATAATATTAAGAATGTGAAGCAATCTTTGCTTATGAAAAGCAGGTTGCATAATTCGTCGTTGCCTTAACCATAACTCCCCGTTACTTGTAGATAATCCTTCTCCTAAAAAAATGCGCAGCAATTTTGTAGCTCCCGGTTTACAATATGCTTTGTGATTTTCCAACAAGACGTGTTGTATATAATCAGGGTGTTGTAATATGAAATACTTTCTACCCGCAAAATTTGCATGTACTATTGGCCCGTGAGATTTAGTAAGTTTTCCCAGGAAATCAACAGGGTCCTTTAAGATGTGAAAAGTGTTACCTAAAAACGGTTTCCTTTTAAGAACATCAGTTTTTGCATATAGTTCGTTCAATGGAGTCATTATACAAACAATATTAAAGCCCACATAAAGAAATCGAAATTTAAAAGTCTTAAATAATTCTTTGCTGGAAAAATGATGAATGTTGAACCAGGTTTTACCAGGAAGGTTTATACAAGGGAATAGTCTTCCCATGGAACTCCCTGCTTTACTTTTTCAATGAGCGATTTGTTATCTTTTATCGTTAACAACATGCCTACGGAGCTTACAGTTATTTTACGTAGACCGGAAAAGCAGTTGTTTAAAAGATCTTTTTCATGTAAGCCGATTGAAACAAAAGAATAAGATTTTTCATACACAATATTCCTCGCATAATTGATCAATAATTTCACCAGGTGCTTTTCATGGTTATCCACCGCTAAATATTTTATATACATCATGCGAACCGGCTCATTTATCAGTGGCATTTTTGAATTACCTGATATCCTGTTAAAAAAATTCATAACCTTCACCATGTATTTCATTTTCCATGACAGCCTTATTACCACATTTTGTTTCACATCCATAGTATCCATAAGACACATAGCCGCGCTAATATTTTTTTTATTTTGAATCGTAAAAACATCTGCATCTTTAAGTTTCTCTTTCGTGATAACACTTCCCAGTTCATATTTAGAGTAATGCGTATTGAGGAACTTAATTAATTCATCAGTAACAGGAGTTGGCTCAATTTTATATTGAGGATGAACCCTCTTCCTTTTCTTGCCGATGAACTGATGAATATTAAAGATTCCAATATTTTCAAAATCAGGAATGTTGGGCCGGTTTTTAAAAAAGGAAAATGGCTTAGTATTTCCTTTTGATACATTTAGAAAAGCAAGGTCAGCACCTATCGATGTTACGTAATTTGCCAGATCATCACACAACTGCAATCCAATGCCTTTATTCCTGAACGATTCTGCCACTTTAAAGTCACCCACATATTGAATAGGAAAAATCTGGCCACCTACATACACTCGTTGAAGAGAAACACAAACACAGCCGATGATAGTATCTCCTTCCAATGCGACGAACACTTTACTTTCCCCCCGCATATCAAGCAATCTAAAAAAATCTGGCTGGCGATCAATACGTAAAGCTATTTCGCCAGCCATAGCTGAGGCTGCCGTCAGATCTATTAATTGTTGATTATCCTTAGTAGTTGCTAACCGGTAAGTAATCACTTTTCATAAGCATTTAAAATTGTTCATAAATCCGGACTCGGACTTTATTTAACACTAGCAAATTCAACACACATGTGATACCCTGAACAAGCCATTAATAACGTTTTGCATCTCACCCTTTGTCAGCAGGAAGTATCACTATAAACTCACTGCCTTGCCCTTCCTCACTTTCTATCTTGATTTCACCGCCATGTGCCTTTACGATGTCATAGCTTAGGGATAAACCCAGGCCGGTGCCGAGGCCCGGACCTTTGGTTGTAAAAAAAGGCTGAAAAATTTTTTCTTTCACTGTGGCGGAAATGCCGGTGCCATTGTCCTTCACAGAGATTGAAACCACCGAACCTCCGCCGGCTGTCGGAGACTTAAAAGCCTTCGTACTTACTGAAACAGTTGGTTCATATTCAACTGCCCCGTTATTGGGTTGTGGGGCATCTTTACGTTTAGCGGTGACGGCGTAAAATGCATTGTTTGCCAGGTTGAGGATTACACGTCCAATCTCCTGGGGTACAATATTTATTTCACCCACTTGCGGATCGAAATCTGTGCGCATCGTAGCATTAAAAGATTTATCCTTCGCTCTTAACCCATGATAGGCAAGCCGAAAATATTCATCCACGAGTGCATTTATATCCGTAGGTATTTTTTCCGTTGCACCGGGTCTGCTGTGTTGCAGCATCCCCTTCACAATTGCATCTGCTCTCTTGCCATGGTGGCTGATCTTCCCTTCATTGCTGAAAATTTCCTCAGATAGTGCGTGAACTGCATCAGCATTTCCTTTCTTGTTTTCCGCCTGCAATTCTGTGATGAGTTCGGCATTTATTTCAGAAAAATTGTTCACAAAGTTTAGCGGGTTTTGTATTTCGTGTGCAATGCCCGCTGTAAGTTCACCCAGCGATGCCATTTTCTCCGACTGAATAAGATGAGCCTGTGCCCGCTTCAATTTTTCAAGAGCCTTATTCGTCTGGTCGCGTTGCTCTTCAGTAATAGCTTTTGCCTTACTTAAAAGAGTGAATGCCTTTTGCTTTTGCCGGTTATTTTTGAGCAAGATGATAACAAGCGCTATAATGATAACCAAAACGATCAGCGCTACAAATAGAAGAACACGCTGTAACTTTTTTTGCCTGTTAAGCAGGTTCACTTCTGCCTGCTTTTGTGAAACTTCAAAGTTGGTTCGAAGATCAGCCATCTGCTGTATGGTCTTTGTGTTATTGAGGCTATCCTTGTATATTATATGCGTCTTGTAATGTTTGAGAGACTCATCCAACATTCCAGCTTTCTCGTATATCTCCGAAAGTTTAAAATTCCCGTTACTTATTTGTTCTTTTAAATAAAATTTATTGGCCAAATCCAGGCTTCTTTGTACATAATTCATAGCCTTCGGTATGTCCCCTTTCTCCAAGTACATATCAGATAGGGAAATAAGATAATCGCAAATTGGATAATAGTCTTGCGAGACGGTGAGCATGTTAATGGCTTCGTTGATGTTATTTTCGGCCAGCTCCTGTTTTCCTGTCCTGGCGTAAACCATTCCAATGTTCCCGAGGGAATAGGCCTTGCCTATTGGGTAATTTATTTTCTTAAATATCTCTGCCGACTCTTTGAAATATTGCAGCGCAGAATCATATTTTTCATTTTTCCGGAGAGCTTCACCAGCATTTAAAATAAAAGATGCCAGGGCTGTCGAGTCGCTCGTTTGTCGCAGCATTGGTATTGCTTTATTATAATAAGAGCTGGCACTTGAGTAATTTCCGGAAAGAGTGTAAACGTCGGCAATAGCCCCATAGGCGCTTGCTTCATAGGAGATCATTTTAGCTCTCTGTGCTGCATCTACACTCTTGAAGTAAGCGTCCAGCGATTCTTGGTAATCACCCAATAATCTTTTCTTATTTCCTTTTTGGAAATAGCCCTGAAACAAATATTTATCATTTTTTGACTCTCTTGCAAGGTTTATTAATTCCTCCGCATACGCTAACGACAATTTGAAATCGTTTACTTCATTAAAGGATAGCCGCCTGAGCAAATCAAGTTTTGCAGTACCCGTAAGATTGTTCTGTCGGTAAATTTTGGCGAGGCTATCAGCCACTTTTTGATCCTGCGCTGAAGCATCAGAAGTAATAGCACAGAAAAAAACAAATAAACAAAAACAAACTTTGTCACGTAAGGACATAGTTAAATTTATTATTTGGGTAAAACCTGGATGAATGGGTCGTATGGATGGGGATTCCCCCATTTATCTATCCATTCAATGTCATATTCTTCCTCTTGGGGCCCGTCGCTGTATCTTACTCTCTTAAGTTTCCCTTTCCATATTTTTTTAGATTTTCTATGAGGTTGCGTTGCAAATACGTCGCCTTTCTTTTTCACCATAGTCTTAAAAGAGTCGACAGTTGGATTGTTTACAATTTGCCATATAAGTTTTTGACGTGACCAGACTACAATCGACTCTGCCGGTTTCCCATCACTATAGTACATATCAAGTTTATGAGTAATTGTATCCCCGTTAGAAATTGTAATAATAACCTTTTTGTCTTCCTTACTTACGGGGGAAAACTTATAATGAGTACTTGCACAGGAAGAAAAAATATAACAAATCAGAAGATAGAAAGAAAAAAGTTTACTGAAATAAAGAATCTTTTTCATAATTATTGTTTTGGCGGTTAAGGGAATGGTTGATTCTTTTCTATAGTTAGCTAAGGATCTTTCAGCAGAATATTTCATTAAAATTAGTGTTCCTTTTCTAATAAAATGGGCTAACTGCAATTAATTTGCAAATTTGTTTTTTAGTATTTCCGGCGAAATGACTAAAACTTTAATAGTAGGATGGGGAATATCTAAATACCGGTAAAGCCATGGCATCAATTTATTTGAAACAAAACCAGGAATTAATAAATACATCCAAAATTTTTATGTTTCAATATCATTGCCACAAGATGCCGGAAGTAGCTGTTTATGGTATAAACGGTCTCGGGTTAACCTGGATAAAAGGGTCGTATGTCCTTGTTTTTCCACTCGTATCTTTCCAGATGATATTATACCACTCATGGAGATCATAGGCACCAGTATCAATTGTTGCCTTCCAATTTTGAGAATTCCCATCGGCGGTTGGAAGCTCTGAAAAAATATTGTTATTATCACTGGTATCTTTTTGAGGAATAGCTATAATTTCTTTAACGTTAGAATGTGGATGAACTATCCACTTTATTGTTTGCCCGTGGTCTGCGTTAAAGTTGTGTGCAGCATGGCCACTGTCATCTTTCATAACCAGCTTTCCTGTAAGGGTATCACCTCCTGTAATTGTAATCACTCCTTTTCGAAATGGCTGAACTGTTTCTACATCGCTATCAGCTTTGTTGTTTGCACCATCATTGCAAGACGTCAATAGATAAAAAATGAAAGGACAGGGAGAAAAAATTTTGCAGAAGTAAAGGACTCTTTTCATGATTACTTTTTGGAGGTTGAAAGAATTATTTGATTTTTTTCTTGTACCAAGGCCCGTGATCTTTCAGCAGAATATTTTACTAATATAGTATTCCTTCTTAATAAAACAATAACTATACCTTCAATCACTCAACCGTTTCAACCTCGTCATGTTCTATCCAGGCAATCACTCCCTTCATCACAAAGTAAATTCCTCCTCGTACTTTTTTATTTGGAAAACCTTCTTTCAAAATGTCCATATACAATCTTAATTGCCCACTAAATGTTTTTGCTTTCCATTGCATCTCTGCGGCGTTTCCGTTGAACGTTTTATAATCAATTAAAATAGTTTCATCAACAGTTTCTATCACCAGGTCAGCGATTCCATCAATCAGTTGGCCGTCTGTTTTCATCATTAGCGGAAGCTCATTATAAATTTTAGTAGCACGAAATTCCTTCTCAATCCAACTATAAAACTCCTGAACAACATGTAGCAATTCCTTCTGCATTACGGGCCTATCAAAGCCATAAGAAGTGCTCAATCTATTTATCAGATCTTTTGTTTGATTTTCATTCATCGTTGGTTTGTAAGCACAAAATACCCGGTGAATAAATGTGCCAAAATCTGATTTTTCTCCATCGAGCTTATCATCAGAAAAAGAATTATGTATTGTTATCCCCTCTTTAAAACTTATATCTTCTTCAGGCTGGCTCGCTGACGGAGTTATATAGTATGGTGCATATTCTTTTATTTTAGTTTCCTTATAAACTTCTGTGTGATCATCTGCATTATCAACTTCATCTGCATAATCATTATAATCAGTAACCCATAACCTTAATGGCTGATTGAACAATTTACTTTTACGAATTACTTTATCTGTTGTAAAATTATCTAAGTCTGTAAAAGATGAAATCCCATTCTCAACAATTGCTTTAAGGTAATCACCTTGTGACTTTGATTTAAAGGGAATGATAAGGTAATCTCTTGCCCTCGTAAAACCGACATACATGAGCCGCAGCGATTCGCTTTGTTCCCTTACTCCAAGCGTTCGATAATCATCAGAATCATTGCAGCGATTAATAAATTCCTGGAACCCTTTTTTTTGCCGGTAAATTGTAGTCCTGTATGGCCATGGCCAAAAGCGAAGACTTCTGTCTTTTAGAGGATCTTTAAAATCAATTTTATCTTTTGGATTTACTCTTACTGAGAATAGATCAGGCTCACGCTGATTATCAAGGTCACACAAAATTACCACGGGCCATTCAAGCCCTTTAGCTGCATGATAGGTGAGAACATTTACAGAAAATTCATTAGTAACCAATCCTCTTCTGTCCTGTTGATTTTCCGTAAGTCCATCAAACCATGAAATAAATCCATGAACATTTGGTAACAGCGCAACCTTTGCACAATACTCTTCAAACTCAAATGAATAATTTAATACCTGTTGCAAATTAGCATGCCTCTGTGCGCCGTTACCCCACTTCATTACAGTATTATGAAAATTGAGGCCTGCGTATATGAGTTGAATGATACCACTGATTGATTGTGATAACAAGCTGCTGCGGTGTTCATTGATCCATTGTATTGTTGGATCATCAATAAGCCACTGTACTCTACTTTCGTAGTCTTCACCGGCTTGTTGCACAAAGAGCAATCGGTCTTCAAGCATTGCCGGAATGTTATGATCAATGCAGGTGAGAAATTTTATTTCTGATTTAGAAAGATTATCGTTTTCATCAACAAGCAAATGCAGGCATGCTTTCAGCAATCTCCATTCAGCAGTTAAGTTAAGGCCGGTATCAGATACAGCGGCCTGCAATCCCTGGCTACGTAAGGCGTTGGCAATACCAACACAATTTTTATTCGTTCGGCAAAGAATGCTTATGTCACCTGCTTTTATTTCCCTCGCAGTTTTTGAAAGAGGATCTTCCACTAAATTATTTTCTTTTAGAAATGTTGCAACTCTTGAAGCAATTTGACTTTGATATTTATCTGTCGTATCATACTGACCTTTTGCGGACTTCCATTGAAAGCCCCATAACTGAAATGCAGTTTGCAACTGTTCATTAGTTTTCCTTGAGGGCTCCAAAATAATTTGTTCATTAGTAAGCGCCTTTTCATTGTGTTTGAATGCTGGTAAGAACAGAGTATTTACAATCGAAACCAATTCAGGTCTTGATCTATATGACGTTTTTAAAATATCCTTTGCATCCGGTTTACCCAACGCTTTAGTTACTGAGCTGATTAATTGAGAATCGCTGTTTCTAAATCCATAGATCGCTTGTTTTGCATCTCCAACCCATATTACTTTTTCTACCAGTGAAGAAATTTTTATGAACAACGATAATTGCAGCGGGCTTGTATCCTGGAACTCATCAACAAACAAAACTTTAAATTGTTCACGGAACCTTTGTTGAATTCCTTTGTCGTCCAACGCCTCAAGAAGCAAACTCTCCTGGTCTATAAAATCTACAAGGCCACGTTCTTTTTTTAATAAAGTGTATGCCTCCATTGATCTAATCGCCGCATCAAAACATATGTTGATATAATTAAACAGATCATTTTGAAATCCGGTAAAATGTATGTGTGCCTTCATTAATTCCGCAACCTTATCAAACAGGTTCACCCTCTTTGCTGTTGCACCGGGATCGGGTTCTGCACAGGTGGCCCAGTCGGCCCATGGATTTTTAAATCCAAGCTGAAGCTTATGATAAAAGTCTGCCAAGGCATCCACTGCTTTATTTGTGGCTTGCGTACTATCGCCAACTTCTTTCGCCCTTGTCAACACGGCCGGAATAAATTTCTTAAGTTCTTTTTGAATTTTTTCCTGGTCCTCATTTGGTTTGGGCAAAAAATCTTTTAAAGACTTAACTGAATCATCTCTTGACACTTCCAACTGCTTTGCATCAAGCGCATTATTGCGGGCATTATCCGAAATAGTTTTTATTACATACTTCGTGTCATTGCTTTCAATAGAAAATCGCTGCCCCAGTTCATCTATCTCATTCCATGTTCGCACATCAATTGATTTTGATAAAGACTCCTGGAACAATACTTCTTTCTCATCATCATCTATTACAGAAAGTGCAGGCGACAGACCCGATTCAAATGAAAATAATGAGAGCAACTGGTGACTTATACCATTTACAGTGCCTATCAGTGACTGCTCTAATTGCGAGGTTATTTCAATCTTGCCCTGCTCCAATAATTTTTCCCTGATCTTGTTTTTTAATTCACCTGCAGCGGCCCGTGTAAATGTTGTCGCAATTACCTGTGAGGGTTGATATCCTTTTTCATCGTCGGTCAATAGCTCGGCTAATTCTTCGCTGAGCCGGAATGTTTTGCCGGAGCCTGCGCCTGCGCTGATCAATCTTATATTGCTCTTCATTCTGTATCAATAAAAGTTACATAGTCATTATACTCACTCCTGTTTTTTGTACCCTTTTCTTTTTTTGGAATTATAAAGGATGCTTCAGACTTAGTAAATATTTCGAGTTCTGCGGTGGAAATATTTTCTCCGACCTCAATACTTCCTTCTTTCAATTCTTTCCTGCGAAATTTAATGGTGTTTTCAATTCTTTCCAATACACTGCTGTAGGTAGCAACATAATCATAATCACGTCTTAAAATAAAACCGTTAGTGAATGCATCTTTGCAGGTGGTAAATAATAATCCTTCTGTTATGATGAAATAAGTAGTGGCACAATAATCTCCTACCGGGTGAAATAATTTTGAATAGATAGCGAGTTGAAGGTCCTCGCCGTCTTCCATTAATTTACGGTATTTGCTTTTGCCTGAATACTTCAGATCAACAATTGCTTTTTCTAAAATATTATTTTTAATGCGTCTTAGCAGGAGATCACATTTGCCTCCTACATCCTCTTTACCAATTTTGCCTGACACCTTTATCTCGCAGCCTTCCACCTCCCAGTTATTTTCTTTCAGGTGATCAACAAGTATCTTAAACTTTTCAAAAAGATATTCACGGAATATTTTCAGGTTGCCTTCTTCACCTTGCACATACAACAACAAACCTTTTTGATCAATACATTTTTGTGCAGTAATGCCGTATGTTTTTCTTAACTGGTTCTCACTCATTTTTAGAATGCCGGGAGTTAATAATAGTTCCTGGAATATCCTGTGCGACAGCGTACCGTAAAACATAAAATCTGCAGGCA